>ERZ773235.130-NODE-130-length-104560-cov-22.114148_pt1 | contig 104560 bp, 80 predicted proteins | sample MGYA00580522_ERZ773235 | MGnify/ENA primary metagenome ERZ773235 (study PRJEB29015, sample SAMEA2737797) | human gut metagenome | biome: human gut; feature: human-associated habitat; material: faeces | place: China | collected 2012 ... | reverse complement strand
CTAACGCTTCCTACTGCCGAGCGCGTTGTGGTCTCTCACCACTTAGTTGTTGCTCATGCCGGGCGCACTAGAAAAGGCGGAGCTTCGAAAAGAAGCCCCGCCAATTTTGAGTAATTAGAGAATATCAAGTTGCTTTTTTATTTCAGCGATACTCTTGCGAATGGTAAATAGTCGATCCGAATATACATCTTTAATCCATATTTGATCGTTGCGTGTGCAACATTTTGAAAGACTCTTCTCCATATCTTCAACAGTAAGTGCTTCAAATTGCGTTAGCTTATCAAGAACTTGTATTGAAGGATAGTAGCGAAGACATATAATGACTGTGTATTGTCCGTGTGAATCCCACCTGCTATATTCACGTTGCAGGATAGAAGCATCATCAGCACTGCGGCCAAGAGACATAGCAATTTGAGTTTTGACAAGCCCTGGATTTGCGAAATAACCCATGATAACCTTTTCCATTGATGGATCTCTCCAGCGAGCAAGCATTTTCATCGTCTGAGGAAAAAATGAAAAAAGGTATGGATCTTGTGCTAATGAAACTAACTGATCAAGCAACTTCTTAGATTTCAACTGAGCAAATGCAGAGTCATACTCCATCATGATGGAATTGTCCACAAAAGTCACTGAATTACGGTACTCATTATACAAATTCCAGATGATTTGTTCACACCCATTTACTCGCCCGCATTCATGCTTTTTGCTTCCGACCAAATGGAAAACCAAGGCAGAACGTATGAGATGCGAATGAAAGCAATTGATGTGCTTTGCAATAATCGAGCCAGCACCCTTGATGTATGAATCACACAAATCTGAGAACCCACGAATCTTTACATGACAGGTATTGTTAATTTCGCAAATTAACTCATTCATAATCAACTGATCATCGGATTCCATCAGGGGAGCAACATTATCCAAATGAGCCTCGTAATCCTTGATCTTGGAGAGAACAAAATGCTTGTCCATACTATCCTCCTGTTGGCAGATGTCGTTTCCACCGTGTGAACCATTCCGCTGTCCGCCTCCACGCCGATGTGCTCCTTGTAGCCGAAGTACCACTGGTTGCCCTTTTTGACGGAATGAGCTTCCGGATCACGCTGCTTTTTCTTCGTTGATGCCTGCCCCCAGCTCGTCGCTAATCAGGCTCATCGTCAATTGCTTCTTCACCTCTTTATTATACCTCTTTCCCGACATTTTGGCTGTTCTTTCTTTGTGCGGGATTGCCTTAAGTATTGGAGAACAACTCGTATTGGAGACCTACAAGGGTATGGGGAGTACGTTCAAGATACAATGTTAAGTCATTAACTGTAAGTATGTCAGAAAAGAAATCAATCGCCTGTTTTAGAACCGAAAGAGATATGTTCCTGTCATTTTGCGATTCATCCTCACACCGCTTTCGTACATGCCACCTTGTTACTGAAGGTTTGGGCCCAACAATTTCCTCTATTGCGATACCAACCTCAACATAGTAATCATTAGCATCCCATTGAGAACTTTGAACATAGACACAATAGACGAGCTCGCCATTAGAAAGAAACCAATAACTCTTATTTTTTCTATACCCAAATGCCTTGAGATACTCGTGCACAGCTAAGAGAAAATCATTTTTATTCATTGAAATCACCTTTCAACATACTTAGGGATGCCCCTTATAATTGCGCCCAAACCATCCACATCATCCCCGCCGACCCGAATTTCGAGAAAAAGCGCAATTCAAGCGCACTGTTTGCACGCGAAATAAACCTCGTTACGCAACCTTCATTCGATTGCGAGCAAGGTATAAATTCGCAAGTGCAAACAGCGTGCAGCAATGCTGATGCAATTTTTTCCTTCCTCGGTATCGTGTCTTGCAGAAATGAAAGATTCTCTTTATCACGCAAAACACATGTGTCAGGAGATTTGACCACATCAATAGTACTGAGTTATAGTACGTTTCTCTCCATTGATGACATCTTCAAAATAATATTCTACATACTGACCCTTAATTTTTCGTTGCCCCAAAAAGAGCATTGGCGTGTTGCTAGTACCCAATGGCCATTCTGAATCTTGGATCCATGAAGGCTTTTTATGCAGCGCATCTAAATGAAAGGCCGAGTTTAATGCAACCCGAACAGCCTTTTGCCGTTTTCCTTTAGGAATGGAGTTTGTTGACAAGATAATCTCTTGAATCACACTACCAACATCAACGCTATCAAGGTAGTCAGGAACTGTATCGATCGCAAACTGATGCAATTCACGATAAAAGTTACTCTTTTCAACATCAGGGAGGTCGTCATGGAAGAGTGACCACATCATGTTATATGCAGTAGAGCAACGACTAATTCTATTGATCGCATAATAACCAACGGTTAATGTGCGACGGAGATCAAAGTTATCATGCTCAAAAGCATTAACATTCAGAGGGCATTGCTTCCATGATTCAGCACTCTTATCGTGTGTTTGTGGAATTCTCCCATTGATAAACTGAACAAGCTCATCATTAGTCTGTACTGCAGATGCAAAATCTTGAGCGGACATTTCAAGAGAAAGGTAGGCCTTGATAATATTTAGCATCAGTTATTCCTCCATTATTAAAATTCGTCCATTACCGTCCTGATATTGATGAAATTCTTGTAACCATACTTTTGATGGAACCTTGTATGCGCTTTCGAACCGATTTCAATATAGGATAGCGGCTGTCGTTTCCACCGTGTGAACCAGTCCGCTGTCCGCATCCACGCCGATGTGCTCCTTGTAGCCGAAGTACCACTGGTTGCCCTTTTTGACGGAATGAGCTTCCGGATCACGCTGCTTTTCTTCGTTGATGCCTGCCCCCAGCTCGTCGTTAATCAGGCTCATCGTCAATTGCTTCTTCACCTCTTTATTATACCTCTTTTCCGACCTTTTGGCTGTTCTTTCTTTGTGCGGGATTGCCCTAATTGAAAAAGAATCATCCCCTGAAAATGCAAGGAGGCCACCCCACCGGGACGGCCTCCGTTTATATGGGATTTTTTTCTTATACTATTTCCAGATAAGAATGCGCTAAGATGCGAAGCGAATTTTTCATTCTGGCTAACGTGAATGAAACGCAGCGTAGCAGCGCTACGCTAAGTGGAATGAACGGACGCCAGAAGGGAAAAGGCGCAAGCAGATGGCGCAGGTGAATCTGGAAATAGTATTACTCCGCCGCTTCTCCCACGGTTTCCGCCGTGATGTCGCGCCCGAAGTACTTCATGGAAATCTCGCTCAGCTTGCCTTCTTCGCGCAGCTCAGCAATCGCCTGATTGATGGCTTCCAGCAGGCTCGCGCTGTCGTCCGTCTTGCGGGTCGGAATCGCCACAAGGTTCGCTTCCTCCGTCAGGGCGACAATCTTGATGTTCGCGTCCGGGCGTTTCTGCATATAGTCCGCAATGGACACTTCGCTGTTCAGCGTCGCGTCCGCGCGGCCCGTCAGCACCTGCATAATCGTCTGGTCAAGCGTATCCACGCCAACCACCTCTGCGCCGAACTCTTCCGCCAGAATCATGTAGGTGCTGGCGATGGAGTTCGTAGTCTTCTTGCCCTTCAGGTCTTCAAAGGACTTGATGTCCTCGTTGTCGCCCCGGACGACCAGCGCCGTGCGGTTGAAGGCATAGGGGGTGCTAAAGTTGTACTTTTCCGAGCGCTGTTCGGTCACATCAATGCCGTTGGCGGCAATGTCGTAGCGGCCGGAGTCAATGCCGGCGAGGATGCCGTCCCACTCCACGGTCACGAACGTCGCCTTCACACCCAGCTTCTCCGCAATCGCCGTCGCAATTTCCACATCAAAGCCGACCAGATTGCCGTTTTCATCCGTGTACGTCCAAGGTGCCCAAGTGCCTTCCGTCGCAATGACGATTTCGCCCTTTTCCTGAATGCGCGCCAGCTGATCCTTGCTTTCCTCCGCCAGAGCGGTCATGCCCAGCGCCATCATCAGCGCCAGCAGGAGACTGACAAACTTCTTCATTTTGAATGCCCCTTTCAATTGCATTTATGAAAACCAGCAATGCCGGATTTTCAGCGTTGGTTGATTTTCGCGAGGAACTCCTGCGTCCGTGCCTCTTTCGGGTGCGCGAAAAATTCCTGTGCGCTGTTCTGCTCAATGATTCTGCCGCCCTCCATGAACACAACGCGGTTCGACACATGCCGCGCGAAGTTCATCTCGTGCGTCACGACCAGCATCGTCATGCCCTCTTCGGCTAACTGGCGCATCACGTTCAGCACCTCCCCGATTAACTCCGGGTCCAGCGCGGATGTCGGCTCATCGAAGTAAATGATTTCCGGATTCGTCGCCAGCGCGCGGGCAATCGCGACGCGCTGCTGCTGTCCGCCGGACAATTGCGCCGGGTAGTGGTCGCAGCGGTCGGACAAGCCCACCTTGTCCAGCAGCTTCCGCCCAATCGCCTCCGCATCCGCTTTTTTCATCTTCCGCGCCACAATCAGCCCTTCGGTCACGTTTTGCAGCGCCGTTTTGTTGCGAAACAGGTTGTAGTTCTGGAACACGAACGCCGTCTTTTGGCGGATACGCGCAATATCCCGGTGCGACGCGCGGTTCAGGTCGAATTTCTCGTCATCAAAGAGCAGTTCGCCCGCGTCCGCACGTTCCAGAAAGTTCACGCAGCGCAGCAGCGTCGTCTTGCCCGACCCGCTCGGTCCCAGAATCGCCACGACGTCGCCCTTGCTGACGGACAGGCTGACGTCCCGCAGCACCTCGGTCGTCCCGAATTTCTTTTGCAGGTGATTGATTTCCAGCATCGCCATCGCGCATCACTCCTTCTGTGCGCCATACGCGCTGAGCTTCTTCTCGCCCCAGCGCTGCACCCACGTCAGCACCGTGGAGAAAATCAGGTAAATCACGCCGACTTCGATATAGAGCGCCATCGGCTCGTAGTAGTACGCCACGAGCTTCTGCGTCGCCATGAACATTTCCGTCACGGTGATGTTCGCCGCCAGCGACGTGTCCTTCACCATAGCAATCAGGCTGTTCGACAGCGGCGGGAACGCCGTGCGCAGCGCCTGCGGCAGCACAATGCGGCGCATCACCTGCAAGTAGCTCATCCCCACGCAGTAGCCTGCCTCCATCTGCCCCACCGGTACGGATTCCAGCGCCGCGCGCATCGTCTCCGCACAGTATGCGCCTTCGTTGATGGAGAAGACAATCACCGCCGCCGGAAACGGGTCGAGGATGATGCCCAGCGACGGCAGCCCGTAGAACACCACGAACAACTGCACCAGCAGCGGCGTACCGCGCACGACCCACACATAAAACCGCATAATCTGCCGCAGAACCGGCACGCGGGCATATTGAATCATGGCGGCAATGACGGCAATCACCATTGCGATGGAAAAGGCAATAACCGTCAGCGGAATGGTCATTTTCAGACCGGGCAGCAGAATCTTCGGGAAAGATTCTATCAGCAGTTTGACAATGCGTTCACTCATGATTTGCTTAAAGTTCCTTCCATACCCAACCGTAGGCAGCGGCAAAGCCGCTTTCTCGCGCAAAAATGACGGCGCTGTCCAAAGCAGAGAGCATCCGTAGGTTTATCCTACCATGCTGATGGCGGAAATGAAACGATTGGCGAAAACTGCTTTTTCCTTTTTCCGATTGCGGCAGGCGAAAATCAACGAACAGGAAAGTCGGTCAACCTGAAAGTTGGCTTGATGGTTGACCGGCATTGTTTATTCGGTTATTGCGCCGTCGGTGTCGGCTTCACTCCTTCCTCGGCGAGGTAGCTGACCATGCAGTAGCCCTCCACCACGTCCGTTTTCACATGCACCCACTCTGGGTCGTCGCACACCTCCAGCACAATCACCCGCTGATTTGCCTGCAAGCGCATCAGCAGCTCGCCCACCATGCTCGGCTCGGCGCGCAGATTCAGGCTCGATGCGTTGACGTACATTACCTTTGCGCCCTCCGGCAAGCTGTCCGTCGTCACGGGCATCAATGTCGGCTTTGGGGTTGCTGTCGCGGGCGGGGCAGGCGTTGCGGCAAGCTCCGGCGGAACGGTCGGCAGCACCGGCGCACCCGTGCCGCCCTGCATCAGCACCATGCCGGGGTAGTAGAACGCAAGGATTTCGTCGAATTTCTTGCTGTACTGTCCCGCCATCCACTGCGCCCCGCGCTGGCTCATGCCCACGCCGTGCCCGTATCGCCGTGATTGCAGCAGGAACTGCCCATTCTCCTCCGTCACCGAAAAAATCTCACTGCCGGAAATGTCCAGCGACAGCGCGGCGACGTTTTGCCGATTCAGCGAAATCGTCACCGTTGCTTCCCCCGCCGACAGAAAGTCCGTCAGCCGATTGTCCGGCGTCGGGGAGGGTGTCGGCACGGACGTCGCCGTCGCGGTCGGCACGGGGCTGGGTGTTGCCGTGGCTTCACCTAATTCCCATTCGTCGCCTTCCGCGGGCGCAACGTCGTAGGTCGCATCCCCTGCGGGCAGCGGAATCGCCGTTTCCTCCGGCAGGATGGACGCGAACGGCTTCTTGCCCGACCATTTCAGCGCCACCACAAGCTCCGTCATCCGGCGGCTCGGCGCGGCGAATGCGGGAGATGCCAGCGTGACGGCGGTGATTTCGTCAATGCGGAAATTCTCTTGCCCTGTGGAGTACCCCTCCCGCGTCAGCACAGGCAACATCTGCTCATAAATCAGCGTCCGAAGTGCTTCTTTGACCGTGCCGTTTTTGCTGATTTTCATCGTGCGGACGATGCTCTGCGGGTTCTCCAAATCATACGGGTCATCAACCATTGCGTAGTAGCCGTAGTCGCCGCTGCCCGACCACACATTTTCGACCAGCTCCGTCTGTCCGCCGTTGCTGGCGCTGTAAAAGCACTCCGCCAGCCTGCCGTTGTACATGCCGACAATCCCCGCCGTCTCCTGCACGGCGCGGGAGGCGTTTTTGGTGGATGAATCAACGCCCTTGAACACTTGGTCGTTCGTCGTGTCCACCACGTCATAGGCGTGGGAGGCGTTCAGGTGGGACAGCGCATAAGTGCGCGCACAGACAGCCTGCGCCTTGAGCGCCTCCAGCGGGAATGAGTCGCTCATCTCATACGGCACGACGCCCAGCAGGTAATCCTCCACCGACAGCGACAGAATCGGCACAAGCGTCCCGTTCTCCACCGTCAGCGTCAACGAACCGGGATAGAGATTGCCGTTTTTCTCGAAGCGCAGCCCCGGCATTGCGCTGCCGGACTGATTCCGCCGGAATTCCGCACTCTTGCCCAGCCGCATACTCATGCCATCATAGAACAGATACAGCGCACCGGAGCGAATCTGCACCGTCACCTGCGCGTTTTCCGGCAGCGCCATCAAGTCCTCGCCGCCCACGCGCACCGTGTACGCCCCCGCGAGGGTCAAATCCGCGCGGTCAGTCAGCTGCAAACGGCGCAGCAGGACGCGCACCATAGGGGCGGCCTCTTCCGCCGACGCCCTCCCCGGCATCCCCGCCATCAGCAGCATCCAGCACAGCACCAGACACACCGCCCGAAGCAGTCGTTTCATGCACATACCTCCTGTTTGCGGCAGCGCTTGCACTTTTGCAAACTCCACCTTACTAAAAAACGGATGACACGCATATGTTCATCCGCTTGGAAAATATTTATTCGTCGGAATTGGGAAAGTTTTGGAAGTCGTCCGAGGTTTCCGCCAGCATCGTCTGGAAAACCACATTCAGCCGCCCCAGATCCGGTGCAGCGGGATTCGGCAGCGCTTCCAGCACCTGCTCCGCATGGGCAAATTCCGCCAGCAGATACGCATCCAGTTCCGGAATCCGCGGCGCTGTTTCCTTTTCTCGCGCCTGTTTCTTCTGCGCCAGCAGGTCGTCCACCGCGCCGCGCATCGAATCCGGCAGCACCGCCGCGCACAGTTTGTCAAACGGCACAGGCGCAACGTTCCCGTACTGCTCCACATAGCGGAAGCACAGCAACGGGCGCAGCGCATACAGGTACTTTTTCAACCGCACCTGTTCGCCCTGCAAGAAATTTCGCCATGTGCTATGCGCCGACGCATACTGATGATGCAGATTCCGCTCCACCGAAAAATACGCATCGGCACAGTCCGCGAAGTGCCGCCATGCCGCCGTCTGCGCATACACAACCGGGGAATACAGCCATTCTATCAGCGACGGATTCGACTTGCCCAGCAGCCCCAGCGCCTTCTTGATGTCCCACCCGGAATAGTCCTGCACTTCGTCCAGCGGACCGTCGATATGGTCAGGCAGCGGGTCAATGCGCAGATAATCCTTTATTGGGCGAATAAACACATATCGCACGTCATAGTCGCTGTCCGGCGAGGCAAAACCCCATGCTCGGCTTCCCGATTCCACCGCATACAGAATTTTCACTTGATTCGCCGCTTCGATTTCGCGCAGCTTTTGGCGAATCGCATCCGCCTGATTCATGAGCTTTGCCCCTCCTTTCGCGCAGGAATTACTTTTCCTTCGCCATCGCCTGATATTCCCCCGGTGTCATCCCGGTGTACTTCTTGAATACCTGACAGAAATAGCTCTTGTTCGGATACCCGCACGCCGCGCTGATTTCGCCCAGCGTCTGCGGTTCTTTGCTGGAGAGCATCATCTGTGCCTTCTCCATCCGCGTCCGGGTCAGGAAGGTCGAAAAGTGCTGCCCCGTTTTTTCGTGGAACAGCCGGCAGAAGTACGCCGGCGTCAGCCCCAGCGAACGGCTCAAATTTGCCTGTGAGTACGGCAGCGAGCAGTCCGCCCGAATCGAGTCAATCACCTTCTCAATCGGCTTGGCGTTCCCCGGCTGCGGACACGCGCACAGAGACGGCTGCAAGGCATTCAGCCACGCCAATAGCGCCTGACGCGGGCGGCGCGTCATCTCGTTGAGATTCAGCCCCTCCGTCAGCGTCCGCAGGGACAATTCCGCGTGCTGGCTCCAAATCGCCTCAATCACCAGCGGCACGAACGCAAAGCACGTCACCGACAGGTTCTGATCCTCCCGCAGCGCGCGCGATACATACCCGCCCAACACCGCGTACTGCCGCCGCTTGATGCATGTCTGCAATTCCTTCCGATGCCGATGCGCCGCCGCGCCGTCCAGCGGCGAGACGCGCGTCCACCAGTCGCTGATTTCCCGCATGGGCTTCAAGTGTTCCGCCCACGTCGCCGCGAGGTCAAATTCCTCCCCGATGAACATTGTGCCGTCCTGTTCCAGCGCGACGGACGCCTGTTCCATCAGCGCATGGGCGCACAGCCACAGCACCGGGTCGCGATGCGCCCGCGCGGGGAATCGCGTCAGCGCCAGCAGCACCGTCATCACGTCGCCATCCGCCGCGAAGCAAGCCGCGCTCACGCCGCACAGCGCCATCGCCTCCGGTACAATCGCCAGCACCTCCTGCCGCTGCTCTTCTGTCAGCGGGACGTCCGCTTCCCAGCGAATCAGCCGCCACGCGTACACCGGAACCTCCACCGTGCTTTTCGGTGCGTCGCCGCCGCTCTGCATCATCGCGAGCATCGTCTGCGACAGCTGCTGCTCCTGTTCCTGCGTCATGAGAGGGTTCACCTGCTTTCTTGGGTGGAAATTTAATTGCAAAAAAGCGTTCCAGCGGGTGAATCCTTCAGCCCGCACGGAACGCTCCTATTTCCGCATTCTCTATTGTACGCCATTTTTCGTGATTTGGGAAGGGGTCAGCAAAAAAATTGTTGTTCCTTGTCAGTTTTGTACGAATTTCTGTGCCGTCATGCCCTGAAAGAAATCAACATCCGTCGGTACAATGCGGCACACGCCGATTTTGTCCAGCGTAATCACGCGCAGCTGTTTCCCGGCGGACTTCTTGTCCAGCGTCATGGCGTTCAGCAAGTCCTTTTCGGGAATCGCCGGAAGCCGACGGGGCATTTCCAGCGCATCCAGCAGGCGATTCAGCCTCGCGCTCGTCCCCTGCTCCGTCATGCCCTTCTCTTCCGTCATCGCGGTAATAACGCGCATCCCCAGCGCGACCGCCTCGCCGTGGCGCATCCCGGTATAGTGCTGGCAGGTTTCAACCGCGTGGGCGATGGTATGCCCAAAGTTGAGCGTCATGCGCAGCCCGGTGTCGTGCTCGTCCTGCGCCACAATGTTCGCCTTATACTGGATACAGTGCGTCAGGATTTCCCCGATAACGCCCATGAGCGCAATCCGCCCACCGCCCGCGTTCTCTTCCAGCAGCCGGAACAGCGCCTCGTCCCCGATGCACCCGTACTTAACGACTTCGCCCAGCCCGTCGCGCCAGAAATCATCCGTCAGCGTCCGCAGCGAATCCGGGTCTACCAGCACCAGTTCCGGCTGATAGAATGCGCCGACGAGGTTCTTCCCCTGCGGCAAATCGACTGCGACCTTCCCGCCGACAGAGGAATCAACCTGCGCCAGCAGCGTCGTCGGCAGCTGCACAAAATGCACGCCGCGCAGGTACGTCGCCGCCGCCAGCCCCGCCAAATCGCCAATCACCCCGCCGCCCAGCGCGACGATGGCATCCTTGCGCGTCAGATGATGTTCGCAGAGGAAGGCATACAGCGTTTCCAGCGATTTCAGGCACTTCGTCTGCTCGCCGTGCGGCAGAACAATGCTGCACACGCGCAGACCGACCTTTTCCATCGACGACACGACTTCTTCCATATACAGCGGCGCAACATGGTCATCGCTGACAACCGCGACCGCAATGTCGCCGAGCTTCTCACGAATCATTTCGCCCGTTTTCGCCAGCAGACCGCGTTCGATATGAATCGGATAGCTTCTTTCGCCCAGCGGTACGGTAATGGTCTGCATGAAAATCGCCTTCCTTATCATCTTAAAGCATCCATCATGTCACCAAATATGATTCCCTGATTATTCCACCCGAATCATATTTTCCACCGTGCAGACCTCCGGGGCAAACTTCGCCAATGCCGCCCGAATCGCCTGTTCATTCGCCTCGTGCGTAATGATAATCAGCGGCACGCGGCTCCCCGCCAGCTCCGCCTTCTGCATCATCGTTGCAATCGACACCTGCTCGCTCGACAGCCACGTCGCAATCTTCGCCAGCGAACCCGGCTCGTCCTGAATCGACAAACGCAGGAAATACCGCGTTTTCCAGTCGTTCGTGAACACCAGCGACGCATCTGCATTTGCGCTGTTCACAAACGTCGGATGCACATGCACATCCACCGTTGCGGCATGGAGAATGTCGCCCACCACCGCGCTCGCCGTCGGCAAATCGCCCGCGCCGCGACCCTGCAGCATCATTTCCTTGCAAGCGTGGCCGTGCAGATAGACGGCATTGAAGCTGCCGTTGACCTGCGACAGCGGATGGTCGTGCGCAATCAGCGTCGGATGCACGCGAACCTCGATGGTGCTCCCACTGCGCTTGGCAATCGCCAGCAGTTTCAGCACATAGCCCATCTCACGCGCATAGGCAATATCCACCGCCGTAATTTTCGTGATGCCTTCACGATAGACCTTGCTGAACGGTACGCGCGCGTGGAAGGCAAGGCTCGCCATAATAGAGAGCTTATAGGCCGCGTCCAGTCCCTCGACATCGGCGGATGGGTTCGGTTCAGCCAGCCCCAGCTGCTGTGCATCGTGCAGTACGGCTTCGTAATCCTCGCCGTTTTCGTACATACGGGAAAGGATGTAGTTCGTCGTGCCGTTGATGATGCCCATCAGGGAATCAATGCGGTTTGCTTGCAGGGGCTGCATGAGGGTGTTGATAATCGGAATCGCGCCGCAGACGCTCGCTTCGTAGTACAGACCGACGTGGTTGCGCTGTGCAGCGGCTTGCAGGCGGTGCCAATTCAGGGCAATGGCGACTTTGTTCGCCGTGACAACGGTCTTGCCGTTTTCCAGCGCGCGGAGCATGTAGTCCGTCGCAGGTTGTTCGCCGCCCATGAATTCGACAACGATGCTGATTTCCGGGTCGTTCACCACGTCGTCGGCGTTCGTTGTCAGCAGTTCATGCGGCACACCGCAGGCGCGGGTTTTGTTCACATCGCGCACCAGCACCCGCTTGATGCGGATGGAGAGACTGTCGCGGTGAGCAATCTCGCGGGAAAAGCCTGTCAGCAGCGACCACACGCCCCCGCCAACATTGCCGCAGCCCAGAAATCCGATTACAACTTCCTTCATTTTGTCTGCTTCCTCCTGCTTTCAAATGCCTTCTTTTCTCGCTTAATCAGCCCTTGTTCCGCTCGTAGATAAGCCGCAGCCCTTTCAGCGTCAGCAGCCCATCCAGCTTGTCAATGACCTTGCTTTCCTCGGCAATCATCACTGCCATGCCACCCGTCGCGACGACGGTGGCTTCCTGCCCCAATTCCTGCTTAATTTTGCGGACGATGTTCTTCACCAAGCCGACATACCCATAATACATGCCGGATTGCAAGTTCGTCAGCGTCGTCCGCCCAATGACGTGCTCCGGCTTCGTCAGCTCAAAGCGCGGCAGTTTTGCCGTCCCGGTGACAAGGGCTTCGCTGGCGAGCTTCACGCCGGGGCAGATGCATCCGCCAAGGAACACGCCGCCCTCTCCGACCACGCCGAACGTCGTTGCCGTGCCGAAGTCGATGAAAATCGTCGGCGCGCCGTACTCCTCATACGCCGCCACTGCGTTCGCGATTCGGTCGCTGCCCAGTTCGCGCGGGTTCTCGTAGCGGATGTTGATGCCCGTTTTGATGCCCGGAACCACGAACAGCGGCGTCTGCCCGAAGTAGTTCTGGCACATGTGTTCAATGGTAAAATTGATAGTCGGCACGACGGAGGAAATCATGATACCCTCGACTTCTTCCGGGCGAACGCCGACATGCTGAAAGAGGTTCACCAGCACGATGCCGTATTCGTCGGACGACTTCTGGATGTTCGTGGACATCCGCCAGTAATAGCGCATTTCCTTGCCGTCAAAGAGGGCAGTTTTGATGTTGGTATTGCCAATGTCGAGGGTGAGGATCATCCTCCATACCTCCTTATAGAATCGCTGATGGCCGACGTTTCAGCCATCAGCGGGAATCGTTCACTTGCCGTACAGACCAGCTCAATCGCGCGAGGGGGCAAAGCTCCCCTTGTTACGCCGTCTTCTTGTGCATTGCCTTGCGCAGCGCCAGCACAATCGGGGGTGTAATCAGCGCCGCAGCAACGGCTTCCAGCGGGCCAGCGCCGCCAGCGGTTGCGCCAATCGCCGTCAGCACCGCCGTATTGTCAATGCCGCAGATCATGTAGAAAATCAACATCAAGCCGAGATACAAAATCGTGTTCGTCAGGCTGCCGCAGGCCGCCGCAACCGCCAGACCCGTCTTTTCCAGCTTATGCGCCATTGCCTTGTGGACGAAGTGAATCACCACCGGCACCATCAAACGCGGCAGGAAGGTCATCACAATCACCATCGGCAGCGACGCCCCCATCAGCGTGCCGACCAGCGTAGATGGACGAAGCAGCGCCGACACAAAGCTTGTTGCACCGAAGGTCAAGCCCAGCAGCACGCCGTATTTCAGCCCCATGAACAGCGTCCCGACCGCAACCGGAATCACCAGCAGCGTCACGTTGCAAAATCCAAGCGGAATCAGCCCCAGCGGTGTCTGTCCCATCAGGAAAATCAGCGCCATCAGCAGCGCCAGCGTCACGAGATTGACCAGATTGTCATTGCGAGTATTCATTTTTTCCTCCGTTCGAGTCTCTTTTCGAGTACCCTACGATGATTATTTCCGCACCAGCTGCATTTTCGTCTGATGCTTTCGCTCTCAGCGGCATCATTGGCGCGGATGCTCTCATTATACCGAAAAAAACGCCGCTTGTAAAGGTTGAAAAAGTATTTGAACAGCGCATTATTGCAAGCTATTTATATGAAAGCAGTTCACCCTGCGCAGGTTTCCTTCTCCATACGCTCCGGATTGCTTTTTTCGCCGGATTCTGGTATGATACAGACAAATTCGCAGGAGAAGCCGCGCTGCTTTTCCCGTCAGGAGGCAAGGAACATGAAGTTGTTGATTTTAGGCGGCAGCGGGTTCGTCAGCGGGCGGCTGGCGCAAATAGCAATAGCGCAGGGACACGAGGTCTGGTGCGTTACACGCGGCAATCGCCCGATTCCCGAAGGCGTTCACGCGCTGACGTGCGACGCGCACGACCCGGCTGCCCTTCGCGCCGCGCTCACCAGCGCGCAGCTGCAATGGGACGCCGCGCTGGACTGCATCTGCCGCGACGCGGCCTCCGCATCGGTCGATTTGTCGGTGCTGCCCGCCTTCACGAATCGCCTGCTGGTGATTTCCACCGATTCCGTGTACCACCCCGCCTACAAGCGCGTTCCGCAGGACGAAACCGGCGTTTATCTGCACGACGGCGGCTACGGGAGCAGCAAGCGGCAGATGGAGGAGGTTTTTCTGGACGCGGCGGCGCATTCGGAATCACCTTTCGCGTGGACAATTTTCCGTCCGGGGCATATTTTCGGCGCGGGCTCACAGGTCGGCTGTTTCCCGGAGCATTCCCGGCAGCCGGATCTGATTGCCCATATGAAGCGTTGCGAACCGCTGCGGCTTGTTGGCGGCGGCAAATTCCTGATTCACCCCATCTATGTGGATGACCTGTGCCGCGTCCTGCTGGAAAGCATCCCCGTCTCCACAGCCTTCAACGAGATTTTTTGCATCGGCGGACCGGATATTGTTTCCAACGCTGCCTATTACCTTTTGCTCGGAGAAATTTTGAACGTTCCGGTGGCCATTGAAGAAATTCCGTTAGCCGGCTATCTGGAAGCGCATCCCCAATTCAGCGGGCATTTGTGCCATCGCGCGTATTCGCTGGAAAAGCTGCGCCGCACGGGGATTGCTTTGCCCGGCACCCCCCTGCGCGCAGGGCTGCAGAAGCAGGTCGAATGGCTCCTTTCTCTTGCGCGGTAAAGCCCCGAATCGGCGAATGTCTCTTGCGGCATTCGCCGATTCAGGCATAAGAAAAAGAGCCGACTTTTCAATCAGCTCTTTACGAGGTGCCATCCAGATTTGAACTGGAGAATGAAGGTTTTGCAGACCTTTGCCTTACCACTTGGCTATGGCACCATAATAAGAAATGGAGCGGTAGACGGGGCTCGGACCCGCGACCTCCACCTTGGCAAGGTGGCGCTCTACCAACTGAGCTACTACCGCATAATATGTGTGCCTTGGGGCGGAATCGAACCACCGACACGCAGATTTTCAGTCTGCTGCTCTACCGACTGAGCTACCAAGGCGAAAGATGGCGACCCGGAAGGGGCTCGAACCCTCGACCTCCAACGTGACAGGCTGGCGCTCTAACCAACTGAGCTACCGGGCCACTTGAATGATGGTGGGAACAACAGGGCTCGAACCTGTGACCCTCTGCTTGTAAGGCAGATGCTCTCCCAGCTGAGCTATGCTCCCAAGTCCTGTACTGCTCCCGATGCACAGAGCCTTTCGCCAGCTCAGTGACCTTTGCACCACAGCCAAGTGGTGTCTGCGCGGGGTTCTTCGGTCGAACCGCGGCGACATGGATTATTATATCATCCTTTGGCGGCGCTGTCAAGAGGGAAAATGCAAAAAATTTGGGTTTTTCGCAAGTGAAACGCCGCCTCCGCAGTCAAAATGTAAATTCCGCCGTTTTTCGTGGACTTTCGCGCGTGGGTATGGTATGATAGGAAGTGCAAACCTGAAGGAGGTTATTACAATGAAGCGAATCATTGCGCTGCTTCTTGCCGCGCTGCTGATGGTCTCCTGTGCGCTGGCAGATGTGGCCCTGCGCGGCTACGACGCCAAATCCGGCTATGTCTATGTCACGCTGGGGCAGTGCCCACAGGATGCGGACGGCGGCGTCGAGCCGATTGTCTGGCGCGTACTGAGCGTTGAGGACGGCAGAGCGTATCTGCTGAGCGAATATGTGCTGGAGGCGCGCCCCATCCACAGCGATTATCAGGAGTACGCCAACAAGCCCACCAACAAGAAGAAGCCCGGCTTCAACGGTGACTTCACCCAAACCGAAATGAGCCGCTACCTCTGCGGTGATTTCGCCCAGAACTGCTTCACGGACGATGAGCGTGCCATGCTGACCCCGGATGACACGTTCGGGTTGTTTTTCCTCGCCAGCGACGCGGATTTGAAGAACAAGGCATACGGCTTCACCAGCAATGAAAGCCGCAAGGCGTGGGGCACACCCTACGCGCTGGCGAACGGGCTGTTCAAGTACGGCAGCCAGCGCGGCGGCCATTCCCCCTATTGGACGCGCTCCCAGTCCTCCTCCGACGCCCGCCACGCACGGTGCATCAAGTCCAAGGGCGAGTTGGGGCGCATCAACGTCATCACGCTGGACGAGGGAATGCGGCCTGCGTGCTATCTGTCTTTGAGCGCGAGCGAGATTTCCGGCGGCACGGGCACGCTGGATGATCCCTACACTTTCACCCTTATCCCGCCGACGGTGATGGAGGATTAACATGCGGAAGATAACCTGCCTGCTGCTGCTTCTCTGTCTTCTCCCCTCTTTCGCGCTGGCGGACAAGACCATCACCCTCACCTTCACCGGCGACATCACCCTTGGCGGCGAGGATTACCTGCGCACCGCCGAGGACAGCTTCTTTGCCGTCTATGAGCGCGAAGGCGCGGGGTACTTCCTCAAAAACTTCGCGGATTTCTTTGCCGAGGATGACCTGACCGTCGTCAATTTGGAGGGTGTGCTGACCGACAACAACGCCCTTTACCCGCGTGACAAGGGCAAAGGCGACGATGGCTACTGGTTCCGCGGGCCGGCAGCGTACGCCAAGGTGCTTTCCGCCGCGAGCGTGGAAGTCGCGTCGTTGGCAAACAACCATGCGTTCGACTACGGCGCACAGGGCTTCCGCGATACGATTGCCGCCGTCGAAGCAGAAGGTCTCGGCTGGTTTGGCACATACAACAAGAACCGCGACCCCGAAACGGAAAAGTTCTACTTCTACACCAAGGACGGCGTGACCATCTGCCTGATGAGCCTGCTCTGGGACGACTACAACCCGCAAGACCCCAATGGCAACGGCGCGTATCTCCGCCAGCAGATTACGGAAATCAAGCAGTCCGGTCAGGCGGACGCGGTCATTGCTATCCTCCACGGCGGGCAGGAGTACGGCCGCCACCGTACTAAACCGCAGACCATCTTCACCAAAATGGCGATTTCCGCTGGGGCAGATTTGGTCATCTGCCACCATGCGCACGTCGTCATGGGCATGGATGTCATCAACAACCGCAGCGCGTTCTACTCGCTGGGCAATTTCTGCTTTGGCGGCAACCGCAAGGCGTATCAGGAGAACAAGAACCGCACCCCCGCCGTGCAGGACGCCGCGCCCGCGCTGATGCTCCGCGCCATGCTGACGTTTGATGATGACGGCACTTACAAGGGGCAGCAAATCACCCTCTATCCCGTACAGACCACCGGCATTGACCGCGCGGCGGGCGACACCGTGCAGGTGAACAACTATCAGCCGAAGTTCATCACCGGGCCTTTGGCGGCGCATGTGCTGCACCTGATGCAGATAGACATGAACTACGACGCCAGTAAAACGCCGAAGTACAGCAATGCCGAGTCCATCAACAAGACGCTTCGGGCGCTGGTGATAGCGCGCGAAGAGGAGCTTGCGGCGATGGATTCCTCCGAGGGCAGGGAGGCGCTGACGCTCCCGTTCCTGCCGGCGGAAGCGGAATAAAGCCGCTCAACCCGCGGTAGAGTTCCGTGAAATCGCGATTTCGGGCATATCAACCGCTGGTTCGTGTGCAAAGTCTCTTTTCCGTGATAGAATGACAGCCAGAAGAGAGGTGCTTCCGCATGAATCAGGAGAAAATCGGGAAGTTCATTGCGTCCTGCCGAAAAGAGCAGGGCTTCACCCAAACTGTTCTTGCAGAAAAGTTAGGTATCACAGACCGCGCGGTATCCAAATGGGAAACCGGGCGAAATCTGCCGGATGCAGCCATTATGCCCGAATTATGCGATCTGCTGAACATTCAGCTGAGCGAGCTTTTTCGCGGGGAGCGAATGACGACGGAAGCGCATCAGAAGGCTTTCGATGCATTGCTTCTGGAAATGAAGCAGCAGGAAGAATCAGCGAATCGGCGGATTCTTCAGCTGGAAAAAGTGCTTGCCTGCATGACGATTGCTGTATCGCTCACGATGATTCTTGTTGGGTGTTATCTGGCAAAAGACCATCTTGCCCTCGCAATCGTCCTATGGGCGTTTGGTATTGCCGTGGTTTTTGCGACCTGCTTTATCGGCGTGAAAATCGAGCATGACACCGGCTATTACGAATGTCCTGAATGTGGAGAACGTTACATACCGACCATGAAAGCCGTCGTGATGGCATTGCATCGCGGCACAGCCCGCAAGATGACGTGTCCGTTCTGCGGAAAATGCGTCTATCATCAGAAGGTGCTTGCAAGGTAATTCTATTTCCGAATGCACCTGCGCCAGCTGCATACGCCTTGGCGCATGCTTATCTGAAAATAGGATAAAGGCAACACCGCCCAATTCGGCGGCGCGTCGGGCGATGTCTTTTCCGCCATCTGCGGCATGCAAATTCCTCGATTTACCTCCAGTAAACCTTCGAAATTTGCATTTGCATCTGACGAAAAATCCATTCGCCAGCCGACCACCTCATTTGTGCGGTGTTACCTAAAGTCAACAGGGTGTCAAGTGCTTTTGCTTGACACCCTGAATTTTTTTGTAATGCTTTTCACCCATTAGCCTGCGGCGGTCACTTCATGATCATCTCTTTGTCCGACGGCAGCGGTTTCAGCGGCGCGGACGGCAGCGTCTGATACCAGTATGCGCAGGAAGTATAGTCGTCGTACCGCGGTCCAGTCCATCCCATGTTGTCCAGCGTCATGCGAAATCCGGTTTCAAAGTGGATCGGGTCAGCGACGTGGAAGCGGTACAGCAGAAATCTCTGCTGACCGTTGTAAAATGCACGGTTATCACCGTAAATGGCGTACATTCCGCTGTAGAGACCGCTGTAAGTCTGATAGGATTTAATCTGCACATCATTTCCAAAGCCGTAGGAGCCGCAGAAATAATCCTCTGTGCCTGTATAGTGAATGGAAGGATATTTATCATCGTCTATGTACATTCTGGCTTCGCCTTCCACCCAGCAGGTGTTGTTTCCGTTCATTCCGGTGGCCAGGGTCACGCCCACGAACTGACCTTTTCCCTGAATGCCATCGATAATGGTGTAGGAACGCCCCTTCTGAACGGGATGCTCCTGACGGTAGGAAGCGTGGAAATATCCGATCTCGTCAGGCACCTCACAGTGACAGCCGGTGATGATATAATACAGGCTCTGATCCTTTTCGCCGCGGTTTTCCATGGTGATCCGGCAGTGCTTTTTGAAAGGCATCTCCCAGTAGCAGTTCAGTCCCCGTCCGGGAGCCACCAAGATTTGTGCGGAATTGAGCACCGCGTATTTTCCATCCCTGTCCACAAAATTCTCATCGTATGCGGTTCCGAAAAATGCGGAAATGGGCGCTTCCACGGAAGGATATTCGCAGTTGTCCCAGTACATGCGGATCACGAAGCTGTGTCCAACGTAGCCGGTAAACCAAATGCTCTGGATCATTCCGGGACCGTCGGTGTCCACCAGCGTCACCGTCTCCCCTGCGCGAATCGCCACGGTCGGACTGAGCTTGGTGCAGTCTCCTCCTTTGGAACCGCCCGCTCTGGCGCCTGTGGGATTTTCTGCGGAGAAAGCGAAGGTCTTTGCATTGCTGATCATGCAATACGGTTTCATAGGTCTTGCCTCCCCTTGTTTTAACATATCCTTACTATTCATTTTGTGGTTCTTGACAGAACGACATTCGTTGCTGTCAGCGTTCCATCTGTCACAAAAGGATACGGAACTTCTTTCCCGTTTCCAGTCTGTTCAATCGCTGTGACAATATTATAGCATCTGTACAGTGATTGCGCAAGTCCCTGAAAAACGAACATAAAAAACACCTGATGCCATGCTTTACTGCTCTCTTGCATGTGCTTGACGCCGCTTCACTGCTGCGCGAAACGGCGTCTTTGACAGTCTGAATTGTACATCTGACAAGGGATATCATAGTTCCTTGCAAAATGCAGTCATGATAAAGAAATCGCCCGATGCGTGCGGAGCATTTTCCGCGCATCGGGCGATTCTTCTATAATGGCAGCACCGCGCAACTCGGCGGCGCGTCGGGCGGTGTTGCCTAATACTATTTCTATATGAAAATTCGCAAGCAGATGGCACAGTTGAATCTGGAAATAGTATAAATACCGTCATTCTTCCGGCAGCGGCGCAATCAGTTCGCGGTCGCACTTGCGGTAGAGCAGCAGACAAATCGTCAGCGAGACGATTTCCGCAATCGGGAACGCCCACCAGATGGCGTTCGGGCCGATAAGGGACAGCGCCCACGTCGCGGGCAGCAGCACAATCAGCTGGCGGCACAGGCTCATAATCAGGCTGTATGTGCCGCGGCCGACCGCCTGGAAAACCGTGCTGAGCGTAATGCCCGCCGCCGCAATCAGGAAGTGCGAGCAGATAATCCGCAGGGCGACGCAGCCTTCCGCCGTCAGCGCCTTGTCCGCCGAGGAGTCGAACGGCATCATCAGCAGGTTCGGCACAGCAAGGAACAGCAGCGCGCCAACCGCCATAATCACCAGCGCATACACCAGACACACGCGGACGCACTCGTAGACGCGCTTTTTCTTCTGCGCGCCGAAGTTGTAGCCCACAATCGGCACCATGCCGTTGCACAGCCCGAACACCGGCATAAAGACAAACGACTGGAGCTTGAAATATACGCCCAGAACGTTCACATAAATATCGCCAAAACCTGCCAGAATCATGTTCATCAGCGTTGTGCAGACGGAGGAAATCGCCTGCATGATGGTGGACGGAATGCCAACGACGAGGATATTCTGCACCGTCTTCCAGTCGAAACGGAAGCCCTCATGCGTCAGGCGCAGTTCCCGATTTTTCCACTGATTCAGGACGAACCCAACGGTGCAGCTCACGACCTGACCGATAACCGTCGCAATCGCCGCGCCGGCGATACCCATTTGGCAGCTGAAAATCAGAATCGGGTCAAGGATGATGTTCGTCACCGCGCCGGACAGCTGGGTAATCATCGACAGCGTTGTGTTGCCCGTCGCCTGCATCATGCGTTCAAAGCAGATGGACATGAACTGTCCCAAACTGAGCGTGCAGACGATGCGCAGGTACAGTGTGCCCATTTCCAGCACTTCCGCCTTCGGGTTCGTCATGCCAATATACATGCGGGCGAAGAACAGCCCGACGATAACGAACAGCAGCCAGCCGACAACCTCAATCAGGATGCCGTGGCGGGCGGCGTCGCGCGCCTCATGCGGGCGCTTTTCGCCGAGCCGGCGTGAAATCAAGCTGTTGATGCCCGTACCCATGCCGGTCGAAACGGCAATCATCAGCATCTGCATCGGCATAGCGAGGTTGACCGCCGTCAGCGCATCCGGCGAATACTGCCCGACGAAAATCCCATCGACGATATTATACAGTGCCTGCACCAGCATCGACACCATAATCGGCACGGACACCGTCGGCACGAGCTTGCGCATCTCCATCGTGCCCAGCATCCGGCTGCGTTCCGTGTTCTGCTGTTCCTGTTTTTCTGACATGTTGTTTTCCTTTCCGTATTCATACTATTTCCGGATGAAAAGGCGCAAGCAAATGGCGCAGGTGAATCCAGAAATAGTATCACTCCCCTAAGAAGCCGAGAGGAAAATGCCCCTCAGCCAAAGGTTTATTGTAGCAAAATTTGCCCTGTCCGTCAAGGGAAAATCCGCATTTTCCGCCGCTTTTGCGAAAAAGAAAATTCCCTTTGCCCCCATCGTGATTTCGTGTTATAATAGCTGATGAAAGCAGTTGTTTTTCCGCTTGAAGGGAGGAATCCGCATGAGCGTCAAAATGCCCAAACCCGTCAGCAAAACAGAACTCTCGCGCCTATACACACGGCTTGCCATCGACACCCATCATCGACTTGACAACAGCACCGCAGAAGGGCAAGCGCGCCTTGACCTCCTCCACCGTTTCTTTGATGCCTGTGCCAATCTTTATGGGACGATGACACTCTGGCACGCATGGGAGCTTTTTCAGCATGTTGAGCCGGAATTGACTGCCAAGAAAAAGATTCTCCGCAAGGATTTCTTTTCCTTTGCGGAAATTGTGCGCGTTGAAAAGCATGCCTATGCCATCATGCTGCTGCCTGACCTGTACGAAGAGGAGACGTCCATCAGCATTCAGGATGCCGAGCTGGTTCATAGAATGCTGATTTACCCGAACATTTGGGGCTTGAATGAGTATTACAAGCTGCTGAGCTATCAGGACGATAAGCCCTGTGTCGTTCCCGCACACGATGTGTTCTATGCGTATGCCGACCCGAATTATTTCTGGGAAACGCCGGAAGCACGTTCTCTCCGCTTCTTTCTGGCAAACCTCCATGTCGCTCCGAACGCCAAAACCACTGCGCCCGACGGCACGCCTCTGCGCGGCAAGGCGTTGTCAGAGGTTATATTCTGGACAAGAGATGACCACTGGGATTATGACGATTATAAGGCGGCGTGGCGCAAAAAAGCGGTTGCCGAAGAAGCAAACAGGCCATATTTGCAGCGCATCATGGAAAAAATCCAGCGCGGGATTCTGCTGTCATTTGTCTGCGATCAATTTTCTTACTATGTGGAGTTGCTTGAAGAAGCCGGCATTCAGTTTACCAAGCCGCAGTTTGAAACATTCGCGAACCGCCTCTGTGAATTGAACAATCACAGCCATCTTTGGTCAAACCGCGGCGGTCAGCCTGTTGAAATGTACGACGGGCTGGACAATGCGGAACTGGATGCGGCGGCGCTTATGAAAACCATGCAGCTTGACCCCGATGGTTATTATCGCAATCCAGTCTTATCGCGCATCACGCCGAAGAAAAATGAGGATGGACAGGACTGAACGATCCGGAAACAGTATGCGGTATCGGCGAATTTTCTCCATGACAAACGCAGGAAAGTATGCTACAATAGACGCGGTAAACACACCAATTCACTCGACAAAGGAGGTACGCCCCATGCCGCGTACCCTATCCCCTGCTGCACGCATCGAGCGCAGCATCCTCTCCGATTTCCGCAAACCGCTCTGGCGGCCGTTCGTCCGTGGCATCAAGCAGTACAAGATGATTGCTCCCGGCGACCACATCGCTGTGTGCATCTCCGGAGGCAAGGACTCCATGCTGCTGGCGAAAATGATGCAGCTGCTGCAGCGCCACACCGACATTCCTTTCGAGACGGAGTTTCTCGTCATGGATCCCGGCTACAATGCCGAAAACCGCCAGCGTATCATCGACAATGCCGCCCTGATGGAAATCCCCATCCGCATTTTTGACAGCAGCATTTTCGAGACAACGAAAATCGCCGAGCGAAATCCCTGCTACCTCTGCGCCCGGATGCGCCGCGGTTTCCTTTACGACCGTGCGCAGGAAATGGGCTGCAATAAAATCGCACTCGGTCATCACTTCAACGATGTTGTGGAGACGACCGTTATGGGGATGTTCTACGGCGCCCAGCTGCAGGCCATGCTGCCGAAACTGCACAGCCGCAATTTCCCCGGCATGGAGCTGATTCGCCCAATGTACTGCATCCATGAGGAGGACATCTGCGCTTGGCGCGATTTCAACGCCCTGCACTTTATCGCCTGCGCCTGCCGCCTGACCGAAGAGCGCGACAAAAGCGGCGATGGCATCGGCAACTCGAAGCGCGCGGAAATCAAGCAGCTGCTGAAAACGCTTCGGGAGACGAACCCCGATGTAGAGAAGAACGTCTTCAGCGCGATTCACGCCGTCAGTCTGGACACCATGCCGGGCTGGAAAATCGGCGAAAAGGAATACAGTTTCCTGGATGACTATGACAATTGGGAAGCAACGCACCGTCCGGCGGATAAGTAACCGAATGCGGGTCAAGGGATGCACATTCCCCTGACCCGTTTTTTATAATACGACAAATGTACAAATTTCCGTTTTTGAACAAAAATTCAGCTCCCCAATGAAGCAGATTTTTGCTGCCATCAGGGAGCTGTTTGCTTATTCCGTTACTTCCGGCGAATTCGTTACTTTCGGCACATCCGTCGGCTTCGGCACGTCCGTTGCTTCCGGCACGTCCGTCGCTTCTGGCACGTCCGTTGCTTCCGGCACGTCCGTTGCTTCCGGCACGTCCGTCGCTTCTGGCACGTCCGTTGCTTCCGGCACGTCCGTCGCTTCTGGCACGTCCGTCGCTTCCGGCACGTCCGTTGGCTTCGGCACGTCCGTCGGCTTCGGCACGTCCGTTGCTTCCGGCACATCCGTCGGCTTCGGCGTGTCCGTTGCCTTCGGCGGATTCGTCGGCATCGGGGCTTTCGTCGCTGCCGGCGCTTTCGTCGTTTCCGGGAGCTTTGTCGCTTCGGGCGCATCGGTCGCTTCCGCATCGTCGGGCTTGTCCAGCACCAGCGGTTCAAGCCCCAGCAAATCAGAAACCGTCACGAACTCGAATCCCGCGTCGCGCAGCATGGGAATCAGCGTTTTCAGGCACTCATAGTCCGCCATTCGCGCGTGATAGAGCAGAATCGAGCCGTTCTGGGTATCGCGGAACGCCTGATAAGGTTCGGTCTGCGCCACATCCCACAGGACGACCTTCTCCACGCCGTGCGCATAGAAAATCGGCAGGAAATTCTTCTCGGAGTTCATATAGTGCCCGAACGGCGGGCGCAGCAGCCGCAGCGGATAGTGATAGCCCAGCACCTCGTCCACGCGCTCCTGCGACAGGCGCACCTGCGCATCCGCACTGGACTCGGAGTATTCCAGCAATTGCGCGTGCTTCCATGTATGGCTGCCGAACTCATCGCCGTGTGCCAGCGCGTCTTCCCACAGTTCACGGTCTTCCGCGCAGAACAGCTTGCCGACGATAAACCACGTCACCGGAAAATCAAGTTCAATGCTCAATTCGTGGATTTTATACACAGCATCCATGTTCCAGCCGTCATCCACCGTGATCGCGATTTTTTTGGATTCGCGGTCGCCGTGGCGGACAACGTAATCCTCCGGAATCGCGGCAAACGCCGTCTGCTGCACCAGCATCAGGCACAGCGCCAGCGACAGCAGACGCATCATGCGTTTCATCAGCAGCCCCTCCTTATTGCGGATCAACGTAGTTCGGTTCCTGCCAGATATACCAGTCCGTGCCGTCGCCGGAGAAGTAGAGCGCCGCGCCTGGCATGTGGTTCTTCACCCAGCCCGCCGTCACCTTTGTGCTGAGGGCGGAGCGGTTCGGGACGAACAGCACCTGCGGCTGTGTCTGCTCCACAAAGCTGTCCGGAATCGTCGCCAACCCGTGATGAGGCGCTTTGAGAATATCGCAGCGGAGTTTTTCGCCATACGTCGCGGCGTACCACTGCATCGTCTCGTTGTCAATGTCGCCGGTCAGGAACGCCCGCGAATCCCCAAACTGCACCATGCAGGCGGCACTGCGGTTGTTCTGCCCCGTCGGCAGGGGGCAGCGGAAAATCGTCAGCTTTGCGTTGCCCAGCGTCAATTCGTCGCCGTCGCCAATCTGCACATAGGGGATGTTCTTCGTCCCCGTCGCTTTAACCGCCTGCTGATGGTAGCCCTCTTCGTCCACATACGTCGTGGTGTTGGGCGACAGGAACGCATCCACCTGATACAAATCGGAGTACATAAGGTAGATGAAGCCGTGCAGGTGGTCATCGTCGCAGTGTGTGTTAAGCAGATACTTCAGTTCCGTGATGCCATATCCATCCAGCGTCGCATACACGCGCTTGCGATAGCGCCCTTCGCCGCCGTCCACCATCATGGCTTCCCCGCCGGATTGCAGCACCATCGCGTCTGAGCGGTTCGTGTCAATGCAGGTCAGGCGCAGCGTATCCTTCTCCGCCCAATCCGCCGGCACATCCGCTTCGTTCTCCACCCGGTACACCTCCGCCTGCGCCGCGCCCAATCCCAGCGCCGCGCACAGCAGCATCAGCAGCAGTTTCCGTTTCATACGTTTTCCTTTCCCCAAGGGAGTTCCTCCCTTGACCCTTCCGCGCGATTCGGTTGGTGACACGCTCATGCTGTGTCCGCGTGTTTATACAGGGTTTCGCTCCTGCGGGAGCGACCAGAGGGCTTTGCGATCGCCCTCTGGACTCCTTCGCATCCCCATCTAAGTTACTTGATTTTTGTCGAAACAAATTAGCTTGTGAACCTTTCGTTCCTCCAAACCGCAATAAAAACCAAGAAACATGGGTGTGCACCCCGAAGGTTTCCAAAGGGCGACCGCAGACATTCGTCTGTTTTTATTACCCTTTGGACGCCTCCTCAGAGGCGAAACACCTGCGACAAAGCCAAATTGCCAATAAAATAAAGGGCGTTTGCTCCCACACACAAAGGGGGCGCAATCCAAGCGCAGCACCCTACTGCGCTTGCACCCACCCACGGGCGACCGCAATCTCATACACCCCGTCCGCCATGCCTTCCGCCAGCCATTGCTGATACACCGGCGTCACCAGCAGATATTCCTCCGCCGGATTCGATAAATACCCCATCTCCACAAGGAAGCACATCATCTTCGCCCAGTTGTTGCCGACATAGTTGTCGTTCAGCCGCACCATGCCCGTGGAGTTCGCCAGCGTCATCCCGACACGCGTTTTCATCGCGTCCAGCAGCTTCTGCCCCATTTCGCGGTAGGTGTCCGCATCCGCAACCGCTTTGGCATAGTCGCTGTTCAGCGGGCCGTAAACCTGTATGCCGCGCTTGCTGCGGTTGCTGGAGTTGTTGCAGTGCAGGCGGAGCATAATCTGCGCGCCGCCCGCTTCCGCGATTTCACAGCGTTCGATGTTCGTGTGGAACGTCGTTTGATCTTCGCGGGTCATGACGACGTTCGCGCCCTGCCGAAGCAGCTCGTCGCGCAGGAGCATTCCAATTTCCAGGCAGACGATGCTCTCGCGGCGATTCGTCTTGGTTCCCTGCGCCATGCCGCCCTTGCCGCTGGTCGAGCCAGTCAGCCCCGGTCCAATCGGCTCATTGACGAAGCGCCCGTTTTCCTGATGTCCCGCGTCAATGCAGACGGTCACGCCGCTCAAGCGCCCCTCCTGCCGCTGCGGCGCTTCCGGCGCCTGGTAGCCCTTGCGCACGGTCGCTTCTTTCTTCATGCTGCCCGATCCGCTTTTCACCTGCACGGTGAACTGCGTCCGCGCGAAGGTCAATTCACTGATGACGTCGCCCTCGTAATGCCCGTTTTCGTCCGGGTAAACCGGCTGGGTGACGGTTTGTTCCTTGCTTCGCCAGTAGAGGAGCATGTAGTCCGTGCCAATGGCGTTGAACGCGTAGTGGAAGCCCTCCGGCGTTTCCGTCAGCACAAAATCCATCACTTTCGCGTTGCTTTTCCCGGTCGGCTTCTGATAATCCGCAGCCTTCGGAAGCGTCGTCGATGCTTTGCCGATGCTGCCCGTCGTGCGCGCCGAGGTCAGCGCAACGCTCGTTTTGCCGCCCGCGCCGGAGTATGCAAGGGAAACATCGCCCTCAAAATGCCCGTCCTCGCTGTACAGCATCATCCAGCCTTTTTCGGCAGGCGTTGTGTATTCGAGGATGACGAACGGGTCTTGCGCGCCCGCATCAAAGGCATAATGCAGCGCGTATTCCGATGCCGTAAGTGTGATGGACACGCCAGCCGCCTGTGCGGTCGTCGCGCAGAACAGCGCCAGTACCGCGCAGAGCAGCAGCGGCAGCAGCCTTTTCATCTTTTTTCCCCTCCGTGTTCCTTTTTCCAGCGGCGAATCAGCTTCTGAATGCGACCCCACGGTGTCCGCGACTTTTTCAGCGCCACCGCCGCGTCCAGCGCCCCCTGCCGGTACAGGTTGTTGTTCGGCTCGCGGCGAATCGCCTCGCGGTAGGACTGGTGCGCTGATTCATATTGTTCCAGCGCCATGAGGACTTTTCCCTGCATGGCGTACCATGCGCTGTCGCGGGTAGATGCGCGCAGGAGCTGCCGCAGTGCCGCTTCAGGATTGTCCTGCCGGAGCATCTTTGCCGCCAGTGTCAGCGCATCCTGCTGGTCAAGTTCGCGGTTGAAAGCAGCGGATGCCGTCGTCCGGTTGACCGCGAGCTTCATCGCTTCCTCATACGCCAGATTCAGCGTAATCATTTTTTCCTGCGCGGCTTTTCGTTCCGTTTCGTCCTGAAATTTATCGGGATGGCAAGTTTTTACCAATTTGCGATATGCTGCGCGCACCTGATCCGCGTCGGCAGACGCTTCCAACCCCAATACGCCAAATGGATTCCGCATCGCCAACACCTCCTGTTTGCTCTGCGGCTGTTTTGCTATCCTACACGCAGGTTGTCCCACGGAATCAGCAGCCAAGCGCCTGATTCATGGAGCCGTCGCAGTCAGCGCATCCAACAGCAAGGGATGTGATGCTGCCTGGCATATATCAATATCCGAAGCCATGAATTTTGAACAGTTCATGGTCATCCTTCGGAATCCCGTCACTCGAACTTCTCGCGCCGGATTTCCGCGCCCAGCGAGCACAGCTTGTCCTCCAGATGCTCATAGCCGCGGTCGATGTACTCCGGCTCGTAGATTTCCGTCACACCGCGCGCCATCAGGCCCGCAATCACCAGCGCCGCACCCGCGCGCAGGTCGGTCGCCGTCACGGGCGCGCCGTACAATTCTGGCACGCCCTCGATAATCGCCGTCGCGTTGTCCACGAATTGAACGTGTGCGCCCATATGCCCAATTTCGGTCAGATGCTTCAGCCGCGATTCAAAGATGGTTTCGCGGACGATGGACTGTCCCATCGCTGTCGTCAGCAGCGTACTCATCGGCTGCTGCAGGTCAGTCGGGAAGCCCGGATACACCTGCGTCTTGATGTTCACGCCGCGGTAGCCGCACAGCGTTCCGCGCACACGCAGGGTATCGTCGGATTCCGTCACGCGCGCGCCCATTTCCAGCAGCTTCGCCGACAGCGCTTCCATATGCGTCGGGATGCAGCCGGTCAGTTCCACATCGCCGTGCGTCGCCGCCGCCGCAATCATCAGCGTGCCCGTCTCAATCTGGTCAGGGATGACGGTGTAGTTCGCGCCGTGGAGATAGTCGCGCCCGAAGATGCGGATAACATCCGTGCCCGCGCCCTTGACGCGCGCGCCCATCGAGTTCAGGAAGTTCGCCAAGTCCACGACATGCGGCTCCTTGGCGGCATTGTAGATAATGGTCGTGCCGTGTGCCTTGGCAGCGGCGAGCATCACGTTAATCGTCGCACCGACAGATACGCAGTCAAAAACAACGTCCGTGCCCGTCAGCAGATCCGCTTTCGCCTTGATGCGCCCGCCCATCTGTTCTACATTTGCGCCCAGCATCCGGAAACCCTTGAGGTGCTGGTCAATCGGGCGCGACCCGATTTCGCATCCGCCGGGCTGGTATACTTCCGCCTGACCACGCCGCCCCAGCAGCGCACCCAGCAGGTAGTAGCTTGCGCGCAGGCGCTGCGAATCGCGGTAGGAGACCTGCCAGCCTTCCGCCGGGCGCGGGTCAACGGTCATGAAGCGGTTCGGCTCGTAATTCACCTTTGCGCCAAGGCTGCAAAGAATATCCACCAGCGCATGAACATCCGAAATATCCGGCAGATTCTCAATGGTGCAGGGCTCGTCGCACAGCAGCGTCGCGGGAATGACCGCCACCGCCGTGTTTTTACCACCGCTGATGTGTACCGTTCCCTGAAGCGCGTGACCGCCCGTGATGAGCATTCGTTCTTTCATGAACATGGTATCCGGCATAGTGCCGGCTCACCTCCTGCTGCAATGTTTCAAAACGGAGCAGCCTGCGCGCCCCGGTATATTCGCAAAGTGTCTGAACGCGGAATGTCCGCTAATGAACATTCCGTGGACATTTTATTATAGCATAGGAAGCGCATTTGTGCAACCTTCGCATTTTGAAAAAGTCCGGCAGCGCTTTTCCCCTTGACTTCACCAGCGTTTCGCGTTACAATTTCAGTGTAACGCAGGAGGTGTTTTCCTTACATGGAACAGAGCATGGATTTGCCGCAGGGCTATCAGATACGACCGCTGACGACCGACGACCTTGACCAGTACAACGCCCTGCTTCGTTATGCCTTTCAGGTGACGGAGCAGGAACTGTTCGACACCGGCTGGAAGGACGAGGAAATCAAGCAGTCCAAGTGCCCCGTGCTCAAGCGCGCGGACGTGCTGGGCTGTTTTGACCGCGAAACCCTCATTTCGCAGATTGCCGTCTACCCCTTGAAGGCGAATATCTACGACTCGGTGTACCCCATCGGGTTCGTCACCAGCGTCTGCACTTACCCGGAATACACCGGGCGCGGCATCATGAAGCGCCTGATGTACCAAGCGCTGGTACACATGCGGGAGCGCAAACAGCCCTTCGGGATGCTGTTCCCTTACTCCATCCCGCTCTACCGCCGCTTCGGCTGGGAAATCATCTCCAACAAAATCTCCTTCACCGTCAAGGACAGGCAGATTCCGTCCAAGGCAAAAGCGCCCGGCTATGTCCGCCGTGTCAACTGGGAGAACAAGGATTTTATGAACCTCCACACGCGCTTTGCCAGCAGCACCCACGGGTGTTTGTTCCGCAACTCGCTGGCGTGGGAGGAATACTGGCGCTGGGACGAAGATGACACCGTCGTTGCCGTCTACTACGACCAGCACGCTACCCCGATGGGCTACATGGTTTATCTCATCAAGGATGATATCATGCACATCAAGGAAATGATCTACATCAACCGTGAGGCGCATGAAGGCTTGTGGGAGTATATTCGCGCGCATGACTCGATGATTGACGAGGTGCGCGGCAATTCCTACTTCAACGAGCCGATTGCCTTTGAGATGGATGACGGCGATATCCGCGAGATGATTCGCCCGTACATCATGGGGCGCATCGTCGATGTGGAAGAGTTCCTGCACCTCTACCACTGTTCGCCGGAGGAAAAGGGCGTCTGCTTCGATTTGGATATTGATGATGCCTTTCTTCCGTGGAACAACCGCCCGTTCCGCGTCTGGTTCGAGGGCGGGAACTGCACACTGACCGACCGCGACCCGGATTACGAGCTGCGCATGAGCATCGCGACGCTCTCGACCCTGCTTATCGGCTACAAGACCGCCGCGAAGTTAGCGCGCATCGGGCGCATCACAGGCTCTGACGAAGCGATTGCCCGTCTTGACCACGCGCTGCTGCATGAAGCCCCCTACATTTCCGACTACATCTGACCAACGTATCATGCGGCTGCGCTGGCAGTCGCATTTTTTATGGGGAGGCGCCAGAGGCTCTGCCTCTGGACTCCGGCAGGGCTCTGCCCTGCACCCGCGAAGGGTCTTCGACCCTCTCGACACCCTTTTCGCGATTGAGTTAGTTTCGTCTATCATACAGTTTCCGCGTGTTTATTGGGAAACCAAAATCAGTTACAATACCCCAAAAGTCGCTTAGAGGCGACCGGCGAAGGGGTCAAGGGGGCGACCGTAGACTTCGTCTGTTTTCATTGCCCCCTTGTCGCGCCCGCAGGCGCGAAACCCCTGCGATTTCATTGCATTAGGAGGGATTTACGATGTTCATTTTCCTGCTCATCCTGTTTGTCTGCATCCTGCTGCTGCCCTCGTGCGCCCGCGCCGACGAATCCCCCGCCGCGCATCAGCGACGCTCTTTGCAGTCCCTCCACGACGCGTTCAGCAGCGCCGCCAATTCCCAGTACGCCTATTCCATCGCGCACCGCCTCGCCACTGACCTCCATCTCCATAATAACGCCACCTACGGCGGTCGTCAGGCAGGCAGCGACGCGGAACACGCCGCGGCGGATTATCTCGCGGACGAAATGCGCCGTATTGGGCTGTCCGACGTCGAAAAGGCGGCGGCGAAGTGCGATAAGTGGCAGTTCAACGGCGCATCCTTCACCGTGAACGGCACGGAATACCCTGTTTATACCTACGCCACGGCATCCACCGTCCCCGAAGGCATCACCGCCCCGATTGTCTATGTCGGGCGCGGCACAATGTATGACTATGAGGGTGTGGATGTCAAGGGCAAAATCGTGCTGGTGGATATTGACCAGCGCGCCGACTGGTGGATTACCTACCCCATGCTGGAAGCGGAGCATCAGGGCGCGGCTGCGATTCTCGCGGCGAACGTCGGCGGTTTCGGGCAGATTGCGGACGACGCGCTGAACAGTCAGGATATCTGCGGCCCGACGAGCATCCCAACCTGCTCCATCGGCGTTCGCGCAAGCCGTGAAATCCGCGCGCAATTGCCGCACGGCACTGTACTGGGAACACTGAAAGTGGATAACACCGTTGAAATCGGCAAGGGAACAACCTACAACGTCACCGGGCGCATCCGCGGCAAGTCCTCCGAATTCCAGATTCTCCTCGGCGGTCACTATGACACGCACTTCTGGGGCTTTCAGGATGACTGCTGTGCCGTCGGGCTGGTGCTGGCCGCCGCAAAAGCCATGCTGGACATCGGTTTCGAGCCGGAAAATGACATCGTGTTCTGCCTGCACGGCGCAGAGGAATGGGGATCGAGCTACACGCAGTTCGACTGGACGGTCGGCGCGTGGGAAATGATTAACACCCTGCACCCGGAGTGGGTCGGCAAAACGCTGGCGTTCCTGAATTTCGAGCTGCCCGCGTATGAGTTCGCGACGTACACCACAACCTATTCCGCGCCGGAAATGTTTTCGCTCCTGCGCGACTTCACCACGCGCTATCCCTACGCGCCCAAACCGCAGGGCTGCTTCCCGGACGGCGTGCTGACCGAAGGCTATCAGACCTACACCTATTCCGATGATTTCTCCTACTACGCGGCAGGCGTTCCATCCACGGTCAACGGCTTCCTGCTGCAAAAGGACATGGAGCACGTTCACCCGTTCTACATCGACTATTACCATACGCAGTACGACACGCCCGATACCTACAACGACGCGGTGATGGCGTTCAACCTGCGCTATTACGGCGCACTGGCGATTTACATCGACCAGATGCCCGCCTTGCAGCTGGATTTCACCGCGCAGTATACACGCCTGAAAGATGCGCTGGATGCGGACATTTTCGCGCAATCCGGCGCGGATGCTGCTTTGTACCGCAGCGTTGTCGAATCTCTTCTGCCGCCCGCACAGGCATTGAAAACGCGCATCGACACCCTGAACGCGCGCTATCTTGCCGCGGATGAAGCCGGTGATATCGCCGAAATGGCTCGCCTGCGTCAGGCGGGTCGCCCGCTGATTCGCAAGGTGCTGAACGCCTTCCGTTACTGCCAGAAGTACCTCTTAGGCTTGATGTACGAGCGCCCGATTGTGCCGCATCAGGCCCCGCAGGAGACCATTGCCCTGTGCCAGCACATCATTGACTGCTTGGTACGCCACGACCCGGCAACGGCTGTTGACCAATATGTTGCGACGGTTAATAACTGTCTGGAAAGCTACTCTATTTATTTCTCGCCCGCGGTGATTGATACGCTGAATGATATGAACTGGGGCGCGGGAAATCAGGATAATTTGTACTTTGGGACGAATATCAACTTTGATAAGGCGGAAGTTGAAGAAGCATCAAGGAGCGTGTATCAGCGGCGTGCGGAGATAGGCGGGGATTTTGCGAAGGAAATTCGGGTGTATCGGGATGCAATTGACATGGAGAAGAAGAAACTGCGCGCGGATGTGCACAAGGAAATCGAGGCAATCGGCTGGTTAAAGGACTTGCTGGGGTAAAAAAGAGGATAAACGCGCGGAGCGGGTCAATCCCCCCCCTATAAGGCTTCCGATTCCTTTGCGCACTCCCATGTTCCTGCTCTTTTTATGCAGTCTGGCATTTATGGAGGTTGAAAAACAGCAAGCCGAGCCTTTTCACTCAGCTTGCTGTTTTATACTAATTCTCATCTAAAACATGGCATTCGCACAGCATCTTTTCCGCCCCGGCTTTGCTTCGTTCCGCTCGCGCGTACCTCCAGTACGCCTCGCTTCACTCAGCTTTGCCGGAACGAAAAATCTGCTATGCTCGATGCCATGTTTTAGAATCGAATTAGTATTATATTGTTCCCGCAAGAAAAAAAGCCGCCGATAAATTCGAGTGTTAGCCTTCCGAGCTTCTCCCGGCAAGAAAGTCTCCATGAGCAATATACACCTTCAGGCAGTTTTTTCTGCGCAGTGCAAAATCACTTCTTTTCCGGTACGCGCTCAAACGCCATCCGCGCCCCATTCCGGCACTGAATCACGCCGCAGTACCGAAACCCGAACCGCTCAATCTGCCGCTGCATCGGAAGATTCTGCGCATGGGTGTCAATTCGCAAGTGCGGCTGCATCGCCATCGCAAACGCCATCACCTCGGCAAACACGCCCCGATGAGTCCCGTCCGACGCAACGCGATGAATCGTCGCATACGGGCGGTCAGACAGCCACGCGCCGTCAATCTCCGCATACGTCGGGTCATCCCCGGTCAGGAACGCGAACGCGCCGTAAATCCCCGTATCATCCGCCAGAACATGCAGTCCGCCGCGCGCCATATCGCCGCGAAGCACCTCGTCCGTCGGATACCCCGGCTCCCACTGGTTCGGATTGCCCTGCGCTGCCATATACGCGCGCGCGGCATCAAACACGCGCCGCATTTCCGGCAGATCCGCCTCTGTCGCCCGTCGAATCATGGGTTGACCTCCTGTACGATGGTTTCGGAGATGATTATAGCGCATTGAAGGGGGCGTGTCAAATGTGAGAAATTTGGATTTTTTTCGGATTACTATCGCAAAGCTTTCGAAAATCATGCATTTTTGCGGTTTGTAATCGCAAACGGCTTAAGCAGAAGTATCTGCCCTATTCTATTATCACACAGAACGACGCTCTCACATGTTCACAAAAAGTTTTCAAAAAAACCTCTTGACAAACGGGAGAAAATGAATACAATAGAGTCTGACGAAAGTCAAAGAAAGTCAAACCCTCGGAAGGAGGTTTGGTTATGAACACGAACCAGTTCACCCAGAAAACGATGGAAGCTCTCCAGCGCGCCCAACAAATCGCGGTGGAATATCAGCACATGCAGGTGGATGAGGAGCATATGCTGCTCTCCCTGACGGAAGATGCGAAGGCGCTCATCCCGCAGCTGCTGACCCGGTGCGGCATCAGCGTGGATGCTTTCCGTGCGGCGCTGAATGATGCGCTGTCCCGGATTCCGCGCGTGTCTGGCCCCGGCCGCGAGGCAGACAAGGTTTATATTTCTCCGGACTTCGAGAAAGCCCTGCTGGAGGCGGAAAACCGCGCCAAGCAGATGAAGGACGAGTACCTCTCCGTTGAGCATGTTTTCCTCGGCATCGCGTCGAAGCCGAACGCCCACGTTAAGGAAATTCTGACCCGCATGGGCTACGACGAGAAGAAGTTCCTGAAGGAGCTTTCCGCCGTCCGCGGCGCAACCCGCGTGACCACCGACAACCCGGAGGAAACGTACGATGCGCTGAAGAAGTACGGCTCTGACCTTGTGGAGATGGCGCGGCAGCATAAGCTCGACCCGGTTATCGGCCGTGACAGCGAAATCCGCAACGTCATCCGTATTCTGAGCCGTAAGACGAAGAATAACCCGGTGCTGATCGGCGAACCGGGCGTCGGCAAAACCGCTATCGCCGAAGGGCTGGCGCAGCGAATCGTGCGCGGCGACGTGCCGGATTCGCTGAAAGACAAGACCATTTTCTCGCTGGATATGGGCAGCCTGATTGCCGGCGCAAAGTTCCGCGGCGAGTTCGAGGAGCGCTTGAAGGCGGTGCTTGCGGAAATCAAGCGCAGCGAAGGGCGCATCCTGCTGTTCATTGATGAGCTGCACACGATTGTCGGCGCAGGCAAGGCGGACGGCGCAATGGACGCCGGCAACCTCTTGAAGCCGATGCTGGCGCGCGGCGAGCTGCACTGCATCGGTGCGACGACGCTGAATGAATACCGCCAGTATATCGAGAAGGACGCCGCTTTGGAGCGCCGTTTCCAGCCGGTCATGGTGGGCGAGCCGTCCGTTGAAGACACGATTGCCATCCTGCGCGGCCTCAAGGAACGCTACGAAGTGTTCCACGGCGTGAAAATTCAGGACAACGCCCTGATTGCCGCCGCAACGCTCTCCAACCGCTATATCACCGACCGCTTCCTGCCCGACAAGGCGATTGACCTTGTGGATGAAGCGTGTGCCATGATTCGTACCGAAATCGACTCCATGCCGACAGAAATGGACGACATCAACCGCCACATCATGCAGCTGGAAATTGAGGAAGCGGCGCTGAAGAAGGACGACGACGAGCTGACCAAGGCGCGTCTGGCAGAAGTGCAGAAGGAGCTGGCGGAGCAGCGCGACGAGTTCAACCAGATGAAGGCGAAGTGGGAAAGCGAAAAGAACGCCATCACGAAGGTGAACAAGCTGCGCGAGGAAATCGAGCGCGTGAACGCCGAAATGGAGCGCGCCGAGCGTCAGTACGACCTGAACAAGGCGGCAGAACTGAAGTACGGCGAGTTGCCGAAGCTCAAGAAGGAGCTGGCGGCGGAGGAAGCCATCGCCGAGAAGTCCAAGGGCGAGGACAGCCTGCTGCGCGACAAGGTGACGGAGGAGGAAATCGCCCGAATCGTCGGCCGCTGGACGGGCATCCCGGTGGCGAAGCTGATGGAAGGCGAGCGCGAGAAGCTGCTCCACCTCGAAGACACATTGCATCAGCGCGTCATCGGGCAGGATGAAGCCGTCAAGCGCGTGAGCGAAGCCATCCTGCGCTCCCGTGCGGGCATCCAAGACCCGAACCGTCCGTTGGGCAGCTTCCTGTTCCTCGGCCCGACCGGCGTCGGCAAGACCGAGCTGGCGAAAGCCCTTGCGCAGGCGCTGTTTGACGACGAGAAGAACATGGTGCGTATCGACATGAGCGAATACATGGAGAAATTCAGCGTATCGCGTTTGATTGGCGCACCTCCCGGATATGTCGGCTATGACGAGGGCGGTCAGCTGACCGAAGCCGTCCGCCGCCATCCGTACTCCGTCGTGCTGTTCGACGAAGTGGAGAAGGCGCACCCGGATGTGTTCAACGTCCTGCTGCAAGTCCTCGATGACGGCCGTATCACCGACAGTCAGGGGCGCACGGTTGACTTCAAGAACACCATCCTCATCATGACGAGCAACCTCGGCAGCGAGTACATCCTGAACGGCATCGCGAACGACGACATTACGCCCGAAGCGCGCGCGCAGGTCGATGCGCTGCTGAAGACGCACTTCCGTCCGGAGTTCCTGAACCGTATTGACGAGATTGTGTACTATAAGCCGCTGACGAAGGAGCAGATCAGCAAGATTGTGCTGCTGATGCTGGACAGCCTGAACAAGCGTCTGGCGGATCGTCAGCTGAAGGTAGAGCTGACGGATGCGGCGATGAATGCCGTGATTGATCAGGGCTTTGACCCGGTCTACGGTGCGCGTCCGCTGAAGCGGTTCATTCAGTCGAAGATTGAGACGCTGGTGGCAAAGCATATTATTGCCGCGGATGTGAAGCCGGGCGATACGCTGACCATCGACGTGAACGAGAATGGCGAACTTTATATGCGCTGGTGATGGTATAAAATGAACCGCGCGGTCTGTGGAAACATAGACCGCGCGGTTTTTAGGTTAAGGATAGGAGGATAAAAGAGGATAAACACGCGGAAGGAGCATGGTAGAGAGACTAACTGAATCGCGCGGAGGGGTCAAGGGGGGATCCCCCTTGCAGGGTCAAGGGACAGCGTCCCTTGTGGGGTTTGGGGCAACGCCCCAACCGTTCCGCGGGCGACCAGTATGCTAAACGCGCTCAACCAAGGCGCAGGCAGCGAAGCGTCCCTGCCAGTAACTAAAAAGCTCCCAATACAGTTCAAGCAACATGGGAGGCGACCGCCGAAGGAGTCCAGAGGGCGATCGCGGACTTCGTCCGTTTTCATTGCCCTCTGGAAGCTGCTCTTTTTACCAGCATGATAAAGAAATCAACTTTGGCAGTCTGAAAAAGCGGACAATCTTTCATTGCAGGAAGATTTCGCCTCTGCGGGCGCGACAAGGGGGCTTTCCGATCGCCCCCTTGACCCCTTCGGTTCACACTACCGTAGTTGGTTTTTATCGTTGCAAGGAGAATTGCATCCTCAGCATCGCAGCGAAAACCATTATAGAGATAGCAAGAGGCTTTTTTCCCCCCTCACTTCTCCATCTCCATCACCCTCCGCTTAAACACCGCCCGCCCATGGTTCTTCTTGTCCGTGCGGAAGAGGCTCAGCGTCTTTTCCAGCACCGCAATGTCAATCGGCTTGGAAAGGTGCATGTCCATGCCCGCATCCATGCTTTGCTGGATGTCGTCCGCAAAGGCGTTCGCGGTCATCGCGATAATCGGAATCGTCCTGCCGACGGGGTTGTCGCTGGCGCGGAGGGCGCGCGTCGCTTCGTAGCCGTTCATCACGGGCATCTGCACGTCCATCAGGATAACGTCGTAGTCGCTGGGGCGGACGTGGTCGAACGCCTCCACCAGCTGCTTGCCGTCGCTGTAAATCGTGCAGGTCGCGCCCTGCATGTGCAGCAGTTCCTCCAGAATTTCCGCATTCAGCGGATTGTCCTCCGCGCAGAGCAGCCGCATCCCATTCAGCACCGATGTGCCGTCCGCATTCCCGATATTGCCGAATTCCGTACGCAGTTTCGCCATCTCGTTCTCCAGATTGGAGAGGAAGAACGGCAGCGGCACAAAGCCGTCCAGCCCACAGGCGCTGATGATATCCAGCACTTCCTCGCGCTGCCCCGCCTGCATACAGAATACGAAAATAGGCTTCCCGGCGGCCTCGCGCATCTGGCGAACCAGAGGGCGCAGCATCTCCGGCGCGCGGTATTGGCAGGACAAAAGCACTACGTCCACATCCTCCTGCCGCAGGATGCTCACCGCGTCTTCAGGGCGCTCGACCGCCTCCGCCGTCACGGGTGTGTGTTCCAGCGCATCCTGCACGTCCGCCACGCGCCCCGGCGCATAGCCAACCAGCAGCAGGTGGCAGTCCTTCACCGTGTGTGCGCGATCATCCGCTTGTGCGTCCACCTTGAACTCCAGCAGCACTTCGAAGCGGCTGCCTTCGCCCGGCGCACTCTCGACGTTAATCACGCCGCCCATCATGTCCACAATGCTCTTGCTTATCGCCATGCCCAGCCCCGTGCCCTGCACCTTGTTCGTCACGGAATCCTCCGCACGGGTGAACACGTCGAACAGGTGCTTCTGGAACTCCTCCGTCATGCCGATGCCGTTGTCCTTGACCACAAAGGCATATTTCACATACGAATGCCCGCTGCGGGACACCTCGCGCACGTCAAGGCTGATTTCGCCGCCCTGCTGGGTGTACTTGACCGCGTTGGACAGGATGTTCAGCAGCACCTGCCGCAGACGGGTCGCATCGCCGATGAAGTTCTCGTGGTGAATCTGGCTCGCGCGGACGATGAAGTGCTGCCCGCGCTGGCGCGTCTGCGGGCGAATGATGGCTTCAATCTGCTCAATCTGCTCAGCAAGATTGACTTCATCCATGCGCAGCGTCACCGCGCCGCTCTCGATTTTGGACATGTCCAGCACGTCATTGATCAGCCCCAACAGATGCTCGCTGGATGTATGCAGCTTGTCGATATACGCCTGCAGCTTCTCCGGATTGTTCAGGTCGTGCTGCATCAGGTTCGTCAAGCCGATGATGGCGTTCATGGGTGTGCGGATGTCATGGCTCATATTCGTCAGGAACGCCGTCTTGGATACGTTGGCGGATTCCGCCAGTTTCAGCGCATCCACCGCTGCCTGACGTGCCTGATCCAGCTCCGCGTTCGCCTGTGCAAGCGCCTGCGCGTTCTCCGTCTCCACGGCGTAGCGCTCCCGGTTCTGCATCGCCGTCAACAGAAAGTACATTGCCCCCACCGTCAGCAGCAGCAAGACGAAGAACGCAATGTTGACTATCAGCGTAATCGAATCCACCATTGCACGCGCACCGGCAGCAACCTCCACCCCCGGCACAAGAAACAGCATCGTCCAGTCGCATCCGGTTAGGCGCTTCATGCACAAGAAATACTGTGTTTTGTCCACCAGCACATCGGTGCAGGTGAAATGATTGTCGGATGCTTCAAGTTCCGTCAGACAGTTATCAAAATTGCCCGCGTGCGGGTAGCGGAGCGTCCGCAGCGCCGGATAAATGTTCCGTCCCAGAAAGTTGATGTTCTCATCCGCCGCGTCGGAATACATCTTCACGCCGTCGCTGATGACAACATAGGTGCTGTTCTGCGTGTGAAATGCACTGCTGCGGAAGAACGGCGTCAGGCTGCTCATGCCCTTGAGCAGCACCAGATGCGTGATGCGGATGCTCTTTTCCCCCATCGCAACCGTCAGCGGCTGCATGATGGGCAGGGAAAAGACCATTTGATTTTCATCGCCGCCCTTGCCGCGAATAAGGAAGCACTGTCGCCCCGTCATGCCAAGCGTATCGGCAAATTCGCAGGGCATCCGCTCTCCCGCCGCGTTAATCAGGTTTCCGCTTTCGTCAATCGCAAGGAATCGCAGGGCGCTGTCCTGCGACATCAGCTGATTCTGTGTCGCCTGAAGCAGCTGCACGAGTGCCTCCTGTGTCGTCGGGGCGTAGAAAGCTACGGACCTATCCATTACAGTCAGGAAATCCCACTGCTGTTCCAGCGTGATGGACAGCTTCTCGTACATTTGCGACGTAATTTCCGTCAGCTGATTTTGGCTTTCGCGGTAGAGTTCTTCGCGCGTATAGCGGGTGAAAAAGCGCATCCCAAGGAAAATGAGCGCAAATAAAACAACGCCGACCAGCACCAGCATCGGCAGTTTGCTGTGGGTCAGGCGCTGGCGAATCGACGCTTTCGCAGCCTTCATGCGCTCATCCCCCTGCGTCATGTGTTTTCCGCGCCTCCAAACGGGCACTGCCGCTTTTTCCCGCAGCGCCCGTGCAGACAGATGGACAATATCATCTTTATTATACCATTGAGGACATTCCATGTCAAGGCACAAAGAAGCGGCGATGTTCATTTTCCACCGCCGCCGAGGGATTATTCCGTCCAGCTGTACACCCATTCGCCCTGCTGGTTGATATACCCGCGTTGGGTCGTGCCGTCGTCCTGCTCGACCACAACATACGCCAATGCGCCGACAAAATCCACCGCATACGAAATCGGCAGCGTCGTCAGCAATTCGCCGCGCTCGTTGATGTAATTGTACAGCCCGGTTTCCGGGTCTTGCACCAGCAGGACGCCGGAGAAGTAGTGGTCATCCATCGGCAGTTTTTCCAGCAGCCACCATTTCGCTTCGCTGATGATTTCACCCTGCATGTTCACCACGCCGCAGCGATAGTCATCCTTGGTGTTCGTCTGATAGATGCACAAGCCGTTTTTCTCCGGTCTCCAAAACTCCGCAAGATTCGGCACTTGCAGCGTGAACAGTTCGCCCTGCTCGACGTGGCACATCGTCAGTCCGCCGTTTTCCGCCGGAAGCACATAATAGCCGTTCTGCGTATGCCGGTCATACGGTGCATTTGTGCGCATCAGTACATTGCCTGCGTGGTCAATGATTCCCCATTCCTCTTCAGAAAATTTCACTGCTGCATAGCCACCGCTGAAATCCTCCGCCTCCGCAAACTGCGGCGCAATCACCACTTCGCAAGCCGTGTTGCAGTAGCCGACCCGCCCGTTTTCATCTGCCACCGCAATCAGCCCTTCGCTGACGCAGGGGTCATATATATTTGCAAACTGCATTCCGTCCGGCAGCGGCGTTTCCTCCCCGGCTTCATTCAGCAGATAGCATTCCTGAATGACATAGTTTTCATCTTCCGTGTAAACCGCCGCGTAGCCCTCGCAGAAATTCGCACCCCTATCATAAGCCCCATAGCGGTAGGGAATCACCAGCTCGCCCGTGTCGCGGCTGGCATAGCCCCACTGGGCATAGTAGTCATCATTCGCTACGGCAATCAGACGGCTGTCCGAAGCCATCTCGCGCACGAGCGCCCATTGCAGCCCGCTGTATACCCCGCTGGTCGGGTCAAAAAAGCCCGCCCTTTGGTCTATTTCCGATTCTGCACCGTAATATTCCATGACAATCCAAACATTGCTGAAATAATCAACCAGCGGATCTTCCGTATCTTCCAGCAGTCGAATTTCACCCGTCCGGCTGACAAATCCCTGCTTGTCGCCCTGCTGAATCCACGCATAATCCTCTTCTGCGAAGAAAATCGACGTCTCATCAAACTGCGGCGGAATCACCCAATTCCCCGTCTCGTCGATATGCCCCCACAAGCCGTTATCGCCCTTCGCGCTGTACAAATACCCATCCGCCGACGCGCAGCCCAGCAGCATCAGCAGGCACAGCAGCCCGCACAGCAATTTCTTCATGCGTTTTCCCTCCTTATTCCATCCAGCTGTACACCCATTCGCCCTGCTGGTTGATGTAGCCGTATTGGATCGTGCCGTCGTCCTGCTCCATTCCTACATACGCCAGCTTGCCGTAGAACTGCGTCACAAAGATGAATTGCAGCGGAATCGCCAGTTCGCCGCTTTCGTCGAGATACCCTGCCAGCCTCGTGCCGTCTATATCGTACACTGCCTGCAAGCCCGACGGGAAATACACGTCCGGCTGGTCGTATTCCGGGAATGTCCACTTCGCTTCGCTGATGATTTCGCCCTGCATGTTCACCCAACCGCAGCGGCGCTGTCTGCCCTTCTCCACAACGTACATGCACAAGCCGTTCTCTTCCGGCGTCCACAGCCGCACGATATTTTCGCCTTGCAGGGTGAACAACTCCTCGCCCGCCACGTTGTACATCGTGAAGCTGTGTTCGCCCGTCGGCAGCACATAGCAGCCATGCCGGACGTCTGCATAGTGCGTATCCGTCGTGCGTATCACAACTTTCCCCGTTTGGTCGATGACACCGCAAGTGCCGTCGGTCAATTCAACCTCCGCATAGCCGTCTGCAAACTCGAAGGTATACGCAAACTGCGGTTCAATCACCACTTCGCCGCTTGTATTACAATAGCCGTATAAGCCGTTCTCGTCCACCACCTCAAACAGCCCGCCGCTAATCACGGTATCGCAGTTCGCCGCATTGATGCCCTCCGGCAGGGGATATTCCTTCCCCGTTTCGTCCAGCAGCAGCGTCTGCACAATGTTGTAATCATCGTCCCAGAATGTGACAACGGCGTACCCGTCATAAAAATTGGAACCCATGTTGTCCGAATCATACTTCGCCGGAATCACCATTTCGCCCGTATCGCGGCTGACATAGCCCCACTTCCAGTTTTCATCTGCCACGGGAATCAGTCGGCTATCCGAACACCAGATTCTCACCTGCCGCCACTTCAAGCCGCTGTAAACACCGCTCTGCACATCAAAGAAGCCTTCCATCCATTCCGTGCCGAGACTGTTTTTCCCCGTCACCTCCTTGTATAGCAGCCAAATGCCCGTTTCGCGTCCACCGTAACAGAAGCCGTCATAGCCGCTGTCTGACACTACATTCTCATCCAGCAGCAGCACAATTTCGCCGTCGCGGTTCGCGAAGCCTTCCCGGTCGCCCTGCTGAATCCACGCATAATTGCCCCGGAAGTCGCCCGCACTGTCGAATTTCGGCGGAATCACCCAGTTCCCCATCTCGTCGATGTGTCCCCACAAGCCATTGTCGCCTTTCGCGGCGTACCAATACCCCTCCGCTGACGCGCAGCCTAACAGCATCAGCAGGCACAATATCCCGCACAGCAGTTTCTTCATGCGTTTTCCCTCCTATGGTGATTTCTGCCTTCATGATACCAGCAAAGAGGCTATTCCGCAAGCGTTCCGACGCATTTGTTACAATTGAAAAAAGCAGGAAGAACGAATCCCCCTGCCCATATTGATTGGTTACTCCGCCAGCAGCGGCGCGACAAGCCCTTCCAGCACCGTCAGCGTCACCGACCCGACCTTGTTGTACACAATTTTCCCGTCCGCATCGACAATGACCGTCATCGGCAGCTGCGTCGAGCCGCCCAGCGATTTAATCACCGCGCCCGTCTTGTCCAGCGCGAACGGCATATTCAGGTTCTCCTTTGCGAGGAACTTGTCCACATCGTCCGTCACGAGGTTCGAGTGAATCGCCACCAGCGAGATTTCGTCGCCGTACTCCGCATACAGCTCCGCGAAATACGGCAGCTCTGCCACGCACGGCGTGCACCATGTCGCCCAGAAGTTGATGACCGTCACTTTCCCCTTCTGCGCCGACAGCGTGAATTCGCCGCCTTCTTCCCCGTACAGCGGTACGGTAAAGTCCGGGCACTTCATCCCGACTTCATAGCCGACCGGCGTATCGTCTTCCTTTTCGGGCAGCAGCGGCTTTACCAGCCCTTCGAGAATCTCCAGCGTCACCGACCCGACCTTGTTGTACACAATTTTCCCGTTCGCATCGACAATCACCGTCATCGGCAGCTGCGTCGAGCCGCCCAGCGATTTAATCACCGCGCCCGTCTTGTCCAGCGCGAACGGCATATTCAGGTTCTCCTTTGCGAGGAACTTGTCCACATCGTCCGTCACGAGGTTCGAGTGAATCGCCACCAGCGAGATTTCGTCGCCGTACTCCGCATACAGCTCCGCGAAATACGGCAGCTCTGCCACGCACGGCGTGCACCATGTCGCCCAGAAGTTGATGACCGTCACTTTCCCCTTCTGCGCCGACAGCGTGAATTCGCCGCCTTCTTCCCCGTACAGCGGTACGGTAAAGTCCGGGCACTTCATCCCGACTTCGTAGCCCACGGGCGTATCGTCGTCCGGCGCTTCCGTGGCTTCGGGCGCAAGCGTTTCCGTCGCGGCGGGCTGACTTACCGGTTCTTCCACCGTGTCCGCCTTGTTTACCTGCCACATCACCACGCCCAGCACTACCAGCGCCGCCGTCCACGCCGCCATCACGCGGATGCGGCGGTTCGTGCGCTTCTTGTTGTCCTCCGGCTGCGGTTCTTCGCCCGGCTTCATCGGCTGCACATCGTTCGCTTTCAGCGTAATTTTGCCCATCCTCATGCTGATGGCTTTCGTCGGACAAACGTCCACGCACGATGCGCAGTGGATGCACTCATGGTCGCCCACATGCCGAATATCCATCTTGCAGTGCGCCACGCAGCGCCCGCAGTTCGTGCATTTGCTTTTCTCGACCTTCACGCCGAGAATCGACACACGCGCGAACAGCCCGTAAATCGCCCCCAGCGGGCAGAGGAAGCGGCAGAACGCACGGTAGAAGAACACGCACGCCAGCAGAATCGCCACCATGATGACGAATTTGCGCGTAAAGAGGATGTTGAGGATGGAGAACTTGCCCGCATTGACCGGGTTTGCCAGCAAGCCCATTGCGCCCTCGAACGTCCCCGCCGGGCAGATGTACTTGCAGAATCCCGGCACGGGGTACTGCTGCAAGCTGTACGCCAGCGGGATGATGACCACAAACACCGCCAGCAGGACGTATTTGAGATACGACAGCGCATGGGTGAAGCGGCTCTTCTTCACCTTCGGCGTCGGAATCTTGTAGAACAATTCCTGAATCAGCCCCAGCGGACAGAGCCAGCCGCAGATGGTGCGCCCCAAAATCAGCCCGTAGAGCATCAGAATGCCCAGAACGTAGTACGGCGCGCGCTTATCCGAAGAGGCCAGCGCGTTTTGCAGCGCCCCCAGCGGACATGCGCCAATCGCGCCCGGACAGGAGTAGCAGTTGAACCCCGGCACGCAAAAGTTCTTGATGCCGCCGGTGTAGATGTCGCCCTTGATGAATCCTTTCACATAGGCGTTGTAGAGCAGGGCGGCGTAAACCTGTATGAGCCGCCGGGTGGTGGGCTTATGGGCGCTCCACCATGCCGCAAATTTCTTAGCCAAGGCCGATACACTCCGTACAAATATTGATTGCCTTCACCAGCACATCGAACATGCCGCCGTTCATCACACCCAGCACAATCAGCGCCACCGCCGTCGCCGCGATGATCACGCGGATGACATTCCTGCCCGTCGTCTTTTCCGGAGCGGCTGCATCCGGCTTGCGCTTCGGGGCGCTCCTGCGCAGTTCCAGTTCCTTCATCAACAGGCGGAAATTCCACTGCTCAGCCGCCATCAGGAGGATGAACGCCAGCCCAATCCACGGGAACGTTTCAATCGCCATCTGGCGCACGACGACTTCCAAATCACGCGAGGCAAAATTCGACCAGTCCAGCAGGAATCGCCCTGCCATCCCCCCGCAAATCAAGCACAGAATCGCTGCGCCGCACCATACGCCGATACGCTGTTTCTTCACTTTGCGGATTTCGTCCGTCTCCTCCGTCCGCGCGCGCAGCATCAGCAGCTGATTCTCCACCGGCGCGCGAAGCGATTCCTTCTGTTCCGGCTTGCCCGCGATGATGGTTACCGCCAGCAGCGCCAGAAAGACCCACACGCTCCACGCAATCGAGGCGAAGTGCGCCGTGACAATTTCCCGGCTGTAAATATCGTGAATCCGCAGCCCGTTTTCGCCCATGTTTTCCGGCGCGATGCCCTCATGATAGATGGTCACGCACTGCCAAATCAACAGCGCCGCCATCAGCACCGTCGCCACTCCCAGCAGCCACCGAAGCACAGTGCTGCGCACCGAGCGTTTGCTCTCTGCTTTCATTCCGCGTTCCTCCCACTTTGCCGGACGCGCAGTACGCCCGGAACGCTACTGGCTCCATTATAGTGCAATGAATGGGATGCGTCAAACAATTCATCGGATTTTCGCTGTTTCTTTTCCGTTTTTCCGATTGGAAGCTGGCGGCATTGTGAAAAAATCATCAATTTTTGTCCATTTTGTGCCGTCCGCTCTTGCTTTTCCGCATCATCTGTGATACCATAAACGCACAGGCTGCTTGTTCAGCCCTTCACCATGAAGGAGGAAATATATAATGGGTTTTCTGGCAGGAAAGACAGCGATTATTACCGGCGCGGGCTATGCGAAGCTCAGCAACGGCCGCTGCGGTTCGATTGGCTACGGCATTGCGACCGCTTACGCCAAGGAAGGCGCGAATCTGGTCATCACGGGCCGCAACGTGAAGAAGCTGACCGACGCGAAGGAAGAACTGGAACGCCTCTATGGCGTGAAGGTGGTGTGCGTGCAGGCGGACGTGAATGACAGCGCGGACAACGAGGCTGTTGTGAACAATGTCGTCAAGCAGGCGATTGACACCTTCGGCCGCATCGACGTGCTGATTAACAACGCGCAGGCTTCCGCATCCGGCGTTCCGCTGGCTGACCATACCACCGAGCAGTTCAATCTCGCACTGTATTCCGGTCTGTACGCCACATTCTATTATATGAAGGCGTGCTACCCCTACCTGAAGGAAACGAAGGGTGCTGTCATCAACTTCGCCTCCGGCGCGGGTCTGTTTGGCAACTATGGGCAGTGCGCGTATGCCGCGGCAAAAGAAGGCATTCGCGGTCTGACCCGCGTTGCCGCCACCGAATGGGGCAAGGACGGTATCAACGTCAACGTCGTCTGCCCGCTGGCATGGACGACGCAGCTGGAGAACTTCCAGAAGGCATATCCCGAGGCGTTCAAGGCAAATGTCAAGATGCCCCCGATGGGTCACTACGGCGATTCCGAGGTAGAAATTGGCCATGTGTGCGTCCAGCTGGCTTCCCCGGACTTCAAGTTCATGTCCGGCGAAACCATCACCCTCGAAGGCGGCATGGGTCAGCGCCCCTAACCGCTCGCATCTTTGCTCCCTTCTGCGCACCGCGGAAGGGAGTTTTTTGTCCCTCATTGGAGGTTTTTCGCATGAATACCGACCGAATCGCGTATTTTCTCGCCGTCGTCCGCGAAGGCAGCTTCTCCGCCGCTGCGAAGAACATGTACGTCTCCCAGACCGCCATCAGCCAGCAGATTGCGTCGCTGGAAAAAGAAATGGGCTGTGCACTGTTCCACCGTCTGTCTACCGGCGCGGTGCTGACCGACCAAGGCGAGCAGTTTCTCCCCTACGCCGAGCGCCTGATGGGGATTCAGCTCGAATTGCAGGACGCTTTCGCCGATGCGCACCGTGTGAGCGCCATCCACATCGGCTACAACGGGCCGCTGGAAAAAGAGCTGATTGTCGATGCGTACCTTTCCCTGCATCCGCGCCTGCCCAATTTGGTGATTCACCCGCTGTACCTATCGCTGACGGCCATGTCCGACGCCCTCTACCGCGGGCAATGCGACATGGTGCTGACGCTTCCCGGCGAAATTGACCAGAGGAACACCTATCAGGAGGTACTCTACGATGTGCCGATGATTGCCGCCGTTTCCGAAGCGTCGCCATTAGCGGAAAAGTCGGTTGTGTCGCTTTCTGATTTACGCGCGTATCCGCTGATTCTGCTTGCCCTCGACCAATCCCGCAGCGGGCGCGGCGCGATCCATGACTGGGCACAGAATCTGGGATTTCCGAATCAGTCAATTATTTATGCGGATTCGGCAGATATGCAAATTTTGATGGTTTCGCTGAATCTGGGGATTTCCTTCTTTCCAGCGAGAAAGCCATCCTATTTCAAGGGCGTGAAGCTGATTCCGCTGACGGAGGATATTGGACATCATCGGTCGGTGCTGGTATGCAGACGGCTGACACCGGCGATTCGGATGATTCGGGACTGCATGATAGAGGAAATGAAAAAGGGCTAAACACGCGGAAAGAGTATGGCGAAGCGCTCAACTCAATCGCGCGGAGTCCAACGGAGACGACCAAAGTGTTTTCTAATCGTCCCCTTGACCCCTTGGGTCGCCACTATCAGAATTAATACTATTTCCAGATGAAAATGCGCCAAGATGCGCCGCGAATTTTTCATTCTGGCTAACGTGAATGAAACGCAGCGTAGCAGCGCTACGCTAAGTGGAATGAACGGACACCAGAAGGGAAAAGGCGCAAGCAGATGGCGCAGGTGAATCTGGAAATAGTATAACTTGTTCCGCAGTACAATGAATCACGCCCATCCCCGCATCAAAAAAAGCACCAGCCCTTCGCAGCATTTGCCGCTTCGGTCTGGTGCCATTTTTATCAACCGATTACTGCTGGTTTGCCGCGTTTTCACCCGCAATGCGGCCCATCGACAGCGCGTTCAGGAAAGACGAACCGGACATGTAGACCAGATCGTACAGCGCGCCGTTGGAGGCTTCGCCCGCCGCGTACAAGCCACCGATGACCGTGCCGTCCGCACGAAGCACCTGCGCGGAGGTGTCCGTCACGACGCCGCCGATCGTGCCTGTGTACTGAGGCGCAATCTGCACCGCGTAGAACGGGCCAACCGTCGCGAAATTCATGAAATCCACGCGCGCGCCGAACGCCGCATCCACGCCAGTGTCCTTCGCCGCATTGTAGACCGCGATGCAGTCAAGGAACGCCTGCTTGTCAAAGCCCAGTTTGTCCGCCAGCTCTTCAAGCGTGTCCGCAGAGGTCACTGCCGGGTCATCAACGTTGTTCGCCAAAATCGCCGCATAGTCCTCGCGGTCAGAACCGTAGATGCAGTAATACGGTGCCGCATGACGGTAAATCAGGCTCGGATAATTCAGGGAATGGCAGTATTCATTGACGAAGCGGACACCCGTGTTGTCCACAATCGGCGCCTGACTCCACGGGCCGCCCAGAGAGGTCAGCTCCGCGTTCGTGCCGTCGCCCACAACGTAGGACATGCCCAGACGCGCGCCCTTCTCATAGACCGCCGCGCCAATGTCCTCCGCCATCAGAATGCCCTCGCCAGTCTGACCCGCGGAGCCATAGAAGTACGCCACCTGCGCCGCGTCAACGGGCGTGAAGCGTTCCATCATTTCCTGATTGTTGCCGAAGCCGCCAGTCGCCAATACCGTGCCCTTGGCGTAGATGTTGAAGGTCTGACCGTCCTTTTCGACCGTCGCGCCGATGCAGTTGCCATTTTCGTCGGTCAGCAGCGCCGTTGCCTTCGTCTCCAGCCAGTATTCCACGCCCAGCTCCTGATTCTTCGCATAGAGCAGGTCGGTGGGCTTGCCGTTGGAGGCATAGTGGAAGCGATCCACGCCCTCAATCAGGTCGAAGCTCATCGGACGGCCGAACTCGAAGCCGTTTTCCTCCAGCCAGTCAATCAGACCCGCCGCCTGACCCACCACGAAGCGGATGCGGTCTTCATCCATGCCGCTGTCTTCGCGGAAATACTCGTTGTGGTTGTATTCCACCCACAGATCGACGTAGGCTTCACAGGTATCCTCGATGCCGTACTTCTTCTGCTCGGAGGATTCCGGCGCCGCAATGCCGCCGCCCGCCATCGCGGACGTGCCGCCGATGGTCGCCAGCTTTTCAATCGCAATGACCTTCGCGCCGGCTTCCGCAGCCGCCATCGCCGCCGCTCCGCCAGCCGCGCCCGTGCCGATGACCAGCACATCGCAGGTCAGGTCGGTATAGGTTTCCTTCTCCGCCGCCTCGACCTTCGCCAAGTCCGCGTTCGTCAGCCCCAGCTCCGCCAGTGCAGCCGCCGCTGCCGCTTTCACCGCGTCGGATGTCACCGTCGCTGCCGTTACGCCATCCACCTCGACGGAGTTGTTTGCCAGCATCTGCTCCGCCAGCACCTTCGCCGCCGCTCCGCCGATGGAATCAGTCTGCGATGTCGCGTCGATTTCCACGTTCACCAGCTTGTCACCGTCCACGCTCAGCGTGACCGTCACGTTTCCGCCGCCAAACCCTTCCGCCGTCGCACTCGCTGTCTTGACCTCCGCCAGCGCCGTCGCGCAGGCCATCGTCAGCACCATACATAGGCTGAGCAGCAGCGCCGTCAGCTTCTTCATGATGAAAAACCCCTTTCCTTTTTTGAATGTCTCCGTGCAGGGAAGACACTCTGGTTGCTCTTCGCAACTTTGTGAAAAATATACCATACTTCTTTCCAAAACACAAACATCAATTCAGGAAGGGGGCTATAAGGATTTCTTATACTATTTCCAGATGAAAATGCGCGGCGCAAGCAAATAGAGCAAATGAATTGGAAAATCGTATTATTTTTCTCCGCAATTTTCCCTTACCCCTGGAAAAACGCACTGCTTTATGCGTCTAATCCATTGAAATCACCATGAAAATGAAAGGAGGGCAAAGCATGGAGCAGCAATCCCCCAATGAACGCCGCTTGGAAGACTGGATGCGCACCTACGGCACCGCCATCCTGCGCACATGCTTCGTCATCCTTTCCGACGCGCGTGAAGCTGAGGATGCCATGCAGGACACCTTCCTCCGCGCTTGGCGCGCCATGGACACCTTCGAGCAGCGCAACGGCGCGAGCGTCAAAACGTGGCTGATGCGCATTGCCATCAATGTCTGCCGCGATTATCAGCGGAAACGGTGGTTTCGGCACATCGACATGCGGCACGCGCTGGAAGACTTGCCGCAGGGCATGATGACCGTGCTGCCAGAGGATCGGGAATTGATGCTGGACATCCTGCGCTTGCCCGACGACCTCAAAAACCCGTTGATTCTCTACTATTATCAGGATATGAACCTTCAGGAAACCGCCGATGCACTGGGCATCAGCAAATCGACAGTACATACGCGGCTCAAAAAAGCGGAACAGGCGCTCAAACTTTCGCTGACAGGAGGTGACTGCTATGTCTGATAAACTCAAGCGGGTGCTGGATACGAATTTAGCTGGACTGCACGTCACCGACGCGCAGGTGAATGCCGTCCTGCGCCGTGTTTCGCAGGATGAACAGCGTCCGCGCGTGATTCGCTGGCAGGCCATCGCGGCGGTGCTGCTCGTGCTGGTACTGGGCGCGGGTGTCCTGCTGCAAACCGGGATTTTGTCGGACGATTCCCCGCAGCTCACTGCCGACGTCACCCGTCAGGGCGATTTCCTGACGGCAGCACAGGTGAAAAAGCTTCTGGCCAGCGCGGCGGATTTGCAGTTTTCAGTGGATGAAGAGGCGATTTCGGCGCTGATGACGCAGGTCGAAAAGGACGGCGGCTGTTCACTCTCCACGCTGCTGGAAATTCTTTGCCCTGTGGGGTCGTCGCTGGGGCAGTGGGATATCCGCGCGCAGGTGGCGCTCAGCCAGACGCTTGAAAGAATCGGCTATCAGGGGATTCTGCCGGGCATGACGCGCGAACCGCTCTCCACCGAAATCACCGCGCAGGACGCCCTTGCCCGCGCAGTTGCCTACATCCGCACCAATGACGACCCGCAGGCGGATTTCACCAATCTTGATTTCTATCGTGTAGGTATCCGCTTCCTTTCCGGTGTTTATGACGGCACCTGTGAGGGAGCGTATTACTGCGTAAATTTTGATGCGCTGGATGCGTTCGGCACAACGTACGAAGTCGCGGTGAACGCGGAGGACGGCAGCATTTGCCGAATGCGGCGGGAACGCGGTGCGGGCAGCAATCACACGGCGGACGAAGTGACCCGCGGCTTCCGGCGCATTTTCGGCTACGACATGCGCACATGGACGCCCATGCAGCTGCGTGTGTACATTCTGGCGCTTTCGCGGGCGGATCGCTCGTCAATGCAGACGGTGCATGAGCTGTTCCTGAGCGTCGGGCGCGACGGCTTCCCGGATGTTCCGGCGGAAGCGCTGACCCGCGAAGAAGCCATTGATGCCGCGCTCGCCATTCAGGGCAGTTCATCGTCCGACGTGCTGGCGGCAGAGTACCTTGCGGGCGCGTCCGGCGACTTCTGGAAAATTGCCATCCGCCAGCCGAATGCCCCCAGCGGGCAGAGCATCGTCTATCTGGAGCTGAACGGGCTGACCGGGGCGCTGCTGACAACGACGTACTCCGGCAATCTCTACGGTTTGCCGCAGGAGTTTTTCCCCAGTCAGCTGCTGTCCACCCTTGACCGCACGGATTTCTCCCATGGCGTACCCGCCGTGGATGCCGAGACGGCGCAGTCTGCTGCCAGCGATGCCATTGAGCGCCAATATCAGCGGAATATGGCGGAAGAAGGATACACCTGCTTTATTGAAAGCGATTTTGAGGACACGGCAGGCGGATTCTCCTACTACACGGGCGGCGGTGTCGTGATTTTCACCAAGGATGCGCAGAACACGTCGCAGGGCGACATTTACTGGGCAGCGCTGAACTGGTACGGCGAAGTGCTGGATGTCGGCTGGAACCGCAATCCGCTGGATGCAGCGCGCTTCACGCTGCTGATGCAGGGCTATCTGCCCCCGATTTACCAGCGCGAAACCGTCCAGCAGCTGCAAGCGCTGCTGACCGGCAGCCAGACGGACGAAGCCGGTCTGCGCCAGATGGAAACAGACGGCACGTTGCCGCTGTTCAACGTCCTGCTGGCTCTGGAGGTCGTTCCTGATGCCAGCACGAAATCCACCGCCGATGATGTGACCGCTGCCGCCTTGAAATCGCTGAACGCCCATTTGTGCTATGAGAATTCCTCGTTCCTTGTTTATCGCGAGGATGGTGAGCTGATTTGGCATTTCTGGCTGTCCACCGACATGGGATACTTCCTCTTGGACGTGCGCGACAGCGACTTGTCCGTGGTGGGCTCCGTACAGATTCCGAGCTTCAGTGCCCTGCGCGCCAGCATTCTGCTGCCCGTGCGCGTCTGGAACACGCTGGCGGAAAACCTGCGCGTCACCATCTTCTACCGCGACGCGAACACGCAGCCCGGTATCGTCTACGGCATGTACGCCAATCATATTGTTCAGCGCTATGTTGATTTGTACGGTGCCAACATCCTGCGCTGGGATCAGGCGACGCTCCGTTCTTTCCAGTCCGCGATAAGCATCAGCGGCAGCTACGTCGGCGACTGGTCTGTTGCCTGCCTGCGTCAGACGATTTACCCCGACGTCCCTGACTACGCAATTTCTCAAGAAGTCGCGGCAGAATACGCTGCCCGCGCGCTGGGCGACGATGACTACTCCCTGCGCGGCGGTGTGCTGATTGACCCCGGCGAGGGCGACCCCATCTGGAAAGTGACGCTGGATTACCCCGACGGGCGCAGCTTCAACGCGGAAGTGGACTGCCGGACAGGCGCAATTCGGACGCTCCGCCAGCAGGATACGCGCGTCATGCCCTTCTACACGGACTACCTTGATTTCCCTGATGACGGGGAATACTGGTTCCGTAATTTTGTGCTGGATGAGGTTATCGAGCAAGTACGGACGCAAATGACTGGTCGATACGGCAATAACGTCTGATTGCATCAATCGACGATTTTGCTATTTTTTTGACAAGTTTGTCTGGACAAACCGGCATTGCTGCGCGTATAATTGTGTTGCTGGCAGAAATTCTGCCAAGTTTCGCAAAAAAGAGGTTGGCTCCTATGAAAAAGTTTTTCGCACTGCTCCTGTCCATCATGCTGCTGTCCACGGCTGCGCTGGCTGAAGTCAAAATCGGTCAGGTTGAGTATGCCGCGCACGGCACGTCCTGCTTCGCCGTGCTGACCGTCGCGATGGATGGCGACACCATCGTTGCCGCGCACATCGACGAGTTCCAGTTCATGGATGCCGCCACGGCGGAAGGCGTTCCGAACTCCGACGCTTCCTTCGGTCAGAACTATCCCGAAGGCAAGGTGCTGGCTTCTAAGGTTGTGAACGACGGTCTGTACAGCACCAACATGACGACCAAGGCGGGCGCAACCACGCCGCTGGGCGTGAGCTACAACGCCATCGAAGCTTTCGTGACCGGCAAGACCATCGCCGAACTGGAAGCTGCCATTGAAGGCAAGACCAAGGAAGAAATGGTGGACGCCGTCTCCAGCAGCACGCTGGTGGATACGCTGGGCTATGTGCAGGGTCTGCTGGCCGCTGCCAAGGCTGCGAACAACCAGACCGGCTACTACACCCTCTACAACAAGACCGGCGAAACCGTGAAGGAAGTCAGCATTACCATCAACGCGACCGGCGAAAAGTTTGTCATGGCGACGGACGTTCCGGCTGACGCGGTGAAGGTGATTGTCTTCTCGATGGACGGCGCGCTGGAAGGTCACAATGCGCTGACCTTCGCTTTCACGACCGAGAGCGGCTATGAAGGCTCTTTCGCGACGCTGAGCATCGAAACGGCTCCCATCACGATGCTGTCCGCCGATGCCATGACCGGTGCGACGCAGATTTCCTTCTTTGCGCCTGCTGCGGAGTAATCCCCCCTCGATTGCATCAAAGAAACGGGTACTGTGTGAGGACGAATCCTCCACAATACCCGTTTTTATTTTTCAAATAAGAGTGCCAAGGTGGCGTAGATGAATGGTTCTTCACGGAATCTTGAGGGAAGCGCAGCTTGGAGGCGCGTCTGCGGACGCGCAAAGTTACTGGCAGGGACGCTTCGCTGCCTGCGCCTTTGTTGAGCGCGTTTAAGATGCTGGCCGCCCGCGGAACAGCTGGGGCGTTGCCCCAAGCCCCACAAGGGACGCTGTCCCTTGACCCCTCCGCGCGATTGGGTTGGTCGCGCTCTCATGCTCCTTCCGCGTGCAGCTTTTGATGCTACGCCTAAGCCCTTGTTTGCTCCCCCAACTTTCCGTGAAGAACCAGATGAATCTGGAAATAGGATTATTCCCCTTCCGTCAGGGTCATCTGTCCCGCGATGCTGCGGAGGGAGTTTTCCTCCAGCAGCGGCGTGATCATGACGTAAAGTGCTTCCTCCCCCTGCGCGTGCAGTCGGATGCTCTCCGCGTTTTCCATACGGATGGAACGCAGACCTGCCAGCGTCGCGCCGAGGGATGCGCTGATACGGTAATCGCCCTTTTCCAGCAGCGCAATTGCCCGCGCGGGATAGATGCTCGTCAGCGTCACTTGAATCGTGTCGCTCGCCTGATACGTCAGCGTGAGGATACGTCCCATGCCATTCTCGAATGCGACATCATAGCATGTGCCGACGACGAGCGGCCACCCGGAGGTGGTTGGCGTCAATGCGGGCGCTGGGAACATCCGCAGCAGCAGCGGCAAATCATCCGCGCTGGTGATGGTCACAACGTCCTGTCCGGCGGACAGCAGCGGCTGATCCGTGCGCGGCGTTACGGTGGAAGCCGTTTCGTCCTCCTGCGGCTGCCCGATGATAACCGCGAGGTAGAACGCCGCCATCAGCAGCAGGCACAGCAGCGCCATCAGCAGCTTTTTGGCGCTGCGCTTCCAGAAGCCCTTGGAAATGGGGAATCACCGTCCTTTGGGAGGGAAAGTTTTTCGGAGAAAATACATTGGGAAAAACGCGCTTCTATGCTTTTGGCGCAGTTGAATCAAGCAGCATAGAAGCCGCTGCCCCAATGCGCAAATAGGAATCAGAACTCGCAGTTCATCGGCGTGCGCGCATACGGAATGACATCGCGGATGTTGTCAACGCCCGTGAGGTAAATCAGCAGACGCTCGAAGCCCATGCCGAAGCCGGAGTGCGTGCAGCCGCCGAACTTGCGCAGGTTCACATACCAGTACATCGCGTCCTTGGAGATGTGCAGCGCGTCCATGCGCTCCGTCAGCTTGTCCAAGCGGGTTTCACGCTGGGAGCCGCCCATCAATTCGCCCGCGCCCGGCACAAGCAGGTCAACCGCAGCGACCGTCTTGCCGTCGTCGTTCTGGTACATATAAAACGCCTTGATGTCCTTAGGCCAGTCATAGACGAACACCGGGCTATGGAAGTATTCCTCGGTCAGGTACTTTTCATGCTCCTTGGCGGTGTCTTCGCCATACTTCGGCTCGAACTGGAAACGATCCTTCACCTTGCGCAGAATCGTGATGGCTTCCTCGTGGGTGATGCGCGCCGCACCCGTCACAGCAAGGTGATTCAGCTTGTCCAGCAGTCCGCCGCCAGTGAACTTGTCGAGGAATTCCAGCTCATCCGAGCACTTCTCCAGCACCGTCTTGACGAGGTACTTCAGGAAGTCCTCCTCAATGTCCATCAGCTGATGAATATCGCAGAACGCGATTTCCGGCTCAATCATCCAGAATTCAGCGGCGTGGGTCTTGGTGTTGCTGTTTTCAGCGCGGAAAGTCGGGCCGAAGGTGTACACCTTGGAGAACGCCATCGCGAACGTCTCGGCTTCGAGCTGACCCGTCACGGCGAGGGAGGTGGGCTTGCCGAAGAAATCGTTGCTGCCGTCCTTCTGCTCCGACGGCGGCAGGGTAGTCACGGTGAAGGTGTTGCCCGCGCCCTCGGCGTCGTTGGCAGTAATCAGCGGCGTATGCACATAGAGGTAGCCGCGGTCTTGGAAGTAGGTGTGAATGGCCATGCTTGCGACGCTGCGGACGCGGAAAACCGCCTGAAACAGGCGCGTACGCGGGCGCAGATACGCGATTTCGCGCAGGTACTCCACGCTGTGGCGCTTCGGCTGAAGCGGGTAATCCTCCGGGCAATCGCCTTCGAGGTGGATGGCAATCGCCTGCACTTCGGGGGTCGTCGGATCTTTGTAGGACGGCACGACCTTGCCCGTCACGGTAATCGCCGCGCCGACATGCAGGGTCTGAATCGCCGCATAGTCTTCGATGGTATTATCGTAGACCACCTGCGGGTTCTTGAAGCAGGTGCCATCGAAAAAGTCGATGAAGCCCATGTTCTTCTGCTTGCGGTGATTGCGAATCCAGCCCTGCAGCATCACCGTCTGGCCCTGCAATTCATTCAGGCGCTCTTTCAGTTCGCGCGTCGTCAATACGTTCATTGGTCTTCCTTCTTTCTGATTCCCCGATGTCCCTATCGGAGAAATTTCTCTCTTATCATATCACAAACTTGTTTTCTCTGCAACCAGAGACGCTGCCTCTGGACTCCGCAAGGGAGAATGAAACGGGACGAAGTCCCTCCCTTGACCCTCTCGCGCGATTGAGTTGGTTTCTCTTTCATGCTGTTTTCGCGTGTTTATGCAGGGATTTCGCGCCTGCGGGCGCGACAAGGGGGCAATAGAAACAGACAAAGTCTGCGGTCGCCCCCTTGACCCCTTCGCCTTCCGTCTCCCATGCTACTGTTGGGTAGTGTTTATTTCAGGAGACGAAAGGCACACTAACTAAAAAACTTCCAATAAAGCTCAATAAACATGGGTGCGAACCGAAGGTTTCCAAAGGGCGATCGGAAAGCCCTTTGGTCGCCTCCGCAGAGGCGATTCCCCCTGCCGCGATAAAAGTCAAGCATGGAAGTGTTCCATTTGCGAAGGAGTTCCGAGGGAAATCGCCATTCCCTCAGAAATTCTTCGGACGCGGACGCACATCCCCCAGCCGACGATCCACCTCGCGCAGAATCGCCCTTGTGCTGCCGTAGGTCAGCAGACGAAGCGCCTCCCGCAGGGGCAAAACCCGCACATCCAGCACCTGCGTCGGGTCAGCCAGCGGCGTCTGGTCGTGGTAGTGCGCCACAAACCAGCTCACCCGCTTCACATCGCCGCCCGCAATCGGGTATTCATCCACCATTACCGGCTGCATCGTGTGCAGAATCGCGCAGATGCCCGTTTCTTCCCAAACCTCGCGCAGCGCCGTCTCCGCCAGCGTTTCGCCGGGTTCTACATGCCCTTTGGGAAGCCCAAAGCTGCCGTTCTTCTCCATCACCAGCACATATTGCCGAACGCCGCCGTCCTCAGTGTACAGCACAGCTCCTGCGGATTCAATCAACGCCATGTGCTTTCTCCTCCACAGCTTCGTCCAGCGCCTCTTTCAAGCGGTGGATGCCCTCGGTGATGTTCCGGCGCGGACAGCCGATGTTCACGCGCAGGAAGCCTTCGCCGCCCTCGCCGAAGAACGTGCCTTCCGTGAACTGCACGCCATGCTTCAGCGTCCGCGCCATCAGCTCCTCGCAGTTCATGCCGTATGCCCGCAGGTCAAGCCAACCCAGATACGTCGCCTCCATCGGGGTCAGCACGGCTTGGGGCAGTTCCTGCTTGACCAATGCCGTCAGGTGCTTCCGGTTGCCGTCCAGATAGCGCATCAAGCCGTCCAGCCACGCGTCGCCGTATTCATACGCCGCGCGCGTCCCTTCCAGCGCGAACAGGTTGCCGCTGCGAACGCCCGCGCGTTCCATTTCGGTGTTGATTTTCGCCCGCACCGCTTCGTCCGGCACGAGCATCGCTGCCTGTTCCAGCCCCGCAAGGTTGAACGTCTTGCTGGCGGCGCACAGGGACAATACGTTCTTCTGCGCAAGCGACAGCACCGGCACAAACTGCTCCGGCGCATAGACGAAATCCGCGTGAATCTCATCCGCAATCAGGTACGCGCCGTACCGTGCCAGCAGATCAATCAGCGCTTGCAGTTCCTCCCGCTTCCACGCGCGGGATACCGGGTTGTGCGGATTGCACAGCACCAGCGCCTTTGCGCCCGCTTGCAGCTGCTTCTCCACGGCATCCAAATCCATAGAGTAGCGACCCGTATCGTCGCGCTTGAGCGGCGCATCCATCAGCCTGCGCTCCGTTGCCTCCACCGAAAAGCGGAACGGCCCATACACCGGCGACTGAATCATCACCCCGTCGCCCGGCTTCGTCAGCGCCAGCAGGGCAAGGCGAATCCCCGTCACAACGCAGGGGATCATCATCACCCACTCGTCCTGAATCGTCAGATTGTGCCGGCGCTGCCAGAAGCCGCTCAGCGCACGGGTGTCGTCCGGCAGCACCAGCGTATAGCCGTATGTCGGATGCAGTGCGCGGACAGCAATTGCCTCCGCGACCTCCGGCGGGCTGGGGAAATCCATATCCGCGACCCATAGCGGCAGCACGCTTTCCTTCTCTGTGCCGTCCCACTTTTCGCAGCGTGTGCCGCGGCGGTCAAGTCCTGCGTCAAAATAGCTTTCGTCAAACGTGTGCATCAGCTGCTTCCTCCTGCGCTTCGTTTTCTTTCTTCAGCGGTTCTGTCGCCCGAAGCACCCAGAATCCGCCGGATTTGTCCACCTTGTCCACCTTGGCATACAGCGTTTTGAGGTACTTCATGCAGCTTTCCGCCCCCTGCTGCTTGCGGATGACCAGATACAGCGCGCCGCCGGGATTGAGCCGCGATGCCGCGTCGGCGAACATGCGGTAGATGACCGGCTTGCTGGCGCGAATCGGCGGATTGGTGATAATGAAGTCGAACGTGCGCTCCATCACCTCCGCCATGCCGTTGGATTCAAGGCATTCCGCCGTGATGCCGTTGCGCACCGCGTTGAAGCGGCACAGTTCCAGCGCACGGCGATTGACATCCACCATCGTGACATGCGCAGCGGGATACTTCTTCTTCACTGCCACGCCGATTGCGCCCCAGCCGCAGCCCAAATCCAGCACGTCGCCGTACACATCGGGCAGAGCATCCAGCAGCAGGCGTGTCCCGGTGTCCAGCTCGCCCTTGGAAAACACACCCGCGTCTGTCATGAAGTTCAGTCCATGCCCGCGATAGACAAACGAACACGGCACCTGCTTCGATTCACAGGTCGGGTCAGCGGTAAAATACTGTTCAGCCATGCTTTTCCTCCATCTGCGCGTCCCGGTAGAGGGCGGATGCTTCCGCTTCCGTCAGTTCGCGCCACTGCCCGCAGGGAAGCGCCTCGTCCAGCACCAATGAGCCGAATGTCTCCCGGTGCAGGGTCAGCACTTCGCGCTCCACCGCCGCGAACATGCGCTTCACCTGATGGAATTTCCCCTCGTGGATGGTCACGCGCGCCTGATTGCCTGGCAGCGGCGTCAAATCAGCGGGTGCGGCTTCAAAGTCGCTCAGGGACAGCCCTGATGCGAACGCTGCCGCTTCCTTTTCGCCCACCGGCTTGTCCAGCGTCGCCAGATACGTTTTGTCCACATGCCGCGCGGGGGCTAACAGGCGGTGATTCAATTCGCCGTCCGTCGTCAGCAGCAGCAGCCCTGTCGTGTCCTTGTCCAGCCGCCCGACGGGCATACAGCCAATCGCGGCATATTCCGCCGGAAGCAAGTCCATCACCGTCGGCTGCTTCTTGTCGCGCGCGGCGGTCAGCAGTCCGGCGGGCTTGTGCAGCATCACATGGCGTGTCAGGCGGGTGTCCAGCTTTTCGCCGTTCAGCAGGATTTCGGCGTCCTCCCCCACCTGCACGGACGGGTCGCGCTGCACGTCCCCATTCACGCGGACGCGCCCGCCGCGAATTGCCTTCTGCATCTCCGACCGGCTGCCCTTGCCCAGCGTTACCAGCATTCGGTCAAGCCGCAGCATCTTCCTGCTCCTTCTCGTCCTTCACGCCGCGCAGGAAAATCGCCGGCAGCAGCGAACGCATGGGATTCGTCACCAGCATCAGCACGGCGGAGACCGCCGTCACCGCTAACAGCCACTTCGGGGGCATCAGTGCAGACATGCTCGGCACAGCCATCAGGTTGTTGAACCACTCTGTCGTAAACTGCACGGCAGACACGCCGATGACTGCAATCAGCGCGACCACGCAAATCGCCACTGGCAGCACGAACATCAGACCGCTCAGCCAAAGCCTTATCAGCTGCCCACGGTGTCCCTTGACTAACTTGCGGTCGTTCAGTGCGCAGGCGTGCCGCGTGCCGCTGTGGAACATCACCCCAAAAAGCGGGAACAGCAGCATCAGCATCATCAGCATAACATAGCGGATAATCCCCTGCCCGAAATCACCGCCGCCCAGCGAAGACAGATACCCCAGTGCTGTCAGGAAGTCCATGCCGGTCAGCGCGTACAGCAGCAGTCCCAGCATGACCGCAAACGGCAGCAGCCACAGCAGCATCAGTCCCGTCATCCGCAGCGAACGCGCAACCTTCTTCCAGTAGCCGTTCAGCGGCAGCATCGCCACCGTCGCCATCGGCACGCCGGAGAGGAAGAGCTGCATGGCTTCCGCCGTGCTTTGGCGCATCGGCAGGGCAATAAAAATCAGCATCAGCGGGCAGAGCAGCGCCAGCGGCCGCAGCGACGCGTTCAGCAGGAACAGCAGCGGGCACAAACACGCCGCCCAGACCGCCATCGTCATCCCCTGCGCGCGGAGCAGGTCGCCTTTGCTCGATTTGAACCGCGAAATGCTTTCCAGCATCGTTTTTTTGATCGTCATGTGGGTCATTCGACTCCTTTCGGCTTTGCGGGAAACAGTTCCCCATTTTCATCGTTTATTATACAGGTTTTTGCCCGGTATTGCAATTGCTTTTTCTTTCCGATAGCGTCTGCCGTTGACTTTTGGCGCGGGAAAGCGTATGATGAAGCAAAATAAAGCGAAGGAGGATTCTGCCATGAACGCGTCGTTCCACACAGGAAACCGCAAACGGCTCTATGAAGCCATGAAGCCCGCGTCGCTGCTGGTCATGTTCTCCGGTGAAGACGTGCGCAAGACCAATGACGAATATTATCCTTTTTATACCGACCGCAATTTCTACTACCTGACCGGGCTTGACCAGCATGAGCTTGTGCTGATGGCAGTGAAGGAGCCGTCCGGGAATGTGCATGAGCAGATTTACATTCTGCCGCCCGACCTGATGGCGGAGCGCTGGACGGGTGCGCGTCTGAAGCCCGCCGAGGTTGAGGCGCTGTCCGGCATTTCCGACGTTCGCTTTGTCGACCAGTTCCAGACGGATTTTCACGCGCTGGCGGCAGGCGGACACTACTCCCTGACCAGCGGGCAGATTGCGCAGGTGTATCTCGACCTGTTCCGCGTGTCGCCGCAGGACATTGACCGCCCGGCGCATCGGCTGCTGAAGCAGATTCAGGCGAATTACCCCTATCTGCAAGTCGAGAACGCGAACGCCATCCTGCGCCGTCTGCGGCTCATCAAGCAGCCCTGCGAAATCGACGCCATCCGCCAAGCGGAAAAGGTGACGGGCGAGGGCATTTTGGCAATGATGAAGGCGAGCCGTCCGGGGATGTACGAATATCAGTACAAGGCGGAATTTGACTACGCGCTGACCCAGCACGGCCCGCAGGGACCCGCGTTCCCGTCCATCATCAGCGCGGGGAAAAACAACTTCTGCATCCACTATTATTCCTACCGCGGACAGGCGCATGACGGCGACATGGTGCTCAACGACGTCGGCGCGCAGCATGACAGCCTGATGACCGACGTCAGCCGCGGTTTCCCGTGCAACGGGCGCTTCTCGGACAAGCAGAAGCTGCTGTTCAACTGTGCGCTGCAAACGTCGAACCACATGTTCTCCATTGTCAAGCCGGGCTTCTCGATGGCGGAGGTGGATGCGACGATTCGCCGCTACAACGCAGCGCTGCTCTGCGACGCGGGCGTGCTGGACAAGCCGGAAAACATCGGGCGCTATATGTGGCACGGCGGCGCACACCATGTGGGCTACGACGTGCATGATGTTATCGAGCGTCCGCTGACGGTCAAACCGGGCATGGTGTTCTGCATCGACGTGGGCATCTACCACGAGGAATGGGGCATCGGTTTCCGCTTGGAGGACAACCTGCTGGTAACGGAAGACGGCTGCGAAAACCTCTCGGCAGTGATTCCGCGCACGGTTGAGGACATTGAGGCAGTCATGCGGAAGGGGTAAAATCCGCCTAATTGGTGAATCCTATAAAGTCGTTTTGCCACGAAAGCACACAGATGCTGCTTTCGCGGCATTTTTGCTGTATTGACTGTTTTGGAATAATCGTGCCGAAAAAAAGTGCGAAAATGGCGGGAAAACTTTCGTGAATTACTTGACAATCGCAATTCAGAAGGTTATACTTTTCATACGGATATTGTGATACGCTTTTCAAGCTGCACAAGCAAATTTGATGAGCGCACCACCAGAAAAAAAGGAGGATTTCTATCATGCGTAAGTTCCTTTCCTTGCTTCTTGCGCTGGTCATGGTGCTGTGCTGCATCCCCGCTGTGGCGGAGACGGCAGACGGCGTCTATGAAGGCACCGGCGCTGGTCTGAACGGCCAGATTAAAGTTTCTGTGACGGTCAGCGGCGGCAAAATCACCGAAGTGAAGGTCTTGGAGCATTCCGAGACGGCGGGCATCTCCGATCCTGCGATTGAGAAGATTCCTGCGGCGATCGTCGAAGCGCAGTCTGCGGACGTGGACATCGTTTCCGGCGCGACCTTTACCTCCAAGGGCATCATCGACGCGGTGAAGAACGCCCTGAACCCCGATGCGGCGGAAGAAGCCGGTATGCCCTTTGAGCAGCCGGACATTCTGGTCATCGGCGCGGGCATGGCAGGTCTGGCGACGGCTGCCCGTGCGGCTGAGCTGGGTCTGAACGTGCTGGTTGTCGATCAGGCTGCGACCTACGGCGGCTCTGCGAACGTTGCGGGCGGCACGCTGCTGGGCACCTGCACGCGGATGCAGAAGGAAGCCGGTATCGAGGACGACCCCGATCTGTGCTTCGCGGACTTCGTGCGTCTGGGCGGCGCTGGCAACTTCAACGAGGAAATTGCCCGCGAATTCGCTGAAATCAGCGGCGAAGCGGTGGACTGGCTGGACGATCTGGGCACCGACTTCGGCGACCGCGTCCCCTACTTCGGCGTGTATCAGCCGCTGAACGTGGCGCGCAACTACTCCGGCAAGGGCGGCGCTCGTGCGTTCGTCGTGTCGCTGTACGCGGAACTGGAAAAGTATTTCTCCACCAACGCTTACATGATGCTCAACACCTACGTCACCGGTCTTGTGACCAATGACGAGGGTGCGGTTATCGGCGCGAAGGCTCGTCTGGCAGACGGCACCGAAACCACCCTGCTGGCGCCCGCGACGGTGATCTGCACGGGCGGCTATGCCGGCAACGAAGAGCTGCTGAACAAGTACAACTTTGAAAACGTGCTGTCCACCTCTCCTGCGTGCGTGACCGGCGACGGCTACGCTTGGCTGGAAGAGCTGGGCGCGCCGCTGACGAACATGGACTTCTGCACCGCGTATGCGGGCGGCATCCCGACCAGCGACGATTTCCGTTCCTTCGGCTACTTCAACGCCACCAACGGCGCGCTGTGGATTAACACCAACGGCGAGCGTATGGCAAACGAAACCGGCGCGGATTCTCACGTCAAGAGCGAAACGTGGGCGAACGCTCCCCACAACATCGTCTACACCGTTTTCTCCTCCGAAATGCTGATTCCGGACGCGAAGGTGTTCTCCACCGGCGCTTGGGGCAGCGTGAAGGAAGAGTTCGATCCCTACATGGAATCCCTGATTGAAAAGGGTCTGGCGTGGAAGGCGGACACCGTGGAAGAGCTGGCGGAAAAGGTTGGTCTGCCGGTGGATGCCTTCAAGGCGACCATCGCGGCTTACAACGACGGCTGCGCCAACGGCAACGATCCCTTCGGCCGCACCAAGCAGGAAGTCGCCATGGCGAACGGTCCGTTCTATACGGTCAAGACCGTTCCCTATGTCATGATTACCTGCGGCGGCCCGATGATGACCAAGGACTGCGAAGTGCTGAACTCCGACGGTCTGGTGATTGAAGGCGTTTACATGGCTGGCGAAATCGTCGGCATGGCGAACGTCGGCGGTCGCAACTCTATCGGCGGTATGGGCCACGGCAACTGCCTTGTCTGGGGCAAGAAGGCTGCGGAAGTGATCGCGGCGAAGCTCGGCAAGTAATTCTCTTTCCCCGTGCGGGTGACTGCACGGGGATTTTTCTGCCCTTTTTCAGGCATGAATGTTCTTTTGCAGCTGGTCTTTTTCGTTGCGGGGGGAATCGCGCCTGCGGGCGCGATTCTTGCAACATGTGCCCCCGGAATACGATAGCAGAGCTTTTTCATTGAAAATAGTATGAATTGGGCAAAATCTGCACGTTTTCTTGCAAGAATTGCGCCTGCAATCTCTTGACGAATCACGGCGAACGCGGTATACTACGAGTAGGTACACCCTGAATCAGAGTCATTAAGAGGAGGCTTTTCTGATGCAGAATATTCCCGTTGTGAAGCTGGGTCTGGTTGCGGTTTCCCGCGACTGCTTCCCGATTGCGCTGAGCGAAAAGCGCCGTGCCGCGATTGCGGAAAAGTGCGGCCAGAAGAAGCTCGACATCGTCGAAATCAAGACGACGGTGGAGAACGAGAAGGACATGCTCAAGGCGGTTGAGGAACTGAAGGCGAACGAGTGCAACGCGGCGGTCGTGTTCCTCGGCAACTTCGGCCCGGAAACCCCCGAAACGCTGATTGCGAAGAATTTCGACGGTCCGTGCATGTTTGTGGCGGCGGCGGAAGGCGACGGCGACATGATTAACGGCCGCGGCGACGCTTACTGCGGTATGCTGAACTGCTCCTACAATCTGGGTATGCGCCACCTGAAGGGCTACATCCCGGAATACCCCATCGGCACGGCGGATGAACTGGCGGACAAGATCGCGGAATTCATCCCGATTGCCCGCGCCATCATCGGCGTGAAGAACCTCAAGATCATCACCTTTGGCCCGCGTCCTCAGGACTTCTTCGCCTGCAATGCCCCGATTAAGGGTCTGTATGAGCTGGGCGTGGAAATCGAAGAGAACTCCGAGCTGGATCTGCTCGTCTCTTACAAGGAACATGCTGGCGACGCCCGCATCCCCGCTGTCTGCGAAGACATGGCGAAGGAAATGGGCGAGGGCAAATATTATCCGGAGCTGTGCGAGCGCATGGCGCAGTTCGAGCTGACGCTGCTGGACTGGGCAGAGGCCCACAAGGGCGCGCGCAAGTACGTTGTCTTTGCGGACAAGTGCTGGCCGGCGTTCCCGTCCCAGTTCGGCTTTGAACCCTGCTATGTCAACTCCCGTCTGGCCTCCCGCGGCATCCCGGTTGCCTGCGAAGTGGATATCTACGGCGCACTGAGCGAATACATCGGCGCGTGCGTGACCGGCGATGCTGTCACCCTGCTGGACATCAACAACTCCGTCCCGCAGTACATCTACGACGAGGACATCAAGGGCAAGTTCGATTACAAGCTGACGGACACCTTCATGGGCTTCCACTGCGGCAACACGCCGTCCTGCAAGATGTGCGACAACCGCGCTGTCAAGTACCAGCTGATTCAGCACCGCCTGCTGGAGCCCGCCGGCAGCGATCCGGACTTCACCCGCGGCACGCTGGAAGGCGACATCGCGCCCAGCCCCATCACGTTCTACCGCTTGCAGTGCGATTCTGACGGCGTGGTGCGCTCCTACATCGCGGAGGGCGAAGTGCTGCCCGTCGCGACCCGCTCCTTCGGCGGCATCGGCGTGTTCGCCATCAACGAAATGGGTCGTTTCTACCGTCATGTGCTGGTGCAGAAGCGCTATCCGCATCACGGTGCTGTGGCGTTCGACCACTGCGCAAAGCAGCTCTTCGAGGTCTTCAAGTACCTCGGCGTGCAGGACATCGCTTGGAATCAGCCGAAGTCCCTGCCCTATCCCACGGAGAATCCCTGGGCATAATCCCGAAACATCAAAGGGCGCGGCTTGCAGCAATGCAGGTCGTGCCCTTTTTTGAATGAGCAATTGTTGCGTTAGCGCATAAAGAACCCCCGGAAGCGGCTGAAAAATCCGCCTCCGGGGGTTGTGTATCCGAATTACATGATAACCTTGATTTCCGCACCGTCGGTCAGCACAGCGTCCGTCAGCACGCCGGAAACTTCCGTGCCGTTGACCAGCACCTGCTTCACGCCGCTCTCGTGGTGGGCGGTGTTGTCCACCACAATGTGCAGCCGCTTGCCGCGGAAGGTCTTGTCCATCGTGAATCCGTCCCAAGACGCGGGAATCGCCGGGCTGATGACCAGTCCTTCGGGCGTCGGGCGCAGACCCAGAATACCCTCAACGCAGCCGACCATGACCGTCGATGCCGTGCCGGTCAGCCAGTGCACATGCGCGCGGCCCGGCTGAGGCGTCTCATGACCCTCGATGAACTGCGTGTGGACATAGGGTTCCGCTTCACGCAGCTCCGCGCGGTCGTTGTAGGCGGCGGGGCAGCTCTCCGTGAAGTACTGGAACGCGCGGTCGCCGTGACCCAGCAGCGCTTCCGCGAGAATCGCCCAGCCCTGAATCTGGCAGAAGATACCGCCGTTTTCCTTCGTCGTGGGATTGAACAGCAGCATGTTCGCGCCGTCGAAAGCGTGCTGCTTGTAGCAGGGCGCCATGATTTCCACACCGAAGGGCGTGTTCAGCTGCTCGAACGCGGTCTGCATGGCCTTTTCCGCCTGTTCGGGCGTCGCCAGACCGGAAATGACCGCCCAGGACTGCGGGTTGAGCCACATGGACGCTTCGGGATCGTTCTTGCTGCCGATGATGCTGCCCTGCTCGCTGTACCCGCGGCGGAAGCGGTCATCCTCCCAGAAGTGCTGGTTGATGAGCGCCTTCTGTTCCTCCGCCTTCTGGCGCAGGTAGACGCGGTATTCGTCGTTCTCCGGCTTGTTGGGCATCAGTTCATCCAGCAAGCGCAGGGCGAGATACAGCTGCATGGCGACGAAGGAGGATTCGCCCGCCGCGCCCAGACGCAGGCAGTCGTTCCAGTCCGCGTGCAGACCCGCCGGCATACCATGCGCGCCCAGATGATTCATGGAGAAGTCAATCGCCCGCTTCAGGTGATCAAGCACCGTGCCTTCGCCGTGCGTCGCATACGGAATGACCTCGTCCATAAACGCGGTATCGCCCGTTTCGGCGATATACTTGTAAACGGTCGGGAACAGCCACAGCGCATCGTCCGCGCGATAATGCGGATGACCCGTGGCGCGGACGTAGCTGTCGTCCTCCGGGGAATCCTCGTGCCCCGCGTTGTGGTTGAACTTCACCAGCGGCAGACCGCCGCCGTGATGCACCTGCGCGCTGAGCATGAAAACAAGGCGTTCCTTCGCCATCTTCGGGTCAAGGTGGATGATGCCCTGAATGTCCTGCACCGTGTCGCGGTAGCCCAGACCGTTGCGCTGACCGCAGTAGATGAGGGACGCCGCGCGGCTCCAGACAAACGTCGTGAAGCACTGGAAGGCGTTCCAAGTGTTGATCATGCTGTTGAAATTCGCGTCGGGCGTATTGACCGTCAAGCCGGAGAGCTCGCCGTGCCAGTAATCAACCAGCGCTTTCAGTTCGCCGTCCACCTTATCCGCGACGTTGGCATAGCTGTCCAGCAGCGCACGCGCCGCCTTTTCGCCCTTCTGCGCCAGCAGGAACGCAATCGTCTTCGTCTCGCCTGGCTGGAGCGTCAGCACCGTGTGCAGCGAACCGCAGGGGTTGCCATTGAAGTTGAGGGAATTGCCCAGGTCGCCATCCACAACGCCCTTGGGGTTGGAGAAGCGTCCTTGACCGAGGAAGCGTTCGCGGCGGCCGGTGTAGCTCTTGACCGGGCTGCCTGCCAGACCGAAGAAGCGCTCGCGGCCGTTTTCGCCATCCGCATTCACGCCGCAGAACTGGTTGATATGCTCGATGATATGGTCACCGTGGAAGGTCGTTGTGGTGATAAACTGCGTATACTGGAGGTTGACCAAGTCCTGCTCATAGTTGCTCTCAGTGGTCAGCTCGCAGTAAGAGAAAACGGAGATGGTGCGGGGCTTGTCGGACTTGTTCGTCACCGCCACGCGCCAAACCTCGTGCGTCGCGCCCAGCGGCACATAGTACAGCGTCTTGCTCTCGATGCCGCTGTATGTGCTTTCGACCTCCGTGTAGCTCGTGCCGTGACGGGTGATGGTCTTGTACTGTTCCAGCGGCTTCTCCACCGGCCGCCACGTTGCCGACCAATAATCGCCCGTTTCGTCATCCCGCAGATAGACATAGCGCCCTGGCTCATCGAACTGGTTGAAGGTATAGCGCAGGATGCGTCCCGCCGCGCCGGACTTGACGAAGCTGTATCCGCCGGCGTTCTGGGTCACAATCGCGCCGTATTCCGGAGAGCCGAGGTAGTTTGCCCACGGCATGGGCGTACGCGGGTCGGTGATGACGTACTCGCGCGCAGCATCACTAAAGTAACCGAACTGCATAAGAGAAATCCTCCTTACGTAATTCATCGTCAGGGTTATCTCCGAAAACGTTTTCCCGGACAGGCGGAAATCCTCCTGCCCTTTCAAACGCTTCTATCCGTGCGTATTGTAGCATACTTTTCCTCTTCGCGCAAGGAGAGAATGCACACTTCGGAAACTTTTTTCCCGAAAAAGAGGGGAACGGTCAGGCGCGATTTCTTTGCAGCGATAAAGATAAGCTACACGGAAGTGCACTGCGAAGGGGTGTCGGGGGCGAGCGCAAAGCCCCCTTGTCGCGCCCGTAGGCGCGAAATCCCCCCCTGCAGCAAAAATAGCCACCAAAGCACTTATACTCATTTCACCCAAGGTCTGCATAGATTGGTTCGGCACAGACGGCTGTTGGGTGGATTTTGCGAATTACCGTAGGTGCACATATGGCAATTAGCGCCAACGCTCCGGTAGCAATCCAGCCCCAGTTCCTTGCCCACCCGTTGGTTGCTGTTCCGACATTTTTAGTTTGCATTGACTGCATATTCATAACCCGACGTGTATTGTTTTCTTCTCGGCTGTCATAAGCTGCATTCTCTTTTTCAATGAATAATGCCTTTTCCTCCCAGCTCATAGTATTATCAAGCCTGATTCCATCAAGAATTTGTAAATGACTTTCCTCGCCACTCATAACGCGAACCTGCCGCACCATCGTTTCAATATCAGTTGAATTTTTCTGCGTGTTGTCGAGAGAGTTGGCAATTGTCTCAAAGATGTCTTTACTTTCCATTAGGATTCCTCCATTCTAAAATCTGTTCCGTCCAGTCTCGCGACTTCGTCTCCACGGTAACACCGAGTTTTTCACTTATCATCTTCAATTGCAGCTGTTCGTAACAATACTTGCGGGCTGGAGCTTCCCATTCATCCAGCAAAGCTTTCGCAATTGCATCGGTTGCCTGCGGAGTAGCTCCACCTGCCGTTGTTGCCGCAATTGTTGAAATGATTCCTAATAAATCAGTGTAATATTTTCCCCAAATTCGCCTGTCATCAAGAGCAAGCGTAATAACGCGGGGCAACGTTTTATTCTCTGGATGACGCACCATCCATGCGTCGAGCAGATGGCGGATGGCAACATACTGCGCGAGGGTAAGATGGGAGCCGTGTTTTTCAAGGGTGCTAACGGCTTGCCGAGATAGTCCCAACATATTGCCAAGCTCAACGCCCTTCCAGCCAGCAATCTTCCGAATGTCCGAAAGGCAAACATCAAGGCGATTAACCATTGCAGCCTGTTCTGAAGTCATTGTATTACCTCCTACACCATATTATAGTACCGTTTTATTGTCTTGTCAAGTCTCCAGTACAAAATATCATTTCCCTTGCGATTAGTGTTTATTCGTATATCGTGAAGAAGCATAGAAATGTCGGTGTTGGAAATGCAAGTGTCCTAAATCCGCAAAAAAAACCAGCACCGAGAGAAAACCTTCTCCCATGCTGGTCGTCCGCGCCCATCTGGCGCGACAATGTGCAAATTGTGAGCAAAACAGCTTGGGGGGCTCCTGCGGGAGCGCAAAGTTACTGGCAGGGACGCTGTCCCTGCACCCTGCAAGGAGAAATAAAACGGGACAAAGTCCCCCTTGACCCCTCCGCGCAATTGAGTTGGTCGCTATCCCATGCTTTTCCCGCGTGTTTATCCGCTTTTATCCTTATTCCGTGTAAACCGCACGCGCACCGCCGATATACGGCAGGCGCGAATACGCCATCACCAAATTCGCATGTCCCACATGGCTCGTCGAAATCCGCAGCGGCACTGCCACCGGACGAATGTGCATTCCCACCAGCGTATCGCCAATATCAATCGCCGCGTCCGCCTGAATGCTCACCGCCAAGGCGGGTTTCTCCATCTTCTTCCACGCCGCCGCTGGTACACTGCCGCCCGCTTTCGGCTGCGGAATGGCCCGCACCTGCGTCAGTCCCAGTTCCTTCAGCACCGCCTTCTCCACCACAATCCCGCGGTTCAGGTGCTCGCAGCACTGGAACGCCGCATGAACGCCATGCCCCTTGCACGCCGCCAGCATCGCTTCCGCCACAATCTCGCCTAATTCCGGCACACTGCCCTTGCCGATGCGCGCGCCCGTAATCTCGCTCGTCGAACAGCCCAGCACAATCACGCTGCCGCTCTCCAGATGCCCCGCATCCATCAGCGCACCAACGGATTCATCCAAAATGCGGTTGATTTCCGCGCGCAAAGTTTCCTTCTGTGCCTCGTCAAACATGTTCAAGCCCTCCCTGTTCTTTCTGCGCTGATTCCTGCTGGAATGGGGTCTTCTGGCGGAGCATTTCCAGCGCATTGCCTGCGCCGATAACCGCCAAGCGCCCCAGCAGGTTCGCAATCATCCGCGCCGTTTCAATGTCGATTTGTTCCCGCACGCCGCGAATCGCCGTCACTCCCGCGTGGACATCCTTGCGCATTTCCTTCCAATTGATGCGCTGCGTCGATGCCAGCAGGTCGAAGATAGCATCCACGAACTTGCGGCGCTGCTCGCGGGTACACTGTGCCAGCCACTGGTGCACCGTTTGGTTGACCAGAACGCTGCCCTTGTCCAGATCCTCGGCATAGCAGAAATCCTTGTCCCGCACTTCCCACGAGAACGGGTCGTGCTGCATGATGCCGTTGTTGTCCGACATGACGACACGATGCACCGGGTGCGCCGCCATCAGCAGCCCCACGACCGCAAACTGCGGCACATAGGCAATGATGCGGCTCGCCACGGCGGCGTATCCGTCGGACGCGGCGGTTTCGTCATCCACACCCGGCCCGTCGAAGCTGACGACGCGGCGGATGCGCCCCTGCAAGTCCTCCTTGGTGTGCGCGGCGGCGTAGACGGCGAGGTTGCCGCCCTTGCTGTGACCCGTCACAATGACGTCACCCGCATCCTGCGTCAGATGACGTTCGAGATACTTTTGCGCCGCCGCCTGCGCCGGAACAGGGCTTTCAAACGACATGGCGAAATCCTCCCGCCAGCCGGTCAGACTGCCGTCCGTGCCGCGGAAGGCAATCATATGCGTTCCGTCGGGCAAGTCCACCGTCATGGCGGCGAACTGGATTTCGTCATTGAGGACGGACACTGCGTCGCGCACCGTCAATGCCCCAAAGCGGCTGCTTTTCGCGATTTGCTGAAGCAGTCGGCGGCACTCGCCCCGGAAATGGTCGTCCGGGTCATCGGGCGGAACAGATTTCGCGCACTGGGCGAAGACTTGCGTTTCCGCAGGCAGGTCGATGTAAGACAGTGCCGCCATCACGAGGGTATCAAGGTCATTGGCGGGATCAGCGGCGAAGGGAAGATCGCCGCGCCAAGTGATGTAATCGGGCAAGTAGGACATTGCTTTGCCACCTCCCAAAGCAGATGAGGGTTTTTTCTGTATTGTTGTTCCTTTCGTTTGAGGTTCTATGAAACTGGTCTTTTTCATGCAGAGGGTTTCGCCTCTGCGGAGGCGACAAGGGGGCAATGAAAACAGACGAAGTCTGCGGTCGCCCCCTTGACCCCTTCGCAGTCCTCCACCATGCCACTTGATTTGTAATTGAAGGTTTTCTTTTTGGGGTCGTGCTTTCCCATATGAACCGAAGGCTCTTTGGATAAACACGCGGAAGAAGTATGATAGTGTCACCAACTGAATCGCGCGGAAGGGTCAAGGGAGGGGACTTCGTCCCGTTTCATTCTCCCTTGTAGGGTCAAGGGGCAAAGCCCCTTGCGGAGTCCAGAGGCAGAGCCTCTGGCGCCTCCCCTTACTTCAGCTCCCCGCTGGCTTTCATGGCTTCGTATTGCTCCATCGAAATCAGACAGCGGCGGGGTTTCGCGCCGTCCTTCGCGGAGATGATGCCGCGCTGCTCCATTTCGTCTACCAAGCGCCCGGCGCGCGCGTAACCCAGCTTCAAGCGGCGCTGAATCAGGCTCGTCGAGACTTCACGGTCGCGTACCGCCATTTCCACGCACTGCGAGAAGAGGTCGCGGTCAGCGGAGGAGTATTCGTCCACCGTCGAATTCGCGTCCGGGTCATCCTCGTCGCCGTCGTTGCCCATGTTCGCCAAGCGATCGAGTTCATCCAGCACGCCGCTGTCGTAGTTTGCCGGCGAATACTGGCGGATGAAGTCCGTAATGCCATTCACTTCGTCATCGGTCAGGAAGCAGCCCTGCACGCGGATGGGGGTGAATTCGCCCATCGGCATATACAGCATGTCGCCGTAACCAAGCAGCTGTTCCGCGCCGTTGCGGTCAAGAATCGTTCGGCTGTCCACGTTCGAGGACACCTTGAAGGCGATTCGGCTGGGGATGTTCGCCTTAATCAAGCCCGTGATAACATCCACCGACGGGCGCTGCGTCGCGACGACCAGATGAATGCCCGCCGCGCGCGCCAGCTGCGCCAGACGGCAAATGCGCTCTTCGACTTCCTTCTTGCAGGTCATCATCAGGTCAGCCAATTCGTCAATGACAATCACGATGCGCGGCATCGGCTCTTCGTCCTCATCCAGCGCTTCGTTGTAGCCGTCGATGGCGCGGACGCCTTTTTCCTGGAACTTGTTGTAGCGGTCCATCATTTCCCCAACTGCCCACGCCAGCGCGCCGCTCGCCTTGTGCGGGTCGGACACCACCGGAATCAGCAGGTGCGGAATGCCGTTGTAGCACTGCAGTTCAACCACCTTCGGGTCAACGAGAATCATGCGGACTTCCTTGGGCGAACAGCGGTACAAAAGCGAATTGATGATTGTGTTGATGCACACAGATTTACCGGAACCCGTCGCGCCTGCAATCAGCAAGTGCGGCATTTTCGCGAGGTTGCACAGGATTGGCGCGCCCGCGATGTCCTTGCCCAGCGCGACGGTCAGCGGGCCTTTCGCTTTGTGCATCACGTCAGATTGCAGCACTTCCTTGAGCGTGACGGTCGTGCGCGTGCTGTTGGGCACTTCCACGCCGACAAGCGCCTTGCCCGGAATCGGCGCTTCAATTCGCACGGACTTGACCGCCATGTTCATCGCGATATTGTGGTTCAGGTTCGTCACCTTATTGACCTTGATGCCGGGGGCGATTTCCAGTTCAAAGCGCGAAATTGCCGGACCGTGGGTGATGTGGCGCACCTTCGCGGGGATGCGGAAGGACTTGAGCGTCTCTTCCAGCCGCTGCGTGCGCAGTTCGTCTTCCTCTGCGTTGACCCCCTGCTGACCCAGCGGATCGCGCAGAAGCATCATCGGCGGATAGGTGTACGGCACTTCGGGATTGAAGGTGGATGTGGCGGATGCGCCCGTTGCGCTCGGCCCGCCGGACGGTGCCTCCGTCGTTGCCTTTGCGACCTGAATGCCCGGCTGAACCGCTGCGGGGATGTTCTCCGGCTGCTGCAAAGCGACGGGAACGTTCGTCGTGCCGCTGCTGACCGGCTGCGCGGGCAGGTTCAAATCCGGCTGCCACGCGCCTGCCGGGCGTTCCTGCGTCAGCACGGGCGCAACCACCTTCTTCGGCGCATCCTCCGGCTCTTCCCACGGCGGGCGGTCATCCAGTTCCGCCGGGAAATCCGCGTCATCGTCGAACGCATCGTCCGCGGACAGGGCTTCGGGCAAATCCGCAGGCGTTTCTTCCGGGGCTTCCGGCAGAATTTTCTCCTGCATCTCCTGCGTTTCCTGCGGCGCATCTACCGCCATTGTCGGCTGGGTCGGCATTGTGGGCTGCGTCCACTGCATCATCGGCGGATTCTGCTCCGTCTCCGGCACAGCGTCCGCCGTTTGCTGCATCGGCGCGGGCTGCGCGGGCATGTCGTTCCAGCTGTATGTCGCCGGCTCCCCAACGCCGCTGGGCGCGGGCTGCTTCGGCTGCTCGTAGGTCGGAATCTGCGGCGGTTCTGCCGCAGCCTGCCCCATCGGGTACGTCGGCTGCGTAAACGGCTGCGAGTCACTCCATGCGGATTTCCGGCGCGGCGTTGTCCAATCATCTGCAAAGCCGGTCTGTCCCAGCTCCTCCGCCGACGGCGCAAAACCAATCTTGTTGTTCTTCCGGCTCGTCACGGGCTGAACGGGCTTTCCCTGCGGCATCGGCTGCTTCCGCACCGGCGGATTCTGCGGCATCACGGGCTGCACAGGGGCATTCGGATACTGCGTATACGGGCTGACGACGCGCCCCTTCTCCGTTCCGGGACGGGCGTAGGGCGACGGGGTATTCTGCGTATAAGCCGCGTTCGCCGCATTCCCTTGGCGAATCCGCTCCTGTTCTTCCGCCAGCTGCCGCTGACGTTCCTGCTCCTGCCGGCGCGCTTCCTCCGCCGCTGCTTCTTCCGCGCGCTTCGCCTGCTTCTCGCGCAATTGCACGAGCTTCTCGCCCGTCCAGCCATACAGACGGCGGAACAGCGACCAGCCACCTACCAGAACATCCACCGCCATCAGCAGACCAAGTATGACTGCCCCCAGCCCTGCGCCAAAGAACTTCCACAGCGGCCACGCAAGCAGCATCCCAACCATGCCGCCGCCGTAGCCCTTCATGCCGTACGTCATGCTGCGGGACATCATGCCGCTGAACGCGTCCGACCCGGTTTTTTGGGCGATATAGTCCAGCAGGGGGAATTGTCCTTCCGACGATGTTACGAACGTCATCAGCGACACAAAGCCGCTGAGCAGCACAACGAGAATCGCATAGCTTGCCACATATCGCCGGCTGACTTTGCGCGTCGTGGAAATCAGCAGCGCCACGCCAGCGGCAATCAGCGCGAAGGTCATCAGCAGCGTCATCGACCCGAACATGGAGGACGAGAATTGCCGCAGATACCGGAACACCTCATGCTGCAAGCCGAATCCCGCGCCAAGCAGCGTCAGAATGCCCGTCGCCAGCAGCAATATGCCCACCATCAGGCACGCCGCCAGCGAATCCGCCTCATACCGTGGCATTCGCTTCTGCTTCGCCGTCCTCCCCGTTCGGTTCGTCTTGCCATTCTTCTTACTCTGCGCCATTTCGGCCTCCTACTATTTCTCTATCTGTAATACGAGGGAACGCAAGGGGCGTTGCCCCTTGACCCCACAAGGGAGTTCCTCCCTTGACCCTTTCGCGCGATTGAATTGTGCGCGTTTTCATACTGTGCCCGCGTGTTTATACAGGGGTTCGCCACTGCGGTGGCGACCAGAGGGCTTTGCGGTCGCCCTCTGGACTGCTTCGCGTCCTCATCTAAGTTTATTGAGCGCTATCGCAACATTTTTATTTTCATCGCCCTTTGGTCACCTCCGCAGAGGCGAAACCCCTGCAAGCAAAAAGCCATTTTAGGAGAAAAGTCAGTTTTCTCCCCCATTCTCCGCCTGCATCAGCATCACCGTCCGCAGGACACCATCCTCATCCGCGTGCAGGCACAGCGTCGCATTGCTCCACCACGCATAATAATCCGTCTGCCCCGCGCATAAGCGCCGCAGTTCCGCGGATTCCGCGGATACCGATACTGTCCGCGTCGGTTCGCCCAGTGCCTGCCGCCATTCGTCCTGCGTCGTGCTGCCCGTCACCAGCCCCAGCAGCATCAGCCTGTCCGCCCGGATGCTCTGCGCGACGCTGCTGTCCAGCTTCCGCGTCAGATTGTCCGTCAGGATGTACACATTTCGGAATGCGCCGTCTTCCAGCGAAATCATCCGCTGATCGCCCGCCAAATCCGGGTCGTTCAGCAGCTGATAGGTGTCTATCAGCCCCTGCACATTGTCGCCCAGCGCTACCGGAATGCTCGGAAACGCACCGGCGGACAACGCAACCGTCAACGTTTCCTTCGCATCCGCCGCCAGCTTCAGGTGCTTGCCCACGCCAAGGCGCGTCAGCACGCTGTCCTCTGATAAGTCCAGCACGTCCGCCAGTTCGCTCCACAGGAACGTAATCGTCCCCGCGCGCTCCGAAAGCGTCTCGAACCGCCGAATCGGGTAATGCAGCGTCAAGCCGTATTCCGTCAGCGAAAACACATCCGGCAAGGGCAGCAGCTCCGCCGCCGCAAGGTGCGCGCTCATGTCCGGCAGAATCTCATCCGCGATGGTCTCCTCCATTTTCGCGCGCGCTTCGTCCGCGTCGGTGAACAGGTCATCAAAGGTGATTTCCTGCCCCGTGCGCAGGTCGATATTGACCGCCGCCCATTCCTGCGTCGCACGTTCCGTTTCCAGCGCCCCGCTGGAGAGAATCGCGACGCTCAGCACATCATCCGCCAGCGCCGCTGAATATGTCACCGTCAGCGGCACAGGCGAGGACATCAGCACTGCCATACGGCTCAATCGGTTCTCGATTTTCCCGGCTTGCAAAATCGCGTCATTTACCTGCTGCTGGATGTTCTCGTCCGCCATCCCGGTGATTTCCGGATATTTGACGCTGTTATTGCCCAGCGTCAGCCCTTTTTCAGTGATTTGCGGGACATTTTCCATCGCTTCTGGCGCAGCAGGGGCGTTCGTCGCCTGTGGGACTTCCACCGGCGTAAATTCCGCCAGACACGGCGCTGCGGACAGCGCCGCCGCCAGCAGGAATGCTGCCATTCGTGCACTTCGTTTCATGGGCAAAAAACCTCCTTGTGTGACAGTTTCTCGGCGGGAACGCTGACAGCTGAATCCATCAGAGTTTCCCTCTATCTAACGATTTCACGCAAGGTTTCCTTGCATCGGGTCTCCGTTTCGGGCGAAAGGGTATCCCCTTCCAATATACTATTATAGCACATTTTCCGCCGGATTTGTCCTCTGTCAGGAGATTTTTCTGCATCATTGAAAAAAGATGCCAACGTCTTCCATAGTGGAAAACCATTGGCATCCCTATTTGTCACAGCTTCGCCACGCGCTCCAGCCGAGGCGCAATCAGCAGGCACAGCATCCCAATCAGCACACCTGCGATGCCCTGCACCACATTCGGGCCAATCGCCGCGGCTGCCGATGCAATGCCGTACAGCGCCCATTCCAGCAGGAAGTACCCCAGCACCATCACCGCTTCTGCAAGCAGGAACGACAGCAGTGCCAGCAGCGGCTGATCCTTCCGGCAGAGCTTCCATGCCACCAGCGCCACCAAGCCCTTGATGAGGAACGTCGGCAGCACATAGACCATATAGCCGCCGATGAGGTCAGAGAGCATCGACCCGACCGCCGCCGCCGGAATCCCCAGCGGGCCAAGCAGCAGCACGGACAGGAAGATGGCGCCGTCGCCGAGGTGGACATAGCCGCCCGTCACCGGCACGGGAATCTTCGGGAAGTAGGTCATCACGAACACCAGCGCCGCCATCACGCCGCACAGCGTCAGCTTTTGCACATTCAACTTCTTCATAGGCAGATTGCCCCTTTATGCAGTTATGCGGTTTATTTCACGATGCTGCGGAAGCGCCGGGTCAACCCCAGCGGGCAGCACAGAATCCACGAGGTCACCGCGCCCACACCTGCCTGCAGGCACTGGAACGGCAGCTTCATGATGGCATATTCCGGCGTGCTGTACACAAACGCGCGCCCCAGCGTGTAGCCCACCACCATGACAATCGCGCCCGCCAGCACCGCAATCGCGCAGGCAAGCGGCTGCTTCATGCGCAGCTTCCGGCAGAGCAGGGAGATAACGAGCGCCTGCAAGCCGTGCGTAATAAGCGACACGAACATCGGCGCGGGATAGAACAGCAGGTCGCCCAGAAACGCACCCACGCCGCACGCGATAAACGCCGACAGCGGATCCATGAGCATCGCCGCCGTGTCAATCACGACGTCGTTAAAGTACAGGTGTCCACCCGGCACGGGGATGCTCAGCGCGCTCATGCTCAGCACAACCACCATCGCCATGAACAGCGCGGTCATGGTCAGCCACAGCACCGGCTTGCGGCGGCGCAGATCCTCAGGCTTCTCCCATTCCTTCGTCATGAGGATTCAGTCCTTTCGTTATGCGTTTTTCACGCGTCCGGCATTTCGCTCACGCGGCGGATACCGTCGTCCACGCGGCGCAGGGTTTCCTCCTTGCCCAGCAGGTAAGCGATTTCAATCGCGCCGCCGGGGGTACTCTGCTGACCGGAAATGGCGATGCGCAGCGGCCACAGTGCCGTCGCGTTCTTCATGCCCGCCTCGGCAATCGCCGCCATCACGGTATCGTGGATGACCGGCTCTGTCCATTCGGTGATGCCGTCCAGCACCGGACGCAGCAGGTTCAGCGCCTTCAAGCAGGCTTCCTTGTTCGTCTTCGCCTTTTTGTTGATGTAGATGGCGCTGTCGTAATCCGGCAGCTGGGCGAGGAAGCGCACCATGTCCGGCACGAGGTTGAATACCTCTGTGCGGCCCTGCATCAGCTCCGCAAGGCGCTTATAGTCCATCTTGCTGCTGTCGCCAAACACCTTGTCGAACCACGGCGTGACCATTTCCAGATACTTTTCCGGGGTCAGGCGGCGGATGTACTCGGCGTTGAACCATGTCAGCTTCTTCACGTCGAAGATACCGGGCGCTTTGTTGATGCGGTGGATGTCGAACGCCTCCACCAGTTCATCAAGGGTGAAGAATTCGCGGTCGTCGCCGGGATTCCAGCCGACCAGCGCCAGATAATTGACGATGGCTTCGACCAGATAGCCCTTGTCCACATAGTCGGAGAAATACGCGTCGCCATCGCGCTTGGACAGCTTGTGCTGCGAATCGCGCATGACCGGCGGCATGTGGATGTACTGCGGAATCTCCCAGCCGAACGCCTCATAGAGCAGGTTATACTTTGGCGTCGAGGACAGGTACTCCATGCCGCGCATGACGTGAGTGATGCCCATCAAGTGGTCGTCGATGACGTTGGCGAAGTTGTAGGTCGGCATACCGTCCTGCTTAATCAGCACCATGTCGTCCAGCGTGTCATTCGGGAAGGTCATGTGGCCGAACACGAGGTCATCATAGCTGGTTTCGCCCGTCGTCGGCGCGTTTTGGCGAATGACATACGGCACGCCCGCATCCAGCTTGCGCTGAATTTCCTCCTGCGTCAGGTGCAGGCAGTGCTTGTCGTACTTGAACACTTCGCCCTTCGCTTCGCACGCCGCGCGGCGCTCTTCCAGCTCTTCCTTCGTGCAGAAGCAGTAGTAAGCGTGGCCCGTCTTGACCAGCTGCTGTGCATAGGGCAGGTACAAATCCTTGCGCTGAGACTGGATGTACGGGCCGACCGGGCCGCCCACGTCCGGGCCTTCATCCCAGTTCATGCCGCAGCGGCGCAGCGTGTCGTAAATGACCTCCGTCGCGCCTTCCACAAAGCGCACCTGATCCGTGTCCTCAATGCGCAGGATGAATTTGCCCCCGTTCTTCCGGGCAAACAAATACCCATACAGTGCCGCGCGCAGTCCGCCCAGATGCATAAAGCCCGTCGGCGACGGCGCAAATCGTGTACGCACTTCCTGATTCATTTTCTGATTCTCCTTAGTTCCATAATAAAAGGGAAACCGCAAGGGGCGTTGCCCCTTGACCCCACAAGGGAGTTCCTCCCTTGACCCTTTCACGCGATTGAGTTGAGCGCTCTCTCATACTATGCCCGCGTGTTAATTTTTGGGGGAGACCAAGGGGCGTTGCCCCTTGACCCCAGCAGGGACGCTGTCCCTGCACCCTGCAAGGGAGTTCCTCCCTTGACCCTTTTTCGCGATTGGATTGAGCGCACTTTCATGCTGTGTCCGCGTGTTTATGCGGGGATTTCGCTCCTGCGGGAGCGACCAGAGGGCAATGAAAACAGACGAAGTCTGCGGTCGCCCTCTGGACTGCTTCGCATCCCCACATAAGTTTATTGAGCGCTATCGAAACGTTTTTAGTTGGTGTTTCCTTCGTTCTCCATGCCACGATACAGCTCAATCAGCATGGGTGTGCACTGCGAAGGGGGCAAGGGGGCGAGCGCAGGCTTCGTCTGTTTTCATGCCCCCTTGTCGCCTCCGCAGAGGCGCCCCCCTGCTCCGCAAAAGCACTTTCCCGCAGAAAAGCAATTTCCTTACTTAGCCGCCTTCGCAAAGGCATCCCGCAGCCCAACCGTGCGGTTGAACACCGGCAGCTCCGCCGTGGAATCCGGGTCTTTGCAGAAATAGCCCGTGCGCAGGAACTGCAGTGCCGTCCCCGGCGCGCATTCCTTCGCATACGGCTCAATCACGCCGCGCACCACCGTCAGGCTATGCTGATTCAGCTTCTTCAGGAAGTCATAATCCGCGCGGGACAGATTCGCGTCCGCTTCCTCTGCCTCTTCGGTTTCTTCCGCATCCACCGCATCCTCGGCGGTCGGTTCGGTTTCGTCCTCCAGCGCGCTGTCATCCGCCAGCAGCGGATCGTAGAGGCGCGCCTCAAACGGCACAGCGTCCGCCGCGCTCACCCAATGCAGCGTCTTGCCTTTAATCTTGCGGTCAGCGCCCTCGCTGCCGGACAGGCTGTCCATGTCCACCGTGCAGTACACTTCGGTGACATTGCCGTTCTCGTCCTTCTTGCAGCCCTCGCACTTGACGATGTACGCCCCGTTCAGGCGCACCTCGAAGCCGGGGTACATGCGCTGGAACTTCTTCGCAGGCACTTCCATGAAGTCCTCCTGCTCAATGTACAGCTCTTTGCCGAACGTGACTGTGTGGCTGCCCATTTCGGGGTGCTTCGGGTGATTTTCGACCGTCAGCGTGAGCGTCTTGTCGGCATCCCAGTTCGTCAGCACCACCTTGAGCGGGTGCAGCACCGCCATCACACGCGCAGCCTTTTCGCCCAAATCGTCGCGGATGCAGGCATCCAGCAGCGCGGTATCCACGGTGGAATCCGCCTTGCTCAAGCCGATGCGGCTGACGAAATCGCGAATCGCAGCGGCAGTGCAGCCGCGGCGGCGCAGACCCGACAGCGTGGGCATACGCGGGTCATCCCAGCCTTTGACGTAGCCGCCCATGACCAGCGCGCGCAGCTTGCGTTTGCTCATCACGGTGCGGGTCATGTTCAGGCGGGCGAACTCAATCTGGCGAGGACGTGCCGGCAGCATGGACTGGCTGTGCTCCACCACCCAGTCATACAGCGGGCGATGAATTTCGTATTCCAGCGAGCAGAGGGAGTGGCTGATGCCTTCCAGCGCATCGCCAATCGGGTGCGCGAAGTCGTACATCGGGTAGATGCACCACTTCTTGCCCGTGCGCCAGTGCTCCTTGTAGAGGATGCGGTACATGGTGGGGTCGCGCATGACGATGTTAGGCGACGCCATATCAATCTTGGCGCGCAGGGTATACTGTCCCTCGGCAAATTCGCCCGCGCGCATCCGGCGGAACAGGTCAAGGCTCTCTTCGGCGGGACGGTCGCGCCACGGCGAATTCTTGCCGGGCTTGGTCAGCGTGCCGCGGTATTCGCGCATCTGCTCCTTGTTCAGCTCGTCCACATACGCCAGGCCGCGCCGAATCCAGTCCTCCGCGATTTCGTAGCACTTATCGTAATAATCAGAAGCGTAATACAGGCCGCCCGTCCAGTCAAAACCCAGCCAGTGAATGTCGTTCTTGATGGCTTCGACAAACTCGGTGTCTTCCTTCGCGGGGTTCGTGTCGTCAAAGCGCAGGTTGCACTTGCCGCCGAATTTCTCCGCCGTCAGGAAGTCCGTAATCAGCGCCTTGCAGTGGCCAATGTGCATATAGCCGTTGGGTTCGGGAGGAAACCGCGTATGCACTTGCGTGTAGCGACCATCCTTCAAATCCTGTTCGACGGCCTCCCAGACAAAATTACTGCGAGTCGTTGCTTCTTCCATAGAATCGTTTCCTCCTTCTCCATTCTATACCATTTCCAGAATCAAAAAGGCGCAAGCAGACGGCGCGGGCGAATCTGGAAGTAGTATCACCCGAGAAAATATGATACCGGGCATTGCACCATTATAACGGCATTCCCCCGAAATTACAAGGGTTCCCGGAAAAAATCGAGTATTTTGCTGGGGTTTCGCCGGAATCATACCTGAATTTGATTTTTCCCGCCGCATTTTTTCCTTTTCTTCGCCTGTACAGCAGAAAAACTTGCATTTCCCCGCATTCTGTGCTATATTGACGCGGAATCCAATAAGTTAATCGGAGTGAACTGCCATGCCGAATTTTTCGCTTTCTGACGCGGTGTTTGAAAATGCCGCTGCCAAGTACCCGACCCCCTTCCACCTCTACGACGAAGCCGGAATCCGCCGCAATGCCCGCACGCTGAAGCAGGCGTTTGCATGGTGCGAAGATTTTGAGGAATATTTCGCCATCAAGGCGCTGCCGAACCCCGCTATCCTCCGCATTTTGAAGGAGGAGGGCTGCGGTGTGGACTGCTCCAGCGACACGGAATTGATGCTCGCGGACGCTTGCGGATTCTCCGGGCGGGACATCATGTTCTCCGCCAACGCCATGCCCTACCATGAGTTCGACGATGCCCGCCGTCTCGGCGCGTTCGTCAACCTCGACGACATTACCCACATTGACATTCTCCGTCAGCACGGCGGCATTCCCGAAACCATCTGCTGCCGCTATAACCCCGGCGGAGACTTCAAAATCGGCAACGAAATCATGGGCAATCCGGGCGACGCGAAGTACGGCTTCACCTATGCCCAATTGCAGGAGGGCTTGAAGCGCCTGAAAGAACTTGGCGCAAAGCGCTTCGGGCTGCACGCTTTCCTGTCCTCCAACAACACTGACGACAACTACTACCCCGCGCTGGCGAAGATTCTCTTCACCTGCGGCCGCGACCTCGCCGCCGAAACCGGCTTGGAGCTGGCGTTCATCAACCTCTCCGGCGGCATCGGCATCCCCTACCGCCCCGACCAGCCCGCGACAGATGTACTTGCTGTCGGCGAAGGTGTCCGCAAGGTATACGAGGAAATCTTCCCGAACGGCGGCGTCGCGCTGAAAACCGAACTCGGCCGCTGGATGACCGGCAACATGGGCTGGCTTGTCACGCGCGTAATTCACGAGAAGCACACCTACAAGGACTACATCGGCGTGGACGCCTGCGCCGCGAACCTCATGCGCCCCGCCATGTACGGCGCGTACCACCACATCACCGTCTGCGGAAAGGAAAGCCTGCCGCATGACCACATCTATGACGTCGTCGGCAGTCTGTGCGAAAATAACGACAAGTTCGCCATCGACCGCGCCCTGCCGGAAATCAAGATCGGTGACCTGCTGGTGATTCATGACACCGGTGCGCACGGTCATGCGATGGGGTATAATTATAATGGGCGGCTGCGGTCGGCAGAGGTGCTGTATACGCAGGAGGGCGGCTATAAGCTGATTCGCCGCGCGGAGACGGCGCAGGATTATTTTGCGACGCTGGATATGGATGAATGCGCGGCGAAACTGGGCTTGACGCCGAAAAAATAAACACGCGGAAGCAGTATGGGAGTGAAACCAACTCAATCGCGCGGAGGGGTCAAGGGGGATCCCCCCTTGCGGAGTCCAGAGGCAGCGCCTCTGGTGGGGTTTGGGGCAACGCCCCAACCGTTCCTCGGACGCTCAACTCCAAGGAAGCCGCCAACAAGGCGTAGGCAGCGAAGCGTCTCTGCCTGTAATACTATTTCCAGATGAAAATGCGCCAAGATGCGCCGCGAATTTTTCATTCTGGCTAACGTGAATGAAACGCAGCGTAGCAGCGCTACGCTAAGTGGAATGAGCGGACGCCAGAATGGAAAAGGCGCAAGCAGATGGCGCAGGTGAATCTGGAAATAGTATAACTTCGCGCGTCCTCAGACGCGCCCCCAAGCCACTCTTTCCATCACCTATGCTGTGTCGCGCCAGATGGGCGCGACCAAATAGCCTGATAACCGCATATCACCGCAACACAAAACGGGCAGGACGCATCACACACGTCCTGCCCGTTCTTCATGTATTACTTCGCCAGCTGGTTGACCGCATCGACAACCGCCTGAGAGGTCAGCGTCGCGCCCGTCACCGCGTCGATGTCCACGCCCAGCGTCAGCGGCGCACTCTTGCCGATGAACTGGCTCGTGAACGCTTCATCGGCACACTTGCCGCCCAGCGCGTAGAATTCGCCGGAAGCATCCACCGTCAGCGCCGTGATGACATGATTCTTGTCAATTTCCACCGTCACGGCCACGCCCTCGTGCCAGCCCTTGACCGTCGCGGTCAGCACCTTCGCGGGCGCTTCCGCATACAGGCTGTTCACCGCGTCTACAACCGCCTGAGACGTAATCGTCGCGCTTGCCACCGCGTCAATGCCTTCGCCCAGCGTCAGCGGTGCGCTCTTGCCGATGAACTGCGCCGTGAACGCTTCCTCCGCGCACTTCTGACCCAGACCCGCCGTCTGCGTGGACGCATCCACCGTCAGGGAGGTAATCACACCGTTTTCGTCCGTCACGTTCACCGTGATTTCGTTGCCATCGTAGCCCGCAGCCGTTGCCGTCTTAACTTCCGCAGTCTGTGCAGCGGGTTCGTCCGTCGCGGCAGGTGCTTCCGTCGGCTCTTCCACAGGTTCAGCCGCTGCATACAGGCTGTTCACCGCGTCTACAACCGCCTGAGACGTAATCGTCGCGCTTGCCACCGCGTCAATGCCTTCGCCCAGCGTCAGCGGTGCGCTCTTGCCGATGAACTGCGCCGTGAACGCTTCCTCCGCGCACTTCTGACCGAAGCCCGCCGTCTGGCTGGACGCATCCACCACCAGTGCCGTAATCACACCGTTCTCGTCCGTCACCTGCACCGTGATGTCCGCGCCGCCGAAGCCCGCAATCGTCGCGGTCTTTGCGTTTTCCAGCACCATGGGTGCTTCCGTCGCAGCAGGTGCTTCCGTCGCCACAGGTTCAAGGTCTTCCGCCGCCATCGCGGGCGAAGTCAGCGCCGCGTTGATAGCTTCCACTGCCGCCGTCGAGGTGATGGTCGCGCCGGTCAGCCCGTCCACATTTTCATTCAGGGTAAACGGGCCGTTCTTGCCGATGAACTGCGCCGTGAACTCTTCGTCCGCGCAGCGCGTGCCGAAGCCGGGCGTCTGCGTGGAAGCGTCGATGACCAGCGCCGCAATCGTGCCGTCGTCATTCAGCGTCAGGCGCGCCGTCACTTCGCCGTTGCCAAAGCCAACGGCCTTGCCCTGATGCACGTCGCCGGTCAGCTCAACCGTCTGCGCAGGCTTTTCTTCCTTCACGCCGAACGCCAGCACGTCGCCTTCGACGTCCTTGCCCAGCACATGGCTGATGCACTTCAGCACATCATTGGATGCTGCCAGCACCGCCTTGGAGGTGACGGTCGCGCCGGTAATCGCTTCGATGGTGTCGCCGCCGAACGCGCTCAGACCAATGAACGCCTCCGCACGAGCCGGTTCTTTCCAACGTGCGCCGAAGCCGTCCGTCTCGGCAAAGTTCGTGTCGCCAATCTGGCAGCCGACGATTTTGCCATCCATATCAACGCCCAGCGTCACAGCGACATTGCCGCCGTAGCCCTTGGCGGAGGACACCGCGCAGTAGCCGATGGTCTTGCCGTCCTTCTTCGCTTCCACCAGCGATGTAACATTGCAGCCATCCGGAATGCTCATGGTGCTGAAGGAATCCGCCGTCATGACGCTCTGGAACGCCGCGTTCTGCGCCGCTTCCTCATGCGCCTTGATGGGACCCGCCGTAATCGCATTCGTCACCGCCAGCAGCAGCGCCGCCGCCAGCGCAATCAGCGCCAGAATCAGGTACGCCGGAAGCTGTTTCCGAGTTGTTTTGGTTTCACTCATGGTTTATTGCCTCCTCCTGAGAACTATGAAAAAGTGAAATTGAAAGCTGATACTATTTTCAGAGGAAAATAGCGTATCATCGCAGGGACGTGTAGCCCCATTGCTTCATCAGGTCGTTCATCATCACCGTGCCGTCGCGCAGAATCATCAGCGCGGGATAGCCGTTCTCCTGCGTGAGCTGGAGTGCCTTTTCGCTGCCGAGGACGATGCACGCTGTCGCCAGCGCATCCGCGTCCATGGAGCTTTCTGCAATGATGGTTGCCGACGCCAAGTCGGAATCGGACGGCAGTCCCGTCCATGGCGAAAGGATATGATGATACCGCACGCCGTCGATGGTAAAGCCGCGCTCGTAGATGCCGCTGGTCACGACGCTGCGGTCGATGACGGATACGACGCCGATAGGACTGCTGCTGTTCGTGACGGACATGAGGCCGGTGGGGATGCTGCTGTTCGGCTCGTCCGGATCCTGTACGCCGACGCGGTATGCCGATCCATCCGGCTTCGTCCCAACGGCGTAGACATTGCCGCCGAAATTCAGCATTGCGCCGCTGCACCGCCCACGCACCAGTGCCGCCACTTGGTCTGCAATGTAGCCCTTGGCGATGCCGCCGAGGTCAATCTGCATCCCAGCGGGCAGCGTAACCGTGTTGTTCTCGCCCAGCGTGAGCTGCTCGTCGTCCACCAGCGGCAGGGCGGCGATTCGCTCCTCATCGGTCGGCATACGGTTCGTGCCGCCGGTGAAGTCCCACTGCGCGGTCAGGGGCGCAATCGTGATGGCGAACGCGCCGCCGGTCAAGCGGTTGAGCTTCTTCGCTTCGCTGAGGACGTTCCACGTTTCCGCATCAACGGTCACGGTCTGCCCATGAGCGTTGTTGATGCGGCTGACGTCGCTGCCCTCCACCGTTTTGGAGAGCATGTTCTCATAGCGCTTGCAAGCCGCCCAGATGTCCTCCATCAGGGTGTCGTCCGCGCCGTAGAGCGTGATGGTCACAACTGTGTCGAAGTAGAAACCCACGCCCGTTGTTTTTTCTGCCGGGTCAACCGTGGCGGCCGCGGCGGGGGGTGTCGTCGGGGTTTCGCCGCCTGCCTGCTGCGCACTGCATCCGCCCAGCAGCAGCGTCAACGCCATCAGCCCCGAAAGCACCGCTGTTTTTTTCATTCCTTCACCACCAATTCCACACTTACCCGATTGGGCAGACAGATAATGAATTGCTGATTGGGGCGCGTCTCCCAGTTGTCCAGCGTCACTTCGCCCATTTGGACGCACAGCTGATTATGGCATGTTGAGGACGCCATCACTGCGCCGCGCTCGCTGATCTCAATCACGTTGACGCTGCCGTCCTCCTGCGTGACGGTCAATGTCTGCTTCTGCCCCAGCGGCACACGGGCGTACTCCGCGCCATCCACCGTCACGACGATTTCGCCATTTTGACCCCCGCTCGGACGCAGCAGCGTTACCGCTGCCAGCAATCCGACGGCAAGTACGACCATCAGCGCAATGACCCAATAGTTCTTCTTATCCATACTGCTCCTTTATCTTGGCATATGAATACATTGTGAATTATACCACGAACTCCATGCCGCGTCAATGTCAAGTTTTCGCGATTCAGTTGACTTTGCTTTCATACTTATGTGCTATATGCGCGTGCAGCGCAGGGATTTCGCCTCTGCGGAGGCAAAAATTCTGTTTCAAATTCCTCAATTTTGTGGTATAATGATTCCAGCAGACTTCTGCAAAATGCACGTGAAACCAACGATTAGGAGGATTTTTACCATGGCTAAGGAACTTAAGGGCACGAAAACCGAACAAAACCTGCTGGAAGCCTTCGCGGGAGAATCTATGGCGCGCAATAAGTACACCTACTTCGCATCGAAGGCGCGCAAGGACGGCTATGTGCAGATTGCCGAACTCTTCGAGGCAACCGCGGCGAACGAGAAGGAACACGCCAAAATGTGGTTCAAGCTGCTGGAGGGCGGCGAAATCAAGGATACCGCAGCGAACCTGCTGCACGCAGCCGAGGGCGAGAACGCCGAGTGGACAGACATGTACGTCCGCATGGCAGAGGAAGCGGACGCCGAGGGTTTCCCGGCGATTGCGCATAAATTCCGCATGGTCGCCGCCATCGAGAAGGCGCATGAGGAACGCTATCGCCGCCTGCTGGCGAACGTGGAAAATGACCTTGTGTTCTCCAAGGACGGCGACGTGATTTGGGAATGCGCGAACTGCGGCCATATCGTTGTGGGCAAGAAAGCGCCGGAAATCTGCCCGGTGTGCGCGCATCCGCAGAGCTACTTCATGGTCAAGGCGGAAAACTACTGATATTCCTGATTCTGATAGCAAGCACCCCTCCTTCGGCAAATCACCGAAAGAGGGGTGCATTTTCGTTCGTAGATCTTTGGGAGCAACACGCGCATACAGTATGCAGATGCGCTCATCTCAATCGCGAAAAGGGTGTCGAGAGGGTCGAAGACCCTTCGCAGGTGCAGGGCAGCGCCCTGCTGGGGTCAAGGGGCAAAGCCCCTTGGGTCTCCCCCGTCCTTTATTTCTGGTCGGGAATCAGAACCGCCTTGATGCGGCGGACGCCAGCGGAAGAGGATTCTTCCTTCTGAATCTTGAACGTGCCCAAATCGCCGGTGTTCTGCGCGTGGGGGCCGCCGCAGATTTCAAAGGAGTAATCGCCCATCTTGTAGGTGCGAACCTTCTCGCCGTACTTGGACTCAAACAGGCCAATTGCGCCCTTCTCCTTCGCTTCCGGTACGGTCATCTCTTCGCACACAACCGGCACTTTCGCCTGAATCGCTTCATTGACCATCTTTTCGACCTGCGCCAGCTCATCCTTGGTCACCTTGCGGCCGAAGGAGAAGTCGAAACGCAGACGTTCTGCCGTGATGTTCGAGCCCTTCTGCGCCACTTCGTCGCCGAGCACCTTGCGCAGCGCCGCGTGCAGCAGGTGGGTCGCGGTGTGCAGGCGTGCGGTTTCCTCGCTCGTGTCCGCCAGACCGCCCTTGAACTTCTGCTCAGCGCCCTGATGGCTCAGCTCCTGATGCTTGCGGAACGCTTCCTCGAATCCGGCGGTATCCACCGTCAGATTGCGCTCCTTCGCCAGTTCCACGGTCATCTCAATCGGGAAGCCGTAGGTGTCGTAAAGGTGGAACGCCGTCTCGCCGTCAATCTTGCCATCCGCCGCGCGGGACGCCACCTTGTCGAACTCCTTGTTGCCCTGCTTCAGCGTGCGGGCAAAGCGGCCTTCTTCCAGCGTCAGCTGATCGATGACGAACGCCGCGTTGCGCTCCAGCTCCGGATATGCGTTCTTGTACTGGTTGATGATAACCTTCGCGATTTCGCAGGTGAAGCCGTCGGGCATACCGAGCTGCATCCCGTAGCGCACCGCGCGGCGAATCAGGCGGCGGAGAATATAGCCCTGATCCGTGTTGGACGGGGACACGCCGCGGTCGTCGCCCAGAATAAAGGTGGACGTGCGCATGTGATCGGCAATGATGCGGAACGCCTTGGTCGTTTCCTCATCTGCGCCGTACTCCTTGCCGGACAGTTCGGCAATCTTTGCCAGAATGTCGGTGAAGGCGTCCGTCTCGTAGACGGTCTTTTTGCCCGTCAGCACACAAATCGTGCGTTCCAGGCCCATGCCGGTATCGACGTTCTTCTGCTTGAGCGGAATGAACGTACCGTCCTTCTGCTTGTTGTACTGCATGAACACGTCGTTCCAGATTTCCAGATACGCGCCGCAGTGGCAGGCAGGCGAGCAGTTCGGGCCGCAGGGCTTTTTGGTGATGATGAACATCTCGGTATCCGGGCCGCACGGGCCGGTGATGCCCGCCGGGCCCCACCAGTTGTGCTCCTTCGGCAGATAGAACAGGTGATCGTCCTTCACGCCGCAGCTGCGCCAGAGATTGGCGGCTTCCTCGTCGCGGGGGCAGTCCTCGTCGCCCTCAAAGACGGTAAATGCCAGCTTGTCGGGGTCAAGACCGAGGTATTTTTCGCTCGTCAGGAACTCCCAGCTCCACGGAATCATTTCCTTCTTGAAATAGTCGCCCAGCGACCAGTTGCCCAGCATTTCAAAGAAGGTCAGGTGGCTGGGGTCGCCCACGTCGTCAATATCACCCGTGCGGATGCACTTCTGCACGTCGGTCAGGCGCGTGCCAGCGGGGTGGGGCGTACCCATCAGGTACGGCACGAGCGGGTGCATACCGGCGGTGGTGAACAGGACGGTCGGGTCATTTTCCGGAATAACGGAGGCGGAGGGAATCCGATGATGTCCCTTGGACTCCATGAACTGCTGGAACATTTCCCGCAGCTGGGCGGATGTAATCTGCTTCATAAAGGCTGCTCCCTTCAAATTCGCACAAAATGGGGTCAATCGCAAGGGCTATTATACCATTCTGTCATGCGATTTGCAAGGGCTTCACGCGGTTTCCTGCGCCATTTGCGCCTTCTGCGTACGAATGACCTTCGTCATCATCCAAACGGCGAGGGCAAGCGTCAGCACATCCGCCAGCGGCTGGCAGACTTCCAGCCCGCGCAGCCCCCACACGTTCGGCAGCACCAGCAGCGTCGGAATCAGGAACAAGCCCTGCCGCGCCGCCGCCAGAATCGTCGAGCGGATGCCGTAGCCAATTGCCTGCGTGTACATGTTGCTCAGCGTAATAAAGCCCCACGCCCACACGGTCAGAATCTGAATGCGGAAGGTTTCCGTGCCGATGCGGATAACCTCCGGGTCGGAGCGGCGGAACAGCGTGACGACCGGCTCGGCAAAGGCGAAGCCCGCCGCGCCCAGCACCAGCAGCACAATCGTCGTTACCTTGACGCTGAAGGAAAACGCGCGGTGCATCCGGTCATATTTTCTCGCGCCGTAATTGAAGCCGCAGACCGGCTGGAAGCCCTGCCCGAAGCCGACGACGGTGGAGTTGACGAAATTCAGGCAGCGGCTGACAATCGCGAACGCCGCAATCGCCGGGTCGCCATAGACCGCCGCGGCATTGTTGAGCAGCGACGTCGACACGCTCATGATGCCCTGCCGCCCCAGCGACGGCAGACCGTTGTTCAGGATTTTGGCGTACATCTGCTTCGTTGGGCGGTAGTTGCGCGGATGAATCGTGATGGCGTCGGCGTGCGTGCTGCACATCACCAGCAGGATGACAAAGCTCGTCAGCTGCGAAATTGCCGTCGCAATCGATGCGCCCGCAATGCCCATGTCGAACACGAAAATCAGCAGCGGGTCAAGGAGCATATTCAGCAAACCGCCGGAAATGATGCCGACCATGCCATACGTCGCTAAGCCTTGAAAGCGCAGGAGGTTGTTCATTGACAACGACCCCATCATGAACGGCGCGGCGAGGAAAATATACCGCGCGTAGTCCAGCGCATACGGCATAGCGGTCTCCGTCGCGCCAAGCAGGCGCATCAGCGGTTCATTGAACACATTGCCCAGCACCGCAATCAGCACGCCCGCCGCTACTGCGGAAAAGAAGCCGACCGCGCTGTACACTTCCGCCTCCTTGCGCTTGCCCATGCCCAGCAGATGGCTGACGTTCGTGCCGCTGCCCATGCCGAACATGAACGCCAGCGCCTGAATCATCGCCATCACGGAAAAGACAATGCCGACGGCGGCGGAGGCGGATGTGCCGCTTGCGGTGGCTTCCGCCGTGCCAATTTGGCTGACGAAATAGGTGTCCGCCATATTATAAATGGAGGTAATCAGCATTGAGCAGATGGTGGGAAGCGCCATTTTCGGGATAATCTTCTCCACCGGCTGCGTCAGGAGCATTTGCTGTCTTTCTTCGGCGCTCATCGCCATAGGATTTGCCCTGCCTTTCTCATTCTCTCTACGCATGGAAGTCCTTTCAGAGCATACAGAATGAAATATTCTGCAAAAATCCCGAAAATCCTTGTTTTTTTCGCCGCACTTGACAAAGAAAGTCAGATGCAGTACCCTTGTATTGGGGAGAGCATCCCCCGAAAGGCAGAAAATCGACATGAAATCGACCGAAGAAATGCTGCAAGCCGCTGTACAGCAACTGCAAACCGCGGAGCAGGCGCGCCTGACCAGCGAAACCGACCCTGCGCGCCGGCAGCTGCTGCATCTGCTCTATGTGCGGGAAGCCGCCGCGCTGCAATCCATGACACTGATACGCGCTGAAATCCCTGCCACCCAAAAGCGGGACTGGAAGCCGCTAATTCTCCCGCTCGCCGCCGCGGTGCTGAATCTGGGTGCGCTGGCGCTCTGGCTGACGCTGCCCAACTGCGTGACGCCGGAAAACAGCGGCTGGATGGGGCGATTCGCGCTGTGCATCGTTGCGCAGTCGGTATCGCTCTGCGCCGCCATCGGGAGCATTGTGAGCGCCATGCGCCGCAAGCCTCCCAAGCCTGTTGCAGTGGCGGATGAGCCTGAGCTTCGCCGTCGCTTGGTGGAAGCAGAAGGGCGAATCGCTTTGGACGCGCAGACCATCGAAGCGCTTTTTGCGCAGGAATCCGTTACCATCATCAGCACAGGCGCGGAAACGGCAGCAGAGCTATATGCCTCGCTGTACGAAATGGCACAGGACGCCCGGCTGGACGGCGACGCAAATCAGGAAAAAGCGCTCTCGTGGCCGCTGTCGAATGCGAAGCGCCTGCTGAACGCAGTCGGCTGCGAAGCGGTGGACTACGCGCCGGAAACGGCGATGTTTTATGACGTGATGGACGCGGACATCACCCAGCAGCGCCGCCCCGCGATTGTGCAGAAGGCGGACGGGATTGTGCAGCAGAGGGGACTGTATTTAAGGAAGGGGTAACGCCGTCGCTGCCCCCTTGTCGCGCCCACAGGCGCGAATCCCCCTGCAACAATCAAAATCAAGAAACATGGGTGTGCATTGCGAAGGGGTCAAGGGGGCGACCGCAAAGCCCCCTTGTCGCCTCCGCAGAGGCGAAATCCTCTGCTTGCAGAAAAGACATGCCATGTCTACAAGACCAGCAGCGTGGTCGCGCCAATGGGCAAGTGGTGAGTAGAGCAGCTTGGGGGGCGCTTCTGAGGAAGCGCAAAGTTACTGGCAGGGACGCTTCGCTGCCTGCACCTTTGTTGGCTTTTCCCTTTGAATCGGTCGCCCGTGGAACGGTTGGGGCGTTGCCCCAAACCCCACAAGGGGCAGACGAAAAGGGACGAAGTCCCCCCCCTTGACCCCTCCGCGCGATTGAGTTGGCATCTCTACCATAGTTCTTCCGCGTGTTTATTCTCTTATTCCTATCCCAGTGAGGTGAATTATGCGTTATTTTGGCTTTGACCTTGGTGACGGCGAAAGCTGTGTCGCCCTCTATTCCGACCAGCATGTCGCCCCCATTATCCTCCCCGTCCACGGGCGCAACAGCTTCATCACGGCCCTCGCCCGCTATGACGGTCATCCCGTCGTTGGGACACTTGCCAGCGATAACCCCCAGGCTGAAGACCTCCGCGTCTGCTTCAAGCGCAACTTCCGCACCAACAGCGATTTCGTCAACCAGACCGTCGCCGCCTTCGCAAAAGGCGTCCTGACCGCCCTGCAAGACCATAGCGTCGTCCGCCATATCATGGAGACGGAAGACGTCAGTTTCATTGTGGGCTGTCCGGCGGATTGGGCGGAAAGCGACCGCACGCGCTATGCTTCCCTGTTGATGGCGGCGGGGCTGCCCAATGTGCGCATCGTGCCAGAATCGCGGGCGGCATTCCTGTCCGCGTCGACCGCGGAAGAGGACGAAACGCTCCGCCGGGCGCTGATGGACTGCGCGCTGGTGATTGACCTTGGCTCCTCCACCATGGATTTGGCGTATGTCTGCGACGGGCGGGAGTACGCCGTCAGCACAATGGGCGTGCAGCTGGGCGGCGGTATGCTGGATGAGCTGTTGCTGGAGCGGGCGATAGACGCGCTGTGCGCAGAGGAAGCGGAACTTGTGCGGGAAATCCTGCGCGAAAAAAGCGCGTGGAAGAGCCGGATGATGCTGTCCGCGCGGCGGCTCAAGGAGCAGTTCTTCACACTCGGTACAGGCGAAGAGCTGACGAGGCGCGAGACGATTTTTTGCGAGGGGCGGCATGTGCTGAACCTCACCATCAGCGCCGCCATCGTCGAGGAACTGTGCGAACGCCCGTCACCGCTATTGGAGGGTGAATCCTTCCGCAGCCGGATGATGAACTGTCTGCTGATGGCGCAGCAAATGACGGCGCAGCGTCCGCCGAAGGTCGTGCTGCTGACAGGCGGCGCGTCGCGGATGACGTTCTTCCAGCAGCTTTGCCGTGAGACATTCCCGGACAGCGTGCTGCACGTTTCCGCAACGCCGGAATTTGACATTGCGCGCGGATTGGCGTACGCGGGGCATGTGGACGAAATGGTCAGACGGCTGAAGGCAGATGCCGCGGCATATGTAGAAAGCGATGCGGTGGAGCAGAAGGTGCAGTCCGCTATGTCCGCGCTGACAGAGCAGCTTTCCGCCGCAATGGCGCGTCAGCTGACGGACAGCGTGCTCGTGCCGGAATACCGAAAGTGGCGGCAGGGCGAAACGGCAACGCTGGGCGACATGGAAGATGCGTGCCAGAAGCGGGCGGAATCGCTGCTGATGTCACCGGAATGGAGCGCAGCGCTGTCAGAAGTGGTCTCGCCGTGGCTGGACAACATTCTGATGGACGTGCAGCGTGACCTCAACCGCCTTTGCGAGCAGTATGGCGTGGATGTGCAGCGCTTGCAGATTCGGCAAGCCATGGTGACAACGAGCACTTTGCCGATGCGGGACAATCTGCCGATGCCGGAAATGCCGCTGATGGAGGTGCTGCTGGATATTATCGTCGCGATGGTAGCGGCGAACCTCTGCGGCGGCGGCGGGATCGCGCTGATTGCGTCCGGCCCGGTGGGGCTGGTCATCGGCGCGGCAATTGGGTTGATTGCCATGTTCGTCAGCCGTCCCGCGCTGGACAAGCTGACCCGTCCGCTGATGCGGCAAATGAACATTCCCAAACTTCTGCGGAAGACGGCGAATGAACAGCGGCTGCTCAGCGACAGCAATCAGAAAAAGATGGCGCAGACGATTCGGGATGCGCTGGCAGAGGACGAAGCGCTGCAAGTTGGGCTTTGCACGCAGATTGGGCAGTGCATTGACAGTGCGATTCTTCGCCTGACGGAAGAAAAGGGCATGGCCGTGGTATAACAAAACGCCCGGCGGATGGAGGATTATTGTTCCTCCACTCGTCGGGCGCATTTTTCTTTTGGGATGGCTTTCTGCGCTTCCGCTGCCGCTGCAAATTGCGCGGACAGGTCAATCAGCGCCGCCCCTTGTCACTTGTGTCCTGCCGGGCAGTTCTGCCATGCGTACTCAATGGCTTGCTGATGGTAGGTATCCACCTTGCCGGATTCGTGACCCTTCGAATTCGTGAAGTGCATACAAATCTGACCCGTCATGTTGTTGTCCGGGATGGTGTCGCCGTCAGGGTTGTGCGGCATACCGAACAGGGAGCACGCGAACGTCCTGTTGCCAATGGTAATCAAGCAGGGACGGCGCTGCCACAGGTTCTTATCCCAGATTTCCTGCGCGTTGTTCACGCCGTAAATCTGGCACAGGCGCGCAGTGTCGGCGGCAGTCACGGGCTCAATGTCCGCGTGGCTATAACCCGCCCAGCGGCGCGCCCACCAAACGATGCCGGTTCGCACGTCGTAAATCTTGTAGCTGGCGCCCTTCGCCCACAGCTGCTGGATGCCGCCTGTGTACCAGTCAATCTTCTCTGCCGGGTAGAACTGGAAGTTGTAGTCCGTGTAGTCGTCCGCGCCGGGTTCAACTGTGCCAAACAGCGCGTGCTGCGTCTGCTTGCCCGCAATGCCATCCACCGTCAAGCCCTTGGCGCTCTGGAAGGCGCGAACCGCCGCCTGAACCGCGGAGGTGTACACGTTCGTGACGCTGCCGGTGTAGTAACCCTGATTGATGAGCTCCTGCACGAGGCGGGTTACAGCGTCGCCCGTCGATCCAAGGCGCAGAGTGGTGTAGGTTGCGCTCGGCTTCGTGGCGGGGCTGCCGGTGGGCGCGGGCGTCGCGGTCGGCAGGGTGCCGCCGTTATTGTTGCTCTTGCTTACCATATCGGAGCGGATGTAGCCTTCCGTGCCATTGCTCAGACGGATGAGATACCAGGTGTAGCTGCCCGCCTTGATATTCTCGGTATAGTACGGGAGCACCGTTCCCTTCTTCACGCGGGTGAGAATGCTGCTGCCGTTCGCGGTGGCGCGGATGTTCACGCCGTCGCGCGTGGTAACGATGTAGCCCTTCGCCGCGTCAGGCTGAGGCGTTGCCGCGCCGGGGTTCTTGTTCAGCCATTCCTGATATTCCGCCTGCGTCATCACCTTGACGCAGCTGCCCAGCACCCACACTTCCGTGGAGTTGTAGACAACGCGGTACCAAGTGGACGTGCCCGCCGTGGTCGTGGCATTGAACGCCAGCACCGTGCCCGTGCGCACCTTCGCGACGGACTTGCTGTCGCGGCTGGCCGTCTGGCGGAGGTTGACGTAATCCAGCGTCGTCTGAACGTAACTGGTCTGCTGAATGCTGCCCGTAGGCGCGGGCGTTTCCTTCGGGATGCCCTTGCCCGCGAGGTAGCTGGCTTCCTGTGTGGCAGAGAGCTTGTAGGCGCAGTCGCCGCGCACAAAGCCCGTGTAGCCGTCCGCCGAGACGGGATACCACGTCACGCCGTTGGTGGTGATAACTGTGCCAATCAGCGGCCAAACAGACTCGTTCGCCAGCTGGTGGATGGTTTCACCGCCGATGGTGCGGCGCAGATTCGTGCTGGGCTTGGTAATCTGAATATAGCCGTAGGTGCTGATGCTCGTGGTCGGCGCGGGTGTCGGCGTGACAGTCACCTGATTGCCGTTCAGGTCGCACGGTACGGCACAGTCGGAGCGCACATAGCCGGTCTTGCCGTCGGGCGTGCGAACGCAGAACCACTGGTAGCGCCCGGAGGACACCGTCGCGCCCGCAATGGGGAGAATCAGCCCGATATCATACTGTCCCTGCGACCTGCCCGCGGGGGAAACACGCAGGTTGACACCGGTTTTCGTCAGCTTGACATAGCCGGAATAGACCACAGGGGTCGCGGTAACGGAAGGCGCAGCGGTCGCTTCACCCAGCGGATTGCCGTTCTGGTCGCACACGCGCACGAAGTCGCCGCGGATGTATCCCGCCAGATTGTTGTAGCGGACGTAATACCACAGATAGCTGCTGCCAGAGGTCTGGACAGGCGCGCCGATGCAGGTCAGCACAACATTGCGCGGAACCTGTACGATGACTTCGCCGCCCGCGCTCAGGCGCAGGTTGACGCCTGCCGCCGTCGTAATGACATAGCCGTAAGCACTGCCGGATGCCGGCGTAGGCGTGGGCGTGTTGATGACGCCGCTGCCCGCTGTGTATTCCACCACGTCCGAGCGGACATAATAGACTGTGTTGTCCGTGCCGTAATACACCGGATACCAGGTGAAGCCGCCCTTATCCTGCGAAATCCCAGCAACGGAGAGCGTCGAGCCCTTGCCCTGCCAGAGCGCGCGGGTCGTGCCGTTGGGCGCGTCGCGCAGGTTCGCGGAGTCATACAGCAGCTTCGCCGTGCCGTAGACGGAAGGCTGAGGTGTCGCCGTCACCGCCGCGGTCAGCACGCGGATAAAGTTGGACTGGATATAGCCTTCCTGTCCGTTGTAGCGAATCTGATACCAGTGATTTTCGTCAATTGTATCCGGAATGGTAAGCAGCGTCACCACCGTACCGCTGTTCAGCTTGCCGATGACCCCAGCGCTCAGGCTGGGCGCAACGCGGAAGTTCGTGCCGCTGGCGGTGATTTCACCTGTACCGTAAGTGACTTGAGAGGTCGTCGGGGTGGGCGTAATCAGCGATACAAGCGGAGTCGACGTTGTACCGCCCATGATGCTGGTATCAAACGGAAAATCGCTGCCGTTGGCAGGCGTGGCGGTCACAAGGGCATCATCCGCCGAAGGCTGAAGCGTGAGCGCGGGTGTCTGCGCGGGGGCAGGGGTCGCCGTCACATTCACGCGGCCGCTGGCAAGGTACGCCTCTGTTTCCTCCGCCGTCAGCGGACGGAAGAATGACGCGCGCACATAGCCGATGTAGGTGCGCCCATTGGGGGTCGGATGCGTGCTGTTGACCTTATACCACGTTGTGTCGCCGCGAACGACGGTATCAAGGATTTCGCAGACGAATCCCGTATTGATGCGGAACCAGTAGTTCGCGCTCGTGGACGGCTGCTTACGGACGATAACATCATCCGCCGTTGCCATGCCATATGCGGCGGCGGTGGTCGTTCCTTCCGCAGCAGATTCCGCATAGCCCACGTCGGGGACGGCGGCGGGAGTCAGCCCGCAGAGCGTCAGCACGAGGGTCAGCGTCAGGAGAGTCCGCATCCAATGCCAGCTGTGCTTCATCAATGGTTCACCTCAAAGTTCGTGCGCCAAGGCGCAAAGATGGTTTGTTAACATTGTATTACAAATCGAGGGCGGTGTCAAGCAAACAGGCGGATTATTTACAATTCTCCAGCGCTTGAAAACGCACAGGGAAGATATTCGACTTTGAACGGCGGAAATCCTGCTGAAAGCCTTGTATTTCCGTACTTTTCCGGTTTTTTTGCCCACGCGGAAAATACGGCGGAAAAATGCACTGCTTGACAAAACGAATGCGAACGGGTACAATAAAGCATGGAGAAAATTCGTCAATTAGTGCCCGAAAAGACCATGATGGAGGAATCGTCCGATGCAGCAGCTGTACCTGACAGGAGACGGGGCTTCGGCAAGCGCCGCACAGCTTATGAACGCGCTGAATGTGCCGTTTTCCGGCTTCCAACTGACCCCCGTGCGCGTTGGCGGCAGCCTGCGCGGCGAAGCGCTGCACCTGCTGCTTCCGCCGCCGAAGCCGCGGCTGAACGACGTGCTGTGCCGCGTCCGGCTGACGGAAAAAGACTGGCTGCTTCTGCCGCAGATGATGGAGGAAATCGCCGCGCCGGGGCTGTGCGGAACGTTCAGCACGCGCACGCCTATCCTCATCGACCGGATTGAACCGGAAATGCTGGCATGTCCGGCGTTCTGCGACGCGCTGATGCAAGTGCAGGCGCGGGAGCAGCTGGCGATTTTTGTCGTGGCGGACGGGGCAGAAAAGCCGCTGCAGCAAATGATGCCTGAAAATCGGCAGCGGTGGTTTTCCGCGCCCGACACGAGGGCGGAGACGCTTGTGGAAGCGGCCATGCTGCGGTTGTAGCCATCATCATGTATTTTTTAGCAAATTCTAATCTGTTTCCCTTGCGATTCAAAGGAAAAATGGGGTATACTGAGCATGTCAGGTGGAACGAAAGGAGTGACGAACATGCCTGATCTGGAGAAATTTGTGAAAGACGTCATGTACGGCGGAATCGGCGCGGCAGCGTCTCTGGTGGAAAAGGGCGGCGATCTGGCGCGCTCGCTGGTGGAGAAAGGGCAGGAGACTGTCCGGAACAGTCAGGGCACGGCGGACGACATCAAGCGTCGGCTTCAGGAGTTCTGCGACGGGCTGATGAAGCGCGGCGAGATCGACATCTCGAAGCTGACGCCGGAACAGCGCGCGGAACTGCGCCATCAGCTGGAAGAAATGGACTATCAGGAAATTTGGGGCAAGGAATCGCCCGAAGCGGCTGACGCGCCGACTACGGAAGCGCCTGAAACGCCGGAAGCCCCCGAAGCCCCGGCTGACCCCGAACCCGTGAACGAACCGGAAGCGCCGAAGGAAACCGAACCCGCCGAAGCGGACAAGCCCGAACTGTCGGATGACGCCATCCCGGTTGGCGGCGAACCGCACGACGACGCACAATAAGCCACAAACAGCCCTCTCTGTCAATCGGCAGGGAGGGCTATGTCATCAAAACAATTCTGCGTGGCAGGACAGAAACAGTTGCCCGGAAAGCACTTTTCTTTCCAGTCAGTCCGATTCCTTTTGCTGCTCCGGTGCAGCCTGATATACGTGCTTCTCCACATACGCCATCATTCGGTTATACAGTATCACATAAAACAGCACGGCAACCATCACGCCAATCGCGCCCAAAAGCGTTGCGGCATCGCTGCCGCGCAGTTTTTGCGCGATGAGGAGCATTAACCCAATCCAAGCCGCGACGCACAGCACGACCGTTGCAATGTGCTCGCGCAGCCATTTCTTCTTGAAATATCGCATTTTCTCCTTTAGCGCAAACGTGCTGTTGTTCAGCGCCGTAATTAGATTCTTGTCAGCCGCTGTCTTAAAGTCCTCCGCAGCAAGCCGTTCTCCGCTTATTAGCTCTGTGATGCTTACGCCAAATTCCTTTGAAAGCAGCGATAGCTTCTCAACATCAGGCATATAGTTGCCGTTTTCCCAGCGGGAAACCGTCTTGTTCGTCACGCCGAGCTTCTCTCCGAGTTGCTCCTGCGTCATCTTTTTCTCTTTCCGCAGGGTCGCTATCAATTTTCCTATTTTTACTTGATCCATTGTTACACCTCCTAAAGAACATTCTACTATGTTCTGGGGTGAAATTCCTCCCCATAAACAGCGAATATGCTGCCCACAGACAGCGAAACACATTTCCCGAAGCGTGTCCTGCGGTTTTCTGTAATTATTCAAAAGGGTCTAAGGACAAAATTTCTTGGTTCTCTCCCCTTATACTATTTCCAGATGAAAATGCGCCAAGATGCGCCGCGAATTTTTCATTCTGGCTAACGTGAATGAAACGCAGCGTAGCAGCGCTACTCTAAGTGAAATGAACGCACGCCAGAATGGAGAAGGCGCAAGCAGATGGCGCAGGTGAATCTGGAAATAGTATTACTTCATGAACACGAACTTTTTGAACTCCATCAGGCAGCGGCCGGCGAAGAAGTCGCCCGTCCAGCCGGAATAGTGCGTCGTGACGGCGAAGTAGAGCGCGTGCCGCCCCGTGACCGCCTTCACGCGCGTCTTGATGCACTCCGCGCCGCGCCCAACGTGGAAGCAGCCGATTTCCTCGCCATCCTCCGCGTCCAGACGCACATGCACGTCGCACGCGCAGCCGAAGCCCATCACATCCGCGAAAAGCTGCATCGTCTTGCTGCCGTAATCCGCGCCGAAGTCGAAATACTTGTAGCCCATGACGCAGCCGTCCTGGATGTTCGTGATAACACGCTCGAATGGCGTCCGCTCGGCAATCAACGCGCCGCCCTTCAGCACACACGCCAGTTCCGCGGGCGTTTCCTCATACGGATTCAGCGCGTCCGAGAAGCCCAGCGACGTCATCTCCACCGGCGGAATCGTGCCGTCCGGCAGAATCTCGATTTTTTCCACGCACGCGCGGCGGCTCATCACCGAACCATTCGTCATGCGGTGATAGAAGATGTACCACTGGTCGCCAATGCGGCAGATAGACCCGTGGTTGTTGCCTGCCGGGTAATCCACGCCGTTATCGACGATGTAGCCGCGGTAGGTGTAGGGGCCCATCGGCCTGTCGGACGTGGCGTAGGCAAGGCGGCTGCCGCGCTTGGGGGAATAAATGAAGTAGTAAGTATCCCCGATTTTGCGCAGCGACGCCGCCTCATAGAAGCGGGAATCGGGATCGGTGAATCCGCCGTTTTCCGTCACTTCGCAGGGGATGATGTGCTCCAGATAGGTGCCATCCAGCACATGCGTCATATCCTGCGGGTCAATCTTCGCGATGAACGAGCGCTCGAAGCCGCACGCGATATACACCTGCCCGTCATCATCCACCAGCACACCGGGGTCGATGAACCAGCCGTTGACGCACACAGAATCCGGAATCGTATACTTGTAGCGCCCCAGCAGCGTGAACGGGCCTTCGGGGCGGTCGGACACGGCGACGCACCCCTTCGCGCCGATGATGTAGGCGAAGAGGTAATACTTTCCGTCCTTCTCCACCACGTCTGGAGCATACAACTCGTTGTGTTCCTTCGTCCAGTCGGTGTCGGCGGGATGGTCGAACGTGTCGCGCGTGCGGAAAATAACGCCGTGATCCGTCCAGTGACCAAGATCGTCCACAGGCGCGGACCAGCACTTCAGCACATAGTCGCAGAATTGGTCGTGCCCGACTCGGTCATGCGAGCCGTAGACATACACGCGGTTGCCAAACACGCGCGGTTCGCCGTCTGGAATGTACTCCCACAGCGGCAGATAGGGATTCGGCATGGATAATTCCTCCTTTTTCGTGGGAATGAAAGTCTTTATCAACACTATACCGCCCAAAAAGCAGGAAGTCAAGCGGTGAATGGCGAATAAATAAACTATGCACCTTTCCGATGATGCGAAAGGTCACAAAGGAGGCACAACTTATGTCTTTGACCCCTCATGATATTGCCCGTATGCTCGACCACAGCACGCTCCAGCCTTTCCTGACGGAGGATGATATCCGCCGCGGCTGCGAGCTGGCACTCAAGTACAACACCGCGTCCGTCTGCGCACGTCCCTGCGATGTGCCGATTTTGGCGGAAATGCTGCGCGGCAGCGACGTCAAGGTGTGCACCGTCATCGGCTTCCCGCACGGCGCACACGCCACGCAGATTAAGGTGGACGAAGCGCGTCTGGCGCTGGATCAAGGCTGCGAAGAGCTGGACATGGTCATCAACATCGGCGAAATGATTCGCGGCAACGAAGCGTATGTGCAGGATGAAATCAAGCAGATTTGCGACCTTGCGCACAGCCGGAACGCGATTGTCAAGGTGATTCTGGAAACCTGCTACCTGACGGACGCGCAGAAGAAGCGCTGCTGCGAACTTTCGGAAGCAGCGGGTGCTGATTTCGTCAAAACGTCCACAGGCTACGGCACAAAGGGCTGCACCATCGACGACCTGAAGCTGATGCGCGCGTCCGTTTCCGACCATGTGCGCGTGAAGGGCTCCGGCGGCATCCGCGATTTGGACACCGTGCTCGCCGCCCGCGCCGCCGGTGCATCCCGCTGCGGCGTTTCCGCAACCGAGAAAATCATGGCAGAAGCCGAAGCACGCTACCGCGAAGGGAAGCTGTGAGAAGGGGAGACCCAAGGGGCGTTGCCCCTTGACCCCACAAGGGACTTCGTCCCTTGACCCTTTCGCGCGATTGAGTTGGTGACACGCTCATGCAGTGCCCGCGTGTTGATTGGGGGAACCCAAGGGACGTTGCCCCTTGACCCCACAAGGGACTTCGTCCCTTGACCCTTTCACGCGATTGAGTTGGTGACACGCTCATGCAGTGCCCGCGTGTTGATTGGGAACACCGCGCAGTCTGCATAAAAAATCGAGTAGGAGGGTGTGGTTAACCCCCGTCCTCTCACCGCACCGTGCGTACCGTTCGGTACACGGCGCGTCCAATACAAG
>ERZ773235.125-NODE-125-length-106669-cov-10.592249_pt1 | contig 106669 bp, 79 predicted proteins | sample MGYA00580522_ERZ773235 | MGnify/ENA primary metagenome ERZ773235 (study PRJEB29015, sample SAMEA2737797) | human gut metagenome | biome: human gut; feature: human-associated habitat; material: faeces | place: China | collected 2012 ... | reverse complement strand
CCTTTTCCGCGCTGCCCGTCTTGGAGGCCAGCGGATAGTTGCCGTCGGCGATGAGGACCTTGTCCCCGTGGCCGCACAGGGCCAGGGCGGCCGCGACCGCGAGGACGGCGGCGGCCCCGGAAACTCGTTTCATGGAGCGTCTCATGGAAAATCCCCCTAATCTAGCAACGGTTTAGAGTCTACTAGATTGGGGGGATGCGAGCCAAGCCATGGTGCGCCGAACGGTTAGCCACAAGATCACCTTGCCGGATTCAAACCCGGAAAGGGGGCGATTATCTTGCAATTACAAAAAGATGATTGGGGCAGAATGTCAATCATGGTCTAACAGAGCCAAATCAATCCAACAGTTTAGATAACGGGCAATGATTCGGGAACAGGGCGTTCGGCCGGATGGGACAGATAGATATGGAAAGAACGAACCCCTTCGGGGCACACAAGTAGAGACAAACAATGGGGTCGCTTCGAGAAGCGATGCTTTCGAAGCGACCCCATTGTTTGCACAATTGACTTAGGCGCTGAGACCAAGTTGAGTCAATCTTAGACTAACAGAGAGAAGCGCCGCCCAAGTCATGTACTATCCGCTCCAACTCGACAATGTAGGACTCAACCGAATCATCCGATGGCGAGACTTCTGCTCGAATAATGTGGTCCCATTTATACAGGAAATTTTCAACCTGTCGATCTGAGTCATTCTTCCACAGTGGAGCAAGTGCAATCAACGCCGCATCAAAAGGATTGGAGGAAAAATTATCAGCATCAATATAGCCACCCATACCGGCCCTGTCGCAGTCATATACACTTCTAACTATTCTCTCCAATTCAATAGCCTGATTATGATTCATAAAATCACCTCCCTTTCTACTCTTGATACCCCAAAATAGAGAGGAAAAGGGTTTCGATAACATTTATCCGGTTGAAAATCATACACAATCGCTAAACATCGGTTGATTTCCGATCTCAGCCGATCGTATTGAACCGATAGGCCGTTCCGGCAGCTATCCGAACGCCCCCGCGGACCCCGTGGGCCCCGGAGGCGGCGTTTTCCCAGTTGGAGGAACGGTGGAGATGTGTTTCGATGGGTTCGGTGGCCATGCTTCGCCCTCCGCCCTACACCGCTTCCCAGACCCAGTCGGACGCTCGGTCCGCCTATTCCGTTTTACCTTAAGGCTAGGCCAGCGGGGTATCGCCCATCTCGGCGCGCACAGGCTCTATGAGCCCCGGCGTCAGGTCGAGCATGTCGACGGGTGTTAATGATCACTAAAAAGAGGTCTGCGTGATCGCCGGCAATCGAGCACCGTGAGCACTGAAACTGAGCAGTTTGAGCAGGAGGGCCATACCCCGGGAACCAGGAGCGCGGCCCTCGCCATACGGTTTCCCCGGGCGGGCACTTTGGCGAGGCCGCCCGGGAAGGATGGGGAGAGGACCGTGCCCCTGGACACAGTGAATGATATACGGTCGACGGAGGCGGCCGGGCGACCGGGGTTCAAGATAACCCGGACACTTCACCTGAGCCGCAACACCGTGGCGAAGTACGCCAACATAGAGGACATGTCACCCGCCGCGACGATATCCCAAAGGAGGGCCAGGCCGACGCTCGAGTAAACCTGAATCTACCCCATCCCCTCATCTATCGCCACGGGGAACTTAACCACTTCCCTAGGGTGCACGCGAACTCCCGTCCGAACAATCGAATGACCCACCATAGTATCCGCGCCCCCCCAAACAAGCAGCGAACTAGAACCGGACAGGAGAAAACAGTTCACACAATTTAAGAAAAAAGCTTGACAGCATTAGAATGCAAAACGGCCGAACCGCAGTTCTTCCAATTGGATAGAAAAAGATATTGTAGAAAAACCTAGTAAACGAACCAGGAAATACGGAAACAGAATCAGCGTTGTGAACAACAAAATGATGAGCCATTACCGTCCACATAAGGACAATGCGAAGTAATTCGATACGGAAATCTCGTATTTTTACCATAATGTCCTCAAGTAAAATCAAAACCTAGTAATACCTCGACCTAGAACCGTTCGAGAATCTCCTCGGCATTCTCTCGCAGATAGATATCTAGGTCCGGCTCGGCAAACTGCACGTAACCCCTCTGCGGTGCCTGAATAACCTCTCTTTGTAGCAATTTGGCCCTAATAGAGCTGATCTCATTGGTCTTTTTACCCATACGCCTAGCAATCTCGGATGATTTGGACTGTTGTTTGTCCTCGCACATCGCCAAAAGGTATTTGATATCGTTGAGTCCCAGTCCAGAAATCGCTGGCTCGTGAACAACATCGTGAAAGCGAGCCTCTGCCAGTGCAATACCTTCGGTAACGTCGCGCTCGCTCACAATGGCACTTTTGGCACGATGCAAGTTGGCGCGCTGCCAAATGGAATAACCGACCAGTTGCACCAGATAGGCATAGCCCTTAGTGGCCTTAGCGGCTCTCGACAGCATTTAAACCATTGTCTAAAGCGAGAAGTAATCACTCTCAGCGGATAGGTTAGGTCCCAACCACGGATTACCCGTCAAGAAAACTCCTGCCAGCGCTGCATAAACAGTGCCTGTTCGCGTTTCTAACAGCGCAGATTCTCTTTGCTCGCCTCTTCCCTGCCGCGCGAGGTGAACTCGTAGTGGTACAGCTCGACATAAGGCGTAAAGATGGTGCGGTAGCCTGCTTCCCATACGCGCAGACAAAATATGCGTCGTTAAAGCCAACGGCAGACTCCTCGTCGTAGCCTTCGACCTGCTCAAATACGTCGCGATGGACCATCTGGCAGGCGCCCGTAATGGCGCTAAAGTTGCCTGGGCGCACAGCACGGGCAAGATATCCCTCGCGCTTTGCCGAGAAATCCTGGTTGGCATGGGCAAGTGCGCCGCGCACACCAATCAAAATGCCATCGTGCTGCACCGGATGATCGGTAAAGAAGAGCTTGGCACCCACCACGCCCGCATCGGGGCGCTGCAGATACCCCATCAATTCCTCGACAAAGCCTGGCACTATAACCTTGGTATCGTTGTTGAGCAGCAGGTAGTCACCCTTAGCGCACCCAACGCCATAGTTGATAATCTTGGAGTAGTTAAACTCGCCTGGGCAGTATTCAACACGAGTGCTACCCTTACCGTCAGACGCGGCAGTCACGCGCTCCGGCAGGGCCTCGTAATGCGCAAACGTCTCCGGATCTTCGCTGTCGTTCTCCACCAAGACGATTTCGTAGTTGGCATACGTTGCATTCTAGGCAATCGACATCACGCAGGCATCGAGCGTCTCGACGTGATCCTTGGTCGGAATCACAATGCTCACCAGCGGCGCAGATTTAAGCAGAGCATAGCGCATGCGATAGACAAATGGGGTCTCAGTCTCCTCGACCGTTCCGCAAATGTCCAGCGAAGCAAAACGCCTAGCCAAGTGGACCGACCGCTACGACGTCATCCAGGGTTCGCGCCTGGACTTTGACGGCGGCGCGTTCTTTTGGCAGTACCAGCTCATCCTTTCGCTTGGTATCCCCAACCCTATCGCCAAGTGGGACTTGGGCCCCGAGGGCTACCGCGCCATGAACCAGCTGTGCTTTGAGGGCGGCCTGTTCTCGCGTCGCGTGGTCGACAAGATCGGCCTGCCCGATGCGCGTTTCTTCATCTATGGCGACGATGCCTGCTACGGCTATGTTGCCAGCCAGCACTTCCCCGCCGCCGTAGTCGCCGACGTGGTCCTCAAGCGCGCCCGCGCCGTCTCCAACTGGGACATCGCCGGCAAACGCCAGCTCAACTCCACGAGCGACACCAACCGCTACTACATCATGCGCAACCGCGGCTTTTTGGCCCGTTACATGCAAATCTACGGCAACTATCATCCCGTGCTGTTCCGCTTGGGCAACGCCGCGACCTTCTGCAAAGAGTTCATCCGCTTGGCTGCGGTCGACAAGTGCTTTAAGATCGGCATTCCGGCGCTGCGCCGCGGCATGAAAGACGCCCGCAAAATCATCAAGGATCCCGACTGGAAGCCCATGCCGCCCATGAAGGAAGCCGAGTAACGGAGGCCGGAAACACCTCGGCGCTTAAAGCCGCTGGCACACCGCTGCCATACGACGCCCATCAAAACCAAAGCCCCAGCGCATGCGGCCAACGCCGGGTCGCGGCACACGAATTTCGTCGATACCGTCACGTTCGATGTCGAGCAGCGCCTGAACCGCCAGCAGCTCTAGACCCAGGGCATCCACGTCGGGGTCATACATCATGTTCATAGTGACAAGCGGACGTTCGTCGAGCATGCCGAAGGTATCGGCCACATCGAGCATCCTTCCCGTAGGGAACACCTGAATATCCCAGCGATCCGCCCCGCGGTTTCGATTGGATGACGGATTGGCATACCCTGGCATACCAAAGCAGAGTCCTTGCAACAGCAGGTGGCATGGCAACGGCGAATCCATCTCGACCGCGCCGACTCCCGCGTCACCTAGAATTCGACGCAGCGCCTGCCTCACCGTGCCTTCGTCACCGCGACACAACCCGTCACGAAACGCATCGACGTCCCGTACATCCTCGGCGGCGCACTCAAACCATTCAATAATCACGAGGCGCAACGCCTGGCGAAGCTCGCCATTGGGCAGACGCAGAGCACGAGAGCGAGCGCTGTTTCCCGGCTCCTCAACCATATCCGTCGTTAGGAAGCCGGACAGGTACAACGCGGTCCACAGATCAGCGTCAGTCGAGGCATCCGACCCGACGGCGTCCATCCGAAGCGGAACTTCAACGCTTCCATGAGCCTCGAGCAAATCGAACAAAGTCGCAAGCCGATCGAGGCTCCAGTCACCAGCCACCTTACTCAGGCAGTCGGCAAACCCATACAGGTCAGCCCGCACCGGCGGCGTGCAACCGCGGTTCAAGAAATCGATCACGCGCGCCGGACACGAGCAATAAAACCCGCCAAATCGGTATCCCTCGAACCATTCACGCGCGTCATCCAGGTACTCCCCGCGTCCAGCATGGCCTAGCAGAGCCTGAACCTCGTCGTCCGAAAAGCCGAACCACCGGTCGCACCACGTCGAGAGCGGCGTCGCCAGGCAATACGAGCGGTTTCGCGAAGAAAGCGCCGCTTCGGCAGGACCGGGACGTTCCCCCATCAGACAAGCCAAGCGTAGCGAATGGCCCGCGGCGGCAATGGCGTCGAAAAGCACGCGATCGAATAGCCCTGCCGAATCGGCGTCGGAAGCGTCCCTTGCGCCTGCATGGCCCAACCACGCCGCGTCGTACCCATCAACGAGCAATACAACCTGCTCATCACAGGCCATCTCCAGCAGCTCAATGAGCACACCAAGCACCGAGTCAACCTCGGCCTCGTTCGCCACACCACGCGCAACACGTTCGATGTGACGCACCTTGTCTCGAGCTAAATCCGGAGCCTCCAAAAGCGCCAACAAGCGAGCGCACTCGCCCGAAAGAGCGTCACGCACAACGCCGACGACGTTGGCGCCGCACCTCGCGGCGCCAGAAAAGTCCAGCGATATCACAGGGTAGCGGGCAAACTCATCCCGATAGCGCCCGCCGTCCGCATCCCAAATCTGGGAACCAGCAAACGGGCCCTGATCGACCTTCCCGACCGCGGGTCGCTCCAGAAAAGCCTTAAGCATCGACAGGTTCATGCTCTTGCCAAAGCCTTCGGGCCGGCAACACGCCACAACGGAAGCATCAGCATCCAAGACATCGGCAATAAACATCGTCTTGTCGACTAGCACGCATCGATCCATGGCCTCGGCAAAGTCATGTTCGCCGACCGGTAGCGCCCCGTTACCCGAGCGGTTGATCAACTCTACGCCATAGTAGGCAGTATCACCGTACATCGCCTGTTCAGACACCGTAACTTCTCCCTAAAACGCAGCACGATGCCCATTGTATCGAGCAACCCAACCGCAATGATGCCGTCATGCAGACGTTTCGGGCAACGGTAGCAACAAGAACCCCGATGGGGCATAACAAATCGTTGCGCAACAAAACGGGGCCCGATGCAGCCGCACCGGACCCCGTCCCTACTCTTTAGTTATTCGGCAACCGAGAAGCTACTCCTCGGAACCGTCCTCACCAGCAGCCTTGTTCTGCTGATCGAGTTTATGCTTACCGCTCACAATAGACGTGGCACCCAGCGTGGCCAGGCTTGCGCTCGCAAGGCTCGCCATCACGATGAGGTCGCCCGTCTTGGGCATATTGCCACCCGAGGCCTTGGTCGTCGTGGTCGTGGTAGTCGTCGTGGTGGTCGAGGTGACGTTCTTGTCGTCACCCTTCTGAGCATCGGCATCGGACTGTCTCGCGCCTGAATTGGTCGAAGCATCGGCATCGCCATCAGTCCTGGACTCGGGAGCCTCGCCAGAAGTGTTCTCATCAGAAGACGAGCCGATGTTGTTGCCAGCCGTCATCGAAGACCCAATCAAGGCGCCAAGCTGCTTGCCAACATTGGTGGAGCCATTAGAGGAGCCGCTATCGGTCGAGCCAGAAACGGAACCACCGGTCGATCCAGAGACAGAACCGCCGGTTGAATCAGAGCCCGAATCACCAGCACCGCCAGCAGACTCCGTGCCGCCCGAAGCAGTCCCGCCATTACCGGCACCATTATTGTTGCCAACACCAGTCGAAGGCGCACCCGTCTCGCCGCCATTGTCCGCATCACTATCGGTTTCCACCGTTGGCCCAGCAGGCACAGCGGGGACCTTGTTCGGGCGAGGCGCCGGCGTGGGCTCAGGCTCCGGCTCAGGCTCAGGAGCGGGCTCCACAGGCGTTGCCGCGGCAGCCTCGTCCTCGGCAATGTAGACCAGGCAATCCTTAAGCTCGTTCTTATAGCGATTCTTCCATCCCTCATGGTACTGAGGCTGACTCGAATACTTGCGCGCCACGTTATCAACCACGCTGTTCGAAAGCGCGGTCACGAACTCGCGGTCGGTCATATCGTTGGAAAGATTCGCCCAACGGAAAAAGTCTTGGCAGCCACCTGTGCCGCACATATTGGTGATGCTCCACACCATGCCCTTGACGCAATCGGCACGACCGGAAATATCAATGCCCAGAGCGCTCTTGAGCCACGACTCAGTCACTGCATAGTACGAGTTGTACGCATAGGCATCCTGCAGAGCCGAGAACTCAGCAGGGTCGGTGTTGTAAGCACCCTGGAAGGCCTCCTGCGCAATGCGCCCCAGCTCCGTGAGCTGGCCGTTCGCATACATAGGGTTGCTTCCGTTGGAAATCTCGCCACCGCGGTCAATCGCGTCCTTAAGCATGCTGTACTTAGCAGAATCGTAGTTGTAGACCTGCTTCATAAACGGAATGAGCGACCAGCGACGGTCGAACTGGTAATAACCCAGCGCGTTATAGCCATCGCCATACGAAAAACCCTGGTTATAGTTGCCGTGGCTCTCGTATTTGGTGAAGTACTTCATCTCGTCGGTCACGTTGACAAACGAAACACCCTGAACCGACCTCAGCACGCCCGAGAAGGACTGCTGGGTATACAGGCCCTTATCGATATCGGTGGCATCCGAGGCAACGCCCGGCGTGGGCTCCTCGGCTATAGCGGTTGCGGGTGCGGCAACGGCGCCAAACGAAAGCGCCAGCGTCAGGCCCGCAACAATCGCGGAATGCTTGGGTTGCATACATCCTCCCTGCATTGGTGTGGTTAAAGTGCAGTTTGCAAAGATGGATTTAGTATTACAGCTCCCCGTTTGTTGCACAACAACCCATCGGTAAACGGCAACAACCCTTCGCGAAATCTTAAGGAATTAAACAAACTGGTCGTCGGGCACCAGAAGAAGCTCGCCGTAACGCTCCATCAGCCCATCTCGCAACTGACAGAAAGCGGGAATATAGACGCTCAAGATGCGCTGAATCAAATCTTGAGCGAGCTTGTTGTCATAGATATGGACGTTCGTATTGCGGTCTCTGAGCATATCTAGCCAGGCAGCCTCATCAATAAAGTCGTAAAATCGGTAGGACTCCTTCAAGATGGCACGAGGAGACCCCGACGCGGCAAGCGTGGCGCCCTCATACTCGAGCAGACGCTTAAGGAGCTTCCAGCTCAGTTCAAATTGAAGATTGAACTTATTAATCAATCCACTCTGAACAAAATCATTGTTGAGATCCTGATTGGGCGCATCCTCAAGATTCGCCAAGGCGCTGACAAAGTTCTCATATTTTTTCATACAGAATCACACCATCCCTGGCAATCTCATCGAGCAGTTGCCGCGATAAGGACTCGTCGAGATTGACGACATCTACATCTAAAAGAGTATCAAGACGCTCCTCGATCAAATATGACAACCGGCCGAAATCCCGGCAACCTGCTACGGCGATGTCAATATCGCTCTTAGGCAAGTTGTCACCTCGAGCGCGAGAACCAAACAGCACGACCTTTTCGGCGTCACATTCCCGAGCAAAAACTTCGATTTGCTTGTACACCTTATCGAGAGATGTCATTTGCGGCCCTACAGCTTAATATCGAAATTGATCTCGGGGACGGCTGCTAGGTCGGCCAACGTCACGCCGTCGACGTACTTTTCGATCACGTCGTCCAGACCGCGCCAGAACTTGACGGTCGAGCACAGATCGCTGCGGGTGCAGCTGTTATCGATGCCGTCGCACGCCACGGGTGCCGTGCTGCCCTCGACAGCGCGCAGGATGTCACCAGCACGCACCTCGGCCGGGTCCTTGGCCATCATGTAGCCACCGCCCTTGCCGCGCACGCTCTTAAGCAGGCCCGCCTTCATAAGCGGACGAACCAGCTGTTCCAGATACTTTTGTGAGATATGCTCGCGATCGGCGACCTCGCGCAGGGCAATCTTGCCTTCGGCGTCGCCCAACGCCGCGATATAAATCATCAGTCGGAGGGCATAGCGGCCCTTGGAAGAAATGAGCATACCTACCCTCCCATCGCATCTGGGACAACATAACTAGGTTTGTTTGTCCCAAATCTTAAGTAAGTGGGACAAACACAACAGGCTATTTTGTCCCACATCTAGAAAAGTCGAGTGGATTAGTCGGGTTTTCCCTTGACTAACGCCGAACCCATAGTAACTTTATTCCGAGAAGATTCCTAGGGTTTAGTACACCTATGAGTACACCATATACAGAGAGGGACAGCATGAGTGCAAATCCGCTGCTTTCCATCGAAGGTCTGACCGCCTCCGTGGACGAGAAGACCATCCTCCACAACGTCAACCTCAACGTCGCCGCCGGCGAGACCCATGTGCTGATGGGCCCCAACGGCGCCGGCAAGTCCACCCTCGGCCACCTGGTCATGGGCGACCCCGTCTACACGGTCAACGACGGCCGCATCGTCTTTGACGGCCAGGACATCACCGAGCTCACCACCGATAAGCGCTCGCGCGCCGGCCTGTTCCTGAGCTTCCAGGCCCCGGTCGAGATCCCGGGCGTGCCGCTGTCAAGCTTTTTGCGCGCCAGCATCGCCGGCCGCCCCGGCCTGGAGATGAAGGGCAAGGAGTTCCGTCGTCGCGTCAAGGAGCTCGCGGCCGAGCTCAACATGGATACCGCCTACCTCAACCGTGAGCTGGGCGTGGGCTTCTCGGGCGGAGAGAAGAAGAAAGTCGAGATGCTCCAGCTCCTGCTGCTGCAGCCCAAGCTCGCCATCCTGGACGAAACCGACTCCGGCCTGGACGTCGACGCCCTGTCCACCGTCAGCCACGGCATGGACGCCTACCGCAAGAGCTGCGACGGCTCCATGCTCATCATCACGCACAACACGCGCATCCTGGAGCACCTGGATGTCGACCGCGTCCACGTTATGGTCAAGGGCCACATCGTGCGCGAGGACGACGCCTCGCTGATTCCCTGGATCGACAAGAACGGCTTTGAGACCTTCGAGCGCGAGGCCGCCGAGCAGCGCGCCCAGGTCGAGGCCGCCGCTGCCGAGCAGCAGGCGTAAAGGGGCGACGCAATGACCAAGAACCGCACCGAGGTCGCGGACATCGACCGCAGCCTCTACGACTTCACCTATGGCGAGGAGGGATTCGAGCGCCTCGACGCCGGCATCACGCCCGACATCGTGCGCGAGATCAGCGCCAAGAAGGACGAGCCGCAGTGGATGCTCGACCTGCGCTTAAAGTCCCTCGAGATTTTCAACCGCTTCCCGGACCCGACGTGGGGCCCCTCCATCGAGGGCCTGGACATGGACAACATCGTCACCTACGTCAAGCCCAACACCGACCAAAAGCACGACTGGGAGTCGGTGCCCGACGACATCAAGAACACCTTTGAGCGCCTGGGCATCCCCGAGGCCGAGCGCAGCTACCTGGCAGGCGTCGGCGCACAGTACGACTCCGAGCTCGTCTACCACAACATGCAGGACACCGCGTCCAAGATGGGTATCGTCTACTCCGGCATTGAGGAGGCCCTGCACGATCCGCAGTGGGAGCCGCTCATCCACGAGAAGTTTATGACGCTCATCCCGCCCACCGATCACAAGTTTGCGGCCCTGCACGGCGCCGTGTGGTCGGGCGGCTCGTTTGTCTACGTGCCCAAGGGCACCAAGCTTGACTTCCCGCTGCAGAGCTACTTCCGCCTCAACGCCAAGGGCGCCGGCCAGTTTGAGCACACGCTCATCATCGTCGAGGACGATGCCGACCTGCACTTTATCGAGGGCTGCTCCGCGCCCAAGTACAACGTGGCCAACCTCCACGCCGGCGCCGTCGAGCTCTTTGTGGGCAAGCGTGCGCACCTGCGCTACTCGACCATCGAGAACTGGTCCAAGAACATGTACAACCTCAACACCAAGCGTGCGCGCGTGGACGAGGACGGCGACATCGAGTGGATCAGCGGCTCCTTCGGCAGCCACGTGGGCTACCTCTACCCTATGAGCGTGCTCAACGGCCGCCGCGCTCGCTCGAGCTTTACCGGCATCACCTTTGCCGGCGCCGGGCAGAACCTCGACACCGGCTGCAAGGTCGTGCTCAACGCCCCCGAGACCTCGGCGACCGTCGAAACCAAGGGCATCTCCAAGAGCGGCGGCATCCAGACCTTCCGCAGCTCCATCGTGGCCACGCCCAAGGCCGAGGGTTCCAAGGCAACCGTGAGCTGCCAGTCACTGATGCTCGACGACCAGAGCCGCTCCGATACCATCCCCGCCATGGACATCCGCGCCAAGAACGTCGATATCGGCCACGAGGCCACCATCGGCCGCATCGGCGACGACAAGGTGTTCTACCTGATGAGCCGCGGTATCTCGGAGGAAGAGGCCCGCACCATGATCGTCAACGGCTTTGCCAACCCGGTCTCCAAGGAGCTGCCGCTGGAGTACGCCGTCGAGATGAACAACCTGATCAAGCTCGAGATGGAAGGAGCGATCGGATAATGAATCGAGAAACCGCTATGCCGAACGCATTTACGTCATCCGAGCTTCTGCAGTGCGGCGTATCGGGAGCGACGAGCCCGACGACGCGTACTAAAGGTACGCGAGGAGGGTCGGAGCCCCGAGACGGCGTGCTGCAGGAGATCGGGGGCGTGAATGCGATGCCTGCCGCCACTTGGGGCTGGCTTAAGATGAACCAGACCAAGCTCGAGCTTTCCGACGAGCTTGTCACCGCTCCCGCCGAGGCCGTTGAGGTCGAGGGCTTGGACGAGCAGTTCTCCGGTGCCGCCGACGCCTTTGACGCCGCCATGGAAGCCATGGCCGAGCGCTTCCCCGAGCGCCGCGCCGCTGCCCCCGGCGACGCCGCCGACCGCGCCCGCATCACGCCCGAGACCGAGCTCGACGTGCCCGCCACCTCTGTCTACCAGGCCGGCGCCATCAAACTCGAGGAAGAGCTCTCCCCTGCCGAGGCCTTCGAGACCGGCATGGGCGAAGCCGCCTACACCTACCTGGCCGACCACACCACCAAGCGCATCGTCATCGATGTGCCCGCATACCAGCACGCCACGGTTACCGTGCGCGTGAGTGGCGTCGACGCTGCGGCCGCCATCGCCGCCATCGACGTCGTCGCCCGCCCGCAGGCAACGCTTGACCTGCGCATAGCCCTGGACTCCCCCGTTGCCGGCGAGGGTGTCGTGGGCTCCGTGCTGCGTGTGTGCGCTCACGAGTACGCGACCGTCAACGTGACCTGCACCCAGACACTCGACGACAGCTGGATCGCACTCGACGACACCGGCCTGTTCCTGGACGAGGGCGCGCGCGTCAACGTGCAGCACACCGTACTGGGTGCCGGCGCCAGCGCCACCGGCCTTGCCGGCGACCTGCTGGGGGATACCGCCAAGGTGACCATCGATACCGATTACCTGGGCGCCCGCGAGCAGGTGCGCGACTTTAACTACGAGCTGCGCCACCGCGGTCGCAAGACCGAGTGTGAGATCGACGCCAACGGCGTGCTGACCGGCACGTCCAAGAAGGTCTACCGCGGCACCATCGACCTCGTGCACGGCTGCAAGGGTGCCGTCGGCACCGAGCGCGAAACCGTGCTGCTGGCCAACAAGGGCGTCGACAACAAGACCGTCCCCGTCATCCTCTGCGACGAGGACGACGTCGCCGGCAACCACGGCGCTACCATCGGCCACGTCCGCGACGAGCAGCTGTTCTACCTCGCCTGCCGCGGCCTTGACCAAAGCGCCGCCGAGGACCTGTTCATCCGCGCCAAGCTGGAGGACGCCGCGCTTTCCACCACTGACGAGCGCACCCGCGCCGCCGTCGTCCGTCTGGGCAACAACCTGATCGATAACTTTGAGGAGGAGCTCGCATGATCGACACCGAGCACGTTAAATGCGATACCTGTACTGCCCCCGAGCCCATGGAACTCGACGCCAGCGATGAGGCCTCGCGCGGCTGGCCTACCGTCGATATCGAGACCAACCCCTACAAGGCGCAGTTCCCGCTGTTCCAGCAGCACCCCGAGATCGCTTTCCTCGATAGCGCTGCCACCGCGCAGCGCCCCGCCTGCGTGCTCGACGCCGAGCGCGACTTCTACCAGCGCATGAACGCCAACCCCCTGCGCGGCCTGTACTCGCTGTCCGTCGAGGCCACCGACGCCATCGCGAAGGTCCGCCGGCAAATCGCCGACGTCATCGGCGCCCCCAACGCCAACGAGGTTGTCTTCACCCGCAACACGAGCGAGTCGCTCAACCTGGTCGCCAAGAGCTTTGCACCCACGGTACTCGAGCCCGGTGATGAGGTCGTCATCACCATCATGGAGCACCACTCCAATCTGATCCCGTGGCAGCAGGTCTGCCGCGAGACCGGCGCCAAGCTCGTCTACCTCTACCCCACCAAGACCGGCCAGCTCACCACCGAGGAGGTTCTTGCCAAGGTGGGTCCCAAGACCAAGATCTTGGCCGTGGGTCAGGTCTCAAACGTGCTGGGCGTCGAGAACCCGGTCAAGAATCTCGGCAAGCTCGTGCACAAGTACGGCGGCTATCTGGTCGTCGACGGCGCTCAGTCGCTACCGCACATGCCGGTCGATGTGACCGACCTGGGCGCCGACTTCTTTGCCTTTAGCGCGCACAAGGCCATGGGCCCCATGGGCATCGGCGTGCTGTGGGGCAAGATGGACCTGCTCAACGCCATGCCGCCCATGCTCACCGGCGGCGAGATGATCGATTCGGTCACCGAGCAGGACGCCGTCTGGGCGCCCGTCCCCGAGAAGTTCGAGGCCGGCACGCAGGACGCCGCCGGCATCTTCGCCACAGGCGCGGCGCTTGACTACCTGGTCAACACGGTTGGCTACGAAAACATTCAGGCACGCGAGCAGGCGCTCGTCCACTACCTGATGGGCGAGCTTATGCAGCTCGACTTTGTCCAGATCATCGGCTCGATCTACTGGGACAACCATCACGGCGTCGTCAGCTTTAACGTCAAGGGCATCCACCCGCACGATGTCGCGAGCATCATGGACATGGACGGCGTCTGCATCCGCGCCGGTCACCACTGCGCGCAGCCGCTGCTCACCTGGCTGGGCGTCGAGAACCTCGCCTGCTGCCGCGCCAGCGTGGCTTTCTACAACGACAAGGCCGACATCGACAAGTTCATCGCCGGCCTGCATCACGTTTGGAGCACGTTCAATGGGTAATCTGTACACCTCCACCACGTTTATGGAGCACAACTCGCACCCCGACTATAAGTACGAGATGGACGCCCCCACGCACGAGCACGACGGTATCAACCCCAGCTGCGGCGACGAGCTCACTCTGCAGCTGCGTGTCGAGAACGATGTAATCGAGGAGGCCTCGTTTACCGGGCACGGCTGCGCCATCAGCCAGGCCAGCGCTGATATCATGGCCGACCTCATCACCGGCGAGACCGTCGAAGAAGCTCGCCGCCTGGCAGAGCTCTTCCTCGCCATGATCCGCGGCGAGCAGCTCTCCGAGGAAGACCTGGAAGACCTAGACGAGGCCGCCCAGCTCCAGGACATCTCGCACATGCCCGCCCGCGTCAAGTGCGCCGAGCTCGCCTGGCGCACCCTCGACGGCATGCTCGAGGGGCAAGCTAGCCAGTAGCGGATGCCCCAGATCAAAGGGTTTGATTGCCGAGCCGCCCAATACGGGTGGCTCGGCTTTTTCATAACGCCTCGGACACACAAGGTCCGCGCATCCGGCGCCCCGTCTGTCATTTATCACACGGCCAACCGCGAACAGGAGCGTTTTTCCCCAGTACAAAAAGCTTGGGGCAGGGCCACGGGCACTCTAAACAAAGTGCCAAGCCCCGTCCTGCTGAGCTTCGGCACGCCTCGCGCCTGCCGCAGAAGGGTCCCCTAGGGTGCGGCGTGCATTTTTGCGAGTATTCAGCACGCCAAGCCGCGTGTATACGCATCGGAAGCGTTAATCAACATCTCAAGTCGCCTTTATATAGCGATTTAGAACAAGCATCGAGGTCTCAGGGGGCGCAAACATGAGCTTCGGAGGCTCATCGGTAGGCACAAATAGCTTCGGAGCCCGTATGTTTCAAGATTGCGACGGTGCCGACAGTACCACGATGTTGAATACCCCGCTTTTTGCACGGAGTAGACGGGGGTAGGCACAGGCAAAACAGGACTAAGCCGTTATTTTATGCATGAAGGCGACCGTTCTATGCAAATCTAGATGCGCAGTTACCGTACCAAGCTTTTAGAACAAAGGCTGTGGCGTATGGGCGACCCCGGCTGCGGTGCACAGGCGGCCCTACACCACGTTTCCACCAGTCAGCACCGCCGCTGGCGCACGGGTGCGCACAATGCGAGAAACGGTACTTTTGCCAATACCCGTATACCGCTCAATCTGACGCACCGTAAATCCGGCATCATGCAATCCAAGAATAACGATATTGCGCTGCGCCGACGATGCGGCTTTAACCTCGTGGAACGGAACCCCGAGACCCTTCGCCAGCTTTTCGGCAAAGGCGTGCCGCTCCCACTCCGCCTCTTCCAGATCGGGCATCGCAGGCTCGCAGGCATCGGGCTTCGAAAGCGAATAGGCAATAAAGGCCTTGGCAGAACCAAAAAGCTCAAGCACGCAAGACGGGTCGGAAAATCCCCTCGTCATATCGTTGTCATAGGCCCGTAGATACTCGACAAAGCTGCTCCACGGATAACGCTCAATGAGATTGATGCCCGCCTCCTGCGGATCGACGTGTACGGAGCGAATAGCCTCCATCACCTGCCAGTCGGTATCGAGCGAGCGGCGCTCAAAACGGTCCCGAAACAGATGGCCCGTGCGCCCGGTACGTTTATTGAAGCGACGAGCATACGTCAGCAGCAACCGCTGCATTGCCGCGCTCATTTCGTCCTCATAATCCAAAAGCACCAGATCCACGTGGTCGCCCATGAGACACCATGCCACGATCGTTACCTGGGCATCGCGGCAGCAGTTGCGCATCAGCTCCAAAAACTCCCACCGGTCGTCATCGGTCTCAAAGATGATCTGTTTTCCGATGCCACGGGCCGAAACATGGTAAAAGCCGGTAACCGTTCTCCAAACGCGCTGCATGGCGCTCCCTTCCCCGGGATCCGCTCACCATCAAATACAGCACGATTGAAGCGCGCCATCAAAACATTCACGCAAAACAATACACTCGCGCGGCCAAAGGCAGTAAACAGGCGGCGAACGGCACCGTTGCAACAGGTCAACCCCTGCAGCGCTTACAAGAGCTGACCAAAAGCTTGCCCAAGACGGACCCCCTCTACGGAAGTTCGCGACCACAGGACATAGAGTTAAAACGTTTCAATTGAAAGTTCCGCGCTTCTCGCTACGAAAACTGAGCCGTTCGCCGAATATTCCGTGCATTTCGCGGTATTATAGGGGCTGCATGTCATGTCCCTTTCGAAGGGTCGCCCGGCAATCGCCAGCCACGACCCCCAGACGGGACGCCAACACGATAGAGAGGAGAGGCATGCAGTACTCACAGGAAGTGGAGAACATGTGCCCCGTTGCCAAGGGTGCATACCACGGCCCCGCACCCATCCCCGAGGAGGGCAAGTGGGTCCAGGCTAAGGAGATTTCCGACATCTCCGGTCTTACGCACGGTGTGGGTTGGTGCGCACCTCAGCAGGGCGCCTGCAAGCTCACGCTGAATGTCAAGGACGGCATCATCGAGGAGGCCCTCGTTGAGACCATCGGCTGCTCGGGCATGACCCACTCTGCCGCCATGGCTTCCGAGATCCTTCCCGGCAAGACCATCCTCGAGGCCCTCAACACCGACCTCGTCTGCGACGCCATCAACGTTGCTATGCGCGAGATTTTCCTGCAGATCGTTTACGGCCGCAGCCAGACCGCGTTCTCCGAGGGCGGCCTGCCCGTGGGCGCCTCCCTCGACGACCTCGGCAAGGGCCTTCGCTCTCAGGTCGGCACCATGTTCGGCACCAAGGCCAAGGGCGCTCGTTACCTCGAGCTCGCTCAGGGCTACGTCACCCGCATGGCTCTCAACGACAAGAACGAGATCATCGCGTTCGAGTTCCTGAACCTCGGTAAGTTCACCGACGCCGTCAAGGCCGGCAAGACTCCCGAGGAGGCCATCGCTGGCGCTATGGGCCACTATGGTCAGTGGGAGAACGCTGCCAAGTACATCGACCCGCGCACCGACGAGGAGACTCACTCCGTCGCCAGCGTGTTCCCGGTTCACGAGTAGAAAGGGAGGGAAATAACTATGACTGTTACGTTCGAAGGTTACGAGCGCCGCGCTGACAAGATCAACAAGTGCCTCGCCGACAACGGCATCGCCTCCCTCGAGGAAGCTCTGCAGATCTGCACCGACAAGGGCTTCAACCCGCGTGAGATCGTCAACAACACCCAGTCCATCGCCTTCCAGAACGCCGAGTGGGCTTACACCCTCGGTTGCGCTCTCGCTGTCAAGCGTGGCGCCAAGTCTGCTTCTGAGGCTGCTGCCATCATCGGCGAGGGCATCCAGGCCTTCACCGTTCCCGGCTCCGTCGCCGAGGACCGCAAGGTCGGTCTGGGCCACGGCAACCTGGGCGCTATGCTGCTCTCCGACGACACCGAGTGCTTCGCCTTCCTGGCTGGCCACGAGTCCTTCGCTGCCGCTGAGGGCGCTATCGGCCTGGCTCTGAACGCCAACAAGGCTCGCAAGAAGCCGCTGCGCGTTATCCTCAACGGTCTGGGCAAGGACGCCGCCCAGATCATCGCCCGCATCAACGGCTTCACCTACGTGAAGACCCAGTTCGACTACTACACGGGCGAGCTCAAGGTCGTCGAGACCATCCCCTACTCCGATGGTCCCCGCGCTGCCGTTAACTGCTACGGCTCCGACGACGTCCGCGAGGGCGTTGCCATCATGTGGCACGAGAACGTCGACATCTCGATCACCGGTAACTCCACCAACCCCACGCGCTTCCAGCACCCCGTCGCTGGCACCTACAAGAAGGAGCGCCTCGAGGCTGGCAAGAAGTACTTCTCCGTCGCTTCTGGTGGCGGCACTGGCCGTACCCTGCACCCGGACAACATGGGCGCCGGCCCTGCCTCTTACGGCATGACCGACACCATGGGCCGTATGCACTCCGACGCCCAGTTCGCCGGTTCTTCCTCCGTGCCTGCGCACGTCGACATGATGGGTCTCATCGGCATGGGCAACAACCCCATGGTCGGTGCCACCGTCGCCTGCGCTGTCGCCGTCGAGGAGGCCCTCAAGGCCTAATCGCGCCCGCGCGATGCTCATATTGTTGAGCTTTGGAGCCGCTATCCACCCGGGTAGCGGCTCTTTTTGTTTGCACTGTCGCAGGGTAGCCAATGCCGATATATCAGTTGGGGCGAAATACGAGATGTAATGAGATGGAGCGTCAGAGCGTCCATGACGCCCACCTGCCATATTCGCCCTTTACCGATTTGCCGAGTCTTTGCGATACCTTTACCGATTACTCGTGCGACAATGCGCCGGACGAGAAAGGAATCCGATGGAATCGACTGATGTACTGGTAATTGGATCTGGCATTGCGGGCCTTTGCGCCGCCATCGAAGCGGCGCGCGCGGGCGCGACCGTCACTGTGGCAAGCGCCGGTAAAACTATGAGCGGATCGAGCTTTTTCCCGGGAACCTGGGGTCTCGGCCTTATTGGCCCCGTCGACGAAGACGACGAACGGGACCTCATCGACACTATCCAGGCCGTGGGCTGCGGCGTTGCCGACCCCGAGCTCGTCCAGACGTTCGTCCACGGTATTCCTCAGGCCATCCAATGGCTCGAGCAGGATCTGGGTGTTGAGCTCCAGCGTCCGCAAAGCGCCGAGAGCGCCCAGCAAAAGCAATTTATCCCCTGCTTCGACCACAAGACGCGTATGTGGCGCGGCCTCACCCGCAAGCCCCTTGAGGACGCGTGTACGGCCCAGATCGAGTCTCTCGGCATTCGCCTGCTCCCCCGCCACGAGCTTATAGACCTTGTTGAAGATAAGGACGGAAAAGTTATCGGCGCCACGCTCTACGATCGCGCAAATGAGCATCTCGTGCCCATGGCAGCTAAGGCCACTATCATTGCTGCGGGCGGCACCGGCGGCCTATTCGAGCGCAGCCTCACTTCCGCCGACGTGCTCAGCTCATCACAGGCCATCGCGCTGGCGCACGGTGCGTCACTTACTAATATAGAGTTCATGCAGATGATGCCCGGCTTTATCGAGCCCAAACGAAACCTTGTCTTTAACGAGAAGACCTGGCGTTACGTCAAGTTCGACCAACCGGTCGATATCGCCGACGACAAGCTGGACAATCTGCGCGAGCAACGCTCTGGATATGGCCCCTTCACTTCGCGTCTGGCTTCCCGCGCCATCGATCTTGCCATCGATCAAGCAGGCGCCGAAGGCCTGGCGCTCCACTACGACTTCCCCCGCGAGGACGTCCCTGAGTTTGTGCAGACCTTTGCCACCTGGCTGCAAGACGAGCACGGCATCGCGCCGACCGACGAGATGCGCGTTGCGATGTATGCCCATGCCGCCAACGGCGGTATCAAGATCGACAAGACCGCGTACACGGGCGTTGAGGGCCTCTATGCTTGCGGCGAGGCGACAGGCGGCATGCACGGCGCCGATCGCATTGGCGGCCTATCAAGCGCCAACGGCATCGTGTTTGGGCGCATCGCGGGCGCATCGGCAGCCCAAGCGGCACAGAATGCACCTGAGGCAGCCCTGAAGGCGGATATCGCCCTCCCCCAGCATGGCATTGCCGCAACAGACGCCGAGCGCCTGACCCGCAACCTCAAACACACGATGAGCACCTACTGCATGATCAACAGGACCGATGCAGGTCTATCCAAGGCTCTGCAACAGCTTGAAAGCCTGCAAGACGAGGCAACGGCCCCGAGCAAGCCACACGCCAATGACAGCGAAATCGCAGCCCTCGCCCGCCTACAGTCGCAGATTCAACTGGCAACGGAGATGGTCAAAGCCATGCGCAAGCGGACCGAAAACCTCGGATCCCACTATCGAGCGGACTAAATCGATTCTCGCTTTGAGTTTGATCACAACTTCTCAACATGCATCGAGCCCCGTAAGCATGATTCCCCTAAGGAAACACGCTTACGGGGCATTAACCGTGTTTTCCCTAAGGGAATCACAGTGCAGATTTCCTCAGCTCCGCGCCCTTTCGGGTTCGACCCAGTGCGAGGTTAATAAAAAAGCGACCAGCCGAAGCCAGTCGCTTTAACATGCTTTGGGTGGGCCGTCAGGGGGTCGAACCCTGGACCTTGGGATTAAGAGTCCCCTGCTCTACCAACTGAGCTAACGACCCGATATCAACACGAAGCAAGAACTGGGGTGGGTAAAGGGACTCGAACCCTCGACCTACGGGACCACAACCCGTCGCTCTAGCCAACTGAGCTACACCCACCGTGTCCTGTGCGCTTCGCGCTCGACTATTATTGCAAGGAACGCCACGCGATGCAAGCCCCAATTTTCAAGAATTTTGAAAAGAGTTTTTCGAGCGCGTTTCGAGCAATTCCCACCGGTTTCATAGGAGTAAACTTGCCCCACTGCAAATGCTCGAAAGGACAAGCATGAAAGAACTCTCCAATCGCACGGCAACATTTACCGATTCGGTCATCCGCCGCATGACGCGCATCTCCAATAAGTACGGTGCCGTCAACCTCTCGCAGGGCTTCCCCGACTTCGATCCTCCGGCGCAGCTGCTCGAGAGCCTCAGCGCCATCGCTACCGACCCCAAGCCGCTCTATCACCAGTACTCCATCACTTGGGGCTCCCAGGCCATGCGCGAGGCGCTCGCCGCCAAGCAGGAGCACTTTATGGGCATGCCGATCAACCCCAACGAGAACATCGTAGTCACATGCGGCTCTACCGAGGCCATGATGGCCGCCATGATGACGGTCACGAACCCCGGCGACAAGGTCGTAATCTTCTCGCCGTTCTACGAGAACTACGGCGCCGACACGATCCTCTCGGGCGCTGAGCCCATCTATGTGCCGCTCAACCCGCCCACGTTCAGCTTCGAGCGCGAGGTCCTCGAGACGGCCTTCCGCGACAACGACCCCAAGGCCATCGTCCTGTGCAACCCGTCCAACCCCTGCGGCAAGGTCTTTACGCGCGAGGAGCTCACCTTTATCGCCGACCTCTGCAAAAAGTACGACGCCTACTGCATCACCGACGAGGTCTATGAGCACATCGTCTATGCGCCCCACGAGCATGTCTATATGGCCACGCTGCCCGGCATGTTCGAGCGCACCATCAGCTGCAGCTCGCTGTCCAAGACCTACTCCATCACCGGTTGGCGCCTGGGCTACACCATCTCCCCGGCCGAGATTACCGAGCGCATCAAGAAGGTCCACGACTTCCTCACGGTGGGCGCCGCCGCTCCCCTGCAGGAGGCCGTCGTCACCGCCCTCAATTTCGACGATAGCTATTACCAGGAGGTCCTCGACCTCTACACCGCCAAGCGCGACCTGTTCTGCCAGGGCCTCGATAGCATCGGCCTCACGCACAACGTGCCGCAGGGCGCCTACTACGTGATGATAGACATCTCAGAGTTTGGTTATGACAGCGACCTCGACTTCTGCGAGGATCTCGCCTCCAAGGTTGGCGTGGGCGCCGTGCCGGGCTCAAGTTTCTTCCGCGAGCCCGTCAACCACCTGATCCGTTTTCACTTTGCCAAGCGTGACGAAACGCTCAACGCCGCGCTCGAGAACCTCAAGTCCCTGCGAGATAAAATCAAACCGCGCGGGTAGAGACGGTCCAACAACTAAAAGCACCAAAGAAACCTCGCATCGTCCGTTAGGCTGCGAGGTTTCTTTTTATATCGCTTTCTTAATTTTTTTAGGGCGCTATACTTTAGGAGTGAAGTAACTCGCCCAATAGAGAGGGACGCTATGGCAGGGCAACAGCTTATCGGAGCACTCGAGGCCGGCGGCACCAAGATGGTGTGCGCCACGGGCTATGCGGACGGCACGGTCCTCGAACGCGAGCAGATCGCGACCACAACCCCGCAGGAGACCGTTGAGGCCGTCAACGCATGGTTTGCAGACAAGGGCATCGCCGCCCTGGGCATCGGCGCCTTTGGTCCCACCGCAGTCAACCCTGCCTCGCCACAGTATGGCAAGATTTTGGAGACGCCCAAGACCGCATGGCGCTACTTTGACCTGCTGGGCACCATCCAAAACGAGCTCAACGTCCCCTGCGGCTACGACACCGACGTCAACGTCGCCTGCCTGGGCGAGGTCACCTTTGGCTGCGCACAAGGCCTTACCGACGTGGTGTACCTGACCATCGGCACCGGCGTGGGCGCCGGCGCGCTCTCGGGCGGTCAGCTCGTTCATGGCATGATGCACCCCGAGGCCGGTCACATCCTGGTTACCCGAGACCCGCGTGACGCCATCGGCGAGCACAGCGGCTGCCCCTTTCACGACAATTGCTTGGAGGGCCTCATCGCCGGTCCTGGCGTCAAAAAGCGCTGGGGCGGTAAGTCCGCCGGCGAGATGGCCGACGACCCGGAGGCCATGGACCTGCTTGCCGGATACCTTGCGCAGGCGCTCATGACCTACACGCTGTGCTATGCCCCGCAGAAGATCATCATCGGCGGTGGCGTTGCCGATCACACCCCTATCGTGCCGCTCGCCCGCAAAAAGTGCGCCGAGATGCTCAACGGCTACATCGTCACGCCCGAGGTCAACGATATCGACACCTACATTGTCAACAATAGTCTCGAGGGCAAGCAGGGTATCATGGGCTGCCTGGCCCTGGGTGCTGCCGCGCTTCAGCAGTAGGCGCGCCAAAGGGGCGCCGCAACGTCCAGCAATCCCATCCTACGGGATGACGCCGCCACGCCCCGTATAAGCACCCAAACAAAGAAAGGCCGCCTAGGACCAAGCAACGTGTCCTAGGCGGCCTTTTTGGCACATATGAGCGATCGTAGAAGATATCGAAGCACAACGCCCGCCATCGCTCCGCAGCAGTCGATCATCACGTCGGTGATCATGCCGGCGCGACCGGGCACAAAGAGCTGAATCGTCTCGTCAATCGAGGGAATCAGCAGCAAGAACACCGCCGTGGGAAGCAGCACGTCAAAGGTGCGACGGCCATCGACATCGAAAGCGTGCGTCGCCAGAATGCCGAGCACCATGTACTCGGTAAAATGCGCGCACTTACGAACGACGAAGTTGGTCACCCACTCATACGGAAGCCCCATGCCGTGCAGAAAGCCGCGAACGGCCTCCATAATCGACAGGCTCAATGAACCGGACCCCGTGCCGGGAACCATCGAATTGCCCCAGATGAGCAGCACCATCAAGCAGGTCGCGACCGCCCATTTTCGATCGAGTTTAAGCATGCAGGAGTTATGCCTCCGCACAGAGCGGCTCAAAGCTGGCGGTGCCACCCTCGATAACGCTCAGATAGGCACGGCCCGTGCGCCTCACCGCTGCAGACTGCAGGCGGTCGATCTCCTCCTCGAGAATCTGATTGACGCGCTCGTGACGACGGTTCTCCATGATGCCGGCAGCGATGGCCTCGGCACGCTCGATACCTTCGCGCGAGATGCGCGCGGTGTCCTCGGGGAACACGGCGCTGTGGCGACCAACGTAAGCGGGGGCAGCGGGCTGAGGAGCAGGCGTAAACACCGGAGCGGCAACGGGAGCGGGCTCGACGACCTCGTCCAAAATTGCGGCAGCGGCGGCCCACATGCCCTCGTGGCCCGAATAATCGGCCATGGGGACGTCTTCCTCGGGAGTCGCATCGACAGACTCGTCGACTGCGACGGGCTGGGACGCGGATGCCGGGACATCGACCGGGGCAGCGACCACATACGGCATGTCATTCGAGATGACCGGCTCGTCAAGGTCATCGAGATCGATAGCCGCAGCAGAGGCGTCGCTGATGATCGGCATGTTGGCAAGGTTCACGTTGTACGGCACTGCCTCCGCCGCCTGCTGCTGTGCAGGAGCGCCCCACAGCGAGCTTTCGGCAGCACGACGGGCGGCAATAGTCTCCTCGTCGACGGCCAGCGGCTCGTCGGCATAGGGGTCGGCGGCGGCAGCAGCCGGAGTCACGGGCACGGCAGTGTCATACGTAACGGATTGAGCTGTGGCGGCGTTGTTGGCAGCGTTAGCCACGAGCGCCACAAAGGCGGCCGTGCTGCCCGCAGGAGCGGCATGAGAGCCCGAGACGGCGCGCGCAGCGGCAGCGATGTCATCGCGGTTATAGGAGCCGGTCTTACCGCCGTAGGTGAGTTCGTCGATAGCGACCTGGTAGACGTCGCGTGAGCGCGTGGGATCGCAACTGACCGGCGAATCGTCGTCGAGCATGCTATCGATCATGGACCAGGCGTCGGCCTCGCTCATGGCGTCTGCGGCACGGGCGATGGTGGGGACGCCATCGTCGGCACGACGGCGCTGGAAGGCACCGGTCAGGCCAGAGAAAACCGAAGAGGGCTGCGCGGCGTTTGCCTGAACGGCAGGAGCCGCAGCAGCAACGCCCTGAGGGGCAGCCCACTGCTGTTGGGCGGGCATCGAGGCGGTCTGGAACTCATCTTGATGCTGGTTGACGTTCGCAGCGCCACCCATGGCGTCGGGCTGGAACAGGCGCTCGGCATGCTGCGCGCGATATTCAGAAATGCCGAGCGAGGCGGCATAGATACCCACGCCCGCCACCGCACCCACGGCAAAGGGAACAGCGCCCGCGACGACCGTCTCGTTCACCGACGAAAACGGCAGCGTGGCAGCATACATCACCACGGGAGCGGCAAGGCCGATTCCGCAGGAAAGTCCAGCAAGGACTGCTCGTTGTGTTGCATCAGAAGAAGCCATGAGCTCTCCCCATCTTCCAGCACCCAAATCGCATCATTCAGTTGGCTGCGCGAGAGAAGATGAAGCGGGGCTATGCCCCAAAGCAACGGTATGTGGTTCGTTTCATCTGCGTTTTCCGTCGCGAAGCTTAACAGCTATTATGCGAAACCCCCTTGGGGATTGCAAGCGACGAAGCGGGATTGAAACGGGAAAATCGCTGCTTGCCGGTCGTGAGGTCAATAATCGCTGGCGAGCGGCTATACGAAAAGGGCCAGGATCTAAACCCGGCCCTTCTGGCATATCTATGGTTGTTGTCGCGTGCAGCGAGCGACTTAGAACGTCTGCTCGTAATCGCTGTGCTTCTTTGCCGAACGCACCAGGAACTCCTGGTTGGTATTAGTGCCCTTGAGGCCCTTGATAAACGATGCGGCCGCGCGCTCGGTATTGTTCATACCGGCGAGGATACGGCGCAGGCCAAAGACAAACGGGCGCATCTGCTCGTCGACCAGCAGGTCCTCGTTGCGCGTGCCGGAGGCAACGGGGTCGATGGCCGGGAAGATGCGGCGGTCGGCAAGGTCGCGGTCGAGCTTGAGCTCCATGTTGCCGGTACCCTTGAACTCCTCAAAGATGACCTCGTCCATCTTGGAGCCGGTATCGATAAGGGCGGAAGCCAGGATGGTGAGCGAGCCGCCGTTCTCGATATTGCGGGCTGCACCCAGGAAGCGCTTGGGCGGATACAGGGCCGCCGAATCGACGCCGCCCGACAGGATACGGCCCGAGGCGGGAGCGGCCAGGTTGTAGGCGCGGGCAAGGCGCGTGATGGAGTCGAGCACCACCACGACATCGCCACCCAGTTCCACGATGCGTTTGGCACGCTCGATCACGAGCTCTGCCACGCGAGTATGGTTGTCGGCGGGCATATCGAAGGTCGAGGCCACGACCTCGCCCTTGATGGAGCGCTGCATGTCAGTGACCTCTTCGGGGCGCTCGTCGACGAGCAGGCAGATGAGGTGCACCTCGGGATTGTTGATCGAGATAGACTGGCAGATCTTCTTGAGGATCGTGGTCTTGCCGGCTTTTGGTGGCGACACGATCAGGCCACGCTGGCCCTTGCCGATCGGCGACACGATGTCGATGGCGCGACCGGTGATGGAATCCTTGCCGTGCTCCATGCGCAGCGGCTCATTGGGATAGACCGGGGTAAGGTCGCCGAACTTGGGGCGATTGCGGATCTGCTCGGGATCCATGCCGTTAACGGTCGTGATCTTGGCGAGGCCGGCGCGCTTGTCGCCGCCGCGTGAGGGGCGCAGCGAGCCCTCGATCACATCACCCGTACGCAGGCGTGCGGAGCGGATGAGATATGCGGGGACAAAGGCGTCGTCGCTGGACTTCATGTAGCCGTGGGCATGGATGATGCCGGAGCTGTCCGGGCGAATCTGCAGAATGCCCTTGATGTCGCGGAAGCCCTCGGCCTTCGCAGCGGTGGTGTAGATTTCCTCGACGAGCTCGGCCTTCTTCTTGCCGGTCGTCTCGATCTCGAACTCCTTGGCCTTTTCGCGCAGCTCGGCGACCTTCATAGCCGCGAGTTCCTCGCGCGAAAGCGTAGGCTCGGTCGGGGCGGCGTTACGCTCCTTGTTGCGCTGCTTGCGATCGCGTTGACGGTTACGGCGGTCGTTGTTGCGTTCGTCTTTGCGCTCGTTGCGCTCGTCGTTACGCTTGTGCTGACGGCGGTTGGGGCGGGCGCTATCATCGGTCTCGGCGGTCGTGGCGCCCTCGGCCGCCGGAGTTGCGGCGTCGGTGTCGGCCGGGACTTTATTATCGGCCTTGGTATCGGCATCGGCATTGGGCTCGGCATCGACCTGCTGCTCGGCGGCCTTAGCCTTTGCAGACTTCTTGCGCGTACGCTTGGGCTTCTCGGCTGCCGGCTGACCGGCGTTCTCGGCATCGGGAGCGGAGTCGACGGCCGCCCCGGCGACCTCGTTGCCAGAATCCTCGGACGCGTCCTTTTTCGAACCCTTGGCCTTGGACGAGCGCTTATCGGCCGTGCGACGGCTGCGACCGGGGCGAACATCGGCGGGCTCGCCCTCGGCGGGTGCGTCGGCCTCGGTGGCAGCGGCTCCCTGGGCAGGAGCGTCGGCGACGGGCGCGGGCGCGGCGGTCATCGCGGCGTCCTGCGCTGCGGCTGCTGCAGCGGCAGCGGCAGCCTTCTCGGCCTCGACGAAGGCCTTGGGCTTGCGGCCGCGACGGTGCGGACGAAGAGCAGGATCGACAACGGGAACCTCGTTGGCCTCGGCAGGTGCTGCAGACTCAGAGGGCTGCGCACCCTCCCCTACCGCAGAACGAGCCGGAGCTTCACCGGACTCTTGAGCCGCCTGCTCAGCATCCAGCTGAGACTTGGCCGCACGACGACGCGTGCGCGGAGCCGGCTTCTCGGTCGGCTGCCCCGCGACAGGGGTCTCGGTGGCCGTATTCGCCTCGAATACGGCCGGAGCCACCAGCTCGGTCAGAGCTGCGGCCTCAAGCTCGGCAGCACGGCGACGGGCGCGCACAACCTGAGCCTCGCTGATTTGTGCCAGCGCGCGGGCCTGTGCAACCTCATCGGAAATGGGGGCCGAGGCATCGGCGGCAACGGGTCGCTTCGCGCGCGTGACACGCGTCGTGCGACGCTTGGGCTTTGCAGCCTCCTCGCCGTCAGCGGCGGGCTTAGGCGCACGGCGTGTGCGCTTGGGCTTTACGGGCGCGGCATCCTCTTCGGCCGCAGGGGCAACTCCCTCGCCAGCAGCAGGCGCGACCTTCTCAGCCGATGCGGGCGCAGACGTCGAAGCGGCCCTGGGGGCATCAGGAACCGATGCCTGCACCGGTGCAGGCATCGCGACCTGGTCCGACGCAACCGGTGCAGCGGGAGCGGTTTGCGCCGTCGTTATTTCGTTTTCTTGCTGTTGATCAGACACAGTGTTTGCTCAACTTTCTTTTCAAGCCCTGTGATCACATGCTCCCTGCATATACCTTCAGGGCGGCTAAACAGTCTAGCTCCGTCGAGTGAGCGACGGGCATCATTGATCTGTATCGAGATGATTGCGTCATACACGCAGCGTTAGTGTAACACAACCGCAACCACCTGCAACTTAGTCATTGGGGACGTTCTTAAACGGCTAGTCAAAAGGGACACTCTTCCTCAAAAGCGTCTTAATCAAAAGCGCCTTGAAATGTCGCGCCAGAGGAGCGAAGCCGTGGCATCCGGAATGGCTGCGCCGCGAATCGCGCCCATCTACTACATTTGCCCCCGGGCGTCTGACCATACCCTTGTTTTTTCAAAAACAACGAGTCTGCTACCTGCGGTTTTAATATCGTACTTTTCGGCATGGTTCGGGATATGCGTCCAAACGTAGGAGATGAGCCCGATTCGTGGCGGACGGGTCTGCGCCACCCCTCCACGAGACAAAAATGATTCGTTTCCCCCGTCCCCAAGGGGTAGTTTTCAAAACTATGCCGGATTACGGGGCCAGAATGATGCGTGCCAACCATACCCAGTATTTTCAAGAAACAATAAACCGTCTACCTGCGGTTTTAATTTCGCTATTGGCGCCATGGTCGCCAGTTGGCGATTCAGCCCCGTAAACCGGTATAGTTGCGATTTGGTAGCATTTTCAAGCAAACTGACTAGTCCCGTCAAACGCAAAAACCCGACCTCCACGATGGAGATCGGGCTTTCAAGGCTCATCTAAACCGAATTTACACGGTCAAACGACCCGCAGATTACATCTGCTCGGGAGCGGAAACGCCAACGAGGGTAAGCACCAGGGCGAGCGTCACGCGGACGGCGTCGCAAGCGGCCAGACGGGCGCGCGAAAGCTCGGGGTCGACGGGACGGCCCTCGCTCGGCAGCACCTGGCGGGCGGCGTAGAAGCTGTGGAAGTCGCCGGCGAGCTCCTCGGCAAAGTGCGTCAGGCGGAACGGAGCGCGGTCGCGAGCGCAGCTGGCGATGAGGTCGGTGAGCTCGTTGAGCTTACGCGAAAGGGCAAGCTCAGTCGGGTCGGTCAGCAGCGAGTAATCGACGTTCTCACCGATGGCCTTGGCGGCGACGGCCTTCATGCCCATCTCGTCAGCCTGCTCGGCGGTAACGTCGGCGGCGCGACGCAGGATGGAGCACACGCGGGCGTGAGCGTACTGCACGTAGTACACCGGGTTGGAGTTGTCGCGCTTCTTAACTGCCTCGATGTCGAAGTCGACCATCTGGTTGGAGCTCTTGGAGATGAGCGTGTAGCGGGCGGCGTCAGAGCCGACCTCGTCGACGAGCTCCTGCAGGGTCACCATGGTGCCCTTGCGCTTGGACATACGGACGGGCTTGCCGTTGCGCAGCAGGTTGACGAGCTGGCCCAGCAGAACCTCGAACTTGCCGGGGTAACCGAGAGCGTCGCAGACGCAGCGGACGCGCTCGATGTAGCCGTGGTGGTCGGCGCCCCAGATGTCGATGACGTGGTCGACGCGCTGGAACTTGTCCCAGTGATAGGCAACGTCGGAGGCGAAGTAGGTGTACTCGCCGTCGGACTTGATCAGGACGCGGTCCTTATCGTCGCCCAGGTCGGTGGAACGGAACCACAGGGCGCCGTCCTTGGTGTAGAGGTAGCCCATCTTGTCGAGCTTCTCGAAAGCGCGGTCGACGGCGGAAGTGCCGGCGGTCTCGCCCTCGGTGTCCTTCACGTACAGCGAGCGCTCGGAGTACCAACGATCGAAGTCGCAATTGACGGCGTGGCAGAGGTCGCGCATGTTGTCGACCATCTTCACATAGCCGCGCTCACGGAAACTCTCCATGCGCTCCTGCGGATCGGCGTCGACCCACTTGTCGCCGTCGGTGCGCCAGAACTCAGCGGCCTCGTCGATGATGTAATCGCCGCCGTAGGAGTCCTTGCCCAGAGTCTTGGCAAAGTTGTCCTGGTAGGGATGGGTCTCGGGGTGCTCGTCGTTCTCGTCGGCAACGAAGGCATCGCGGTCGGCGATCAGAATCTTGTGAGCCTCATCGATGTCCACGCCCTGCTTGGCGATGATGTCGGCAAGCTGCATATAGCGCGTGCTGATGGAGTTGCCGAAGGTGTTCATCTGAGAGCCATGGTCGTTGATGTAGAACTCACGCTGAATCTCGTAGCCGGCGTGGTCCATAACGCGGCAAAGGGAGTCGCCCAGAGCGGCCCAGCGGCCATGACCGATGTGCATAGGGCCGACGGGGTTGGCGGAAACGAACTCGACCTGGGTCTTCAGGCCGCCGCCGACGTTGGACTTAGCGAAATCCATACCCTTCTCGCGGGCCTCGCCAAAGATGGCGTTCTTGACGGCAACGGAGAGGTAGAAGTTGATGAAGCCAGGGCCGGCGATCTCAACCTTCTCAATCGCAGGGTCCTCGGGCATATGGGCAACGACGGCCTCGGCGATCTTGCGCGGGGCGCAGTGAGCCAGCTTGGCGGACTTCAGGGCCATGGTGGAGGTCCACTCGCCATGAGAAGTATCAGCCGGTCGCTCGATGGCGCAATCGTCAAGTTCAAATGCGGAAAGGTCGCCGGCCTCCTGGGCCGCAGCAAGCGCAGCGCGTACCAGCTCTTCAATCTTCTCGGGCATAGATCCTCCTTGTGTTAAAGCCCCCGAGCTCTTGGTCACTCGTAGGGCAAAAGCCAGAGTTTGTAGCACTCTATCACAAGCGACGGGCACTGTCGCAGGGTAAAGCTAATAGATATTGCATATGCACAAAAATGACTACAGCTTGCATGGAGTCACTCAAAGATGCCGGTCTGCCTGCAGATTATGCAGGCGTTAAAAATGCATAAAGGTGTGAATGAGCTGCGTCTGTTATCGAATACTCTTACCTATCAGAGTTGTGTGCTTTTCCTGCATAAAGTAAGGGTTTGCGCACGTCAGCGTGTTATTCTAGACATACGTAAATTCGTATAAGTTGGAGGTAGCATGTTCTCAATCGGTCAACACGTCATTCATCCGGGTCAGGGAGTCTGCACCGTCGTCGGTTTTAGGGACGACACGCCGCAGCCCATGCTGTTGCTCGAGACCAAGCAGGGACATGCGCAGACGATCCTTATGTACCCCGTGGCGCAGGCCGATCGTTTGCATGCCGCCATCTCCCAGCAAGATGCCGAGCATCTGCTGAGCCATTATGACGAGCTCGAGTGCGACACCTTTACCGAGCGCAACAGCTCGCTCGAGGAGACGCACTTTAAGCAGCAGCTCAAGCTGGGCGCGCCCGAGACGGTTCGCGTGGCAAAAACCATGATGCACCGTATTCGCCAGGCCGAGGAAGCAGATAAAAAGCCCAGCTCTTACTACATGCGCGTGCTCAAGGAGGCCAAGCGCCGCTCCATCGAGGAGTTCGCCGTGGCCCTGGGCGTCACCGAGGAGGACGCCGAAGCCCGCCTAGCCCAAGCCGCCCTCAACTAACCTGCCAAAAAGGGACAGGTTTATTTTGGCAGGTTTTATCTGGCCAAACGTCAACAAACAATCAGTAAATGGCCGTGTGCTCCATTTTGTTTGTGAGCGCCCGGCCATTTTTCTATCGCCGCGGAAATGCGTGAAGCCTATTTGCGATGAAATCAAGCGAGGGCCGTCCAGATCGACGCAACCAACGCCCGCATCCACAACAAGCGTGTCCGTCTTGCTCAATTACCATTAAAAAGCATCAATTTGAAAACGCAATAACATTTCGGCAGGTAGCAGCTATAGTCGGTGAAGTGAATCTCAACAACCGAAGCCTCCGAATGAGGTATCTTCAGCCCATCTAAGCTAAAGGAGGGGCCATGCCGAGAAAACCTCGTTCAAAGTCACCAACCGGTTATTTCCACGTCACGTTGCGTGGAAACGGAGGGCAATTGCTGTTTGACGATGCTGAGGACCGAATCGCCATGCTTCAGATCCTCGATGCGATCCTCCCCAAACACAATATCGAGCTTATCGCTTGGTGCCTTATGGGAAACCACATTCATCTGCTCATCGACGATCCGGACGACCGCAAGAGCGACGCGATGCACGCGGTAGCCGTATCGTATGCGGGCAGGTACAATGCGCGGACGGGGCATATCGGCCACGTGTTTCAGGAGCGGTTTTGGGATTCGCCGATTAGATCGGAGGAGTATCTGCTCGAAGCAATTCGATATATTCATTTGAATCCTCAAAAAGCAGGACTGGCGACATACGACGACTATCCATGGAGCAGCCATCGTGAGTACCTAATGGGAGCAAGGTCTCGGCCGCATGTCACCGGGGACATTGTCGACGCACTTTTTCCGACGCCGCGCTCATATTTCAAGTTCATGAAAAGTGTACCCACGCTGCCCTATCGTCCGAGCGCAACGGCAAAGGTGCGAGAGGAAGATCTAAGTGAATTTGGTGCGGCAGTCGTGCAAAACGTCGCGGGATGTGCGCCCACAGAACTCAAATCCGTCTCCAAGGCACTTCGCAACGAAGCGATACTGGCCCTTCGAAAAGAAGGGCTGACGATCAAACAGGTTCAGTTATTAACCGGGTTGGGAACGTGGATTATAAAGAATGCCGCATAGTCACCTGCCGGCAACGACTGAATAGTCCCGAGGCGTCACAAGAAAACGGAAACGCCTCCGCAGTTAAGAACTACAACGGAGGCGTTTCCACAGATAAAACATGTCAAAATAAACCTGTCCCTTTTTGGCAGGTTAGGCCTGGAAGGTGTCGCGGTCGGGCGCGAAGGACTGCATGGCCGCGATGGTGCGGTCGAAGAGCTCGGGAAGCTCCCAGCCCAGCATCTCGGCGCCCTGCGAAATCACGTCGCGCGAGCAGCCGGCGGCAAAGCGCTTGTCTTTGAACTTCTTCTTGAGCGACTTGGTCGTAAAGTCCATGACGCTCTTGCTCGGACGCATGACGACGGCGGCTCCGATCAGGCCGGTGAGTTCGTCGCAGGCAAACAGGATCTTTTCCATCTGCAGCTCAGGCTTGGGCAGCGAGGTATTGAAATCGGACGTATGCGTCTGGATGGCGCGGATGAGCTCGGGCGATGCACCCTCACCTTCAAGGATCTCGGCCGCATAGATGGTGTGGTTCATGGGGTCGTCCTCATGCTCCTCCCAATCCAAGTCGTGCAGCAGGCCGACGAGGCCCCAGAACTCCTCGTTCTCGGGGTCGAACTCGCGCGCAAAGTAGCGCATAGTGCCCTCGACCGTTTCGCCGTGGGTGATGTGGAACGGGTCCTTATTGTGCTCGTTGAGCAATTCGAACGCACGGTCGCGGGTGATTCCGGCGGAAAGCGTCTGGGACATGGCAGTACCTCCAGGTGAGTCGGTGCTAGGACACGGTGTCACTATCGTATATCGCCGCGGGCCAAGTCGAAAGGCAGAAAAGGCATGCGGAGAAAAAAGCCGGGCGAACGTGTCGCCCGACAAAACCGCAGATAAAACCTGCCAAAATAAACCTGTCCCTTTTTGGTAGGTTTAGGGACGGACCTGGCCGGTGCCGCGGAGCTTGTATTTGTAGGTAGTGAGGGCCTCGGCGGCAAAGGGGCCGCGGGCGTGGAGCTTTTGGGTCGAGATGCCGATCTCGGCGCCCAGGCCAAACTCGCCGCCGTCGGTAAAGCGCGTGCTGGCGTTGGCATACACGGCCGAGGCATCGATTGCGTCCAGGAAGCGCTCGCCGGCATCCTCGTCCTCGGCAACAATGGCCTCGGAGTGCATGGAGCCGTAGCGATTGATGTGCGCGATAGCTTCGTCCTCGTTTGCCACGACCTTCACACTCATCTCGAGCGCCAGATACTCGCGGCCCCAGTCCTCCTCAGTCGCGGCAACATAGTCGTCGCCCTCGGCAAGCCCGGCGGCGGCGCATGCGGCGCACGTGGCCTCGTCGCCATGAATCAGCACGCCGTGGTCGTGCAGCACGGCAACGACCGCCGGCAAAAACGAATCCGCCACGGCACGGTCGACCAGCAGCGATTCGGCGGCATTGCACACGCCCACGCGCTGGGTCTTGGCATTGACGATAATATTGAGCGCCTTATCAAAGTCGGCGGATTCATGCACGTAGATATGGCAGTTGCCCGTGCCCGTCTCGATCACCGGCACAAGCGACTCGCGCACGCAGCGCTGGATCAGGCCCGCACCGCCACGCGGAATGAGCACGTCGACGATGCCGCGGAGCTTCATGAGCTCGCCGGTGGCCTCGCGGTCGGTGGACTCGATCATCGAGATAGTTTCGCGCGGGAAACCCTGGGCCTCGAGCGCATCGGCTAGCAGTTCGGCAATCATGGCGCACGAGTGATAGGCCAACGAACCGCCGCGCAGGATGCAGGCGTTGCCGGTGCGGATGCAGATGCCCGCAGCATCGGCCGTCACGTTAGGGCGCGCCTCATAGACCATGGCAACCAGACCCAGCGGCACGCTCACGCGGGTGAGGTCCACGCCGCTTGCAAGCACGCGGTGGTCGAGCACGCGGCCGACAGGATCGGGCAGCTCGGCGAGCTTCTCCAGGCCGGCGGCCATGCCCTCGACGCGCTCGGGCGTCAGCAGCAAGCGGTCGAGGAGCCCCGCCGAGGTGCCCGCATCGCGCGCGGAGGACATATCGAGCTCGTTGGCGGCGACGATGGAGTCGACACCATCTCGCAGCGCCGCGGCCATGGCGCGCACGGCCTCCTGGCGCTGCTCATCGCTCGCCGTGGCAAGCGAGGCCGACGCTGCCTTGGCGGCAACAGCAAGATCGTGGACATACGTGGCTATATCGACCGACATGGGCGGCCCTTTCTCTTAGTAGTTTGCCCACCATGGTAGCCGATTTGTGCATGCCCTCGCGCGCGGCGGTAGAATTGGTCAACCCGAAACACCGCAACGAACGGAAGTACCGCATGGCCCTCATCACTTCGTACCACGTCCCCGGCCTCTATGTCGAGGACCACAGCATCGACATCCCCTTGGATTGGCGCGGCCTGGAGCCGATGCTGTTGGCCGTCGGCAGCACCATGCGCCGCGGCGCCATGCCGGCGCCCATCGCCGGCGCGCCCGAGAGCATTAAGCTTTTCTACCGCGTGGTCTGCGCACCTGACCGCATCAACGACGATCTGCCGCTGCTCCTGTTTTTGCAGGGCGGCCCCGGTGGCGAAAGCCCGCGTCCGCTGTCGCCCACGAGCGACGGCTGGATTGAGGAGGCCGTCAAGCATTTCCGCGTCGTGCTGCCTGACCAGCGTGGCACCGGACGCAGCAGCTGTGTTGACGGACGCACGATCGCGGCCCTGGGCGAGCGCGCCGAGGCAGCAGGAGCCAATGCGGCCCACTCACAGGCGGACTTCCTCAAGCGCCACCTCGCCAGCTCCATCGTGCGCGATTTTGAGTACCTGCGCCTGGTGGGCTTTGGCGGCAAGCCGTGGGTCACGCTCGGCCAAAGCTACGGCGGCTTTTTGACGCTGAGCTACCTGTCGCTCTTCCCCGAGGGCGTGGCGGCGAGCTTTACCTGCGGTGGCATTCCCCACGTCCCGGCAAGCGCCAGCGAGGTCTACGCACACACCTTCCCGCGCATGACCGCCAAGACGCAGCAGTATTACGACCGCTACCCCGCCGACGTCGAGCGCGTGGCGACTCTTGCCGATGCGCTTGAGGAGCAGAAGCCCGCGCTACCCGACGGCTCGCCGATGACGGTGGAGCGCCTGCAGCTTATGGGCAGCGACTTTGGCATGAAGCCGAGCTTTGAGCGCATGCATTGGATTATTGATCACGCTTTTGTTGACGGCGACGGCACGCTGAGCTGCGGTGCCTCAGTATCCGATAGCTTTTTGATGCGCGCCTTCGAGCGCACCAACACGCGCACGAATCCGCTGTACTGGACGCTTCAGGAGTTCATTTACGCCGACGGCGACACCATGCCCATTCACTGGGCCGCGGCAGAAGAGAAAGCCCATCGTGCCGAGTTCGACACCCTCGCGCGCCCGCTCATGTTTACCGGCGAGGCCATGTTCCCGTGGATGTTTGAGCAGATGCCCGAACTTAAGCCCTTCAAGCCGGCGATGGACCTGCTGATGGAAGACACGAGCTGGGACAAGATCTACGACCCGCAGCGCCTGGCCTGCAACGAAGTGCCACTCCAGGCCGCCGTGTATTTCGACGACATGTACGTGGACTCGGGCATGCAGCTCGACACGCTCAGCCACGTGGACAACTCGCACGCCTGGGTGACCAACGAGTTCGAGCACGACGGCCTGCACGGCAGCGTGGTGTTCAAGCACCTCCTCGACGAAGCCCTCAACCGCGGAGACCTGCGCCGAATCTTCTAGTGAAGAAGTGTCCCCGTCAACCGGCACAACAGGAACGTCCCCAAGTGCCGAATTCCCGAGCGCCGGATGACGCCCTTCGCCACGAAAGCGGCCCATCTACTACGTTTCACCCGCATGGCTCAACCAGATGCCATAAATAAAGAAAACCGCAGGCATTCTACCTGCGGTTTTCTTTTTGCAATTCTTGGCTTGGTCACCGATAGCCTATTAAAAGTAGTAGATGGGCCGTTTTCGTGGCGACCAGCTCGGACATAAGCGCGGCGGGGCAAAGTTACCCTGGTAATTTCGCCCCACGTGCATTGCAGATCGAAGGCGCCCGGCGTCGAGGCCTAAGCAAATACAATCAAGTTGTCCCTGTGGATCGCGGGCTTCTCGGCCAGGTCTGCCAGCAGGCGGTTGCTGGCAATCTGGTCCTGACGGCGTCCGGCTGCAAGTTCCAGCACGTCCGAATCGGCCTCGGCGATACCGCGAGCGACGACCATACCGCTCGGATCGCAGACATCGAGCACATCGCCCTCGGCAAACTCTCCATCGACCTGGCGAATACCCACCGCGAGCAAAGACGAGCCACGGCTGACCAGCGCCTTCGCGGCGCCGTCATCAATCGTCACCGAGCCGTGCGCCTTGTCACCCAGCGCGATCCACAGCTTGCGGGGCGCGATGTCCAGGCGCTCCGCCGGCGGATCGAACAGCGTACCCACGCTCTCGCCACGGGCCAGACGCACGAGCGCATCGGGCTCCTCGCCCGAGCAAATCACGCTCTGAATGCCAGCCGTCATCAAAATGCGGCTCGCGCGAATCTTGGTAATCATGCCGCCGGTTCCCACCGACGTCGAAGAATCGCCCGCCGAGGCAATGATCTTGGCATCGATCTTATGCACGACCGGGACAAACTCGGCCGTGGGGTCCTCATGTGGATTGGCGGTATAAAGGCCATCGATGTCCGAGAGCGTCACGCACAGATCGGCAGAAACCAGGCAGCTTACAAGCGCCGCCAGTGTGTCGTTGTCGCCAAACTTGATCTCATCGACGGTAACGGTATCGTTCTCGTTGACAACCGGTACCACACCCAGCTCCACCAGACGCAGCAGGGCGTCGCGCGCATGCAGGTAGGACGTGCGGCGCGCCGTGTCGTGGCGCGTGAGCAGCACGAGCGAGGTGAGTAGGTCACGCGCATGGAACTCCTCGTCGTAGGCCGACGAGATAATGCACTGGCCGGCCGAAGCGCATGCCTGCAGGCTCGGCAGATCGCCGACCGGTTTGCGGTCAAAGCCCAGCACAGGATAGCCACAGGCAATGGCGCCGGAGCTCACCACGACCAAGCGCCAGCCGAGCTTGCGCAGGGCCGCGGCCTGATCGGCCAGGCCACCGATAAACGCGCGGTTGACCTTGCCGTCGGCACCCACCACCGTGGACGAGCCGATCTTTACCACCATCGTTTTATAAGAAGTCGTCATACGTCAAACCAATCGAATGTCGAGCGTTCGGGCGAACGGGCGAACGGGCGAGCGAGAAAATGATCCGTTTTCCTCCGTCGCATGCGGATCACCGGAGGAGCCGCAAGGCCAACTGATCCGCTTTCCTCCGTCCCCAAGGGATCATTTTGCCCAGGGGAAGGCCGAAGCCGCGGCCATGTTCTTGCGCACGAGCTCGTCGCGTACCCGAGCCAGGCCCTGCTCCATGCCCACCACGTAGGTCTGCGGATACAGAAAGCGCTTGTAGGCAGCGTCCAGATGATCGAGCGCCCAGGCGCAGCGGCCGCGCGCGTCCTCGATGCTCTCGCGAGGAGCCACCGCGCTGCCGTCGCGCACGATCGGCACCAGCAGCTCACGATACTCGAGCTCGGACACATCGGTCACCAAGGCGGCATCATTCACGGCCACAAGGGTATTGCCGCGCGCGGCACCCTCCCCTGCCAGATGGTCCTCGTCATAGATCATGTCGCAGACCGGGCCGCCAAAGCCGTCGTAATAACGGCGCACGCGCTGCACGCCGGGGATCGTGCGCTTGTAGGGCTGCTCGGAAAGCTTCACCACCGGCGTCCACGGGTCCGTCTCGCTCGCGCGGCGGGCCGAAAGCTTGTACACGCCGCCCAGCGCCGGCTGGTCGTAGCAGGTCGCGAGCTTGGTGCCCACGCCAAAGCTATCGATAGGTGCGCCCTGGTCGAGCAGCGACTGAATCGTGTACTCGTCCAGATCGTTGGAGACCGAAATCCCCACATAGGGCAGGCCCTCGGCGTCAAAACGGCCGCGAACATACTTGGACAACTTAGCCAGGTCGCCTGAGTCGATGCGAATGGCCGACAGGCGCTCGCCCGCCGCCTCCATCTCCTTGGCAACCGTAATGGCATGTTCGCAGCCCTCGCGCACGTCGTACGTGTCGATAAGCAGCGTGCAGTTCTTGGGGCTCGACTTGGCAAACGCACGGAATGCCTCGAGCTCGGAATCGAAGCTCATCACCCAGCTATGCGCATGCGTGCCAAAGACGGGAATGCCGTAGCGGCGTCCGGCAAGCACGTTGGACGTAGACGAGCAGCCCGCCACGTAGCTCGCGCGCGCAACAGCCAGGCCGCCATCGGGACCCTGGGCGCGACGCAAGCCGAACTCGGCAACGGGGCGACCATCGGCGGCCAGTACCACGCGCGCCGTCTTGGTGGCAACAAGCGTCTGGAAGCCGACGATGTTGAGCAGTGCGGTCTCGAGCAGCTGGCACTCCAACGACGGGCCGGTGACGCGCACCATGGGCTCGCGCGGAAACACGAGCTCGCCCTCAGGCACGGCGTCAATGTTCACGTGCGCGCGGAAGTTGCGTAGGTAGTCGAGGAATGCAGGCTTAAACATCGCGCCACCGGCCGGAGCCTGGAGCGAAGCTAGATAGTCGATGTCCTCGGGCGTAAAGCGCAGGTTCTCGACAAGCTCTGGAAGCTCGGCGGTGCCGCACATGACGGCATACGCGCTGCCAAAGGGATGGTCGCGGTAAAACGCCGTAAAACAACCCTGCTCATTGGCCTTGCCGCTCTCCCACAGACCCTGGGCCATAGTGAGTTCGTACAGATCGGTGAGCATTGCGATGTCGGTGGGATGCGAGATGTCGGTCAAAGCCATGGGGCGACCTTTCGGATGTGTTGTGCAGGGGTTGAGGGTTGGGCGAGGCGGACGTGCGGGCATGGAGCCCGGCGTGAACAGGTTAGTGCAGGCCCATGCTACCCGTGATCGTGTAGACCATAAAGACGATAAACGCGATGAGGGCGAGCACGATGATGATTTTTTGAGCCGGAGCCATGCCGGGGATCTCATTCTCGCCCGCAGGCTCCTTGGAGGTGACCATGCGCTGGGCAAAGGTCATCTCGTCACGGCTCGGTTTGGGCTCGGCGGGCTTGGGGTGAGCGGCTCTTTTGGGCTGAGGTTTGGGTGAAGTGGGCGCGGGCTTCGCGGCGGCGGGCTTGGGCGCGGGCGCAGGCTCGGATGCAACCTTCGCAGCGGCCTCCTCGGCCTTCTCGCGCTCGGCACGCAGGGCGGCCAGCTCCTCACGCTCGCGGCGTGCCTCTTCCTGGGCCTCGCGACGAGCTTTCTCGGCGCGGAGCTCTTCCAACTCGGCGCGCTCCTCGTCAGACAATGGTTGGGACTCAAGCTCGGCCATAGTTCAGCCCTTTCTTTTTAAAAAAAGCCGCCGACACAATGTCAGCGGCTTATCAAATCCAAGGGTGGAGACGAAGGGAGTCGAACCCTCGGCCTCTGCCATGCGACGGCAGCGCTCTCCCAACTGAGCTACGTCCCCAGGACAAGTTGATATTTTACCTACGGCTCGCCAACTGTCAACGCCCAATACCCAGTCTTTTTGGGACGGGGCTGTTTTGACTACTTTTCGAACGCCCGGGCCACCCGATGATTATTTATCCCCGTCCCAGAAAAATCATCGGCAAACGCACTACTTTGCACTAGTAAGAACACCGGTAGTGTCAAACGCCGGGGTGAAGCTCTCGTCCACTGCGCCGCCTTCTTGCCAGAACATGGTCGTAAAGCCCAAGTCGTCGGCATGATCGAGCACCTGCTCGTACTCCTCGCGCGTCACGGCGCGTGCCAACTCGCCGCCCTGCTCGCGCATGAGCGCATTGGGCGTGTACTGGTTCATGACCGAAATCGGCACGTCGCCCACCGTCTGCCACACCAGGTCCAGTACGCGGCACGAATCGTCCGCATGGCCCGGAAGCACCAGGTGACGCACGATGATACCGCGCTTCACGAGCCCTTCGTCGTCCACCAGCTCTCCCCCGCGGCGCTCGATCTCGCGCGCCATCTGTGCCAGGCCCGACACGGCCACGCGCGGGTAATCCTTAATATGAGAGAGCGACTGCGCAAGCCCGGCATCGGCATATTTAAAGTCGGTGAGCCACACATCAACCAGGTCACCCAGGGCAGCCACGGCACTCGCCCGCTCATAGCCGCTCGTGTTATAGACGATCGGGATGTCCAGCCCGCGCTCCCGCGCTGCGTCAATCGCGGCCGGCAGCAGGTGAGCATAATGCGTCGCAGTCACCAGGTTGATATTGTTGGCGCCCTGGTCCTGCAGCTCCAGCATAATCTCGACCAAGCGCTCGGGCGAAATCTCAAGCCCAAAATTGCCCGTCGAGATCTCGTGGTTTTGGCAGTAGACGCATTTGAGCGAACAGCCGCTAAAGAAAATCGTGCCCGAGCCGGCCTCACCCGAGATGGGCGGCTCCTCCCACATATGGAGCGCCGCGCGGGCGACCTTAAGCGTGTCATCGGCGCCGCACACGCCACGCGCGCCCTCGTCGCGTGCCGCGCCGCAACGGCGCGGACACAAATAGCAGGCGGGCGAAAAAAGTTCGGTCAACGACGTCGGCATAAAAACATGCTCCAAAACAACGATTCAGCAGCTCAAACGCAAAGGCCCGGACCGCACAGACGGCTCCAAGCCCAAGGCGCCGTAATCGTCCGACACGATTTTTGTAATGTCAAGACTGGAATCAACAAAGTGCCGCTTTATGATGTAGGTATTCCACCCCCCGCGGAGCAACTGGGTGAACCGTCGCGTTTATTTAGGGAGCCCACACAGTCGTACTTAGTACAGGTATCCTTCGTTGTTAAGGACGCTGGAACGGTCGATGAGGGCACCCACCTGTTTTAGGTGGGTTCATTTTCGTAACGTGGGGGGTGGTTTTCTTTTGCCGATTTTGCCAAGAATTGCCATCGCAGATCCCGTATGACACCCAACAACGGCACTCGGCAGAACCTCCGCCAACATCCCAATATCTGGTAAGCGCGTGATAATCGCACGGCGCAAACCCCCGCACCCCCTCGGTCGAGTATCATGGGTCAGCTATGCCCTTTTGCGCGTAGCGCCCTTTGACCTTTTCCTTCGACGCTTGGCGGTTTTCGATTCATGGCTTCATCCACGAGCTTCATACCGTACTTATGCGTGGCGGCCGCTGCCTTTATCACGACCTTTCTCACGGTGCCCCTGGTCAAGCGCCTGGCAATTAAGCTCGACGCCGTCGACTATCCCTCCAAGCGCCGTATCAACACTAAGCCCATCCCGCGCATGGGCGGCACCGCGGTCTTTTTGGGCCTCGTCGTCGCCTGCATCGTGCAGATCCTGGGCACCTGGTACCTGGGCTGGCCGCCCGTTTTGGTGCCGCACCCGCGCCTGCACATCAGCTACCCCGTGCTGGCACTCTCCTTTACCGTGATCTTTGCGACCGGCGCGATCGATGATGTCTTCCAACTCAAGCCCAAGCAAAAATTGGCCGGTCAGGTGCTCGCCGCGCTTATCGCCTGCGTGGGCGGCCTTAAAATCGGCGTCATCGTCAACCCGTTTGCCCCTGGCGAGATCGTGCTCGGCTGGCTCGCCTACCCCATCACCGTGATCTACCTGGTGGCGTTCACCAACATCATCAACCTCATCGACGGCCTCGACGGCCTGGCCACGGGCATTTGCGGCATCGCATCGTTCACCATGTTCACGATGGCCATGCTTTCGGGCCGTATCGACGCCGCCGCGCTCTCCATCGCGCTCTTTGGCTCGTGCGTGGCTTTTCTGCATTACAACTTCAACCCCGCGAGCATCTTCTTGGGCGACTCGGGGTCGCTGCTGTTGGGCTTCGCTTTGGGCTCCATATCGCTGCTCAACGTGAGCCGCACCGCCGCGCTCACCTCACTCATCATCCCGCTCATCGTAGCCGGCGTGCCCATCATCGACACGTTCAGCGCCATCGTGCGCCGCAAGCGCGCCCACATTAGCATCGGACAGGCCGACAAGGGCCACATCCACCACCGCCTGATCCAAGAGGGTTACAACCAGAAGCAGGCCGTGCTGCTCATCTACGCCTGGTGCATCATGCTTTCGGCCGGCGCCGCCGCGATCAATCAGGTCGAGGTGCCCACGCGCGTGCTCATCTTTGTCGTGCTCGCCATTGGCTCGGCTGCCTTCGCCAAGCATCTGCACCTGTTTGAGCCCGTCCTGCGCCACCATTACAACAAGCGGACGCACGAAGACGAGCTGGTAACCCCCGACGACCCCGCCTTTAAGCAGGAGGAGCAGGCAGCCGAGGAACGTAGGGAAGAGCGCCACCACAGGCGCTAAGGTAAGCTGCCGAGGATGCGCCCAGGTGCCGCTGGCCAAGCGCAGCCGCGCCGCACCCGTTGCGCAGCTCCGTACCCATCGCGCAAACCGCCCTTTCTCGCCCCTCTCCTGCTTACGCCTCAACCCCTTCAATAAACGCGTTATCATCTTGACCAATACGCATACGTTAGGAGCAATCATGCCAAACGAGAACAGCTACGAAGTAGCGCTGCAAAAGAGCAACGCCATTCGCGAGGGTCTGGCAAAGACGCCCGAGAAGTTCACCATGCTCACCGGCGACCGCCCGACCGGACGCTTGCACCTGGGTCACTACTTCGGCACCCTCAAGGGCCGTGTTGAACTGCAGAACATGGGCGCCAAGACCAACGTGCTCATCGCCGACTACCAGGTCATCACCGACCGCGACACCACCGAGCATATCCAGGACAACGTGTACAACATGGTCATGGACTACCTTGCCTGCGGTATCGACCCCGACAAGACCATGATCTACGCGCACTCCGCCGTACCCGCCGCCAACCAGCTCATGCTGCCGTTCCTGTCGCTGGTCTCCGAGGCCGAGCTGGCGCGCAACCCCACGGTTAAGGCCGAGATGGAGGCCTCGGGCCACGAGCTCACCGGCCTTCTGCTCACCTATCCGGTGCACCAGGCCTGCGACATCCTGTTCTGCAAGGGCAACGTGGTTCCCGTCGGCCGCGACCAGCTGCCGCACATCGAGCTCACCCGTACCATCGCACGCCGCTTTAACAACCGCTACGGCAAGGTATTTCCCGAGGTCGAAGCGCTGCTGTCCGAGACCCCGCTGCTGCCCGGCCTTGACGGTCGCAAGATGAGCAAGAGCTACGGCAACGCCATCAACATCTCGATGACCGCCGAGGAGACGGCCAAGCGCATCAAGAAGAGCCAGACCGACTCCGAGCGCATGATCACGTTTGATCCCGAGAACCGCCCCGGCGTGTCCGGCCTGCTTTCGACGGCCGCCATCTGCACCGGTCGTTCCGAGGTCGAGATTGCCGAGGAGATCGGCATGGGCGGCTCCGGCCAGCTCAAGAAGTACGTGACCGAGGCCGTCAACGAGTACTTCGCCCCGATTCGCGGGCGTCGCCAGCGCTACGAGAACGACCTGGATTACGTGAAGGACGTGCTGCATGAGGGCAATCGCCGCGCCAACGAGATCGCCGAGCAGACCCTGGCCGAGGTTCAGGACGCCATGGGCATGGTGTACTAAACCGATCTGCTGGCTTGAGCTTTCGATTGCTTTAGAGCGGGCGCTACGGCGTCCGCTTTTTTGTTACCCGACCGGTTCGGCTCCGTCCATCGCACTCCCCCGACAAACAGGAACAGGCCCGCTGGCAGTTAGTTGCCAGCGGGCCTGTTCCCGAAGTACACCGTTGAATCGCACAGAGGGGAGGAATGCGAATCAAACTCAACAGGGCAGGCTTTTTCATCGCCTATTGCCTGCTCCGTTGCTGAAAACAATATAGTTCCCCGTGGTTTACTTTCTAACGGCAAAATACGCCGTCACACCTTCTCCATAAGTTAACCCCGGTAAACTAAAACCACCACAAAGGGGACAGGCACCTTTGTGGTGGTTTTGGCCACGGCGGAGCCGCTAGAGCCCTGCTGGCCAGCGACAGACGGCCAAGTCGACGTGCATGTCGTCCTTAAACGTCACGCCCTCCCCCAGCAAAAGTTCGCGCTGAGCATCGGGACCGCCAAAAGCAAAGCCCTCGCAAATGCGGCCATCGGCAAACACCACACGATGGCAGGGAATCTGACCAGGGCGCGGATTGCTATGCAGGGCATACCCCACGTACCGCGCACTTCGTGGACGACCGGCGAGCAGCGCCACCTGGCCGTACGTGGCGACCATCCCTTCGGGGATCTGCTCGACCACCTCGTACACCCGCTCAAAAAAGCCCTCAGACGCCATTGCTCGCTCCCTTCAACCCAAACCAGCATAAACCACCAAAAAGGGGACAGGCACCTTTGTGGTGGTTTTGACCGGAAAGCTAGTTGGCGGGGCGGAAGAAGGCTACGGCTACGGCGCCGGGGCCCACGTGGGTGCCGATAGTGGCGCCAATGGTGTGGATGGGCAGCTCGCTCTCGGCATGGCCAGCCCACAGCGCCGCACTGTCCTCGATATACTTCTTGAGCACCGCATCCGAAAGGCCCGTATAGCCGAGCGCCAGCGGCATGGAAAAGTCGATGCCGCCCGCCTTTTCGACCTTCTGGTTGAGCAGGTTACGACCGTTCTTGGAACCGCGCGCCTTACCCAGTTGCACGATCAGGCCATCCTCGGCGGCCACAACAGGCTTCACGTTGAGTAGCGTACCCACGGCGCCGGCCGCAGCAGACAAGCGGCCTCCGCGCACCAGGTACTCCAGCGTCTCAAGCAAACCGATGACCACCACGCGGTCGCGAACGGCCTCGACAGCCGCCGCAACCTGAGCCGCGCCCTGGCCCTCGTCCACCAAGCGCAGCGCATACTCGACCAGCACGCGCTCGCCCAGGGTGACGTTGTTGCTATCCACCACATACACGTCGCCGCCCGGCGCCTCGGCAAGTGCGGTGCGAGCACTCTGGTTGGTGCCCGAAAGCTTGGCACCCACGGTAATAATCACCGCCTCGTCGCCGGCCTCACGAACCTCGGCAATCGCCTGCGAAAAGGCGTACGGGTTGACCTGACCGGTCTTGGGCAGCTCATCACGCTCCACGAGCATCTCGTAAAAGCGTTGGTGATCGATGTCGACGCCATCCATGTACACATCGGCGCCAAAGGTGACGGACAGCGGCAGAACACGCAGAGCGGGGTGCTCCGCCGGAGACATATCGCTGGCGGAATCGGTAATAATGCGGACGGACATAGCGAATCCTTTCTTGCGCAGGTCTCGCGCAGGGAATTTTGACAACAATGTCCCGGCGCGGCGTGCGCGCTCAAACGGGACGATGCAGTTGTTGGCTGAAAGATAGTGCCAGCGCGGCTCTAAATCTCGCGCAGGGTGCTGAGGATCGTGCGCAGCGACGCATACATCTGCTCGCGCTGCTCCACGCCCATGGCCTTGCCGGTGGTATCGAGCACATCGCGAATGATGCGATCGGCCTCGCTCATGCTCTCGCCGCCCAGAGCAGTCAGGCGCACCGGAGCACGGTACTTGACGGCCGCATCACCCGAGTCGTCAACCTCGACGTAGCCGCCCTCCTCCAGATGAGCCAGTGTGCGCGAAACGGCGGCACGGGTAACGCCGGCCATGCGGGCGAGGTCGGCGCCAGTCAGGCCGTCCTTGCTGCGCTCAAGATAGTACAGGCACATGACATCGGAGCCCTTAAGGCCGAGCCTTGCGCCTTCGGACGTCTTGATGCGCTGAATCTCCTTGTAGAGGCCGCTGATCAGTCCGACAAAGTCCTCAAAACGTGTCTCGTCGTTCTGCTGCATGGTGACGACCGCCTTTCGCTTACATGATGCTAACGGGTAAACATCTTAGCCGCACAAGGCAACACCCGTACCCAAATATCCGATTTGTTAACCCATCAACATAAAAACCACCACAAAGGGGACAGGCACCTTTGTGGTGGTTTGAACCTCAATAAGTTTTAGGCGTTGCTATAACTCCACGCAAGGATTGTCGCGGGTCACAAGCGTCTTAACGACAACCGTCGCTCCCAAATACCGCTCGAGCAGCTCAGCGAGGCGATCGATCGCAGCCTGGCAATCCCCCATGCGCTCGGGCTCTACGCACTCAATCGCCAGGAACGCATCGGCCGAATCGTCGGACAGCGCCGTGCGAACGCCATCGCGCCAGTTCCAGCAGCGGCACACGGCGCCTGCATCGTCGATATAGGCAAGCTCGTCGGGCAGCGTCGGATCATCCGCCTCCTCGCCAAGTGGCAAGAACGCGTCGCCGCCGTCGGTCACCGTCAGGCGCAGATTGCCCTCAATAGCATGCAAATCCTCACCGCCAACGGGCAGCGCATAAGTCAACGAAATCGTGTTGTAGATATCCACCGCCGGCGTGATGTGGCCGACCGGCTTGCCTTTGAGCACGCGCTTGAGCAGGTTCTCAACTGAGCAACGCGCGCCCTTCTTGGTCTTGAACAGGCGATAGGCCTCGCGCCATGCCTTGACCGGCGCGTTCTCGCTGATGGTATCGCTGGTCAGATGGCGCTCCGCATCGATGTTGGCGCGGTCAAGCAGCGCGGCGATTGCACCCACGTCCTCCTGGGGAATCTGAGCCGCGGGCTTCATGCCCTTTACGACCACGACGCCGATAGCCGCCTGCGGAAACAGCTCCCAAAACGAATCCTCGGCAACGAAACTCTTCATATGTTCTCCCTTCATAGCGGACGCCCGAGTCCGGACGCCTAAACAAAAAGCGCCCTCACAGCGGCCACCTTCAAAGTCCTACGGTGCCGCCACAAGAGCGCTTACGCTGCCCCCATCCGGAGAAGGGGGCGATATGTCAGGCGTATTGTAACCCGAGTCATTCGCGTGAGTAAAACCACCACAAAGGCGCCCGTCCCCTTTGTGGTGGTTTTGGGCCTGAGGCGACGCTAGTGGCGGAGTCCCAGCAGGCCGCGGCCGCGATGACGGGCCTCAGCGGGCACCTGGGCGTGCGGGCCGGCGGCCTTGACGGACTCGGGCAGGTGCGAGTACTTCTTCTCGAAGTTCTCCTCGAACATCACGGCCAGGTTGTGCGCTGCCTCGTCGTAGCGAGCGGTGCTCTGCCAGTACTGGCGCGGCACCAGAATGCCGTCGGGCACACCGTGGCACGTGGTGGGAATGTCGACGTTAAAGATATCGTCATGCACGAACTCGCTGTCCTCGATGGTACCGTCGAGGGCACGGGCCACCAGGGCGCGCGTGTAGGCAAGCTCGATGCGATGGCCCACGCCATAACCGCCGCCGATCCAGCCGGTGTTGACCAGATAGACGCGGGTGCGACCGTCGGCGATGCGCTCGCCGAGCATCTTGGCGTAGACCATGGGATCGAGCGGCATAAACGGCTCGCCGAACAGCGAAGAGAACGTGGGCGTGGGCTCGGTGACGCCGACCTCGGTGCCGGGAATCTTGGCGGTAAAGCCCGTCACAAAGTGGTACATGGCGGCGTCGGCCGTCAGGCGCGAGATGGGCGGCAGCACGCCAAAAGCGTCGCAGGTCAAAAACAGCACGACGCTCGGGGTGGTGCCCATGCCCTTGGTCCATGCGTTGGGGATGTGCTCCACCGGATAGGCCACGCGCGTATTGTGCGTGATCGAGACGTCATCGTAGTTAGGCTTGCGGCTCTCATCGAGCACCACGTTTTCGCAGATGGCGCCAAAGCGTACAGCGTTGAAGATCTCGGGCTCGTGGAACGCGTCCAGCCCCTCGCACTTGGCGTAGCAGCCGCCCTCGATGTTAAAGATGCCCATGTCGGACCAGCCATGCTCGTCGTCACCGATCAGCAGGCGCGTGGGGTTGGCCGAAAGCGTGGTCTTGCCCGTGCCCGAAAGGCCAAAGAACACGGCGGTCTCGTGCGTGACGGGATCCATGCTGGTCGAGCAATGCATGGGCAGTACGTCGTCCTCGACGGGCAGCAGGTAATTCATGACGCTGAAGATGGACTTTTTGATCTCGCCGGAGTAACCGGTGCCGGCAACCAGAATCACGCGCTCCTGGAAGTTGATGACCACGGCGGCGCTGGAGTTGAGGCCTTTGATGGCGGGATCGCACTGGTAGCCCGGCGCGGCGAGCACGCAGAAGTCCGGCTCGCCGGTGCGTGCGATTTCACGGGCAAGCGGGCGGGCGAGCATCTGCTTAATAAAGAGCGCCTGGCTGGCACGCTCACAGGCGACGAGCAGTCGGCGCGTGTGGTTGCGGTCGGCGCCCGCCATGCCGCGGGTAACGAACACATCGCGCTCGTTGAGGTAGTCGACGATACCAGCCTTGATGGTCTCGTAGCTCTCGGCAGAAAGCGGGCGGTTGACGGCGCCCCAGGCGATCTTGTCGTGGACATCGGGGGTGTCAACGATAAAGCGGTCGTTGGGCGAACGTCCGGTACGCTCCCCCGTCTCGATCACGAGTGCGCCGTTGGAGGCCATACGGCCCTCTTCGCGGCGAATCGCATGCTCGACGAGCTCGGCTGCCGGCAGGTCGACCAGCAAGCGGGGTTGGTTCTCGGCGGGATCTTCGACCAGCGTAATGCCAAAGTTGGATAGAACTTCTGCAGGGGTAACACCAGGCATGGGGCCTCCTTTAAAAACGCGACACGTGGACGCGGCGCGCACTTTACTCACGTAAAGCCCGTTGTACCCGATATGCAAAAACGTTTTTGCGGCAAGGGCGAAGCGCCCGCCCAACGGTCAAAAATCGCACGCAAGCGGCCTAGTCATTGGGGACGTTCTTAAACGACTAGTCGTTGGGGACACTCTTGAGCAGGCAACATTCAAGGAGTGTCCCCAGATGCCGGCACTTAGGGACGTTCCTAAAGTGCCGACACATAAGGAACGTCCCCAAGTGCCGACTACTGAATGGCACCGCTGAATATATTGAACAACCTGGTCAAAAACACGAATGGACACCACCGCGACTATACTAGAGCACAGCAATAGAAAGGAATCGTCTTGAGCATCACGCCCCTCGATAGCGTCCGCCGCACCATCGCCCGCCGCAACGGCGTCACCGACCCCACCGCATCGGGCGGGGCGCACGGGCAGGGCGGACGCATCGAGAACGGCCTGTTCCCCGCATCGCACACCGCCGAGGAGCTCGCACGAATCCAAGAGCTAAGCCAGCGTAACGCCGGCGGTCCCGACAGCAGCCAGGCCACACGCCGTCGCCGTGAGCGCGATCGCCAACCCGGCCCCATCCGCCGCATGGTCAATGCCTGGTGGAACCGCCTGCTCGGAGCCGTCTACGGCGGCGGCTTCTCCACGCAAGAAGCCGAGTACGAAGATCACGCCACCCGTCGCGACTACCTTTGGAATACCCTGGGCACCGCCGTATGGGGCATGGCGTTTCCGCTGCTCACCATTGTGTCGACGCAGCTCGTGGGGGCCGAGGAAGCTGGCAAGTTCTCCATCGCCTTTGTCACCGGCACGCTCATCATGATCGCGTGCAACTATGGCGTGCGCAACTTTCAGGTCTCGGACATCGACGAAACGACGTCCTTTGCCTCTTACCAGCTCAACCGCTGGCTTTGCGGAGCGCTCACCCTAGGCTGCGGCCTCATGTACAGCAGCGCCCGCGGCTACGATGCGCAGATGGCGACGATCGGCCTGGGCGTCTACCTCTATAAGGTAATCGATGGCATCGCCGACGTGTACGAGGGCCGCCTGCAACAGGCCGACAAGCTCTATTTGGCCGGCATGAGCCAAACGCTGCGTTCCGCCGGCGTCATCGCAGTCTTTAGCGTGGCGCTGTTCCTCACGCGCAGCATGCCCATCGCGGCTATGGCCATGGGTGTTACCGCGATTGCCTCGCTCGTGCTGGTCACCGCCCCGCTCGCCCTGCTCGAAACCGAAAAATCGCGCCGCGTGAGCCTGCGCGAGGCTGGCCACCTGTTTATCCAGTGCGCCCCGCTCTTTGGTGCGCTGTTCCTGTTCAATCTCATCGAGAGCATGCCCAAGTTCGTGATGGAAGGCACGCTGGCCTACAAATATCAGCTGTACTTTAATGCACTGTTCTTTCCGGCGCAGGCTATTTTGCTGAGCATCGGATTTATCTATAAACCGCAGCTCCTGCGTCTGTCGAGCATTTGGGCGAACCCGCGCAAACGCCGCCGTTTTGACTTGATTATTATTGCTGTTATGGCACTGGTCGTGGTCATTACCGGAGCGTGCGCCGCATTTATGGCAGGCCCCGGCATTCCCCTCATGAGCTTTATGTACGGCCTTAACTTTGAGCGCTACCGCACGCTGGCACTGCTAATGGTTGTCGCCGGCGGAGTCACCGCGGCAATCGACTTTATCTACGCCATTATCACGGTGCTGCGCCACGCCGGCGACGTCACCAAAATCTACCTGATCTGCTTCGCCGTAAGCGTGGTGCTGCCGGTAATCCTGATTAAGCTGCTGGGTATGATGGGCGCTGTGGTGAGCTACCTAGCCATCATGGCCCTACTCCTGGTGCTACTGATTATCGAGTACGCCCACATACGCCAACGCATCGAACGCGACCGCAATCCATACGGCGTCTAATTGGTGCAATGGGGGCAGCTAACTTACGATGGAATCACCCCGACTGGGGTCTCATTGCGGACAATATGCATCACGCAAAACTAAGTGAGTAGACTTTTGCCGAATCCCTGACCACTCCGGCAAAATACAAGTCAGTTACCTGCGGTTTTGTTGAGGCAAATTTGCCGTCTGCTCGGCATTTCCAAAAAAGCCTACTCACTTAGCCAGCGGGCAGCCAAAAAAGAACCGTCGCGACGTCGTTTGACTCCGTTGCGACGGTTTTTCGAGTATTTTCGCGCTGCCGAGGACGCAGACGCTCCTCATTTCTAGCGCTTACCGAGCAAGAAGGCGCTACTCTTCGAAAGTAGCCAAAAAAGCCCCGTCCCAAATTAGCTACCCTTTGCACCGATTATTCGCCCGGGTTGATGTTCGCGTAGAACTCCGCACCATCATCCAGGCGCAGGATGCCCACGCGGCCGAACTCGGAGCCGGTGGCGGCGGCGCAGTCGATATCGATGCGATCGGGCACGCCGGCGGTATCCTCGCCGCCCAGGCGCACAATCTGTCCGCGCCCCGACTCCTCGTCGAGCCCCGCCAGGCCGCCTACCTCGCAGTAACGCCCGAGCGACACCGTTGGCGTGTGGCCGCTCACCACGACCGGACCCTTGCCCTCGGCAGAAAGCAACCCCGTCGGCGCATCCCAATAGCCGTGACGAATCCACAGCAGGTCATCGGACGACTGCACGGCAAGCATCTGCTTCAGCAGTTCGCGATCAGCATTCACCGCCCCCGCACCATCGGCACAATCAACCCCATGTTCAAGCAAAAACGCCCGCGCCGCCTCGGTCTGGATGCCGGCATGTACCAGCAGGTACGGACGCTCATCAGTCTCGGCCACTGCGTAGAGCGGCAGCGTCGCCATCCAACGCACGAGCTCCTCGTACGCCTCGAATTCCATATCGTTGAGCTGCTGACGGGTAGTCCAACCGCCGTTGATATCCCATGTCTCGGCATCGAGCGGATCTTGGCCAATGATGGCGTCGAGCATGATCTGCTCGTGATTGCCCTTGAGCACGCGAGCGTTGGGCAGCGAGCGCACGAGCTTAATAACGCCAACCGGATCGGGCCCGCGATCGATCATGTCGCCCAGCACGTACAGCGTATCGTCGGACGCCAGCGAAATCTTGGACAGGGCCTCGTCAAGCGCACGCACGTGCCCGTGAGCATCAGATGTCACATAGATCGCCATGGAACGCCTCTCTTTACTTGCGGCCGAAGCCCGGAGCCGCAACTAAAACTTCAAGTTGAACTTAAACGTTACCCATTGTACTCCGTTGCAATAAAGCTGGGAAGGGTTGCATACCGTCAACGGTCGCCAGCGCACGCCTGTCAACCCGCACCGCTCACGCCACGCCGTCTGGCCCAGCGCCCCGACCAGCGACGCTCGCATCGCAGCCTCGTGTCGAAAATGCGCATGCCCGCAATCCAGGCCCATAAACCCACCATCTTTGGGTACAAATAACCGCAGATAACTGACCGTGCCACGCCAACCACCCAGGAGCGGACACCATCCATGAACCAGATACTTCTCTTTATCGGCCTCGTCATTATTCTGTGCCTGACCATCAAACCCGTCGGCAAAAAGCTCCCCTTCCCCACCCTGCTCATCTTTATCGCACTCGGCATGCTGCTGGGCGTCAACGGTCCGGCGCACATCGACTTTAGCGACTACGCGCTCACCGAAACCGTCTGCAGCACAGCGCTGCTGTTCATCATGTTCTACGGCGGCTTTAACACCAACATCGACCGTGCCAAACCCGTCGCCGTGCCCGCGGTGCTACTGAGCACGCTCGGCGTCGTCATCACCGCCGGCGTCACCGGTGCGTTCGCGCATTTTGTACTGGGCTTCGACTGGATCGGCGGCCTGCTGCTGGGATCAGTCGTGGCATCCACCGACGCGGCCAGCGTCTTTAGCGTGCTGCGCGAGCACAACCTGTCGCTAAAGGGCGGCACCGACTCGTTACTCGAGGTCGAATCGGGCTCCAACGACCCCGTCGCCTACATGCTCACCGCCGTGCTCGCCACACTCGCGGCCGGCGGCGACATTAACATCCCCGTTCTGCTGACCAAGCAAATCATCCTAGGGGTAGGCCTGGGCCTTGTCATCGGCTGGGCATCGGGCCGCCTGATTGGGCGCGCACATGCAACAGCCGATGGTGCGCAGACCATCTTTTTATTCGCCGTGGCGATCGTGGCCTACGCGCTGCCGAGCTATCTGGGCGGCAACGGCTTTTTGGCCGTGTACCTGGCAGGCATTGTACTGGGCGCGAGCGATATCACCGGCAAGGTCGAGCTGGCGCACTTCTTCGACACCCTCACCGAGATGGCCGAGATGACCATCTTCTTTTTGCTCGGCCTGCTCGTGACGCCCGCCCGCCTGCCGCAAATGCTGCTGCCGGGCCTGGCACTCATGGCGTTTATGCTCTTTGTGAGCCGTCCCATCGCCGTTGGCATGCTACTGGCGCCCTTTAAGACGAACCCCCGCCAGGTTGCGCTCGTAAGCTGGGCGGGCCTGCGCGGCGCAGCTTCGGTCGTGTTTAGTCTCTTTGCCGTGGTGGCCGGTGTTCCCGGCGGTCACGACCTGTTTGACCTTGTGTTTGTAATTGCCGTATCGAGCATTGTGGTGCAAGGTTCGCTGCTACCGGCGGTGGCAAAGAAACTCGATATGATCGACGCGACCGGCGACGTACGCCGTACCTTTAACGATTACCGCGACGAGGACGGCATGTCGTTCGTTAAGCTCAAGGTGGGCGCGGGACATCCGTTTGCCGGTCGCTCGCTCGCCGATATTGGCAGTGCGACGGACATGCTCGTCGTCCTGGTGCTGCGCGACGGTGCCCATCCGGTGCTGCCCAATGGCGATACCGTGATTGAGGAAGGTGATCTGCTGGTTATGGCCGCTCCAACGTTTGAGGAGCGTGCCGAGGTTACGCTGCGCGAGGTCACCGTTACGCCCCACGGTCGCTTTGCTGGACAGCGTCTGCGCGACGTGCCGCAAGGCAAGCACCCGTTTATCGTCGTGATGCTCAAGCGCGAAGGCCAAACGATCATCCCCGACGGCGACACCCTAATATACGCCGGCGACGAAGCCGTCATCGCCACGCTGGCGTCGTAGCGGCCACAGGGCAGCTAATTTGGGACGGCCTTCTTTCTAACTTCTTTTAGTAAGCCTTTTTTAAACGCAGTACTACCACCAAAAAACTTCTGGTCAGTATTAGTCTGCTTATTTGCCTGATATTTCAGACTCGTGAACTCAATGGTACAGACATAGTCCGCGGCCTGAGCCAAATAGTAATCCGATGAAGTTGTCGGCTTATAGATAACTGCATTTTTAGCCAAAGCGTAATCGATTGCCTTGTGAAGCGCACTCGAAACCGAACCCTGTCCTCCGTCGTAGTAAATCTTTACAGCATCAAACTGCTGAAACCAACTCAAATTGTCGAATATGAAATCGATGATTTCACGCCGCATCGCATCAGCAATCTGTTTAAGAGTTCGGTACCGATGCGTCTTGAATACAAACACCTTGTACGAGATGGGCAAATGTCGAAACATAACTCGAAATAGTGAGAACAGCCTTTTTCTCTCGCTGATGCCCAAGTCCTTGAACTGATCTTTTCCATTCATGAGAGGAGAAGCATGGAACGGAAGAAGCGGCAATCCGCTTTCGGCTACCGCCCTTTCATATTTCTCTATTCCCTCAGCGATGGGAATATCTTGTTCATGGAAAACAAAGGCCACAAGATAGTATCTTTCACGAAGATCATCGCTTCCAGATTCATCAATAAAGATACTCAGCTCTCGCATGGGCAATCCTTAATAAAAAAGCCGGGGAAAACGTCCCCGGCACTTGGAAGCCCTCTCTTAAGAGATGACCATCTAGTTTATACCATGAAGTTGGACGTATGTTCAAGCATGAGAATAAAATACAAACATATGTTCGTCAATAACAAAGATAGCCATCATTCAGCGTCATCGTCGACGGCAAAGTCGTGGAGGTCGAGGCCTTCGCGTTCGGCCCGGGCTAGGAGCTCTTGGGGCGAATCGTCCTCGATATCCATCACGTCAAGCATAGCGGCCGGAAAGCCCACGCCCGCCGCACTCCCCGCGCGGTCGAGTAGGCTCTCGCGCAGCTGATCTACATCAACGTCGATCTTCATGGTGAAACCTCCCGCCAAACCAGGCCCTTACCCGTCAGCGCCGAGCGCATCCACAGCAGCAACAAAAGCCGCCACCTGCTTGTCGTCCATCTGCGTGGCCAGGCGCCCCACGGGCTCATCGTAGGCTAACTGTACTTTATCGATAAAGCAATCCCAGGCACGCTCATCCACACGCACAGCGGCCTCGCAATACTGGCTGAGCTTTTTGAGTCCATACCAAAACGCATTCACATGGCGTGCAGGATCCTCGTCCAGCACACCATCGTAGCGCCGTCCGTTAAACTCACGCATGCGCGCCACGGCAACCTCGAGCGAGTCGCCGCCGTCGACCGAAGCCTCGTCCACAAGCTCGGGAATCGCAACTTCGCGCCGAACATTGTGCCTGGCAGCACCGTCATACTCGCCCACCAACACGTCTTCGTCAAACCGATCATCGTAGTCGAAATAGCTACTGCCGCGGCAAATCCCATGCGGCGAACCGGCACCAAAGGCACAGAACAACCCGCCGTCGGTAACAACGCGCCTATAGGCCTCAAACGACTTCTTAACCTGAGCGAGCAACTCGGCAAGCTCCCCGGCATCGAACCCCGTCTCGCACGTAATGCAAACAAGCCCCGGCAACGATACCGGCTCCACCGTGCTCCCTGCAACGCGGGCAGCGCGTTCGGCCCGATACGCTTGGGCTGCCAAGCGCGCTCGCTGCGCAGCACCGCGCACATTAGTAAGCTCGCGCTCCAGCGCCACATCGCCAGCCACATCGCTCGCAAACGCGTCAGCACCCTGCGGCCCGGTCGCACTCAGCTCGGACTCAAACGTCGCCGTAATCATGCCGGCAAGGTCCGTTGTATCGGCGGTGCAACGCAGCTGCTCCAGCTGCGTGCATAGCAGATCGGCATCCAAGGGTGCGGCATCCACAACGCGCGCGTCACTCAGACGCGCCGCGCCCTGCAACACCAAAGCCCCCGCAGCATCGTATGCCGCACGAACCCTGTCCGCCGTATTGGCACGCAGCTTTACCTCGATAAACGCAAGCGTCTGCTCCAAGCGGGCCAACAGTTCGGCCTTGTCCTCCATACGCAAAAAGGCAGCATAGCGGCGCTCCATCTGCAGCGGGCCCACAACACCCGCCTGCTTGCGAGCGCGCGCAAGGGCCGCGCCCTCGACACGGCGAACATACCCGTCAACAGCCTGCACGGCAGAGTCGCGCGCAGCGTGCTCGGCAGCCTCGACGCCCCTAAGCACACCCAGCAGCTCGCGGGAGCGCGCCTTGCGCACCAACTCCCCACGATCGTACTGCTCAAGCGCCGTCTGACGCTTGGCTACCGATTCAAAGCCAAACAGCTCGTCGAGCAGCTCGCCAACAGAACGCTCGCCCGCCATGGCAAGGCCTCCTTACCCGAACACGCCAATACGCTCGCGGGCCCACGCGCACGCAAGCCCGCTCGCCCGCACTTCTACAGATCCAGCGCCTTCTTTGCGGCGTCGACCGGGTCGCCATCCATGTAGAACACCGGGCTCAACCCCGAGATAATCTCGGACGAAACACTCTGCAAACCCGCGATGGCACTCAGCGGCAAAATCACACGCTTGGCGCCGGCGTTTTTGGCCACGCGCATAATGTCCTCGAGCCCACGAATCTCGTCCATGGAGCCCGACATACGTAAGATTCCCGGAATCGCCAGCGCGGGCATCACCGGACGGTTGCACGCCGCGGAGCACAGGCCCACAAACTCGGCGAGCGACACTTCTTCGGACAGGCCCTTGCTCTGCAGGTCGTTATAGAACAGCAGATAATCCTTGGAGCCAATGTGCATGCCCGGCGCCACGCGGTTCGCCAGGTTCACAAAGTTGTCGAACGCGGCCTCCAGCGTATCGCGCACCGGCTTGTTAAAGGCCACGCCCTCGTGCTTAAACTTGCACTCGCCAGCAACGGCCTTGTTCTCCAGCTTGTACACGGCGACCTCGCCGCCCTGCGATCTGCCCACGCCAAACACATGGCCGGACAACAGCGGCCCGTCGGGAATCAGCGTGTCCTCGCTCTGCTCGGGCACGCGCACCACGTGCACGTCCTGCGGGTTGTCGGCATCCATATAGCCCAGGTTAACGTCGATAAACTCAACGCCCGCCATAATCTTGAGCTGCTCCTTTACGCGGCGACGGCCCTCGATGGCGTAGTCCAGCAACCAGCGCACGTCGTCCTTGTCCATGGCCTCGTCGGGGAACAGCAGCTTGGCAAGGCCGCTAAAGGTCTTGCGCACGGCGATCTCGTCACGCTTGTTAAAGTCGCTGTTAAAGCGGAAGTAACGGTCGATATGATGCGTAAAGTCCTTGCGGCGCATCTCCTTGCAAAACTCCGATAGGCAGTCGGTGATTAAGCCGTAATGCCCGGTCAGCAGGCTCGAACGCATCTTGGGAATCTCCCAGCCCGGCAGGTAATAGTGGATACGGTCGAAGAAGGCCGAATCGTTGTTAAACTCCGGCGGGAACGGATCAAACAGGTGCGTGGTCTTAAGGACGTTTTGCACGGTGTCGTTGATGTTGCCCTCAAAAACCATGGAGGCATCGGCGTTAATCTGGTCGCGGCCGCGCGCGTAGCTGCCACTCGCCATATAGTCCTTCATGATCTGCACGGCGTTGGTGTCCTTAAAGCGCATGCCGGCGACCTCGTCGAACGTCACGCAATCCCAATGGCCCACCAGGCCCACGCGATCGGCGCGCATGGAGTTCATACGGCCGAACAGGTTGGCCGTGGTGGTCTGCCCGCCCGAAAGCAAAATGGCGTAGGGCGAAACCTCTTTGTAGATATGGCTCTTGCCGGTGCCGCGGGGACCAAGCTCGCACAGATTGTAGTTGCGCTCGATCAGCGGCACCATGCGCTCGATAAAGTGCAGGCGCTCCTTCTCCGAAAGCTCGCTGGGCTCATAGCCGGCAGAGCGCAGCAGCATGTTGAGCCACTCGTCGCGCGAGAAATACTGACGCTCCTCGATCATGGCGTCCAGGTCCAGGTTGGGCATCTGGATGGGCGTGAGCGACGCCACGCTAAACGGAGAGTCCTCGGGCCCACGCTTTTTGCGCTTGGCCTTGGAGCGGCGAGGCGCATCGTCGCCAAAGACATCCATGCCAAACTCGTCTTCCTCTTCCATGGGACGACGATACTCGATGCTCATAATGCACCAAATACCACCCTGGAGAATCTTGGAATAGTCGCGAACGTACTCGGCCGGCATCACAAACGGCTCGATGGTCAGGTTGGCAAAAGACGCCACGTAGATATCTTTGTACTCGTCGAGCTTGGCCGTCACCTTGTCGATGATGGTAAAACGACCCAGCTCGCGAATCTTGGACTTAATGCGCTCGGACTCATCGGGACGCACGTAGTTATCGGTGAAGATCCTGCGAATGCGGTCCAGGCCCTCTGCCACGGCATCCTCGTCGTCGGTTGAGCAGTACATGCCCAGCAGATACTCCAGTACAAAGGTGGGCACGTTGGCGCCGCGCTTCATAAGGGCCGTCAGGTCCTTACGCACGATCTTGCCAGCAAAGTGCTCGAGCAGCTTGCCGTCCAGCCCATCCATGTCGTAGCCGTCGTCCTCGGGGGCCTCGTCCACGGCCTGGTCATAGCCATCGGTCGAGGATTCGTCCTCGGCGGGCGGCGCGGCCTCCGCCGGCTCCGGGGCAGGCACAGTCTCCACCGCAGGCACGGCCTCCACCGCAGGCACAGCCTCCGCCGGCGCACTCACATCAATCGAGGGAACTTCCCACAGATCGTCATCATGACTATCAAACATAGCGCACACTCCTAAAAACCAAAGTCAGCAACAGGGGCAAACGAAACAGCGATGGTATACGTCTCGCGCCAAACGATCTTGCCCGTCTCGCGCTCGCGGCAGACCAGATAGTACGGACCCTTGGCCGAGAATCCATCCGCCGCATGCAACGCAAACTTGGCATGCACCACGCGCTCCTGCGAGTTAACAGAAGTCTTGTTGGCATGCGCTTTGACCGTATCGCTCACCTCGTTGCCGCTTGCGTCGGTAAACACCAGCTCATACTCGCACGGCAAGACCTTGCCTTGGGCGGGTTCTTCCTGGATCAAGTTGACCGAGAAGAGCGAGTTGGTCACTCGGCGTCCCTCACTTAGCACGCGCAGCGTCGCCACGCGCGTATCGACAAAGTCCTTGGAACCCGAGCGCGCACGCCAAAAACCGATAACGGGCACGCAGAGCTCCTGCAGGCTCATGCCGCCGTGGACGTAGTTGTTAGTGCCGCCGGGACGCTTGAAGTGCAGGTTCTCGCGCGGGGCAAATCCCTCAAAACCGGCACCCAAACGTCCCATGCCAACATTAACAAACACCCCGCATGCCTCTTCCGAAAGCTTGGCCACGGCCTCGTTGGGCACCACCAGATGGCGCTTGCCGTGCATGACAGGAGCGTCAAGGAAGGGAAGGTCCGGCTTGCCGAGCATCTGGCACTCGCTGAGCTCCCGACGCGTGTAGATAAAGCCGTGGTCCGCCGTTATAACAACACGCGCGCCCGGGGCGTCGGTGCACACGCGACGCGCCAACGCGGCAAGTTCCTCCACGGTGTCCGCACAGGCATCGAAGACGTCATCCTGCGTAGTGGCCTTCTCGCCCGTAGCATCGATCTTGTTGTGGTAGAGATAAACGAGCTTGGAGTCCTTGAGCAGCGCCTTGCGCTCGGTTCCCGCCATGTTGAGGTATGCGCTCGAGCGCAAAGCGCGGGCCGTAGACTCAACGTGGGCAAGCACGGCCTCGCGCTGCGGAGTCGTTGCGGTGGGCATGCCGTCAGCCAGCACGAACGCGCCGTCCGTTGCAAGCTTAAGCGCTTGGTGCGGCAGCAGTGCGGGCATGTCCACCTCGGTAATGGAGGGAAAGACCGCCTGCATGCTAGAGACCTTGACGTTGCCGCCACGCTCGCGCTCGAGCAGCGCCGCAACGTCGCGGGCCACCTCATAGCGAAGCGCGTCGCTCACGATAACGACCGTCGTCTTGGCAGAGCCCACAAAGGTGGGCAGCACATGCCAGTAGAATTCATCCTGCCGTGCAGGGCCATCGATGTAGCCGCAATCGGCCCACTCCCCTTGCGCAGCTGATGTCCAGCAGGCATTGGCATCGGCCAAAAACCAGTTGCTGTAGAGATTCTCCGCCCAGTCCACCACGGCTCGGGCAGGTTCCTCGAGTACATCGCACTCGACGGAGCGCGCCCGCAGATACGCGATGCACATATGACGATAGGCGGCATCCATGGCATACCAATCGGACGTGTAGGCATCCCACACCTGCTGGGGCTGCGCCAGATGGAACCCACCCGCGTGTGTCTGCCTAAAAGAGCACATATCGGCCACAGCAGCAAGTAGGTCAAAGTAGCTCTCAACACGACGGTACCAGCTTAGGTCGCAACGGCGCGCAGCAAATGCGCGCGCATCCTCAATACGGTCCGCACCCTGGGCAAACGAGCTGAACAGCTGCGAGAGCACGGCCTCATTGACGCACGGAAACACATCAAGCGAGGTCAGCACATCGATCGGCAAGGTCTCGAACCGCGCAAAGAGTCCACGGGCATCCTCGACCAAACGGCAGATCTCAAATAGGTCCTCGCTCGATGCCTGGGCATCGGCGGCCTGGTCCCACGTACGCACCGCCTCAAGACAATAGGGGCCGTAGGCGGGAGCCACATAGCTTTCGAGTCCCTTGAGCGCTCCCTCGGGAAGCGCGGTGGATGCCGCCGTAAGGAGCACATGGGATGCAAGCATAAGCAGTGAGTCGCGCTCGTACAGCGGCCCATCAAACCCATAGCAGCGCAGCATAAAGGCAGAGAGGACGTCGCGCACGCTGTACTTATCCACCAGCGCGGCCAGTGCCTCAGGACCCTCGTGCAGCAGTGTGGCCATGCAGCCGCGCAGCACAAACGCGGGCCGCGCGTCGCCCGGCTCCTTGCCGCCAAAGATTACCGTAAGGATTCCAAGCTCGATATCGGATGCGCCCGAGGCGTGCGGAACGCAAGCGACAAACTTAGCGCAGCGGGTCTTGGCATCAAAGAACGCCTTGTGCACTCGCAGGCTCTCGCGCACGGCGTCGATATTCTCGATGCCCAGCTGATCGGCCAAAAGCGAAAGATAGTCAGCCTGGAACTGATCGGCATACAGCTCAACATCGGCAAGCCAATCGCCCTCAAGCCTGCCGTGCGGGCAACGGCGATACAGCAAGATATCGTTCGCAAGGTCATCGCGGTTGATGAGCTTCTTGACGGCAAACATGCGGCCCTCGCAGGCCTCAACAAACCGCACCGGACGCTCAAAGTCACCGTGAGCAGGCATAACGCCGCCATCGGCCCCCGCGCCGTCGAAACCCTCGGCGGCCAATCGCTCAAACTCAGGGGCAAACTCGCCGTCCGCATCGTGCCAAACCACAACACGGCGCGGCGCGCATGCGGACAACGGCTGCAAAAACCGCAGCTTGAGCTGTTCTTCTACATCGATCTTGGGCATGGATATCCTTACCGTATCTGCAGTTACTTAATCTTCGCCAGCACATCCTGAAACTTGGCGTAGTTGACCTTGACGCCGTCATCCAGGTCGATCTTAATCATCTGGTCTGCCAAGTGATGCAGTTTCTCTTCGTAGGCAATGGTCTCTTTGAGCTGGTCGTTGAGCTTTTTGACGCGCTTATCCAAACGCACGCGCTCGCCGCGCTCGGCACTGGCAAGGGCGTCGTTGGCATAGCCTATCTGGGAACGATAGCGCTCCTGCTGCTCATGCACATAATCGGTGCGGATGCGAGCCAACAGGTCGGGCTGGTAGCGATGCATATAAACAAGGCACTTAAAGCCATTTTTCTTGCCGCTGTCAAACAGCCAGTAGATGGGGCGCTTCTTATAGGCCTGGCAGTGGTCCTTAAAGAAGTCCTTCAAAAAGTAGGCGCGGATTACCTCGCGCGAGGTACCCTTGCCGCCGAGTGCCTCGGCAATAAAGGCCAGGTTCTGCTCAAGCGTCTCCTCACCATACACGGTGCGCACAAAGTCGATAAAGTAGCGCACGATGTCGTCGTCAAAGTACTCGTCATCGGTAATGGGCAGCACGTTGTCGCTATCGGGCATAAAGGTCACATGCGTGGGATCGGGCATCTTGGCCAGATAGTCGTTGACCGTGGCACCCTGGTCGGCCAAGACCAGACCGTCCACGTCCAGCGAATAGCGGCCAAACATGCAGCCCACGGCATAGCTTATGAGCGAGGTAATCTCGTCGCGCTTGGTGCGCACGTACTTGTTGCCCTTGTAGCTCTCCGGAATCTCTTCTGCCGTATCGAAGATGCGCACCACCGAGACGTACTTGTCCTCGACCTCGATGGGCACCTCGCCCTCCATGTTGTAGATCTTGGCAAAGATCCGGTTGAGCTCTTCCTCGTTAGCGCGAAGCTGCTCGAACCGCTCGTTGACTTCGGCCTTGCGGGCCTCGTATTTATCTTGAAGCAAAGTGGCCATGACAGACCGCCCTTTCGTTGTTGAAAAGTGCGGCTATGCAAATTTAAAATTTGCACTAGCCAGCTAAACAATTAACAGATTTAAATTCTTTACGGATTAAAGCGCGTCGTTTATTAATTCCCTAGTGTTTGTTGCTCTTTCTATGAATGAGCTTTTCAAATTCGCCTCTGCCAGCATCCTTAAAATAAAAACGAGCGTCAATATCAATCGCCTTTATCCAGTCGGTAAACGCCTTTTGAGGCAGAAGCATCATGGCAGTCGTTTTTCCACTTGAACCACCAGCTTTATCCTCGAGAAGCATCATTCCATTAGGGAAGTAATACGTACACCCATGTGCAAGTGAATTGCGGATATGAGTTAGTAAAGTCATTCCTTTACCTGAGTCTTTAGGTTCGGGACCCTTACGACCAGAGATTGTATAAGGTTGAATACAGAGGACCCTCGGACTAACGATATCAATCGGAGCTTCAATCTCTTGTTTAACTCCATCAGCCGACTTTTGATTTACAGTTGTTTTAAATCCATATTCCTCAATCACATCTCCAAGATTATCAGCCATAAGTAATTCACGCTTCCCGGAAGGCACCCCTTCATACTCAAGAAGAGTATCGAATGGCAATTGTTTCAATCCATAATCAGAGGCGGTTCTTCTTTGAGAAGCAGAGTTAGCTACAGATTTAGTCACAAAGAAATCCCAAATAGAAGAAATCTCATCCGGAGTCCAATAGCTAGATTCATGCAGAGACATATGAAATGAGGATATACAGGCTTTGTCCATAACCAACACCTACACCAAAGGGTGATGTTTGAAATCCCAGGAGGTTTCACCCGAATCCCAATCGGTTTTTGATAGTTCGCGGCACAAGTCGACCATGTCATTGACCGACGGCTCCTGTTCCTCGTTCTGAATGATCGGGTAAGTTGCGATTTGGCCTACCTCGAAATTAAGCGTCGGCGAGAGCATGCTTGCGACACGCATGATCACGGAGCTGTTACAAGCTCCCTGGAGATACTTGAGTGACTCCTCGTCGCTAAAAACACTCGTGCCCGCCACATCAAAGATATGCCCAGCAGGCTTAAAACGAAACGCAATAGACCCGCTTGAAATCTTCGACCAGGTAATCGATGGGCTAAAGAAGCAGTTTGTATTCTGTGGCCTGGAAAGCAATCTACCATTCTGGTCTTTGTAATTACGGATCTCCTGTCCGTCATTCTCCCAGTTAACAACTGAGCTATTATTTCCGTACCATTTGCGGAAGTCGCCGCCCTTGTTGTAGGGGAACCACTTACAAGCGCTTTCGATCGACTCTTGAATAGACCCACAGGAATAGATGCTCTTGCAATCATCGACTTCCCACCACTCGCGAACGAAACGAGCGTTTTCGCCAGTAGCAAGCCCTTGGCGAGGCTTGCCATACTCACTGAGCTGTTTTGCGTTTCCAAACGCATCCAGAAGAGCGTCACTGGCCCAGTAGGCTATGGGGGTGCCGGGGATTTGCTTGAAGGTGTCGGCGTCGCGACGGTAGAACCAGCCGCAGTCGGGGTTCCGGATCGCCTCGAGCAGCTTGAGGCGCTTCGCCTCGCTACCGTTGATGTCGACCAGGCGCACGTAGGCACCCTCGCATGCCGCGCGGCCGTTGTAGATGACGTCTGCGGTCACGTTGACGACCTCGCCGCCGATGGCGTCGAACGCGCGGGGGCCGAGGTGTGCCATCGAGACGATCGCCTTGCCGTCGATGAGCGAGGAGCGCATCTTCTCGAAGCTGCCCAGGAACATCCAGCTCTGCATGGTGACCATGGCCGCATAGCCGCGGTCCCTGGCAAGGCTAAACCCGCGCTCGATGAAGCACGTGCACAGGTCGCTCTTCACGTCAGGATAGTTCTTCTTGACCCACTTGGACATGAAGGGGTTAAAGCTGCTGCTTCCCATATACGGAGGATTCGCCACGACGCAGGTAAAACGACGGGACAGTTTCTCGCAGATGACGGCAGCGCTTTCGAGCTTAGTTTTGGTCGCAGAAGCAAAAAGGTCGTCGGAACAACTCGCGGCGGCAGCCTTGAGCTCATCAATCTCGTCCTCTGAAGGATTGAGCAGCGAGCCAATCTCGCCCAAATGGCTCAATTCCTCGGCGAGCTTCTTGTTACCCGGCAGCTCATCCTCCCCCAGCGGAATGCTCGAGAGCACGGTAACGTCGGCGCGCACGGCGCGCTTGAAAAAGCGACGATCGTGCTCGCGGGCACACATAGCAAGCGCCAGTTCCGCAATCTGCGCCGCACGGGAATCGATTTCCATGCCTGCAAGGTTTTTAGTAAGAATGAGCTCGGGAATCTCGCGCTCACGATAGCCGCGCTCCTCGTACATATGGAAGAGCAGCTCAAACGCATAGACCAAGATATGGCCCGAGCCGCATGCGGGGTCGCAGAGGGTTATCTCCTCGGGGCTCGAAATGCGGATGAAGTCCTCGTGCTCAGTATCGGGCTCGATGTAATATTTCATGCGCTCGCGCAGCGAACTCCCCGGGTTGTTGAGCATCCACAGACGGCCGAGCGAGTTCTCGACCATATAGCGTACGATCCACTCGGGGGTGAAGAGCTGCGTGGCGGGCGCGATGTCCGCCGCCGCTGCCTTGCGCTTGGATTTGAAGAACTCGTCTTTAACGTCAGCGTTGTAGTACTGATACATCCAGCCCAGAACGGTCACGCCCTCGCGCCAGTCCTCGTCAGTGAGGACGGCATTGAGTTTGCCCACCACACTGTCGGCCATCATGAGACCCTGGGGCAACAGCAGCTCCATGGCTCCGCCCACGCGTTCAAAGACGCCCGGCAGGCAATCGGCAAGCTCCTCGCACTGAGCCACAAACAGGTAGCGCCACAGCGGTTCATCCAAGCCCGCCATCTTGAGCTCGGCTATGTGATCGGTATCGACCGTCGCTATCTCCACGTCCAGTGCGTTCTCCACGGCCTCGCTGCCATGGCTGCCGTCCGCACGACTTAGCAAGCGCATACGGCTGGGGAGCCATCCACGTGCATCCATAAAGCGAATGGCCACGATGCGGTTGAACCAGGTGTAGGCCGCACGGTCGCGCAGCGCCTCGTGACCCACCTCTGCCTGCATGCGCAGCAGTTCGTCGCGCTGCTCAATCTCAGCCGGACTTAGAGGCAGGCCGTTGACGGTCTCGGACCCAACGGGCACGGGTGCAGGTTCGGTGATGCCGTAGCGCACCATCTGCGCCTCCACGCCTTTAATGAGCTCCGTGCGGGCCCAAGTGCAGAAGCTCTTAAGAGCAGAATCGTTCATGGTTGATGAGCCTTTCTAAACGCCATAAGCAACCAGTGCACGCTTTGGCACCGGTAGCTCCGCGGGTTAGTTGATACGGATCTCGCCGTTTGCAGCGAGTGCCTGCATAAGGCGGGAACGCAAGTCGTCCACGTAGCGTTCCACGTCCTCTGCGGACAAGAGACGACTCGGCTTGGCCAGATCAGCGCGGCGCACGGTCTTGACCTTGCGCTGGGGCACGGGGGTGGGCGCGGGCACTGACGACTCAGCGCCCTTGTTAGTGATCTTCTTGACCACCTCACCCGTACTCGTGACCTCGGTGGTGCGGCGCTCGTTGTCCATACGCATGCGGGCCGCATCCACAGCGTCGTACATCCCGTTGGTTGCTGCGCTGAGCCAGTTGGCCCAGTTAGTCGCGGCAACACTCAGCTCGTTGAGGCTTTGAGCACTGTGGGCACGGTTTTTGAACGACTCGTATTTGGCGCCGGCGTCTGCTATGGCATCCTTGGCTTGATTGACAAAGCCCTTTTGACTCTCAGCCTGTGCCTGCAGGTCTTGCAGATCGCTCTCGATTCGGCACAAAAACTCATTGCGGCGGATGCCCAGCAGCTTTTTCATGTCCTCCTCAACGGGATCCATAAGCGGCTGCAGGTCTTTAATGCGGCCGTAGGGCTTGGGATCTTTGAGAACCTCACGCACCTTTGCCACATTCTCAACCGCGCTGGGAATGTCATCGGAGGCATACTCGATACCCTCGGTGCGGCTCAAGAAATCCTTGGCGTGGTCAAACGCTGTTCGCTGGTTGGACTCGAAGAACTCAACCACCTTATCAAAGTCTTCCTTGGCATCGAGCAAACGCTCCTCATGCTTGGTGAACGTGGTCAAGAACGCCTCGGACTCGTTCTGGTCCTTAAGGACGTCGGCCACCTCCGAGCGCATCTTCTCGCACTCGTCCTCACCGGGATACGGGTAGGCCGGCTTGATGCCCGTGTAGTAGTCGCGTGCCGTGGCGAGGCACACCTCGCGCAAGTCCTCAAGGCGCTCCTTGAGCTCGACCACGAGCTTATCCTCGTTGGAGGGCACGGTCTTGAGATCAAACAGGTCACACATGAGCTCGCCCGTGGCGCGCAGCAACCGGTCGCTCATGCGCATGCGCAAGCGCACCTGGGCCTTATCGGCATCCTTGCGCAGAAGTGCCACCATGCGGCTATCGTTAGCTTGAACCGTCTGGCCGCCAAACAGCACCTGCGCGCGCCGCTCCACCACAAGCTGCGCCACCACATTTGCGATATCGACCTCGCGCCAGCCAAAGGGCCTTTGCTGGTACTGGCGCTGGATATCGCCCATAGCGGTATCCAGGTGGCGCTGGTGCTGAACTTTGAGGTAGTCCTCGACCTCCTTGAGCGCACGCGTGTTGCCCGCGTCCATGCCAGCGAGCCCCGCCTGGACGTTGCCCGCCAGAGTGGAGCGGATATCGGAATCGCTCGTGACCGGCGCGCCGATATAGTCGGCCTTTTCAAAGACTACATCGCACAGCTGCGCCAGCACCTGCTCAAAGACCTGGGCGGGCTTGGCCGCGCGGACCTCAACCATGCGGCCGTTGACTGCACAACGTGCATGGAGCACGGCCTCGCTCAAAAGGGTATCGGCCTCCTTCTCGTTATAGGCCGCCTCGCGCATCTTGGACTCGACGATCTGGCGCGTACTCAGCTGAAGCTCCTGGAGATTTCGCGTCTTGGCGTACTTGCGGATCTTGGCGGCGCTGACGAGCGTCTCCCAATAATCCGCCTCGTCACTCAAGGCCACGATGGCTTTGCCCGAAGAAGCCAAGGCCAGCTCGGTATCGTCCGCACGGCCCAGGTCGCTCGCCATAGTCGCCACGTAAAGCTCCATGCCGCCCATGCTGGTACCGTGGATTGAGCCGTCCACATAGCGGTCAAACGGGAAGTCGTTGGCCCCGCGGTTGAGCTTGCGCGCGGTGTAGACGCTGTCGAACAGGCGCTTTTTGATAGACTCGATCACCTGCGCGTTGTCGATCGGGGTGCATGCGATCTCCTGCGCTATCTCCTGCTCCTCGTCGGTGAGGAAGCTATAGGTATCGCCCTGGCGTGACACGTAGTTCTCGCGCTCCAAACGGGCGAGGGATTCCTTGACGCGGTCCTTGAGGGCGCGCTTGTCCACGTCGAGGCTATCGATCATGAGGATGGAGATGTTCTCGACCGTGGCCTTGACGTAGCCGATGTAACGAATCAGGTACAGGAGCTTGAGCACCTGAACGTCGTAGGGTTCAAGGCCCTCCGCGTTCTCGGCCGCACGGACCGCGCGGTCAACCACCTGGTTGATGCCGTGCTCAAGATCTTTGGAGATAGTGTCGAAGAAGCGCCAGAACGGCACGAGCGCACCGGTCTGGTCATGCTGGATGACCTGAGCGCTCTCCTGAAATGCGCTCAGCATGGAGCGCTCGCCCGTGGACATGTGCTTGGCCTTGACACCGTGTTTGCGCACCTCGGTCATCACGTCGGGCAGGAGCTTAAACTGATAGCCCACAAACGGGTAGCTGGCCACAAAATCCTTGGAGTTGGCGTAGCCGGCAAGGTCGGAGCGCGAGCCACCCTCAAAGGTAAAGTTGTTTTTGAGCACGGCGGTGTCTTGCTCGTAGACCCGTGCAAGCATATCGGCCGCCGGCGCGGTCTTCTCGAGCACACGGCGCTGGATGACCTCGTCCACGCTGGAGCTGGAAAGCGAAAGGCGGGTATTGAAGCGGCCCTGGATCTTTGAAAAGTCGTTGCCCACGGGCAGGCTCAGGTTGTCGATGGCCTCCTGGCTCGTGACCATCACCCACACGCGGCCACCGCAGGCGGCACCCAGCTCCTCGACGATGGTCTGAAGGCTCAGCATAAGGCTTGGGTCCTGGTCGTTTGTAATAAACTGACCCACCTCGTCGACCATAAAGAGCAAACGGAAGTTGCCGCCGTGGGCCGCTGCCTGAGCGTCCACGTAGTCCTTGACCTTTTTGGCAAAGACATCAGGGGCCAAAACCTCGTCCTCAGAACCCTCGAGCCAGTTCCATGCGGCCTTTTCGCTCATGCCGAGCACGCTCTGCAGCACCTCGACGACGTCGTCCTCAAAGTAGCTGTAGGTATCGCGGGTCTGGAGCCAGGACTCGCCGTTGACGCGCTCAAAGGCCTCGCGGAACTCCTGGGTCTTGCCCAGGGAATCGATGTAGTCCTCGAGCTTTGCAAGCTTGAGGTCCTCGCCGTAGAAGCCGCGCGCCTCGTAGAACATGCGCTCAAAGCCGCGAAGCAGCGCCGTGGGAGCCGTATCGCCCTGCTTCCACTGGCCCGCCTTGCTATCGATGTTAAAGAGGATGGCCTGCGTGGGCACCGAGCACGCGCGCTCCATGGCAGCCGCGACCATGGGGTCGACGATTTTGCCGTCAAAGTAGCGGATGGCGCTCTTACCACCGATCTGGCGATTCTCGAGCAGGTAGCTCAGCATCTTGAGGAAGTGCGATTTACCGGAACCGAAGAAGCCACTGATCCACACGCCGATCTTGTCGGTGGACTCATCGATGGCATCGCCGTAGGCCTTGAAGAACGTGGCAAAGTGCCTCTGCAACTCGCGCGTCACCACGTACTCGTCAAGCTCCTGGCGGATGGACCCATCTTTTGAATCCTGGACCTTGACCACGCCGTTGATGGAGCGGTTGATGTCTTTTGCAAAGAGGTCGCGAATGATCGTGTTGTCCATGGGTGCTCCTTTGGGTTTGGGAACGTTATGGCAAAGGGTTATTACCGGTGGCAGGGACTTGTCTGCGGGGAGCCGTGCTTACGAGATATCGATGGCGCGGTAGTAGTTGTCGGCCGGCAGACGGTTAAAGAGCTGGAAAGAAGAGCCGTTGAAACTGCCCGGATAGGCGGCGACCACAGGCACCTCATCAAAATCCGCAAGCATGCAATGGAGAAGCGTGTGCATGCGAAAGAATGGGAAGACCTCGCCCGCGCCGGTGAGGAGAACGACGTCTCCAGGCGCGTGCGGCTCGGTCTGCTCAAGGATGTACGCGGCGACTTTCTCGGGCGAGGCGAACTTGGCCACGTCCTCGAGCACGCGCTGGGTACCGCGGCGCTCCTCTTGGCGTGGGATGGCCTTAAGGACACGGCGCTTTTCGAGAATTGCCAGCACGGCGTCGTAGAGGTTCACGACCTTGAGCGTGCACAGAAGCTTGTCGGCCTCGGCATCGCGTGAAAGGGTGTCAAATAATGCACGCGCCTCAAACTCCAGCGCGGGGTCATAGCAAAAGGTGTGGAAGCCGATCTCATTGCCTATGCCTTTGTTAGCCAAAAAGTCCTCGCTGCACAGGCATTCGCGCAGAAGCTGCGCGCGGCGCTCAAATTCCTGACGGGCGTGCTCGGAGCGGACATGCGCCGCCACGACGCTCATGCGGGAATGGATGCCGATATTGGTGGTGAGATCGGTCGCCGGGGTGACTACGGAATCGGAAGTGCTGTTGACGGAAGCCACGCTACATCACCGCCCTGCCGGTAAGGGCCGCGATAAGCGGCCGCTCGCCCAGCTGGACCAGGCCCTGCTCGACCTCGGGGTCGAGAAAGAGCGGGGACAGGCGTTCGGACTCCGGGCCCTGACCCTCGCCTATAAGGCCGGCGTGGCGGAGCGTCTGGCGCAGCGAGCCCTTAATGCGCTTGACCGTGGCCTCGGTCCAGCGGGCCGCGTCCGGATACTCCGTGGTAAAGCGCGTCATAAAGGCGTTGAGGTCAACCGCCGTAAAGGCATAATCAAAGTTTTGAAGGCGCTCCCCCACCTCAACGAGCACGAGCTCGCGCACGATGTCGTAGCGGCAGATCATGCTGTAAAAGATGGCCTGGTCCGCCTGCGTGGGAGTACCAGATGCTATAAGGCCGGTTAGGGATAACGCAGCCTCGGCGGCAGTATTGGGGTCGATACCGCGCGCGGCGCACGCGGCGTCCGTGGGCACCATGGCGTCGAGGCGGCGAAGGCACACGGTTGCGCGGTTGGCAACCATGCGCTCCGTAGGATATTGAAAGAGGTTATCGCTCTTTACGCGTACAATGACCTGCTCGTCGCTTGCGCCCTGCGTACGCAGGCCAGCGACGATGCGCATCTCATGCGGGAGGAATTGCTCGCGGGTGAGCACCCCCCCCCCGAACGCTTTTTGTGGTTACATCCACAGTGCACGCTCCAAGGGTGTCAGAGGCTGTCACGAATACGCCGCAGCCCGGCAGGCAGGCGCGGCGCACATGACAATAATCATACCTGTTGGTAAAAAAGTTACCACGCCCAGAGTGCCAAATGTTGAGCAACAAAATTAAATCCGGTTAACGGTCATTTTCGCAGCTTAGAAACTTTAACGAGGCCGCCCCAAATCACACTTGCCAGACAACCGCGCTTACGAATGCAGGCACGTACACGCCCAACATCACCCTCCGCTATATTCAACATAGAGTTATACATATGCTTCTATGTAAGGAGTTTCGTATGCCTGTCGTAAAGTCTATTTCTGATCAGACGCGCGCACTAACTACCATTCAGGAACGCGAAAATCACATTCAACGTGCCATCGCTCGTGGCTACGACGACCTCACCAACGGTCGCGTACGCCCCTGGAAACAAGCGAAGGCCGAGGCGGATCGGATGCGAGCCTCGAGACAGCCCTCCCCCATGTAACCATCCTGTAAATCATAGCGGCGTAGTCGAGTTTTACCGTGATGCGGTCGCGCCTGGCGCTCCACTGTGCTAAAGTATCCCGAACGTTCAAACGACTATAAGGGGGACCTAGAAGATGGCACGTGTGCACAACTTCTCAGCTGGCCCGGCCGCGCTGCCTACAAGCGTGCTCGCCGAGATCGCCGACGAGATGATGGACTACCGCGGTTGCGGCATGTCCGTGCTCGAGATGAGCCATCGATCTAGCATGTACCAGCAGATCATCGACGACGCCGAGGCAACCCTGCGCCGCCTGCTGAGCATCCCCGACAACTACCGTGTCCTGTTTTTACAGGGCGGCGCCACGCTACAGTTTGCGGGCATTCCCATGAACCTCATGCGCCGCGGCCGCGCCGGCTACGTCGTTACCGGCAACTTTGCCAACAAGGCGTACAAAGAGGCCGCCAAGTACGGTGAGGCCGTGCTGCTCGCGAGCTCCGAGGACACCAACTTCGACCGCATTCCCTACATGGCCGACGTCAACGCACGCATTGCCGCCGAGGCCGCGGGCGAAGGCCTCGACTACGTCTACATCTGCCAGAACAACACCATCTTTGGCACCATGTACCACGAGCTGCCCGATTGTGGCGATGCGCCGCTGGTCGCCGATGTCTCGAGCTGCTTTTTGTCGCAACCGCTCGACGTTGAGCGCTACGGGCTCATTTACGCCGGCGCTCAGAAAAACGCCGGCGCCGCGGGCGTCACCGTGGTTATCGTGCGCGACGACCTGATCGCCGACGGTCCAGCCTTTGCGCAGACGCCGCAGTACATGGACCTTAAGACCCAGGCCGCCAAGGGTTCCATGCTCAACACGCCCAACACCTTTGGCATCTACGTGTGCGGCAAGGTGTTCCATTGGGTAGAGCAGACCGGCGGACTTGCCGCCATGGCCGAGCGCAACTGGGCCAAGGCCAACCTGCTCTACGACCTGCTCAAGAACAGCAAACTATTCCACGGCACCGTGCAGACAGACAGTCGCTCCATCGCCAACGTCACCTTCCGTACCGGCGATGCCGAACTCGACGCGGCCTTTGTTGCGGGCGCGGCAGAGCACCAGATCCAAAACGTCAAGGGCCATCGCCTGGTGGGCGGCATGCGCGCCAGCGTGTACAACGCCGTCACCATGGAGGACGTGCAGGCGCTGGCCACGTACATGAAGGACTTCGAAGCGCAGCATAGTTTGAGCCCGCGATCTAACTAGCCCGCAACGAGCGGGCCGACCAGCCACTTCAAACCACTTGTTTTAAACAAACCTGCTAAGGAGTTTTCCATGCGCAAGATCAAGACCATCGACGACATCACCAAAGACGGCGAAGTCGAGTTTGGCGAGGGCTACGAGTTTGTAAGCACCGCCGAGGAGGCCGACGCGATCCTGATGCGCTCGACCGACCTGCACGGCTACGAACTGCCCGAGGGCATTCGCGCCATCGCCCGCTGCGGCGCCGGCGTCAACAACATCCCCGTCGAGGAGTACGCCAAGAAGGGCGTCGTCGTCTTTAACTCCCCCGGCGCCAACAGCAACGCCGTCAAGGAGCTCGTCCTGAGCATGCTGGTGCTCTCGAGCCGCGGCGTGGTGCAGTCGATGAACTGGGTGCGCGACAACGCCGACGATCCCGAGATTCAGGTCGACGCCGAGAAGGCCAAGAAGGCATTTGTGGGCCGCGAGCTCAAGGGCAAGCGCATCGGCGTCATCGGCCTGGGCAACGTGGGCTCCAAGGTCGCCAACGCCTGCGTCGACCTGGGTATGGACGTCTACGGCTACGATCCGTTCATTTCCGTCGAGCACGCGTGGGTGCTGAGCCGCGAGGTGCAGCGCGTGGGCACGCTCGAGGATCTGTGCCGCGGCTGCGACTACCTCACCGTGCACGTGCCCAGCAAGGCCGATACCATCGGCATGATCAGCACCGAGCAGATCGACCTGCTGGCCCCGGACGCCGTGCTCATCAACTACGCGCGCGAGACCATCATTGACGAGGACGCCGTCGACGCCGCCCTGCGCGCGGGCAAGCTCAGCTGGTTTAGCTGCGACTTTGCCACGCCCAAGACCGTCAAGATGCCCAACACGTTTATCACCACGCATTCGGGCGCCGGCACCGGCGAGGCCGAGGCCAACTGCGCCGACATGGCCATCAGCGAGCTCAAGGATTACCTGGAAAACGGCAACATCGCGCACAGCGTCAACTACCCCGCCTGCAGCATGGGCAAGGCGCGCGCCGCAAGCCGCATTGCCTGCCTGCATGCCAACGTGCCCAACATGATCGGCCAGATCACGGCCATTCTCGCCAAGGACAACGCCAACGTGCAGCGCATGAACAACGAGTCCGCTGGCGAGAACGCCTACACCATGTTCGACACCGATGAGCACCTGGACGGCAGCACGATCGAGGCGCTCAAGCAGATTCCGTCGATGTATCGCGTGCGTGTGATCAAATAGCGCCGGCACCAAGCCTGCCAGGAAGACCATGAAGCCCATTCGGCCCCCGTTTTCACGAAACGGGGGCCGATTTCGTTGCTCCGGCTGGTTTTGAAAATGCTACCCAGGACAAGTTTTTTCGGATAATCGACAGTCATACCCAAATCACCGAGCACACCTGCTTTGATAAGCAGCTTTATCAGGGAATTTAGTAGGTAGTAATTGATCTCTGTATACCACGTCCAAGTTGACTGTCGATTTTCCGAAACAACTTGTTATGGATAGCATTTTTAAATTTCTTCCAAGGCGAAACTGAAGCCTTTTTCGCGACCAAAACTCTAGTTCACGCGACCGTTTTCCACCTGCACGACTACATTCCCGCCCAATCAATAAAAACCTCCTCACGAAGCCGCCGTTCAAGCTCCTGCTGCCGCTGCGTCTTGTCTTTCAGCGGCGCATCGAGATAGGACATGATGAGTTCCATCACCACGCGGAAGGCATCGGAGTCGGCCAGCTGGCCATAGGTCATCAAAACGACGGGATATCCCATCGCTTGCAAGGCCGTCGTTCGATCGGAGTCCGAGATCTTGGATTCTATGGATCCGTGAATTGCTTTACCCTGACATTCAACCAGGCACTCTCGGCTGCCGTCCTTATTTGACAGCAAGATATCGGCGTAGCGCCTATCAAGCCCCGAAATCAGGCGGGCGCTGCGCGTCATACGGATCTCGACGTTATTGGTAAGGCGCAGCCCTTCGCCTCCGCGCAACCTCGTAAGGCCAAACAGCATCGAAGCCTGGACCTCGAGCGGCGATGCTGCCACTCCCGTAATGCATTTCGCGGCTCGTATGAACGATTTAGCGCCGCGGAGCCCCGGGATCTTATCGACGTACTCGGTAAGTTCAGAGAGCTCAATCAAGGGAGGTCGTTTCCGCAAGTCTGTTGGATTCCCCGAGGTATCCTTTACGTTTTCCCAGCCCGACCGTGCGTCACCCCACCGGCCCCCGTATGCCTGCTCAAGTGCCGACTTTACCTGAGGCGCAATCTTGCACACGGCAAAGGTGCCGCACATCTCATACATGCACATAATCAGACGCTCGTTTGAGACCGAGGAAGCCAGGGACAGCAGGGTAAAGAGCGGAGACGCGACATCGAGGCCAAACCCTGTCTGCCGCACGGAGCCAAACGGCCTCTCCCCGTTCCAAACATGCCTGACAATGCGATCGCCCTTACGTCCGCAGCTGCCCTGCGCCAAAACGTGTAACGGGGTGCCCAGGAATTGCGCGACGAGCGGATGCTCGCAAAGGCGCTCCCTGCGCGGATCGTCCGCAGAATCGGGCAGGTCCGGCATTATCGCCAAGACCTGTGGAGGTATCCGGTGATACCGGAAGGCAGATATGTCGCACAGCATGTCGTCCATAAAGGCTACGTACCCACCGCGCCGTTTGTGAACCCGCTCGGACGGCAAACGCGCTGGCTCGGCCTGCGAACGGTAAATACTGCTGCGCGCACGTCACGAATCTCTCGGGAGGCTTACAATCGGTTTGGAAAGCAGACTGATTGTGAGGTTGCATATGGTTGATGAGGACTTTGCCTGGCGGCTTGCGCAGGAGCTTGTGCGGATTGACAGCTCAGACCCGGGCGCGTATGAGGATGAAATTGAGCGGTATATCAAAGCGCTGGTTGAGGAACGGCTGGCACGGTTGAACCACCCGACACTCGATGCCATACGGGTTGAGGAGCTTGAGGTGCTCCCCGGACGCCGCAACCTTATGATCACCGTGCCCGGTTTGAGCGACGAGCCACGGCTCGTCTACATCTGCCACATGGATACCGTCACCTTGGGCGACGGCTGGGACGCGGACATCGCACCGCTTGGGGCAGTTGTGCGCAACGACAAGCTCTATGGCCGGGGCGCCTGCGACATGAAGGGCGGCCTGGCCTGCGCCATTGCCGCACTGGTCCATACGCTCGAGCGCGTGGCGGCGGATGGCGCGCTGCCCCGCCGCGGCTTTTCGCTCATCTGCTCGGTCGACGAAGAGGACTTTATGCGCGGCTCCGAGGCCGCCATCGATGCCGGATGGGTATGCTCGCGCGAATGGGTGCTGGATACCGAGCCCACCGACAGACAGATTCAGGTAGCGCACAAGGGGCGCACGTGGTTCGAGATTGAAATGGCTGGCGTGACGGCGCATGCGAGCCAGCCCTGGAAGGGCGCGGATGCCGTCGCCGCCATGGCCGAGGTCGTCTGCGCGTTACGCCGCGCGTTCATGGCGCTGCCCGTACACGATGAGCTGGGGCCATCGACCATCACGTTTGGACAGATCGAGGGTGGCTACCGTCCCTATGTCGTGCCCGATCACGCCAAGGTCTGGGTCGATATGCGCCTGACCCCGCCGACCGATACGGCCACCGTGACGCGCATGGTAGAGCAGGCCATCGCCGTCGCCGAGGCCGCGGTCCCCGGCTGCCATGGCAGCTATACCGTGACAGGCGACCGCCCCGCCATCGAGCGCGACCCGAACTCTCCCCTTCTGGCTGCACTCAAGCATGCCGCCGACAGCGTTACGGGCATGGACACGGCCGTCGGCTTCTTTACCGGCTACACCGACACTGCCGTCATTGCCGGCAAGACGGGTAACCGCAACTGCATGAGCTATGGCCCAGGCTCGCTCGCGCTCGCGCACAAGCCCAACGAATATGTGCCCCATGCCGATATCGTTCGCTGCCAAAACGTGCTCATCGCGCTCGCCGACAACACGCTCTGGGACGCATGCGGCCAAGTTGGGGCATAATAAGCCGCGAACAAACCGATTCGCGCGTTAGGACCGCCCATGAAAGCTCTTCCGTTTCCCTGCATCCGCCCGGCTCAGGACCGCGTGCTCGAAGCGCTGCCTGCAATGGGCAGCATCCTGAACGGCAACGATGCTCTGCGCGGAGCCATTGCCGATGGCCTGATGCTCAAGGATCCAGGCGCGGCGTATTACGTGTACGAATGCTCGGGTGAGCCGGGTCGTGTGACGGGCGTCGTGGCGATTTGCCCGACGAGTGTATTTGCGGGCGGCAAGGGCGATGCCAGCGCTGACGTGGCCGCCGCTGCGCACGCGATCGCCGAACTCAAAGTTCAGCCTCGTCCCGTGTCGCTCGCTTACGAGGCCTCGCCCGTCATGGATATCATCCTGGGCGCCGCCAAAGAGGGTGCGTCGCTCTACGCCGTCACCGACCCCACCGGCATTACGCATCGCGTATGGGAAGTCAAGCGCGAGGACGCTGTTGCCGCCATCCGAGCCATGCTCGACCAGGCACCGGAGCCGACGCCGGCAGACGACCCCACCTACGCTGCCGCGCTGGCAGGGGCGGCGCAGCTCCTAGCAGACGACGCCCGCACAGTCGGCACCTACACGGGCAAAGAGCCGTTCAACTTTACCGTTGCCGCGCTGTTCCCCACCGCGCAGGTCAGCGGCGGCGCGCCGCAGGTTCCAACGGGCCTGCTCACTCACCAAATCGCGCGGTTCTAACACTACCCGCGCTGCGGGCCTGCTGCCGCCACGAGCGGCTCAAGCCCCAGCTCGCGCGCGTAATCCTCCTGCGTAAAGATCTCAACCAGTTCAAACGTATCCGTCGCATCATCAAACGCAAAGTGCAGCACCGAGCAATTGCCCGGAACGCGGTCGCGCTCGTCTGCCGCCGCGCCCTTCACGTGATCCATAAACTCCTTGATAGCCGAGCCATGGCTTACCGCGAGCACGCACGTATGGTCCGGACGCTGCATAAGCTCGGTCAACGTCGCCACCATGCGCTCGCGCACCTGCATCTGGCCCTCGCCGCCAAACTGGCAATAGAAGTCGCGCCACGGGCGCTCGGGCATAAGCATCACGCGCTCGGCCTCAAAGTCGCCAAAGAACCACTCGCGCAGGCCATCAAGGCGCTCATACGCCAAGCCCGGCCACAAGTTGGCGATAGTCTGCTCGGTGCGATGAAGTGTAGAGGTATAAGCATGATCGGGCTCAATGCCGCGCGCACGCAAGAACATGCCGGCACGCGCCGCCTGGTCGCATCCCAGCTGCGTAAGCGGCGAGTCACTCCAGCCCTGAATAATGCGCTTGAGGTTAAATATCGTCTGTCCATGACGGACCAGATACAGGTCTTTATTCATAGGGGGTCCTTTCGTTTGTTATCAACCCAAGAGCGAAAACGCCCCGTCGCAATAGCCAAAATGAAGCGCGGCACCGTTGTCGGGCTGCTCTCCCCCGCCAATCACGCATCTAAGAAACTCCTGGCAGGCTGAGCCGTGGGAGACGGCCAGCACGCAGTCGTGCTGCGGCTGGGCCATGATGCGGGACAGCGCCGCGACCATACGTGCGCGAAGCTCACTTTCCGACTCGCCACCAAAGGCAACCGGATAATCGCCCCAGGGTTGCGCCGGCATCTCGCGGTTTGATGTGCCCTCCAACGAACCCAAATGCCACTCGCGCAGGTCATCGACCAGCTCTATGGAACGACCCTCGCCAACGATAATCTTTGCCGTGTGGAGCGCCCGCCCCAGCGGCGACGAATACACATGGTCAAAGGTCATGCCGCGGTCCTCGAACGCCGCGCGCGTCGCCAGCGCCTGCTCGCGCCCGCGCGCCGTGAGCGGCGAATCGTGCCAGCCCTGCAAAATGTTCTTCACATTGAGCTCGGTCTGCCCATGCCGCACCAAATACAGATCGGCCACACGTCCTCCCCTCGCACCACCACAAAGGGGACAGGCACCTTTGTGGTGGTTTTGTCGCCGAATCGCACCGCAACGACGCGCAACTACAGCAGCACGTCGGCAAGCGAACGCTTGGGCACGTGATGCATCTGCGCCTCATCGCGCCAGTAATTGATAGAGCCATCCGGGTTGGAGTCGATCGCGTCGATCACCTGTGTCTCGGCTGGCACGCCAAAGGCCATGATCAACTTGAGCTCAAACTTGACGCCATCGAGCCCCATGGCATCGATCGCGTGGGGCGTAAAGGCCTTGAACATGCAGGCTGCCACCTCGGGCGTTGCGCTGCGGGCGGCGAGCATCATCGTCTGCACGGCAATACCCGTGTCGACCTCGGTAATGGGAGCGGCAGGCTTGCCCGGAACGGCGCGCTCGGCCAAAATCGCGATGTAGCCGGTCGGGCGCTCGCCCTCGGCAGGACCCGGCCAATCCTTAAGCGCGCCGGCCCATGCAAGCTCGTCAAATACGCGCGCGCAATCCTCGGCACCGCTCACCACATGAAAGCGAAGACGTTGAGCATTGGCGCCACACGGGGTCAGGTGCGCAAGCTCCGCCAGCTCAAGCAAAAACTCACGCGGCACGCGCATGGACTCGTCAAATCGGCGGCACGTGCGGGCGCGGCGGACCAGCGCGTCAAACGCGTCCAAGCCGAGCTTTTCGCAACCCTGCTTTGCCATCGACTCAGCGCTTACCGGCGCCGCGGGAACTGCTTCGTTCATAAGACCCCCCAAATAAAAGCCAATTGTTCTTAAGAAAATCTAACCTAAAACGTAGGCAATAACGAACAGAGGCGCAATGTTCCACATCTGTTGAATATTCCATATCCAAACGGGAACAAAGATAACAATTCGGGAAGGTAAGGCTCCCATTCGCCCTTCCCGTCCCACACGGCGGCGCCCTTGGGCGATACTGGTTGCAAGAGCTACGGCTCACGCCGCACGGAAAGGAGACATCATGGGCATCTTTAAGAACGATGACAAGCAATCGAGCGCGTTTGGATTTGACGAGAAAAGCATGGCAGGCAAGGCCGTCAAGGCCGTACGCTGGATTTACGCCATCACGGGCGTCTTGGCGCTCGTCGCCGGCATCGCACTGCTGTTTGCGCCCGCCAAGTCCCTCGTCTTCCTAACGACCGTCTTGGGCTTCTACTTTGTGATTACGGCCGCGATCAGGCTGTTTACCGCTGTTTTCGAGCCGCTGCTGCCCACCGGCTGGCGCGTTACGAGCATCATCTCCAACCTGCTCATTATTCTGGGCGGCGTAGTGATTCTGCGCAATCAGGCCTTCTCGACCGCGACGCTCACCACGCTTGTAGTGGTCGTCGCCGGCTTTGGCTGGATCGTCGAAGGCGTCATGTCGATTCTGGAATCCGAGCTTTCCGCCAACCGCGCCCTCGCCATCCTGAGCGGCGCACTCTCCATCATCGCGGGCATGTTCGTGTTTATCTATCCGCTGTGGTCGGCCAAGATGCTCGTCATCTTTAGCGGTGCCGCGCTGCTGGTGTTTGGCGTGACGCTGATTGTTCGCGCTATTCAATTTGGCAAACTGGTGCGCTAGATGCCAAAGACGCTTTTTATTGATGCCGACGCCTGCCCGGTCACACGCGAGTCGATCGACTGCGCGCGGAGGGCGGGCGTCGCCGTCGTTATCGCCGGCAACAGCACGCAAAACCTGGAACGCCACATTCGCCGCGACGATCCGCGCGACGTTGAGCATGCGCGTCGGGGCTTTTGGGTCACAACGCTCGATGTGAGTGTGGGAGCTGATAGCGCCGACTTTGCCATTATCGAGCGCCTGCAGGCTGGCGATGTGGTCGTGACACAGGACATAGGCCTGGCGAGTATGGTACTCGGACGCGATGCCGCCGCCATCGGCGTGCGCGGGCGCGTGTACGAAAAAGCCACCATCGATATGCAGCTGTTTATTCGTCACGAGGAAAAGAAGGTGCGCCGCGCTGGCGGTCGCACCCGCGGGCCGGCGGCATTTACCAGCGAAGATCGCGCCCGCTTTAAGCGCAACCTCACTGAGCTGTTACGCTGACCAAGATAGATTTTTGAGCTTAGAGCCCGAAGGCAGAGAGAACGAGCCCCCAGCCAGCGCCGATGATGTACATCATGACCAGAAACAGGGCGTTTTCGCGGGCACTGCGGTTGGTGCGGAACAGCACCAGGTAGCCCACGCCGGCGGAAATGAGCGTGCCGGCGAGCATCGGCGCCAGCTGCAGCGCACCTTCGAGGTACAACTGCGTAATAACGACGCTGGCAGAGCAGTTGGGGATCAGGCCGACAAGCGCCGAGCCCAGGACGGCGAGCGTCTCATTGCCGCGCAGGAACTGCTCGATTGCGGACTCGCCAAAGGTCTCGAGGACGGCGACCAGAATCAGCGTCACCAGGAAAATAAATGCCGATACCTGCACGGTATGCGAGATGGCGCTGCGGATAATCGACAGGACAGGAGCGCCTTCGTGGGAGTGGGAGTGACCGTGGTCATGATGGTGTTCATGCTCGCGCTCGCGTCCGTGGTCGTGGCCGTGCTCGTCCTCATCCTCGTCTTCATCACAACCGCAATGGTCGCGCTCACACAGCTCATGGATGTGGTCGGCGCTCACGCCCGCCTCGGCAACCTCGTCGATGATGTCACCCCCGGTATGGTCGTCATGCGCACAGTTCACATGAGCCGGATTGGAAGCGGTCCCCAACACGGTACGGCGAATCGCCGCATGCGCACGGGCGTTGCGACGCAGGCCACGAATGGCGGCATCCACGATAAAGCCCGTGACCAGCGCAATCAATGCTTTCGAAGCCAGAAGCATCGCCATAGTCTGCACGGGAACCTGCTCGGCAAGTAGCAGCGGCAGCATCTCGTCGGAGGTCGAGAGAAACACCGCCACCAGAGTTCCCAGCGTCACGACGCGACCGGCGTACAGCGTTGCCGCCATGGCCGAAAACCCGCACTGTGGCACCATGCCCAGCAACGAGCCAACCACGGGGCCGGCGGCGCCCGCGCGTTTGATGACGCCGTTGACGCGGTCGCCCGCCACATGCTCCAGCGTCTCGAGGACAAGATACGTCACCAACAAAAACGGCACCAGGGACAGCGTGTCCTTGCCGGCGTCGAGCAGAATATCAATCAGTAAATCCATGACGGATGGAACCTTTCGTGTCTTTCGGCAACATTGTAAAAGTCCTAGCGGTCAACTAGGGTATTGTAGTTGTCCCGGGCGCGGTGCCAATAGTTGCCCATGGTAAACTATCATCTCGCCACAACTCAGTAACCCCGAGCCGCGCGACGCGGCCCGTCCAAGGAGCAGCATATGAATGTTTCGCAAGCACTCGAATACGAGCGCCAGCCGTTTATCCCCATGTTTATCTACGGCGACCACGGTGCCATGGAGTCCGAGCGCCAGAAGGGCGAGGAGGCCCTCAAGGTGCTCGAGACCGAGTACTTTACCGCCGAGGGCGACCCCGGCTTCGACTTTGCCACTGTGCGCGACCTAGCCGACCGTAACCGCGACCTGTGTGACCAGATTGGCGAGGCGCGCCTGCGCAACGTGACGCCCGCGACGCTTTCGCGTGGTCTGTCCGATGCCGACACCTGCGCGGCCATCGGTAAGATGCAAAAGCGTACCGCCGCATCGGTCATGCGCGAGATCCGCGGCGACCGCGACGCACTCGGCGTGGCCTATGCCCGCAAGCCCATCCAAGGCACGGTGCTGGGCATCGACATCGAGACCACCGGTCGCGCACCCGAGCGCGGCTACATCATCAACGTGGGCTGGGAGATCATGGATCTCACCAGCGACGCCGTGCCGCATGACGCCGAAGCACACTACTGCGGCCTGCCCGACATCTACCGCGGCGAGGATGTGCCGCTTTCGAACATCCATCACATCACCTGGGACGACATCGACGGCAAAAAGCCGTTCCGCGAGAACAAGGAGCTGCAGAAGCAGCTGCTCAAGCTCATGAAGAAGTACCCGTACATGGCACACAATGCTGCCTTCGAGGACAGCTGGTTCAAAATTCATCTGGACGGTTACGCCGAGGCACGCCGCGCAGGAAAGATCATCGTCATCGACTCGCGCCAGATCTGCCGCAGCCTGGACGCCGACGTGCGCTCGCTCCCCCGCGAGTCCGCGCCCGCTGCGCTCGAGAACTGGGCGCGCCGCCGTGGTACCCTCGCCGCTGACGCCAACGAGCAGCACCTGGGCCTCGACGACACCGACCTCATGCTCCGTACCGTCCAGGCCGAGTTCAACCTCAAGAACCTGTTTGCGAAATAACAACGCCTGCGACAAACACCGCTTGCGCACGAGCGGCCTCGCAGCGGGAAACCCCGCTGCGAGGTCGCCCTAAGTTCCATAGGCAGGCCCGCTCTTCACAAATTCTGAACCCTATTTTTTAACTATTTCGGCACTTTCCCGACACGTGATTTGTGTTCGGATGACGATACATCGATACCAAATGTGCAGCAATTGAGTATTTCTATGCTATAGCCGAGCTGCGAAAACTTTTATTTAGGGCGTATCAACCCATAATCGCGTCAAGCTTTTGAACAGCATTTGGTTAGACCGCTAAAACGGCTTTCCCACTCAGCACCATCAACACGGCATTAGCTGACACGATATATACCATGAGTATCGTATTGTCACATACCACTGCAAAAGCGGTCTACCAAGCCGCGCATTCGGTGTCTGCGAAAGACATCGAGTCCTGCAGCTCTGCCGCAATTTACGAATCATGCCCCAGCGGAGCACTCCTCGACGCAGCCGCAGAATGGCTTGCCAAACATGATGTTGCCCTCGACGCAAACGATTCCCTCGAGGTAATGGTGTTTGATCGCAGGAACGCGCGCTACGCGATGGACTGTCGATGCCACGTTTCGTCAAAGCGATTCTCATGCTCGCGTTTTATAGAGCTAGAAGATGACATCTACATTGTTGGCGTTGAGCTTTGTGCACTTCAGGCCGCCACCTATCTCCCTTTTCGCGAACTAGTGGAGTACTACTTTGAACTGTGCGGCGCTTATTCCCTAGGAACCGGCTCTTCTACCTCCTATACCGAGCGTTTCGCGCTTACCTCGACCGAGAGGCTAAAGCAGTTCTTTAATTCCATTACCAGATGCGACGGTTTGGCCCTTGCCCGAAAGGCGATTCAATGTGTACGTGATGGATGCCGGTCTCCCATGGAAACGGCCTTTGCCATGATGCTTACGTTGCCCAAAAGCGAAGGAGGGCTTGGCATTAAAGGAATTGAGACCGACTACGAGGTGAAGGTCACCGCCGCCGCAAAAAATCTCACGAGACGCAAAAAGTTCTTTATGGATGCATATCTGAAGAAATCTCGAACAGATATTGAATACAACGGTTTTTATCACGACGCTGAAGAAAACCGCGCCATCGACGAGGAGCGCAAGAATGCGCTTGCGTCCATGGGATACGGAATCATCACCGTCAGCCGTTATTCCTTTATGCATGCCAGCTCTTTCGTTAGGGTCATGGAGGCAATCCAGCGGAAAGAGGGCATACGCCCCTCGCGCATGCCAAAAGACTTTCAAATCATGCAAGAGGACCTGAGACTGTTTGTGCTCAGAAGGTTTATTGAGGAGAAGAAACGAATCCAGGAGGAGCTTCGCCAGGATTCCGAAGAGCGTCAACGAATCGACCTCGAAAAAGCAATGCTCGAAGGCATCGCATTGGACGATCCGACGATTAACGAGGCTCCGGCAATCGATGACATGCAGACTGCCGAACCCGACAGCCCATCACTCAAGCAAACAAGCAGTTTCACGCCCGAGGGCAGGGTCTTCGGGGCCGGAAACTAGGCTGACTAACAAGGTGGGTACCCTAGCGACGTGCAAAATTGCGAGTATTCAGCAGAGCCGGGTGTCCATCACCCTCGAGTGGATCCAAAAGTGAAGCGAAATCACTCTTACGTGAGAACGTTAGGCAACATTTGAGGAAGAACTCATCGGTTTACCACCTTAAGATAACTCTTTAGCTGCATTATTTGGCCTGCGATAAATTAGCAGACCCCCTATCGTTGCAGAATACTCCAATTTTTGCACGGCGCAGGGGCACCCACCCCGGCATCACCTATCAAAACCGCTTAGTCCGGGATCTCGTCCTCTTTTCCTCATCATTTTGTACGACGGATTGCCTAAACGATATTGACATATGAACATGCGCTCATATAATCGGAAGTAAGTTATATGAGCGCATGTTCATATGAAAGGATATTGCAATGAGCATCCGCGTTGATGAAACGAAACCCGACATCGAGGCCACCGAGCCCGCGATCCCCACCACCTGCTCGCCCGAGGACCTTCCCGACGAGGAACTTCTCTACGACCTCGCCGACCTGTTCAAGGTCTTCAGCGACACCACGCGCATCAAGATTCTCTATGCCCTCATGGGTCGCGAGCTGTGTGTGGCGGACATCGCCGAAGCGACCGAAACCTCGCAGTCGGCAGTATCGCACCAGCTGCGCACGCTTAAGCAGTCGCACCTGGTCAAGTTCCGCCGCGACGGCCGCAACATCCTCTACTCGCTTGCCGACGATCACGTCTACACCATGCTCAACCAGGGTATGAGCCATATCTGCGAATAGCAACCAACCGCGGTACCAGCGCGGCCTGCACCCAAGCCGCAAAACAGGGAAAGGAACCCACCATGAAAAAGCAGTTTAAACTCGACGAGATCGACTGCGCCAACTGCGCGCGCGAGCTTCAGGACGAACTTGCCAAGCTCGAGGGCGTCAAATCCGTGTCCGTCAACTTTATGACCCAGAAGCTGACGCTCGAGGCCGACGACGCCGAGTTCGACGAGGTGCTCAACCGCGTTGTAGAGTTTACGGCCGACGCCGAGCCGGACTGCGAGATCATTCTCTAGCCCAGGTTTACGCCAACCTACAAGGCCGCGCTTGCCGCGGCCTTTGCTCGCGAAGTTATATGAGCGAGTGTTCATACATTCAAATGGGAGGATACGAGTCATGGCCACCGCCGACCCCAAAAAGAAAAAGAAGAAGCGCAAGAAAAAAGAGTCGCTCGAGCATAAGCGCAACCGCATCCTGGTAGCGCTAGGCATCTTTGCGGTGGTGTACGCCCTCGACGAGCTCGGTACCCTTACTGCCGCATTCGGCACCCCGGGCGACATCTACGCCAGCTTTGTGCTGTTCCTCGTGCCGTTTTTGATTGCCGGCTACGACGTACTGCAAAAGGCATTCAATAACATTCGCCGCGGCAAGGCCTTCGACGAGAGTTTCCTTATGGCAGTCGCGACCATCGGCGCATTTGCCATGGTGCTCTTCCCCGACACCGACCCGCACATGGCCGAAGGCGCCGCTGTCATGCTGTTCTACCAGGTCGGCGAGCTGTTCCAGGCATACGCCGTGGGCAAGAGCCGCAAGTCGATCAGCGCCATGATGGACATCGCACCCGACTACGCCAACGTCGAGCAAGCCGACGGCACACTCGAGCAGGTCTTTCCCGATGACATCGCCGTCGGCACCGTGATCGTGGTCAAGCCCGGCGAGCGCGTGCCTATCGACGGAATCATCGTCGAGGGCGAAACCCAGCTCGACACCGCCGCACTCACGGGCGAGTCAATCCCCCGCCCCGCCAAGACCGGCGACGATATCATCAGCGGCTGCATCAACATGACGGGCCTCATCCGAGTGCGTACCACCAAGCCGTTTGGCGAGTCCACCGTCGCGCGCGTCCTGGAGCTCGTGGAGAACGCCAGCGAAAAGAAGGCGCGCACCGAGAACTTCATCACGCGCTTTGCCCGCGTCTACACGCCCGCCGTCACCGGCGCGGCCGCGGTGCTCGCGCTTGGCGGCGGCCTGGTGACTGGCGCTTGGTCCGATTGGATCCTGCGCGGCCTGACCTTCCTGGTCGTCAGTTGCCCGTGCGCGCTCGTGATCAGCGTGCCGCTGAGCTTCTTTGGCGGCATCGGCGGTGCCTCCAAGCTGGGCGTTCTCATCAAGGGCTCCAACTACCTCGAAGCGCTCGCCGACGTGGACACCGTCGTCTTCGACAAAACCGGCACGCTCACCAACGGCACGTTCTCGGTGGTCGCGGTGCACCCCGAGGCAGGCTATACCGAGCAATCGCTGCTTGAAGTCGCAGCCCTCGCCGAGTCATTCTCCGACCACCCCATCGCGCAGTCAGTACGCACCGCCTTCCAGGGCGAGCTCGATCCCAAGCGCATGACGGATTCCACTAATGACGCGGGCCACGGCGTGACGGCAACCATCGACGGCAAGCACGTCGTCGTTGGCAACGCAAAGATGCTCGCCGCGGCCGGCGTTGAAGCACCGGACTGTGAGGTTGTCGGTACCATCCTCCACGTGCTCGTGGACGGTGCGTATGCCGGCCACATCGTGATTGCAGACACCGTCAAGGCCGATGCCGAGCAGACGATCCGCGACCTGCACGCCGCCGGCGTCAAGCGCACCGTTATGCTCACGGGCGACCGCGAGAAAGTAGCTGCGTCCGTTGCCGAACAGTTGGGGCTCGACGAGTTCCACGCGCAGCTGCTGCCGGGCGACAAGGTCGAGCGTGTTGAAGCGCTGCTCGCGGCCGAAAGCGGCAAGGGCAAGCTCGCTTTTGTGGGCGACGGCATCAATGATGCGCCCGTGCTTACACGCGCAGATGTGGGCATTGCCATGGGCGCCATGGGGTCCGACGCCGCAATTGAGGCCGCCGACGTGGTGCTCATGGATGACAAACCGTCCAACATTTCCCGCGCGATCCGCGTGGCGCGCAAGACCATGTCGATTGTTTGGCAGAACATCATCTTTGCGCTTGGTATTAAGCTGCTGATTTTGGTGCTGGCAGCGCTGGGCATCGCCAACATGTGGCTTGCCGTCTTTGGCGACGTGGGCGTGGCGATCATCGCCATCCTGAACGCCATGCGCGCGATGGGTGTCAAGAACCTGTAGCGCCTGTGGTCCCTCCGGCCGGGATCGGGCTTGGTTTTGAAAACGTCCTCGCGCATGAGGCCCGTCTTTCCTGCTCCTGCGGAGCAACGGAAAGGCGGGCCTCGCGCTGCGGAATGTTTTCAAAACCAAGCCCGGCCCCGGCCTGCGGTGACGTTGCTGGCGGTTCTTGGGCATCGCTTGCTGGCGGGGTTCCTTTGCTGAATTTGACTTAGTTGGTGGTGCTACTGGTCCCGGTCGCTGTCCCGGCCCAGCATTGCCCTTAGCTTCTCAAAGCTTTCCTCGCTCAGGCAGTGCTCCATGTGACACCCCTCTTGTGAGGCAACCTCTTCCGAAACGCCTGCGTCCTCGAGCAGCCCAACAAAAAAGCAATGGCGCTCCCACATTTGGCGAGCGACCTCCAGGCCACGCTCCGTCAGATGAACGTCGCGTTTACCCATTTCGACATAGCCGTTGTTCTCCAGCGTCGTCATGGCTTTAGAGACGCTTGCCTTGGTTACGCCCAGGTATTCGGCAACGTCAATCGAGCGAACGACGCCCTGGCGCTCCGAGAGCACATAAATAGATTCGAGATAGTCTTCTCCGGATTCACGCAGGGCCATGGGCCGCCTTTCGCGATGGCTTCTAGTTAGCCTTTGGATACTTTTGCTTGATTTACTTTACCGCAAAAGTTGCCCATGTCTTACTACGTTGTCTAAAAAGTTAACCGTGTTTCACAAAACGCACGGGACAAAAACAAAGCGGGGACACGCCCCGCAAGGAGTGCCCCCGACTGCCGGCACAAAAGGAACGTCCCCAAGTGCCTAATCCGTAGCTATAGCAGGCCAAAGTGCTCGGCGGCGTTGTAGATGCCGTCTTCGTCTACGGCGGTCGTAACGTAGGTCGCCGCGGCCTTCACGGTATCCTGCGCGTTGCCCATGGCCACACTTGTGCCCACGGCCGAGAACATCGACAGGTCGTTCTCGCCATCGCCAAAGGCGATCGCCTCGCTCGCGTCGATGCCCAAGCGCTCCAGCGTCGCCGCCACGCCCAGGTCCTTGCCGCCGTTAGCGGGAATAATATCGCAGAACAGATCGCACCAGCGCGTGGTGAGCGAATGCGACACGGCATCAGTCACGATATGCTCGTCGGCCGGGTCCACAAAGGCGCAGAACTGGTAGACCGGTGCGTCAAAGGCGCGCTCAAACGGCTCCTCGTGGTAGACGATTCCCGCGTTGCTACCGGCCGTCACCACGCGCTCGGACAGGCGGTTCACAAACGAATTCTCGCCCTGCATGCACAGCGAGTCGTAACGCCCCTGAGCCACCTGGTCCACGATCACCGCAACATCGTCCGGATCGATCGGGCAGCTGCGGTAAACACCACTGGCATCAAAGCAATGCTGACCCGAAAGCGTAATGTACGCATCCCAGCCAAGGTCGAACAGCCAGTCCGGCATCTGGTAGGTCGGACGGCCCGTAGCGATCACGCACGCAATCCCCTGCTCGTGAAAGCTGTCGAGCACCTGCTGCGCCGACGCCGGAATCCGGTGGGTCTTAAAGCTCAGCAGCGTGCCGTCGATATCGAAAAACGCGGCCCCGATCATCCTCGTCTACTCCTCGCCCTCGAGCTTTTCGCTCGCCTCGAGCCACGCCATCTCCAGCTCGTCCATGGCGGCGTGGGCCTCGTCGATCTTTGCCTGCTGCTCGCCCAGCGCCGTGTAGTTGGTGGGATCGACCTGGGCCATGGCGGCCTCGGCCTCCTCCACGCGAGCGCGCTGCGTCTCCATCTTGCGCTCGAGCGAACTCACCTCGCGGCGAAGCTTCTGGCGTTCGGCGTTGGAAAGGCCATTGGGCTGCCCGCTCGTCTTGGGCTTTTCGGCCGCAACCGCTGCGGCGCCGGTGACGAACGTGCCGGTCTTGGCGCTCGGCGCGCCCACGGGCTCGCCCTCGGCGGTGGCGTTGCACAGGCGCAGGTACTGATCCACGCCGCCGGGCATATGCGTCAGGTGGCCGTCGAGCAGCGCCCACTGCTGGTCGGTCACGCGCTCCATGAGGAAACGGTCGTGCGTCACCAGGATCAGCGTGCCGGGCCAACCGTCCAGCAAATCCTCGACAATCGCGAGCATGTCGGTATCCAGGTCGTTGCCCGGCTCGTCCAGGATGAGCACGTTGGGCTCGTCCAGGATCGTCAGCAACAGCGACAGGCGACGGCGCTGGCCGCCCGAAAGATCGCCGATGCGGCTCCAGAGCTGCTGGGTCGTAAAGCCCAGGCGCTCGCAGAGCTTCTCGGGCGAAGTCTCCTTGCCGTCGATGACGTAGTACTTCTTATAGTTGCCGAGCACCTCGCGAATCGTGTCGCCCATGTAGGGCTCGAGTTCCTCGAGCTGCTGCGACAGCACGCCAAAGCGCACTGTCTGGCCGATCTTTACACGGCCGCGCGTGGGCTCAATCTTGCCCTGGATCACATCGAGCAGCGTCGACTTGCCAGCGCCGTTCTCGCCCAAAAGTCCATAGCGGTCGCCCGCGCCGATGAGCCAGGTCACGTCGGAAAGTACCTGCTTGGGCGCGCCATCGGTATCCGCATAGCCGGCGTCCACGTCGACCACGTCGATAACCTGCTTGCCCAGGCGGCTCACGGCCAGGCGCTTGAGCTCCAGCTCGTCGCGTACAGGCGGTACGTCGGCGATGAGCTCGCGAGCGGCGCCCACGCGAAACTTGGGCTTGGTGGAGCGCGCCTGGGCACCGCGGCTCAGCCACGCGAGCTCCTTGCGCGCCATGTTGCGGCGGCGCTCCTCGGTAACCGCGGCCATACGGTCGCGCTCCACGCGCTGCAGGATATATGCGGAGTAACCGCCCTCGAAAGGATCGACCTGGCCGTCGTGGACCTCCCACATACTGGTGCAGACCTCGTCCAAGAACCAGCGATCGTGCGTGACCACGAGCATGGCGCCCTGACCGCGCTGCCAGCGGGCCTTTAAGTGACGCGCGAGCCAGTTGATGGTACGCATGTCCAGGTGGTTGGTAGGCTCGTCGAGCATGAGCACGTCGTAGTCGCCGATCAGCAGGCGCGCGAGGTCCACGCGGCGGCGCTGGCCGCCCGAAAGCTCGCCCACCGTGCCCTCCCAGGGCACATCGCTAATAAGGCCGGCCAGGATCTGGCGTGTACGCGGGCTCGAGGCCCACTCGTACTCGGGCGTGTCACCGACGACGGCATGGTGCACGGTGTCGGTATCGGCCAGGTTGTCCTTTTGGCCGAGCAATCCGATCGTCGTGTCGCGGCGACGCGTCACGCGACCATCGTCGGGCTCCAGCGTGCCGGCGAGCACGCTCAACAGCGTCGACTTGCCGTCGCCGTTTTTGCCGACAATACCAATGCGGTCGCCCTCGCCCACGCCGAGCGTCACGCTATCGAAAATATGCTTGGTGGGAAACTCTAGGCTGATGGAATCGCATCCCAAAAGAATCGCCATATGCCCTGCTCCTTCGTAGAAATACAACGTTGTCCATGATAGCAGCGAGCCCCACCCCAAACCACCACGAAGGTGCCTGTCCCCTTTGTGGTGGTCGTTTCGGTCGCAGAGCAAAAAGGCGGGCCATCTCCCGCAAGAGATGACCCGCCTCTCCAATCAGTCCCGCGGCAACCGTGGCCGCCGCGGGCCTCAAGCATGTCCCGGACTAGGAGAACATGCCGGTGAGGTAATCATTCAGCCGCTTATCCTTGGGCCGTTGGAAAATCTCGTCAGTCTCGTCGTACTCGACCATATCGCCCATGTAGAAGAACGCCGTGCGGTTGGACACACGCGACGCCTGCTCCATGTTGTGCGTCACGATGACGATGGCGCGGTCGGCAACGATCGACGACATGAGGTCCTCGATCGCCAGCGTCGAGATGGGGTCGAGCGCCGAGCAGGGCTCGTCAAACAGGATCACGTCGGGGTTGAGCGCCAGCGTGCGCGCGATGCACAAACGCTGCTGCTGGCCGCCCGAAAGCGCGTAGGCGCTCTTGTCGAGCTTGTCTTTGACCTCGTCCCACAGCGCGGCACCGCGCAGACTTTCCTCGACCATGCGGTCGAGCTCGTCACGGTCGGTGATGCCGTGGCGCTTGGGCGCAAAGGTGATGTTGTCGCGAATGGACTTGCGGAACGGATTGGGCTGCTGAAACACCATGCCAATAGACCGACGCAGCTCGTAGGTGTTCTCGGTCTTGGTGTTCACGTTGCGCCCGCGGTAGTTGATCTCACCCTCCACGCGGCAACCGCGAATCTCGCGATTCATTAGGTTGAGGCTACGCAAAAAGGTCGACTTGCCACAGCCCGAAGGCCCGATGAGCGCCGTGATCTCACCCTTGTGGAAGTCGAGCGACGTATTGTGCAGCGCATGGTGGTCGCCATAGTACACATTGACGTCCTTGGTGGAGACCACGACCTCGTCGCTCACGGCCTTGCCGCTCACACGCACGTGCTTTTCGCTTTGTCCCACGCTCGACAGAAAGTCCTGGGTCTCGGACGGGGCCGCTTCGGTTGCGGGCGTTGTATTCATCTCGCTCATTCGGCCGTCATCCTCCTTGCCAGTTGCTTGCCCACGATACGGGCGATTACGTTAAACAGCAGTACGCAGATCATCAGCAGCGCCGCGGTGCCCCAAACGATCTGCTGGGCCTCGGGGCTGCCCTCGCCATAGATCTTGTAGATGTGCACGGCGAGCGACTCGCCGGGGCGGAACACGTTCCAGGCGCAAGTGGGGCACGACAGGTTAAAGCTCAAGAAATTCAGGCGAACCGGCGAGCTCATGCCCGAGGTAAAGAGCAGCGCCGCGGCCTCGCCAAACACGCGGCCGGCCGAAAGCACGATGCCGGTCACGATAGCGGGCATGGCCTCGGGGATCAGGATGTGCAGTGTGGCCTCCCAGCGGGTGAGGCCCATAGCCAGGCACGCATCGCGCTGGGCCTGCGGCACGTCCTCGAGCGCCTGCTGAATCACGCGCACCAGGATGGGGATGTTGAACATGGTGAGCGCAACGGCGCCGGAGATGATGGAGTACTTCCAGCCCAGCTGCACCGAGAACACCAGGAATCCGAACATGCCGACGACGATGGAAGGCAGTGAAGACAGCGTCTCGATGGCAGTGGAGGCGATGTCGCGGATGGGACCGTCGGGCGCGTACTCGACCAGGAAGACCGCGCCGCCCAGGCTGATGGGCACCGAGATGATCAGGGTGATCAGCAGCAGATAGAACGAGTCGAACAGCTGGTAGAGCACGCCGCCCTGGGTTCCGTTGGCGCGCGCGGGCTGCGTGAGAAAGCCCGGCTGGAACAGCGTCGAGATGCCCTCGAACAGGATATAGGCCACCATGGAGACGACGACGAGCATGACGATGGCGACGATTGCCGTCAGCACGCCCGTGGCGATGCGGTCCTGCTTTTGGACACGCCCGAGTCTCGCCTCGTCGATATGGATGCGCGTGCTAGCCACGAGCCTTCGCCCCCTTGCGGCCGATAAGGTGGATGATCAGGATAAAGATGAGACTCATGCCCATCAGCAGCAGGCCGAGCGCCCACAAGACGTCGTCCTGGGCCGAGCCCTCGGCATAGACCGCCATGGACGTGGTGAGCGTGGTGGTAATGGTGGACGCCGGCGACAGCAGCGACGTCGGCATGGCTTCGATGCCGCCGATAACCATGCGCACGGCGAGCGTTTCGCCAAAGGCGCGGGTCATGCCAAGGATGACTGCGGTCATGAGCGACGGCATGGCGGACTTGAGCACCACGTGCCAGATGGTCTGCCAGCGGGTGTAGCCCAGCGCGAGCGAGCCCTGACGGTAACTGTCGGGCACGGCGCGCAGGCCATCGACCGAAAGCGTGGTCATCGTCGGCAGAATCATGACGGCCAGCACGATGGCGCCGGGCAGGATGCCCAGGCCCGTGCTCACATGGAAAACGCTCTTCATAAGGCCGACGACCACGTGAAAACCGATCAGGCCAAAGACGACCGAGGGAATGCCGGTCAAAAGCTCAATAAGCGGCTGAAAGATCTTGGAACCAAACTTAGGCTGGATCTCGACCGCAAAGATGGCAGAGCCGATGGCGATGGGCAGCGCGATAAGCGTGGAGAGCACCATGACCGCAAACGAAGTGACGATCAGGGGCAGGGCGCCGGTATAGGGCAGACCGTTTTCGGCCGTGTTGGCCAGGTCCCACTTGGTGCCGGTAAAGAACTCGACGATCGAAACGCCGTCCTTGAGAAAAGCCGAGAGGCCCTTTTGGGCGACCATAAAGATGAGCGCGGCAACGACAAGCGTCACGAGCGCTACGCACGCGCCCGTGACGACTAGGCCCACGTTCTCAAGGTCGCGCTTTGGCAGCTGTTTTGCCATTGCAAACCTTTCCGGGGGCGATTACTTATTTAGCAGAGACCTTGCCCCTGGCGTCCTTAACGACCTTCATGGCAGAGACGGGGATAAAGCCCTGCTCCTCGACGAGCTTGCCCTGGACGTCGTCGGAGAGCATGAACTCCAGGAAGGCCTTGGTGGCCTCGTCGGCGTCCTTCGCGCAGTACATGTGCTCGGTAGCCCAAATCCTGAAGGAATCGTCGGTGACGTTTGCGCTCTTGGGCTCGACACCCTCGACCTTGATGGCGTTGAACTTGGAGTCGTCGAAGTGCGAGAAGTCGAGGTACGAGATGGCGTTGTCGGTGCTGCCCATCTGAGTCTGGACATCGCCGGACTTATCGAGCTCGGCGGCGCCCTTAAAGTCGACGGCCTCGTCGCCAAAGACGGCGGCCTCGAAGGTGGCGCGGGTACCGGAGCCTGCCTTGCGGTTGAGGACGACGATGGTAGCGTCGTCGCCGCCGACCTCCTTCCAGTTGGTGATCTGGCCGGAGAAGATGCCCTTGAGCTGCTCGAGGGACAGGTCGTCGACCGTAACGTTCTTGGAGACAACAGGACCCATGCCCACGACGGCGACCTCGTGGTCGACAAGGTTCTTGACCTGGTCGGCCTCGAGCTTGGTCTCGGCGAAGACGTCGGAGTTACCGATGGTAACGGTGCCGGCGGCGACAGCGGTAAGGCCCTTGCCCGAACCGTTGCCCGAACCGGAGACGGAGACGTCCGGGTTGACATCCATGAACTTCTCGGCAGCGGCCTCGACGAGAGCCTGGAACGAGGAGGCACCGTCGTAGGTCACCTCGCCGGAGACGGACTCGGCAGCAGCGGCGCTACCCTTGGCGGCGGCGTCGGATGCGCCGGAGCCACCGCAACCAACGAGGCCGAGACCGACGATGCTGGCGAAGCCACCAGCGAGGCCGAGGAACTGACGACGAGAATAAGCCTGATCGAGCATGATCTTCCTTTCATACATGCGACTCGCGGGCACCCTGCCCGCTTTGCTGTTTGGAAAGATACGGCCTCGATCGGACGGCGTCCGCGCCGACTGCTGTTTCTTACGGGCATCTGATAGACCCTTACCGCAAGCGCGGCTCGGCTTTACAAACGAATAACAAACCCGCCGACAAGCATGGCACGCCTTTTACACCAATAAAAACAAAGTTGCGGTGAAATAGTTCCTGCTTGGCCATCAAATGGCCCATTCTAGGAACTATTCCACCGCAACTTAGATTGGGAAACCGCGAAACCTTAAAGCTCTAATTCATTCAAACGGAGGATCGCAACAATATAAATCTTGAGCGCCTGCTTGAGCTGCTCCTCGTTGGCGCACTCGTTGGGGCCGTGCATCTGGCCGCCCCACGCGGGCAGCTCAAGGCCGGTCTCCTCGGGGCCAAACGACACGGCGCGGGCAAAGTTGCGTGCGTACGTGCCGCCACCCATGGCGAAGGGCTCGGCATGCTTGCCCGTAAACTCGTTATAGGTATCGATAAGCGCCTTCACGGCCGGATCGTCGGCAGACACCGAGAACGGCACCTTTGCACGACCCACACGACACGACACGCCAAAGCGGCCCACGAGCGGCTCGAGCTGCTCGCGGATGGTATCGGCACTGGTGCTATCGGGGAAACGCACGTCGATGACCTGCTCAATGTGGCCATCCACCACGCGGATGACGCCGGGGTTGCACGTGAGCGGGCCAAACGCGGGGCTCGTCGCGTCGATACCCAGGCCGCGGCCATAGGCGTCCGCATGCACAAAGGCCAGAAACTTGACAAACTCGTGCTCGGCAGGCGTCAGCAGGCGCTCGTCGCGCGCACCAAACGCGTCCTCGGCCTCGCGCAGGTACGTCACGATCAGGCCGACGGCGTTGATCGTCCCCTCGGGCATCGAGGCATGGCCACCGATACCGTGCGCAAAAATCTGGGCATGGCCGTTCTCGAGCGCCGTAATCTCCAGGCGGTCGGCGTTCTCAACGGGCGCCGGCAGCTCATCGGCGGCAATCGCAAGCTCACAGATAGACTGCGACGGAATAGCGTTGCTCGCCTCGGCACCGCTCCACGACACAATGCGCCCGCCGTCAATCTTGGAGCTCACGAACGTCGCCCCAAACTGGCCCTTCTCGGCATTGCAGACCGGGAACTCGGCATCGGGCGTAAACAGGAAATCGGGGTCTGCATAGTTCTCCAGATAATGGTGAACGTCGGACATGCCCACTTCCTCATCGCAGCCCAGCAGCGCGCGGAAGGTATAGCGCGGGGTGATGCCGTGCTTGAGCAGATAGGCGCCGGCGTAGAGCGACAGCACAGCCGGACCCTTGTCGTCGATCACGCCGCGACCGAGCAGCCAGCCCTCGCGGCGCTCCATCGCAAACGGATTGGTATTCCAGCCCGGGCCGGCGGGCACCACGTCCACATGGCAAATGGTCGCGAGCTGCTTGTCGCCGCGGCCCGGGATATCGGCAATGCCCACATAGCCCTCGTCGTCGCTCGTCTGGTAGCCGAGCTTTTGCGCAATGCCGAGCGCGCAATCGAGCGCGTCACGGACCGGGTGGCCAAACGACGCGCCGGGCTCCGCATCGGCAGAAACTGCCACGGACGGATAACTCACCAGCTGCTCGATATCGGCGACGACATCTTCCCAGACCTCGTCGACATACTCAGCGACGCTCTGCTCCACCTGATTCATGGACGGCCTCCTTACCAATGAGCGGCGAGCGTGCCCGCCCCTCACATTACGTCATTAGATAGCGAAAAGTTTAGCAAGCTCGGCCACCGAGTGCACCACCGCATCAGCGCCCGCGGCCTCATGCTCACCCGGCGCCGCCGCGCCCGAATAGATGCCGATGCACGGCACGCCCATCGCGTGCGCGCCCTCCACATCGTTAAAGCGGTCGCCAATCATCACGGCCTCGTCCGCGGTCGCGCCCAGGGCCGCCAGGGCATCGCGGACCGAATCCGCCTTGGTCTCGCGCCCCTGCGGCGGATTCATGCCAACCACGGCTTCGAACTGGCAAAGCCCCAGCTCACGCACCATATCGATGCACTTCGCCTCCATGCGCGACGTCGCCACGGCCATACGCTTGCCCTGGGCGGCCAACCCATCCAGCAGCTCGGGGATCCCATCGAACACGGGGTACTCTTCCGGTCCCAGCTCATCGAAAAAGGCACGGTACTCGTCGGCCACCACAAGCGACTCCTCGCGCGTAAAGCCGTAAAAGTCGTGAAAGCTCTTCCACAGGGGCGGCCCGATCATGCGGCGCAGGTCACCCATCTGTGCCTCCGAAAACCCGCGCGCAGCCAGCGTCTTGCGCGTCGAGGTCATCACTGCCCGACCCGTATCGGCCACCGTGCCGTCAAAATCGAACAGCACAACCGGCCGCCTGTATATCTCCAGTGCCTCCATCGGCATCACTCTTCCCCAGTTGACGATTTCCACACCACCACTTCAAACTGTTGACTATTCAACAATTGAACCTAGTAATGTAGAACGACTCCACTATACTTGTCGCACCTTGCTCTCAGAAGGCGGCGCGCAAACGCCCCAACGAAAGGTGCAATTATGTCTTTTGCCATCATAACCGACTCCACGTCGGACATCTCCCCCGCCCGCGCCCAAGAGCTCGGCATTTACGTGATTCCGCTGCATGTGATTATCGAGGGCGAGGACCTGCTCGACCAAGTGCAGATTACCGCCCAGGAGTACGTCGCCCGCATGGCCGGCTCCGAGCAGCTGCCGCACACCTCGCAGCCGAGCGCCGGCGAGTTCAAGGAGCTCTTTGATCGCGTGCTCGCCGACGGCCACGACAGTGCCATCTTTATCTCGCTATGCAGCGAGTGGTCCGCCTGCTATGCCAATGCCAGCCTGACGGCCGAAACGCACGAGCTCGACGTGCGCTGCATCGACTCGCGCACCGGCTCGGGTGCCGAGGGCCTGCTGGTGGAGTATGCGCTGACCATGTGCGAGGACGGCCGCAGTCTGGACGAGACCGAGGCTCAGATCCGCGCGACGCTGCCCGACGCACACCTGTTGCTGATTCCCCGCACGCTCGAGAACCTGGTCAAGAACGGCCGCGCGCCCAAGCTTGCTGGGCAGCTGACGCAGATGCTCAACATTCGCCTGGCCGTTTCGCCGGAGTGGAAATCGGGCGAGATCAAGGCCGTCAAAAAGGGCCGCGGCGCCAAGCGCATCGTCGCCAACACTATGGCCGATTGCCTCGCATTTTTGGCCGAGCATCCGGGTTCCAGCGTGCGCGTGCTCACGACCGGCGCCGCCGAGGAGCAGGAGCTCGTCAACCAAGCGCTCGCAGGCCAGGACTACGTAGACGCCGGCACCGGCCCCATCGGCTGCACCATCGCCACCCACGTAGGCGTCGATGCCATCGCCATCAGCTACTGTCCCCGCTACCAACCTGCCAATTAGGGACAGGTTTATTTTGGCAGGTTTTATCTGGGCAAACGTTAAACGGTAACAAAGGCTTGCCTGGCAAGATCGGACATGCCAAAGCCGTCGAACAACCGAAGTACACCCAGCCACAACAAAGCCATCACGCCGACGCGCCGCAACTCAAGGCGCGCCGGCGTCTTTTTAGGAGTCGCGGCGGAAAAGGGGCCGTTTTAGCCAAAAGGCCGCGAAACGCTTCCCATTACGCCGCAACTTCATTGCCGCCCAGGTAGCGCACAGAGATGTGGTGTAAGAGGCGGGGCATGCCCCGCCTCCGCCCTTTCTTGAAAGGGAGGGGACACCGCCTAGAATTCGTCGTTGGAGTAATGAAGGTGACGAATGGAAGGAAAGGCGATGCCCCAAGAAGAGAGTGTACTGCGCCTCGGCCGCGACGAGGCCCTCGAGGCGGCGAGGCTTTGGCAGGAGTGCGGCGACGCGCGCGAGTTCGCGTGCAGGGTGCTGGGCAGCGTGATGAACGCGCTGATGGACTCCGAGGCCCAGCAGATGTGCGGCGCGAGCCGCAACGAGCGCAGCGACGGCAGGGAGAACAGCCGCAACGGCTACCGCCCCAGGTCGCTCAAGACCGCCGTGGGCGACGTGGAGCTCGAGATACCCAAGCTCAGGCACGGCACCTACTACCCCGAGGGCATGCTCGCGCGATGGTCGCGCGTCGACACCTCGGTGGCCGCCATCGTGCAGGAGATGTACGTATGCGGCGTGTCCACCCGCAAGGTCGAGCGCGTGGCGTCCAAGCTGGGCATATCCTCGCTGTCGAGCTCGGAGGTCTCGAGCCTCTGCTCCGACCTCGACGCCGAGGTGGCGGAGTTCCGCCGCCGCGACCTGTCGGGCACGCCGTGCTGCTACCTGTGGCTCGACGCCACCTACATGAGCTGCAGGGTCGGCTCGTCGGTCGTCTCGCAGGGCGTCGTGACCGCGATCGGGCTGGGCGCCGACGGGCGCAAGCACTTCCTGGGCTGCGACGTGGTCGACACCGAGAGCGAGGACTCCTGGGCGGCATTCCTCGGCGGGCTGCGCGAGCGCGGGCTGGCCGGCGTTCGCCTCGTGGTCTCCGACAGCCACGCCGGGCTCGTGGCCGCCGTCTCGCGCCTGTTCCAGGGCTGCGCCTGGCAGCGCTGCGTGACGCACCTGCAGCGCAACCTCCAGAGCGCCTGCTCGGGCAGGCCCGAGGACTCCAAGGCGGCCGTCAGGGACCTCGTGCACGCCGCGGTCTACCAGGACGACCCCGACCTCGCGCGCTGCGTGTGGGCCGAGGCGGCGCCCTGGGTGGCGTCGGTGTCCGCCAGGGCCGGCGAGGTCTTCGAGCAGGCCGAGGACTCCGCGCTGGCGTTCACGGCCTTCCCCAGGGCGCACTGGGCCAAGCTCCGCACCAACAACGTCCAGGAGCGCGCCAACCGCGAGATCAAGCGCCGCTACAGGGTCGTGCAGTCCTTCCCCTCGAGGGAGTCGATGCTGCGCCTGACGTGCGCGAGCCTCATGGAGACCGAGGGACAGTGGTCCCAGCAGCGCGTGTTCTCCGAGGCCTCGGCCGCCGAGGGCTTCGCCGAGCCCGCGGACAGGCCGGCCCCGACAGAGGGGAGGCGCCGCGCGCTCGGGCGGCGCGCCAGGGAGATAGTGGACGAGATAGTCGAGAGGCGCGGTCTCAAGAAGGAGTAATATCGGGACTTGCAGCGACGGACCTCAGGACGCTCTTACACCACGTCTGCGCGCGCCACCGCCGCCCAACCAGCCAATCGAGAAATTGGCGGCGATCGATGCTTTGTCCAACCCCCTTGCGATACCCTCTGGGCAAAAAATGGCAAATATGAGTACTGTTACCAGTTTAGTAACAGCGAAATCTGGCTGAATTTGCCATCTTCCGCCAATTCCGAGCGTCATAAAGTCCCGAATCGCCATGTTTAGAGGGTTGATTATATCCAATCCGAATCGATTGGTCTTAAATACTTTCCAGATGATATGTTACTGCTCAAACCACAGTACTCATATTTGCCATTTTTTGCCCACAGGGTCTATTCGAGGATAGTTTCCTGCGCCTCCAGCCCACCTCATGGCCGCCAAAACCCATTCAGCAACAGCTACCGCACATTTTGACATCAGCCAAACACCACTCACGGAGCTGTACTCCGCTATCACCGAACCAAAATCAGAGTCGAGTCCCTTAAAAATCAAAATAACGTACCCTCATTTCAATGAACTCCGACAAGAACGGCATTTACATGAGCACCGTCACGCATCAATACGCCCTCATCGGGGGTACGCTATTCCAATTCAAGAAAACCGTCGCCCATGTATCGGAGCCGCACAGCCAAATCGTCATCTGCGGCAACGGTCCAGACATCCGTTACGCAACACTGGAAGAATGGGAGAAAGCTGGCGAATCTTTCGATAGACGGGCACAGGTCGAAGGAATCGTCACCAGTGCGAGCCCAGCGCGCGACAAACTGGAACTCTTTCGCAATCTCTTTACTGGCCGCAAAGATGTTTACGCTCATGGGTACCGCAGAAAAGACGGGGGCATCGGCTATACACCCGCCTGCGCAAATGAATGGAAGGCAGGCATTTGCCCCAAAGTAAATCGTCAGAAAACCAAATGCGCGGAATGCGGCAACCGCATCTTCCCCAAGCTGAGCGATGCCGCGATCATCGCCCATTTCAAAGGCAACGACGACAGGCTCCGAGACGTCATAGGTCAATACGTTCTCGATAGTGACAGTAACACAAAAGTCCTGGTCATCGACTTTGACGGAGCCGATTGGAAAGAAGCGACAAACGCCATTCGGCTTGTCGCAAAAAACCATGGGATCGATGCTGCAGTCGAGCGATCGAGATCAGGTAACGGCGCACATGTCTGGTTTTTCTTCCTAGAGCTCACCAGCGCAAAGATCGCACGAGAATTTGGAAGCAGCCTTATCACCGAAGCGGCGGCGCTCAACAAGACAATCACCTTTGAAGCTTTTGACCGGATGCTGCCCGCGCAGTCCACCATTCCTGAGGGCGGCTTCGGAAATCTCATAGCACTGCCTTTTCAAGGAAAAGCGCAGCGAAAAGGGAACAGTGTATTTGTTGACGAGCAATTTGAGCCCTTTCCCGATCAATGGCTTTACCTTTCACAAATTCAGCTGGTTCCACATGCAACGGTGCAAAATCTAATCGAAAGCATCGACAATAAACCGCATGGAATATCAGCTGCAGTGGCGGGAAACACCGCCGCGCCACATTCTCAGAGGCCGCGAAAGCGGCTTCCGCTCACGCTGCAGGACTTCCCGTCATCGCTACCCGTCACGCAAGCCGATATGCTCTACATAACCGAAAGATCTCTGAGCCCGGCCGCCCAGATGGAGGTTCGCAGGCTTGCAACATTTGCCAACCCGGAATTCTTCCGTGCCCAATCAATGCACCAATCAGTATTTGGCAAACCGCGGTACATAGACCTCAGTGAACTTAGAGATGGCTGCGTTGCGATTCCCAGAGGCTGTAAAGCTCAACTCGAGCGGCTGCTTCAAGAAGTCGGCGCTTCTGCTCACTATTCAGACAAGCGCATGTCGGGCAATCCAATTGTGATGACATTTAAAGGGGCTCTTCGCCCTGAACAGCAAATTGCCGCCGAACAGATGCTCAACTATGAAGACGGGATCATGTCCGCGCCGACGGGTTTCGGGAAAACCGTCATTGGGGCCTATCTTATTGCTGCCATCGGTCTTCCAACGCTTGTCATCGTTCCCAAGACTGCGCTCATTGCCCAATGGAAATCCCAGCTCGAACGGTTTATCGACATTACGGATAACAGAAAGCCAGTTCGAACCCCAAAAGGACGAATCAGTAAAAGGCAGCCTCCGCTCATTGGCCAAATCGGAGGAGGCAAAACCACCATAAGCCATCTCATCGACATTGCTTCATTCCAGTCTCTGTCCAGCAAGGACCCCCAGACCGGAGAACCAATAGCCAAGGAGTTCGTTCGTGATTACGGCCTCATCATCTGTGATGAATGTCACCATGCAGCCGCACCACAGCTTGAGCTCGTCCTCAAATCCGCTCCAGCCAAATATGTATACGGCCTTTCCGCGACGCCCGAACGCTCGGACGGACTCACGCGAGCACTCTCAATGCTCTGCGGCCCGCTTCGCCATGTCATTGATCCAAAAACGCAAGCAATCCAACAGGGAATTCAGCGCGTTGTTAGGCCGCGTTTTACCGGAGTTCGACTACCCGCCTACGAACCAGGGGCGTCCTTTAATCAAGTTCTCGATCTCCTGTGTGCGCACACAGCGAGAAACGAAGCAATTGTCGACGATGCCCTCGAGACCGCGTCAAACGGTCGACATCCGCTTGTGCTATCCAAAAGGAAAAAACATGCCGAAGAGCTATGTAGGCTGCTTCAAAGCCGCGGACACGAACCTATACTCTTAACCGGAGAAATCGACGCCAAAGAAAGAAAGGCAATACTGAACAGCCTTCCCGGCTTCGAGCATGAGCATCGAATTATCATCGCAACCGAAGGCCTTCTGGGCGAGGGTTTCGACCTGTCTTACCTTGACACTCTGCTCATTGCCACACCGATATCTTGGGACGGCAGCATAACGCAGCAGGCAGGCAGGCTACATAGAAGTCACGAGGGCAAGCAGCGGGTTGAGATATTCGACTATGTTGATTTGTCGATACCCATGCTCGCGCACATGTACCAGAAGAGACTCAAGACCTACGCCAAGCTGGGGTATGAAGTCTTTGCAGCAAATGACAACAAACGGGCCGATCAAAACATCCTCGTTAGGCCGGCAAGGGCCGTGGAGGCCTTAGCGGATGACATCGAGCGCGCAACGAAAAGCATTTTTATTGCCGCGCCCTACGCATCCGCTGCATGCCTCGCAAAGCTCGCTGCCGTACTCACAGGCGCCGCCGCCCGTGGGATTGCCCTTGAGATTTCAATTGCCTCGACTCCGCACAATGACGTGAAAGCGATTTTTACCGAGATGAACGTCGACTATTCCATCAAAGCCGAAGGGCGCCTGCGCGCGTCAGTAATTGACGAGGAAACCGTCTGGTACGGAACTATCCCGTTACTGGCCTTTCCTAAGAAAGAGGACTGCAGCATCCGTTTCAAAAGCAGCGAAGTTGCAGCCGAGCTTTTAAGCGAAATCCAGCGAAGAGGAGAACTGGAGGTCGCAGCCACGAACGGGACGTCTCCAACAGTTACGGTGGAATAGGGGCTGTTTTAGCCAATCGGCCGCGAATCAATCCCTATTTCCCCGCGAAACATAAGCGAGCAATCAGCCCTGCGGGCCCTGAAATAACTCCTCATGCGAGCCCATTCTCACCAGTCGGATCACAGGATTAGTCTTATGCGGCAAGTACAGAACGACCACATCGACCAAGCCATCGGATAGATGGAAATCGATGTGGCCGTTGTAGTTGCCGCCCGGGTTTGAAAGCTCGTGGGCACCATATTCCGCGGGAAGCGAGCCGTGAGCCGCAAGCTCTGCGACCGCCGCCTTAAACTCGGTTTTTAGCTGCGGATGGATGCGCATCGCCCGTTTGTAATCCGCCTTAAACTGAGCCTCGACCTTAATCTCAAACATCGCTAGTCCTCATCGAGGAATGATATAAGCTCATCAGCGTTATTGAATGACGGGCTGTCGTCCGGCAGAATCCCCAACTCATGAGCTTCGGCGATCACCATGGCACGCCTCGTTGCCTCGTTGGGCACCTCCGCCCTTCCTACGATCTCAAAAGGAATCTTTCGTTGATTTACCAGCTGCCGAACAGCAAGGTTGAGATACGAATTGAGACTCAGACCAACCGTATCCAAAAACTCAGTCGCCTGTTCCTTGAGCCCCTCTTCGATGCGAACCGTCGTAGGCTTAACCGTTGCAGTAGACATACGCGACCTCCTCGCCTCGTCTTTTGCATCAGTATACCCAGTTTAGATGGCATACTGATGTTAAATAGCATCAGTATGCCGTTCACATTACTATAACAACAGTCACAGCACCCTACATCAGCCCGCTCAGGGCAATGTCGACGGCCTCGTTGAGGTCGTCGGTGATGTGCACAAGCTCCGGATCGAGCGGGCTAATCATATCGGCGTCCATCACCGGGCCGTTGAGCCAGTCGAACAGACCCTGCCAGTACTCGGTGCCCACCAGCACGAGCGGCATGCGCTTTACCTTGTGCGTCTGCACCAGCGTGAGCACCTCGAACATCTCGTCGAGCGTGCCAAACCCGCCGGGAAACACAATAGCGCCCGAGCTGTATTTGACGAACATAGTCTTGCGCACAAAGAAGTAACGGAAGTCCATGCCAAGGTTCACGTATTTGTTGAGCCCGTGCTCGTGCGGAAGCTCGATACCCAAGCCGACCGACTTGCCGTTGACACTCGCCGCTCCCCTGTTGGCCGCCTCCATGACGCCGGGACCGCCGCCGGTGATAACCGCCACGCCGCGCTGGGCGATCTTGCGACCGACCGTGCGCGCCGCCTTGTAGAGCGGATCGGTCTTGGGCGTGCGGGCGCTGCCGAAGATGGTCACTGCAGGACCAAGCTCGGCAAGCGCGCCAAAACCATCGACAAACTCTGCCTGAATGCGCAGCACGCGCCACGGATCGGCATGCAGCCAGTCGGTCGACTCCTCGGGCGCCAGCAAGTTGGCATAGGTGTTGTCCTTAGGAATCATGGGGCCGCGCATGACCACGGGGCCGCGGCGGTACGTCTCGTCGTAGGCAGGCTCGCCCTCGACGTTTTCATTCTTAATCATGGGTACTCCTATCGAGAAAAAGAAAAACGGGCGGGGTCGACGCCATGCGCCAAACACCCGCCCGAACATCAACTATTCGGTATGGTACCCACGATGCATCAAGTGCTTGCAAGCTATCGGTCATCGGTCGCGCAGACGGTGTTAGCGAACGTGATGACCGGCCGGCGCTCGTCCCTTGCCGTTGCCCGCGCTTTGCAAGCGCCCGCGCCGCTCTTAGTAGTCCACCGCCGCAGGGCTGTTCATCCAGTCGCTCACAAACGCGCCGTAGCGGCCCTCGATAATGGCCTGGCGGGCGCGCTGCATAAGGTTGAGCAGGTAGTAGATGTTGTGCATCGAAAGCAGAATGCCGCCGAGCATCTCCTTCTGCGTGACCATGTGGCGGATGAGCGCGCGGCTGTAGCCGCCCGTGCACACCGGGCAGGTGCAGGTGGGGTCGATGGGGCCGTCGTCGTGCGCAAAGCGGGCGTTGCGGAAGTTGAGGCGACCCTCGCTGGAGAATGCCGTGCCCATGCGGCCGGTGCGCGTCGGCAGCACGCAGTCGAACATGTCGATGCCCACGCCAACGCCGCGCACGAGCGTGGTAGGGTTGCCGACGCCCATGAGGTAGCGCGGCTTGTGCTTAGGCATGTACTCGGAAACCAGCGGCGCCAGCGTCTCGAACATGGTCTCGTGGTCCTCGCCCACCGAGTAGCCGCCGATGCCGTAACCGGGGAAGTCGCCGCACTCCTCCAGGTGGCGCAGCGATCGCAGGCGCAGATCCAGATGCATGCCACCCTGGACGATGCCAAAGAGTGCCTGGTCATCGCGGGTGTGAGCCTTGTAGCAGCGCTCGGCCCACATGCTCGACAGCTCCACGGCGCGCTCGACGTAGGCGCGCGTGGCGGGATAGCCGGGGCACTGATCGAGCTGCATGCAGATGTCGGAGCCGAGCTTCATGGCGATTGCCATGTTGTCCTCGGGCGTCCAGAACACGTGGCGGCCGTCGTAGTCATTGACGATAAAGCGCACGCCCTCGTCAGTGAGCTTGACGGCGTCGTTATGGCTAAACACCTGGAATCCGCCCGAGTCGGTGAGGATGGGGCCATGCCAGTTCATGAACTTATGCAGTCCGCCCAGCTCGGCGATGGTGTCCTCGCCGGGACGCATGGACAGGTGGTAGGTGTTGGCGAGCACAATCTGCGCACCGAGCTGCTTAACGGTCTCGGTGGGGATGCCCTTGACGTTTGCCTTGGTGCCCACGGGCATAAAGATCGGCGTCTCGATGTCGCCGTGCGGGGTGTGCAACACGCCGGCACGCGCGTGCGTGGTCGGGTCCTCGGCGATAAGGTCGAATTTAATGAGGCTCTGGTCCATAAACTGGAACTCCTTGGTTGCGGTTCATACGCAGACCATTATACGAGCAACCATCGAACCGCACCGACTCGACAGAAACTGGTGCATTAAACGACTAGTCATTTAAGAACGTCCCCAACGACTACATCCAACAGCCAAGGTAACGCCGACGCTTTGTCAACGACAGACACTATGACCCAATCCGAGGGCACTAAAAAGATAGGAGCCCCCGC
>ERZ773235.121-NODE-121-length-107194-cov-23.402122_pt1 | contig 107194 bp, 103 predicted proteins | sample MGYA00580522_ERZ773235 | MGnify/ENA primary metagenome ERZ773235 (study PRJEB29015, sample SAMEA2737797) | human gut metagenome | biome: human gut; feature: human-associated habitat; material: faeces | place: China | collected 2012 ... | reverse complement strand
TATATGTGTCTATTATTTTATGTTTACTTTGTTGCTTTAATTTTTTGAATTAGCAATTTTTTTTTGTGGTATCATTCAAAAAAGGAGAACAACCAAGTGAATGGGACGCAAACTGGAATCAAACAAGTGTTAATTGCGTGGTAACAGTAAATTACTCTAAATAAGATCTAAAAGCTGATAACAAGTATGTTATTGGCTTTTAATATACAAAAATCAAAGAAGTTTTATCAATGGATTGAAAAATAATTTGATATTTGGTAAAATAAGAAAGGAGACAGATGGGAAAAAATAAATATGGAAAGCTGGGTAGAGTAAAATAATATAAAAATACTAAAAAGTAATACGACAAGTGTTGTATTACTTTTTACTTTGGATAAAATAAAAAACTTTTTAAAAACATTGTATAAAAATGTCGATTTTGGTATAATCAATTTGCAGTTATATTGCATCAAAAAAGATAATAAACTTAAAAGAAGAGATAAACACAAAATACAAATGTATAAAGGAGGAAAGTATGGAGGAGAACAAATGCACAAATTGTGTTGATGAAAAGCTAAAGACAGAAATCGGAGAAATCTTAAAAAAGTACAAAGGACATAAGGACAATTTAATTCCAATATTAAACGAAGTACAAGTAAAATATGGCTACATTCCAAAAATTGCACAAATAGAAATAGCAAATTACTTAAATATGGCACTAGCAGAAGTGTACGGAGTTATAACATTTTATTCAAGATTCACATTAGTACCAAAAGGAAAATACAATGTTTCAGTATGTCTTGGTACTGCTTGTTTCGTAAAAGGTTCCAAAGAAATATTAGAAAGAGCAAAGTCAAAACTAGGAGTAGAAGAGGGACAAACAACATCTGACGGAAAGTTTTCACTAGATACAACAAGATGTGTTGGAGCTTGTGGTTTAGCACCTGTATTTACAGTTAATGATGAAGTATATGGAAAAGCTACTGTTAAGAAAATGGACGAAGTTTTGGATATGTATATGTCTAAAGAATAAATTTTAACCAAAGGCTAGTAGGCCATAAAGGAGGAAATTGTGAAAAAAACTATTGAAGATATAGAAAAAATACGCAAAGAAAAAAGAGAAGAACTAGATTTAAGAGTTAATGTAAATGCAAAGTGCAAAGAAAAACATATATTAGTATGTCACGGAACAGGATGTACATCTTCTAAGTCAACCCAGATAATAGAGAACTTTAGAAAAATAGTAAAGAAAGAAAAGCTAGAAAATGTGAGGGTAATACAAACAGGATGTTTTGGTTTGTGTTCAAAAGGTCCAATTGTAATAATTAGACCAGAAGATACTTTTTATTCAATGGTAAAACCAGAAGATTGTGAAGAGATTATAAAAACTCATATAATGGAAGGCAAAATTGTTGAAAGATTACTTTGTAAAGATATTGATGGAACTGTGGTAAAAAAATTGGATGAACTTCCTTTTTACAAAAAGCAGATGCGTATAGCTCTTAAAAATTGTGGAGTTATAGATCCAGAAAATATTGATGAATATATAGCTTTTGATGGATTTAAAGCTTTGGAAAAAGTTTTAACAACAATGACAAGAGATGAAGTAATAGAAGAAATTAGTAAATCTGGCTTAAGAGGTAGAGGGGGAGCTGGCTTCCCAACAGGAAAGAAATGGAGTTTTGTAAAAGCAGAGCCTGATGGTCAGAAATATGTAATATGCAATGCTGATGAAGGGGATCCAGGAGCTTTTATGGACAGAAGTATATTAGAGGGAGATCCAAATTCTGTAATAGAAGCTATGGCGATAGCAGGATATGCTATTGGAGCAGATAAGGGCTATATATATGTAAGAGCAGAATATCCAATCGCAGTAAAAAGACTTCAAATTGCAATAGACCAAGAAAGAAAATATGGAATATTAGGAAAGAAAATATTTGGAACAGATTTCAACTTTGATGTTGAAATAAGACTAGGAGCGGGAGCTTTTGTTTGTGGAGAAGAAACGGCGTTAATTGAATCAATAGAAGGAAAACGTGGTCAACCAAGAGTAAAACCACCATATCCAGCACATTATGGATTATGGGGAAAGCCAACATTAATAAATAATGTTGAAACATATGCAAATGTAACAAAGATAATTATAAATGGAGCAGATTGGTATTCTAAAATAGGAACAGAAACTTCAAAAGGTACAAAGGTGTTTGCACTTGGTGGAAATGTAAACAATGTAGGACTTGTAGAGGTTCCAATGGGAACAACATTGAGAGAGATTATATATGATATAGGTGGAGGCATACCAAATGGTAGAGAGTTCAAAGCTGCCCAAACAGGAGGCCCTTCAGGAGGATGTATTCCCAAAGAGCATTTAGATACAAAAATTGATTATGAAAGTTTAGCTCAAATTGGTTCTATGATGGGTTCTGGTGGACTTATTGTAATGGATGATACTAAGTGTATGGTTAATATAGCAAGATTTTATTTAGACTTTACAGTAAGCGAAAGTTGTGGAAAGTGTACACCTTGTAGAATTGGAACAAAGAGAATGTTAGAAATACTTGAAAGAATTTGTGAAGGAAACGGAACAGAGGAAGATTTATATAAGCTAGAAAGATTAGCATTCAATATTAAAAGATCTGCAATATGTGGTCTTGGTCAAACAGCTCCAAATCCAGTTTTAAGTACAATGAAATATTTTAAAGAAGAATACAGAAGACATGTAATAACCTACGAATGTGAAGCAATGGAATGTAAAGCATTAGCTAAAATTGTAATAGATTCAGAAAAGTGTAGAGGTTGTGATATTTGTAAAAAAGTGTGTCCAGTTGGAGCAATATCTGGTGAACCGGGAAAAGTACACACAATTGACCAGAGCAAGTGTATAAAGTGTAGAAGTTGTATGCAAAAATGTCCGTTCAAAGCAATAGGAGCAGGACAAACAACACAAGTTGATATGTCAAATTTTCAATGCTAAAGAAGGAGAAAAAAGAGAATGATTAATTTAAAAATTGATAATAAAGAAATAAGTGTTCCAGAAGGTACTACCATACTAGAAGCTGCAAGACAAGCTAACATAGACATACCAACTCTTTGCTATCTAAAAAAAGTTAACGAAATTGGCGATTGCAGAATGTGTATAGTAGAAGTGGAAGGTAGAAAAGGATTTGCGACATCTTGTATTCAAAAAGTAGAAGAAGGAATGGTAGTTCATACTCATACACCAGATGTATTAGAGGCAAGAAAAATGGTACTTGACCTAATAATATCTAATCACGCCAAAGACTGTTTGACCTGTATAAGAAACGGAAATTGTGAGCTACAAGCATTAGCTATAAAGTTTAATGTACTAGATGTAGAATATGAAGGAGAAAGAACAAAACACAAAATAGATGATAAGTCTCCTGCAATAGTGAGAGATTTTAACAAATGTGTATTGTGTAGAAGATGTGTAGGAGCTTGTAAAAATATTCAAAATGTAGGAGCAATAGATTGTATAAATAGAGGATTCGAGGCTTGTGTATCAACAGCGGGCGATCATAGTTTGGCAGATGTGGATTGCACTTTTTGTGGACAATGTATAGAAGCTTGTCCAACAGGTGCACTTCATGAAAAAGATGATACAAAGAAAGTATGGATAAAATTAAAAGATCCAGATGTATATACAGTAGTTCAAACAGCACCAGCTGTAAGAGTTGCACTTGGAGAAGAGTTTGGAATGCCAATAGGCACAAATGTAAAAGGTAAAATGATAACTGCGCTTAGAAGATTAGGATTTGACAAGGTATTTGATACAAATACAGGAGCAGATTTTACGATAATGGAAGAAGCAAATGAATTTATAGATAGATTAAATGGAAAAGCAGTGCTACCAATGATAACTTCTTGTAGTCCTGGCTGGGTAAGATTTGCAGAAAAGAACTATCCAGAATTACTAGATCATTTATCAAGTTGCAAATCTCCACATCAAATGTTTGGAGCAATTATAAAATCATATTATGCTCAAAAATTTAATGTTGACCCATCAAAGATATATGTAGTATCTGTAATGCCTTGTATTGCTAAGAAGTATGAGTGCACAAGAGAAGAAATGGAAGTAGACGGACTAAGAGATGTGGATGCAGTTATTACAACAAGAGAACTTTCAAGAATGATTAAGCAAGGAAACATAGAATTTAATAAGCTTGAAGATTCTGAGTTTGATGATCCAATGGGAGAAGCAACAGGAGCAGGAGCTATATTTGGAACAACTGGAGGAGTTATGGAAGCAGCTCTAAGGACAGCATCTGATATACTAGAAGGAAAAAATCTTGAAAAGGTGGAATATGAGGAAGTCAGAGGAAAGGAAGGAATAAAGAAAGCTACATTAACAATTGCCGGAAAAGATGTAAATATTGCAGTTGCATCTGGTTTAAAAGCTGCAAGACAGATTATGGAAGAAATAAAAAATGGAAAAGCAGAATATCATTTTATAGAGATAATGGCCTGCCCAGGCGGATGTGTAATGGGTGGAGGGCAACCTATAAAAAGCTCAAAGATTAGAAGTACAGTAGATGTAAGAAAGCTAAGAGCAGACAGTCTATATTCAATAGATGAAGCTAGCACGATAAGAAAATCACATCAAAATCCTACTATTATAAAATTATATAAGGAATTCTTAGAAAAACCAGGAAGCAAAGTTGCTCATAAATATTTACATACAACATATAGCAAAAAAGAAAAATATAATATATAAATAAAAGTACGCTCCATACTATAAATAATATGGTATTGGGCGTATCTAGTATTGGTAAAAATTGACTTTATGTTAACAATGCGGTGTAATATAAATAGCGAGATCCTATAAAACAAAAAAGGAGGTGCAACCATGAACTATGGTGCACAAATCAAGCAGGCTCTCTTGGAAAGAGAAAAAAGGCGGAAGCAGGAAGAAAAGGAAAGACTCGAGAATAGGCTGAAGGAATTTGCAGAAAGCTGGCTTTCAGAAGCCCGCGCCGGCAAAGGAACTGAGTTTTTCAAGCTTTTTTCCGCAAGAAAAGAGGAATTCGATGTTATCTCTGAATGGTGCAAGCAAAACGGCTTTACTGTCAAAAAAGACTGCTGTGGTGGCTATAGAATTATAATACCGTTGGAAAGCAACGGTATCACTGAAGGAGAGAATGTCTGAGAGCTGACAACTATCCCCCTGGCACTGCCAGGGGGATAACTTTTTGACATTATGTTACTATTGTGGTATAATAATAGTAATCCCAAGAAATGGGACAAAAAATAATAAGGAGGAACAAACGAAATGTTGTTCAAGGCAGAGGAAGTTGTTATCAAGAAGGACGTTTTGCATCGTGCAAACAAGTTGGTTAAGGCTGTCGAGAAGCAGCTGCGGGTATCCCCGCGGAATGGTATTTCTATCGGCAACTCTCTGGACGATTTCAACTGCGCGCAGTTTGTAGCTGCCACCCTGACTGAGAAGGGCTATGATGTGCAGGTTGAGAACGGTAAGCACCATATTACCGTTTGGGTGGCCAACAGCTAAGCTACTCCAAACAAGTGACCCCTCTCAGCAATGCTGAGAGGGGTCGAACATTATTTTGAATAAGTTGATGAATCAATCTGGGTATATAATTTATCAGCTTCTTCTTGAGATAATATTCCAGTCTCTACCATAGAAGAAACAACCTTTTTTTGTCTGCTCTGAGTTAAATGAAAGTTGACTGTTGGAGCATAAAGGCTAGGAGCATTTGGAACACCAGCAAGCATTGTGGCTTCATATAAAGTCAAATCCTTTGCATCTTTATTAAAATATCCTTTTGATGCTTCTTGAATCCCGTAATATCCATCTCCAAAATAGATGGTGTTAACATATAACTCTAAGATTTCATCTTTATTGTATTTTTTTTCTAAATCTCTACCAATTAAAAATTCTGCAACCTTTCTGTTAGAAACGTCTTTTTCTTTTATTAAATACAGATTTTTTGCTGTTTGCTGAGTAATGGTACTTCCACCCTCTTTAAAATCTTTTTGCTTAATGTTGCTAAAAGTTGCTCTTGCTAAAGCGATAAAGTCAATAGTTCCGTGAGAATAGAATCTTCTATCTTCAACTGACACAACAGCATCTTTATAGTAAGTTGGAAGGCTATTTAACTTAATAAAATTTGAATTTTCTCTTACAGAAGACACTTTATTTTCAAGACTTATTTCTGAAAGTTTTTCTTTATATAGTTTGTTACCATTTAAATAAAGCACGCTTCCGATGATTATAATAATAACAAGAATAAATAACAATAATCTTCTAATAAACTTCATAAATTCCCCCTAAAATTATTATATAAATATTATAACATAAAATATGGCGAAAAAGGAAGAAATTTGTTAAAGAAATATTCAGAAATTTGCAAAAAACACTTGCAAATTTTTTTCTATTAATAGATAATATAATGGAAAATGTTAAACAGAAAGAAAAGATTGCAAAGTTACAAAGGAGGAATTGTCAATGTACATTTTTAATAAAATAACGGTAACACCACAATTACCAGAGAGAATAAATAAGTTACCAGAAATAGCAGAAAATTTATGGTGGGCCTGGAATACAGATTTCTTAAAATTGTTTAAGAAAATGGATATAGATCTATGGGAAAGTGTTAATAAAAATCCAGTTAAATTTTTGAAACTAGTATCGCAAGAAAAACTAGAAGCAATGGCAGAAGACCCAGAATTCCTAAAAGAGTATGATAAATTTGTTAATAATTTTGAAGATTATATGAGTAGTAAAAATACTTGGTTTAAGAAAAACTACCCAGAGAATAAAAATGATTTGATAGCATATTTCTCGGCTGAATATGGGCTAGATCAAATACTTCCAATATATTCAGGTGGTTTGGGGATGCTGTCAGGCGACCATCTAAAATCAGCAAGTGATTTAGGTATTCCACTTGTAGCAATAGGACTTTTATATAAACAAGGGTTCATGCATCAGAGAATTAATGGAAATGGACAACAAGTTGAAGAATATATAGACAACGACTGGGATTCTTTACCTGTATATCCTGTAAAAGATGTAGAAGGAAAAGATTTGTTGGTGTCGGTAAAATTGCCTAAGAAAAAATTATATTTAAAAGTATGGCAAATAAATGTTGGAAGAGTTAAATTATATTTAATGGATTCAGACATAGATGCAAATATACCAGAATATAGAAGTGTTACAGCAAATCTATATGGAGGTAACCAAGAAACAAGAATTCAACAAGAAATAGTTTTAGGAATGGCGGGAACAAGCTTACTTAGAGTGTTAGGCTTAAATCCTACTGTATACCACATGAATGAAGGACATTCAGCTTTCTTAATATTAGAATTAATGAAAAATATAATCAAAGAAAAAGAAGTATCATTTGATGTGGCAGGAGAGATAGTGTCTTCAAAGACAGTGTTTACAACACATACACCAGTTCCGGCTGGAAATGATATATTCCCACTTAATTTGGTTGAAGAGTATTTTAAAGATTATTGGAAGAGATATTCAATATCAAAAGAAGATTTCTTTAGATTAGGAATGAAACCAAATGCAGACTTAGCAACATCTGGGTTTAATATGGGGATATTAGCCCTTAAATATGCTGGTAAAAAGAACGGAGTTAGTAAGCTACATGGAGCTGTTTCAAGAGAACTATTTGGAGAAGTTTGGCCTAATATTGCAGCAAACGAATCTCCTATAACATATGTCACAAATGGAGTCCATACATGTACATGGTTGGCACCAAATATTAAAAAATTATACAATAAATATCTAAAACCATATTGGCAAGATGATATTCAAAATGATAATACATGGCAGAAAGTAGCAGATATTCCTGATAAGGAATTGTGGAATGCTCATTATGATAGAAAAGTAAAACTTTTAAAATTAGTAAAAGACAATATAACAACAAGAATGAAAAGAGAAGGATATCGCTATGACGAAATAAACAAAATAACTTCTCAACTTAATCCGAATGCACTAACAATAGGATTTGCAAGAAGATTTGCAACTTACAAAAGAGCAACATTGATATTTAAAGATTTAGAAAGAATAACTCAAATTCTAAATAATGCAGAAAGACCAGTGCAGATAATATTTGCAGGAAAAGCACATCCTTCTGATGGAGGCGGAAAAGATTTAATAAAATTAATACATGATATATCTATGAAACCTCAATTTAAAGGAAAGATATTCTTGCTAGAAAATTACAACATGGAACTTTCTAAACACTTGGTAAGTGGTGTTGATGTTTGGCTAAATACGCCAAGAAGACCAATGGAAGCTTCTGGAACAAGTGGACAAAAAGCTGCTGCAAATGGAGTTATCAATTTTAGCATATCTGACGGTTGGTGGGCAGAAGGCTATAACCAAAAAAACGGATGGGTAATTGGCTCAAATGCAGAATACAGTTCTTATGAAGAACAAGACAATGCAGACAGTGAAAGCATTTATCAAACATTAGAAAATAAAATAATTCCAACGTATTATGCAAAAGATGCAAATGGACTATCAAAAAAATGGATAGAGATTATGAAAAACTCTATAATGTCAAATGCTGGTCGATACAGCACTTCAAGAATGTTGATAGACTATGTTTCTAAACTATACATACCGCTTTGCAATTTGTACAATAAATATTACACAGACTTGTCTGCTGTTGGAGAATTTAACACATGGAAGAATAATGTAACATTAAATTGGAAAAATATAATTATAAAACAAGAAAAAGGCAATCTTGATAACATGACAATAGATGCAGGAAATAAAATAACTGTAAAATGTAAAGTTACACTTCCAAATATTCCAGTAGATAGTGTTGAAGCACAAGTTTATTATGGACAAATAATGGATGATGGAATAGTTGACAATATTTCTATAATACCAATGACATTAATAAACTCAGATGATGAAAATAAAGAATATGAGTATCAAGCAACAATAGAATTAATGACAGGTGGAAATTATGGTTATACATTTAGAGTAATGCCAAAAAATGATATGATACTAGAATCAGCAAATTTAGATTTAGTAAAATGGATAACAAAGGAATAAAAGTACTAAAAAGCCTTGACTTTCAAGGCTTTTTATGTAATAATAAGAAAGTAATTTTTATAAAAGGAGGTATGTTTCATGGCAGACATAAAAGAATTAATGCAAGTGCGTAAGGATAAAATGCAAAAAATAAAAGATCATGGTATAAGTGTAAGACCAGAAAGATATGAAAAAACGCACACAATAAAAGACGCAAGAAAGTTAGCAGATGGAACAAAAAATGTTTCAATTGCGGGGAGAATAATGTCTAAACGAAAACTTGGTAAAATCAGTTTCTTAGATTTACAAGATTTACAAGGACATCTTCAATTATGTATAAAAAGAGATGACTTAGGAGAAGAAACATATAAATTCCTTCATGAGACTGTAGATATAGGGGATTTTATAGGAGTAAAAGGTGACATTTTTACAACAGAAGCAGGAGAGAAAACTTTACAAGTATATGAATATACATTTTTAGGAAAAGCTTTCAGACCGCTTCCAGAAAAATTCCATGGAATAACAGACACAGAGGCTGTTTATAGAGAAAGACATTTAGACTTAATAATGAACGATGATTCTAGAAGAAGATTCATATTAAGAACAAAATTAATAAGATTAATGCGTGAATTTTTAGATAACCACGGATTCTTAGAGGTTGATACACCAGTTCTTCAGAACACAGCATCAGGAGCAACAGCAAGACCATTTATAACGCATCACAATGCTCTAGATATGGATGTATATTTAAGAATATCACCAGAGTTAACATTAAAGAAATTAATAATTGGTGGATTTGAACATGTATACGAAATAGCAAGAGATTTCAGAAATGAAGGAATGGATGCAAACCATTTACAAGACTTCACGATGGTAGAAGGATATAGTGCATATTGGTGCTATAGAGACAATATGAAGTTCTTAAGAGAAATGATTATCTATATATTAGATAAATTATTTGATGGAAATTTAAAACTACAATTAGGTGGACAAGAAGTAGATTTTGGTGGAGAATGGCCAGCAGTATCTTTTAGAGATTTAATATTAAAAGATTGTGGAATAGATATTGATAAATATCCTACTGCACAAGAACTTTTAGCAGAAATTAATAGAAAAGGAATTAAGCTAGAAGCAGATAACTTAGAAAACCTAGGTAGAGGAAATCTAATCGATACACTATACAAAAAAGTAAGTAGACCAAAAATAATTAATCCAACATACTTAACAAAACACCCATTAGATTTATCACCACTTGCAAGAAGCAATGATGAAAATCCACAAATAACAGATAGATTCCAATTAGTAGTTAATGGACAAGAAATAATCAATGGTTACTCAGAACTTGTTGATGCAGAAGAGCAAGAACAAAGATTGCTAGAGCAAAGCAAGTTAAAAGCTGAGGGCGATGAAGAAGCTATGAGCATTGATACAGAATATATTAGAGCTATGGAATATGGTATGCCACCAATTTCTGGTTGGGGACTTGGAATAGATAGGTTCCTACAATTCTTAACAAATAGCGATAATATAAGAGATGTAGTACTATATCCATTAATGAAACCAAGAGCTTCAGAAGAAGAGGAATAAAATCTATATAAAACAAGCATTAATTTAACCAAATGCTTGTTTTTTTGTATGTTTTGGTATAGAATATTATCAAATTTTATTTAAAGTAGGTAGTTAAAATTTGAACAAGAAATGGAAAATAAATGATACACAAACAGATATAGCTGAAAAAATAGCAAATGAATTTAATATAAGCCGATTAGTGGCAAATATAATAGCAAACAAAGGATTAAAAGATAAGAAAGAAATAGAGATATTTTTAAATCCCACTAGAAAAGATTTTTACGATCCTTTTTTGATGCCCGATATGGAAAAGGCAGTAGAAAGAATAGTAAAAGCTATCAATAATAAAGAAAAGATTACTATATATGGAGATTATGATGTTGATGGAATTACTAGTAGTACAGTATTATCAAGATTTTTAGAAGAGACAGGCGTAAAGCCAGATATATACATACCGGATAGAATAAATGAAGGATATGGATTAAATCAAAATGCAATAAAAAGTATTGCTGAAAATAAAACAAATCTTATAATAACAGTAGACTGTGGAATTACAGCGGAAAAAGAAGTAGAATTTGCAAAAGAGCTAAATATGGACGTGGTTGTTACAGATCATCACGAACCAGGAACAGAAATTCCAAACACCATAGCAGTAGTTGACTGTAAAAGAAAAGACAATAAATATCCATTTAGTGAACTTGCAGGAGTTGGAGTTGCATTTAAATTAATACAAGCATTATCAATGAAGATGGGACTTCCAGAAGAAGCTTATCTAAAATATTTGGACATAGTATGTATTGGAACAATATCAGATATAGTTCCTTTAGTAAACGAAAACAGAACTATTGCAAAACTAGGACTAAAACTAGTAAAACAAACAAAGAATGTAGGATTAAGATGTCTACTAGCAAGTATCGGATATAAAAAAATTGATTCTAATACAATATCTTTTGGAATAGCGCCAAGAGTGAACGCTTGTGGACGAATGGGACAAGCTAGAAAAGCACTTGATTTGTTTTTAACGAATAATATAGAACAAGCAAGAAAATTAACAGATGAGCTAAATGAGTGCAACGTAAAAAGACAAGAGATAGAAAAAAGAATTTCAGATGAAGCTATTAAAATGCTAGAAGATCCGGAAGAACAAAATGCACCTTGTATAATACTTGGAAAGGAAAATTGGCATCACGGAGTTATAGGAATAGTATCTTCTAAAATAACAGATATGTATTCAAAACCAAGTATATTATTATGTTTTGAGGATGAAAAAGCAAAAGGTTCAGGAAGAAGCATTCCAGGTTTTGACTTGCACGAAGCTTTAGAAAACTGTAATAGATATATAGAACAATTTGGTGGTCATAGTATGGCTATTGGAATAACTATACAAAAAGATAACTTTCAAAAATTCAAAGATGATATAGAAGAATATGCAAAAAGCAAGAATATTTCAGAAATAGTACCAGAAATACAAGTTGATGAAAAGATACAATTACAAGATATATCAATTAAAGATGTGGAAGAACTAAGCTTACTAGAACCTTTTGGAGAAGGAAATAGAGTACCATTATTTCAAATAAGTGGTCTGAAAATATCGTCTATTAGAGCTCTGTCAGAAGGGAAACATCTAAAATTATTTTTGAAAGATGATAATAAATATATAGATGCAATAGGTTTCAATATGGGAAATATTGCTGATAAATATACAATAGAAGATAAAATAGACATAATTGGTGGATTAGAACTAAACAGTTATAACGGAACAGAAAAAATGCAAATCAATTTAAAAGACATAAGACACAGCATATGATTAGGAGGTGAAACTAAATGTCTGAAAATATAAATCACACAATAGAAGAAGTTTTAGAAACAGTAAAAAAATCAAATAGAAGAGCAGATTTAAAATTAATAAAAAGAGCATATGAGTTTGCAAAAGATAAGCATAAAGATCAATTAAGAAGGTCGGGAGAGCCATACATAATTCATCCAATACAAGTTGCATATATTTTATCAACATTAGGATTAGATCATAGCACAATTTGTGCAGCACTTTTACATGATGTTATAGAAGACACAGATGTAACATTAGAAGACATTGCAAAAGAATTCTCACCAGAGATTGCAGAAATGGTTGATGGTGTTACAAAATTAAGCAAATTAAACTATACAAGTGAGCAAGAACAACAAGTAGAGAACTACAGAAAAATGTTCTTGGCAATGGGTAAAGATATAAGGGTAATACTAATAAAGCTAGCAGATAGACTTCATAATATGAGAACATTAAAATATCTTACAAGAGATAGACAAATAGCAAATGCTAGAGAAACTATGGATTTATATGCACCACTTGCAAATAGATTAGGTATGTATTCTCTAAAATGGGAGCTTGAAGATTTGTCTTTTAAATATTTATATCCAGAAGATTATAGAGAATTAGTAGAAGGTATAGATAAAAAAAGAGAAGAAAGACTTAAGTTTATAGACCAGATAATGCAAGAAATAAAAGTTGAACTAAAGAAACAAAAGATAGTTGCTGAAATAACAGGAAGAGCAAAGCATTTATACAGTATATACAGAAAAATGCAAAGAGATAACAAAACATTAGACCAAATATATGATTTGTTTGCTTTAAGAATAATAGTAAACTCTGTAAAAGACTGTTATGCTGCGCTAGGAGTTGTACATGAATTATACAATCCAATGCCCGGAAGGTTTAAAGATTATATATCAGTACCAAAACCAAATATGTATCAATCATTGCATACAACATTGATTGGACCAAAAGGAACACCTTTTGAGGTTCAAATAAGAACTTGGGATATGCATAGAATTGCAGAATATGGTATCGCGGCACATTGGGCTTACAAAGAGGCAAGTTTCTTAGGTGGCAAAAAAGCAAATGTAACAGTAGAAGAAGATAAATTATCTTGGCTTAGAGAAACACTAGAATGGCAAAAAGATATGCAAGATCCACAAGAATTCTTAAACACATTAAAGACAGAATTATTTGAGGATGAAGTATATGTATTTACTCCAAAAGGAAAAATATTGGTGCTTCCAAATGGAGCAACACCAATAGATTTTGCATATGCAATACATGCTGAAATCGGTAATCATATGACTGGTTGCAAAATCAACAGCAAGATGATGCCAATAGTAACTAAGTTAAAGAATGGTGATATTGTAGAAATAGTTACATCAGATAAATCAAAAGGACCAAGTAGAGATTGGCTAAAATTTATAAAAAGTAGTACAGCTAAAACTCGTATACAACAATGGTTTAAGAAAAATGAGAGAGAAGCTAATATTGCAAAGGGAAAAGATGCGCTAGAGCGAGAAGTCAAGAGAATAGGAATGAGTTATCAAGAACTATTTAAACCGGAGTTTGTAGAAGTAACTGTAAATAGATATAAATTTAATTCTTTAGACGACATGTATGCTAGTGTAGGATTTGGAACAATAACAGCAGGAAAAATTGTTTCAAGAGTACTAGAGGAATATAGAAAAGTTAATAAAGAAGAAAATATAGAAGAAAAAATTGAAGAACTAAAGAAAACAAAAGAAGACAAACCTTCATCAAGTGGTATAATAGTAAAAGGAATTGACAACTGTTTAGTTAGACTTTCAAAATGTTGTAACCCAGTACCAGGAGACGAAATTGTAGGTTATATAACAAAAGGCAGAGGAGTATCTGTACATAGAAAAGATTGCAAGAATGTAAAAGATCTATTTGAAGAAGAAAACAGAATGATAGATGTATCTTGGTATACAGATGAGCCATCAAGTTATAATGTAGACATTGTAATGTTTTCTAATGATAGAGAAGGTTTATTAGCTGATATAATTTCGACTGTAACAGCGGAAAAAGCACCATTAATGGCTGTGAACTCAAAAGTTTCAAAAGAAAGAATAGTAATTACAGAACTTACAATAGAAGTAAATAACATAGCTCAATTAAATAGTGTGCTAAAAGCACTAAGAAAAATTGATAGTGTGTATGATGTAAAAAGAAATAAATAAAAGGAAGTAAAACAGATGATATTAAAAAGACTAAAGGTAGAAACAAGTGTAGGAGAGCCAACTAATTGTTATATTGTAACAGATGAAGAAACAAAAGAAACGCTTGTAATTGATCCTGGTGGAGAAGCAAATAAAATAATAGAGATGTTGAATATTTTGGAGGCAAAATTAAAATACATTTATTTAACACACTGTCACGCAGACCATATAGGAGCAATTACAGAAATAAAAAACAAAAAAGGTGGAAAAATACTTATATATAGAGATGATGCAGAAGGATTAAAAAATGAAAACATAAATTTGAGTGAATGCATAAATATGGGAGATATAGAGTTGGAAGCGGATTCGAGAGTGGATGAAGATGACCTAATACATATTGGCAATTTAGAGTTCAAGGTGATACATACACCTGGACACACAAAAGGAAGTAGTTGTCTATATTGTAAAGAAGAAAATCTACTTTTTTCAGGAGATACACTATTTAGAGGAGCATGGGGAAGAACAGACTTGCCAACAAGCTCTTTTGAGAGTATAATTAAATCGATTTGTAATAAATTGATGATATTACCTGATGAAACAATAGTATATCCAGGACATGGAAAATCTACGTTAATAAAAGAAGAAAAACCAATTTATTTAGAACTTAAACCAAGAGAATATTAGAAAGGAGGAAAAATTATGGCGAAAACAGAACCAAGAACATTACCGGGCTTTATGGAATTATTACCAAATGAGCAGATTTTGTTTGATCAAATGAAACAAGCAATAGAAGAATCATACAGAACTTTTGGATTTTTACCAATAGATACTCCAGTAATAGAACTTGCAGATGTATTATTGGCAAAAACAGGGGGAGAAACGGCAAAGCAAATTTATAAATTTGAAAAAGGTGACACAAATTTAGCACTTAGATTTGATTTAACTGTCCCACTTGCAAAATATGTAGCAAAAAACTATGGAAATTTGAGCTTCCCATTTAGAAGATATCAAATAGGGAAAGTATATAGAGGAGAAAAAGTACAAAAAGGAAGATATAGAGAATTTTATCAATGTGATATAGACATTATCGGAGACGAAACACTTGATATAATAAATGATGCAGAGCTTCCTGTTGTGATAGCAACAACTTTTAAAAATCTAGGATTCAATGATTTTGCAATAAAAATAAATAACAGAAAAATCTTAAATGGATTATATGAAAGTTTAGGACAAGAAGAAAATTCAGTTGAAATCATGAGAATCGTGGATAAGCTAGACAAGATAGGAGTAGAAGCAGTAAAAGCGGAAATTTCCAAACTAGGAGTGTTAAGTGAAGTTACTGATAAAATAATAGAATTTATACAGATAAAAGGTTCAACAGACGAAGTATTGCAAAAATTAGAAGCCTTAAATATATCTAACGAAAAGTATCTAAAAGGTGTAGAAGAATTAAAAGAAGTAGTTAAATATATAAGATTATTCAAAATGCCAGAAGAAAATTTTGCAATAGACTTAACAATAGCAAGAGGACTTGATTACTATACAGGAACTGTATATGAAACATTTTTGAATGATTACAGAGAACTTGGAAGCGTTTGCTCAGGAGGAAGATATGAGAATTTAGCAGAAAACTATACAGACAAAAAGCTTCCAGGAGTGGGTGTTTCAATAGGACTAACAAGATTATTCTACAAGTTAAACGAATTAAACATAATAAAGGCTGACAAAAAATCAATTTCAGACATACTAATAATTCCAATGACAGAAAATATGTCAGTGCCATTAGAATTAGGAACAGAGTTAAGAAAACTAAAAGTAAACACGGAAATTTATCTAAACAACAAGAAAATAAAGGCAAAAATGAAATATGCTGACAAGTTGGAAATCCCATATGTTGTTGTTATAGGGGATAATGAAATAGAAACAAACAAAGTCAAAGTTAAAGAAATGGCAACAGGTGAAGAAACCGAATGCGAATTAGACGCAAAAGAAATTTTAAATGTAATAAGGAGAAAGTAAAATGGGAAATAAAAAACTGATAAAAGGATTAATCATAACATTAGTAATATTACTAATAATAGGAGGAGCTTTAGCATATGTATATTTTGGAACAGATTTATTAAAGACAGATGCTGAATTATTTGCAAAATATGGAGGAAGAACAACTTCTGCATTAGGACAATTTTTAGAAAGTGGAAACACAAAGACATATTACCAAAAGAAACAAAATCAAAACTATGAAAATGACACAAAATTAAATGTAAATTTAAATATAGGAAATGACAACTCACAATATGAAACAATATTGGCCCTAAAAGGTGCAGTCGATCATGATAACAAAAAGGCAGAACAAAATATAGATCTAAACTACTCAAATAGTCAAAAATTTTCTTTCAATCTTATAAAAAACAATGAAACATACGCATTTGGTTCAAAAGAAGTTGTTGACAAATATGTAGCAATAGAAAATTCAAATCTAAAAGACTTTGCAAAAAAAGTTGGAATAACAGACTTAGACAAAATACCAAATAAAATAGATATAGAAAATTACAAAAACACTTTAACACCAGAGCAACTAAAAGAGTTAAGAAAAAAATATCTAGAAGTAGTTAAAGCAAAGCTTTCAGATGCAGACTTCAGCAAAGAGAAGGGAGAAAATAATAAATACATTCTTTCTTTAAGCGGAGACAAAGTAAAAACAATATTAATGACTGTTTTAGAAGAAATGAGAAGTGAACAAGTGATGTTAAACATGCTAGAAACATCAGACAATATAAGAGAATATCAAGACAATATAGATAGCAGTATTAATGAACTTGAAGACACAGATTTTTCAGAGTTTACTATGCAAATATCAGTTGGAGAAGACAACACAGCAACAGTAGAGATAAAAGAAGGAGACCAAAAAATATTAGTCAACTTAGCAATCACAAATTCTGATGAAATAGCAATTAAAGCAGAAGTAACAATGCCATCAAATGATATAACAATAGTAGGTTCAGACAATCAATCAGGATTACAAACAGAAACAATAAATGTTAAATTAACAAAACAAATTACAGACAACGAATGCCAATATATTGCTAACGTAAATGTAGGAGACAGCACAATTATTGTAACATTAGACATAAACAACATGTTATCAAGTAATGTAAATGAATCATATAAGATAGAATTATTAGAAAATTCAGAAACACAATTAGCAATAGAACTAAAAAATTCAATAACATTCAAAGCAGTAAATGTTACAGAATTAAATGATAGCAACGCAGTAGTATTCAACAAATTAAAGACAGAAGAAATCCAATCACTAGTACCAGCAATAATAGAAGAAATACAAAAAGTAAACCAAAATAAAATGGAAAAAATACAAGAAGACGTGCAAAATGGAATAGATGGTGGAATAATGAGTGTAATATTATCATATATTAATATGATGCAATCATCATTAGATGGTTATGACAATCTTGAAGACTATGAAAATTTTAATTATATGGATGACTCAGATGGAAATTATAATTCTGAATTCACATATAACGAAATAGGAGCATAATATTAAAAATAGTAGCTAACAACTTTAAAAGGTTGTTAGCTTTTTTTATTGCATAATTTATCTAAAAAAGGAAAAGATATTTTTAACAAATAAAAATGGAGGTTATTTTGTATGGAAAAACACTTAATGATAACAGGTACATCAAAAGTATCTTGGAAAGATGCAATAGTAAAAACGATTGCAGAAGCATCTAAAACGTTGGATTATTTAACAGGAGTGAAAATTATAGAACAAAAGGCAAAAATAAATGGAGACAAAATAAGCGAATACTATGTGGACTTAGACTTAACATTTATGATTGATAGAGATAGAAAATAGGAGGCAAGTATGGAACAAATTCAAACACAAAAACAATATAGTGACTATGTAGATAAAAAATCGCCAAATTCTCCAATAGTAAAAAATTGTTTTAATGCTTTTTGGGTAGGTGGATTAATTTGCACATTAGGACAAATCATAGTAGATTACTGCATGTACAGAGGAATGGACAATACATCAGCTTCAACAGTTGCTTCAATCGCGCTAATTGCAATATCAGCAATATTAACAGGACTCAACGTTTTCAATAGAATAGGGAAATTTGCGGGAGCGGGTTCACTTGTTCCAATTACAGGATTTGCAAACTCAATAGTGTCGCCAGCTATAGAATATAAATCAGAAGGATATGTTATGGGCGTTGGCGGAAAAATGTTTACAGTAGCAGGACCTGTGTTAGTATTCGGAATTTCAACATCAGTAATCATAGGAATAATTGCTACATTATTCTAAATAGGAGGGAAGAACTTTGAAAAAAATAGGTAAACAAACAATAAGTTTTGATGCCCCACCAGTTATTATAGGAACAGCATCAATAGTCGGCCCAAAAGAGGCAGAGGGACCAATGGCAAAATATTTTGACAAATGCTTAGAAGATGAATTCTGGGGAGAAAAATCTTGGGAAAAAGCAGAAAGTAAAATAATAAAAGAAACAGTAAATCGAGCAATAGCAAGAGCAAATCTATCAAATACAGATATAGATTATTGTTTTGCAGGAGATTTATTAAATCAATGTATATCAAGTGACTTTGGATTAAGAGATACAAACATTCCATATTTTGGAGTATTTGGAGCTTGTTCAACATTTGTAGAAAGTATGTGTCTAGGTTCAGTATTTCTAGAAGGTGGAGGAGCAAATAATGTAATATGCGCTACATCGAGTCACTTTTGTAGTGCGGAAAAACAATTTAGATTTCCACTAGAGCTAGGAACACAGAGAACCCCAACAGCACAGTGGACAGTAACGGGTGCGGGGGCTACAGTTTTATCAAGCACAGGAGAAGGACCATATATAACAAATATCACACCAGGAAAAATAGTTGATATGGGAATAAAAGACGCAAACAATATGGGAGCTGCAATGGCACCTGCTGCGCTAGATACTCTAGTTACGCATCTTCAAGATACGGGTAGACAACCAAGCTACTATGATGCAATAATAACAGGAGACTTAGGATATATAGGAAAAGAAATATTGCAAGAGATGGCTCAAACAAAAGGATATAATATAAATGCAAATTATGATGATTGTGGAGTATTAATGTTTGATAAGCAAAAACAAGATACACATTCAGGCGGAAGTGGATGTGCTTGTATAGCAACAGTATTTTCAGGATATTTTTATAAGCAATTAAAAGAGAAGAAAATGAAGAAAATATTATTAATTGCAACAGGGGCACTAATGAATTCGACAAGTATGCAACAAGGAGAAACAATACCAGGAATTGCACACGCAATATCCATAGAGATTTAAAGTTAGGAGATGTAAAGTTATGAGTTTTATACAGAGCATTGATTGGATGCAAATACTGAAATGTTTTGTTGTTGGAGGGGCAATATGTATAATAGGTCAAATACTATTAGATAAGACTAAACTAACGCCAGCAAAAATACTAGTAATATTTGTAACAACAGGAGCAATACTTGGTGGACTAGGTGTGTATAAATGTTTAATAGACTTTGCTGGAGCAGGAGCAACAGTTCCACTTACTGGATTTGGAGCAAATCTTGCAAAAGGTAGCATAGAAGCGGTAAAAGAGAGCGGATTATTAGGAGCATTTACAGGAGGAGTAAAAGCATCAGCAGGAGGAATTGCAGCAGCAATATTCTTTGGATACATTGCTTCTTTAATAGCAAAACCAAAAATAAAAAAGCAATAAAAATAATAACGGCAGTTTGCAAAAAAAGCTGCCGTTATTTTTAACTTTAAACAAAAACAGGGAGAGTTTTATGTCGAAATTTGAAGTACGATTTTCTTTGAAAAATTGCACAATATGAGATATAATAAAAAGCAAAAAGGAGTTTTAAAAATAGAAATATTAGAAAAAATAATTAATGCAATTTTTCCGCCAGTGTGTGCATTTTGTGGACAAACAAGCTTAGAAAGTGTATGCAAAGAATGTTTAAAAAAGATGCAAAATTGCGAAAAGGCTAGAATAGACAAGTATCTGGACAAAAATTTTGAATCACATATATATTTGTTCAAATATGAAGAACCAATCAAAGAGCAAATCATTGAATATAAATTTAGAAACAAACCATATTATTATAAAACTTTTGCAAAGATTTTAACAAATAATAAAAAAATATATGACATTTTAAAATCTTATGATATAATAATTCCAGTTCCATTAAATAAGTCAAGAAAAAAAGAAAGAGGCTACAACCAAACGGAACTAATTGCAAAAGAAATATCAAAAAATATTAAAAATTTGAAATATTTAAACATATTAGAAAAAACGAAAAATGCAGTTCCACAGAGTACTTTAAACCAAGCTCAAAGGTTGAAAAACTTGGAGAATGCATATAAGTTGAAACAAGAAATAAACATACAAGATCAAAAAATCTTAATATTTGATGATGTATTTACAACAGGAACAACAGCAAATGAATGTGCTAAAATAATAAAAACAATTGGTAATAATAAAATTAGTATTTTTACAATAGCAAAAGATTAAAGCGAAAGGAGAAATAACAATGGATGATTTAGTTGAAAGCATTTTGGATTATATTAGAGCAGATTACACAGATTATGCAATAATGATAAATGGTGAGTGGGGAAGCGGAAAAACTTACTTTTGGAATCACAAAATTAGAAACAAAATAGAAACGATGCAAGTTAATGGCAAAAAATATACTACAATATATATGTCATTATATGGAATATCAAATCTAGAAGAAATCAGCAAAAAAATATTTATAGAAACCACCCAGCTAATGGACAAAAACTTGAAAAAATATATGGGCGCAAAAGGCGAGAAAGTAATTCCTGAATATGCTAAAACAGGTCTTGATATGGCAAACTTCTTTGGAGTAACACAAAATGGAGATAAAATTAATTATGAAGAATTTTTCTCAACAGAAGACAAAGTGTTATGCTTCGATGACTTGGAAAGAGCGAATGTTGATGTTATAGATATATTAGGTTATATCAATAATTTTGTTGAGCATGACCATATAAAAACAATAATAATATGTAATGAAAAAGAATTGGCTACAAAACTAAAAAGTAGCAACCTAGAAATGAAAACATTTATAGCAACATATTTGCTAGACAAAGAAAATAAATTGAACATAAAAACAGACGAGCCAATGGTGCAAAGAATTCAAGATACAATAGAATATGTATTTGATAAGGCAAATGATTATGAGAGAATCAAAGAAAAACTTATAGGAGAGACCTTTGAATACGCTCCAGAATTCACTTATATAATAAATGGTTTGTTAATGAGATATGAGAGATATCCGGAATTAATAAGGTTTTTAAGAGAAAACTCACATTTGATAACTTCAACATTTAATAAGAGTGGAACAAGAAACTTAAGAATTCTAAAACATGCACTAAATGACTTTAAAAAAATATTTGACATGGTAAACAAAGATTACCCAAACACAAACAACAGAATATTGCAAACAATGCTAATATTTACAATAGCTATATCATTTGAAATTAAAGCAGGAAAAGTTACAAAAGACAAATTCAAAAATATAATGAGCAATGAAGAATATAGAGCAATTCTTGTATCTTCAAGAGTGTTCATGGATAATAGACAATTCTACATTAAAGAATTTGATAACACGTATTATTACAATTTCAAAGTAGAATATAGATTCTTTAAATTTATAGAATACTATGTACGTACAAGAATATTTGATATGAAAATATTTAAAGACAACATGGAAGTTATTAGAAACACAGTAGATACAGATAAGCTTCCAGGATATAAGAGACTACTAACAGAGGAGTATTGGAAAATTTCAGATGATCAATTCCCAGCTGTTATAGATCAAGTTTTAGAAGATGTAAAAAACGGAAAAATAAAACCTGTTGAAATGGTAAAAATATTTGCATATTTTAGCTACTTCATAGAAAAACATCTAATAGATTATGATATTACAACATTAGAAAGTGTTTTCTTAAATGGAATGAATATAGCATCAATAACATCAGAATATTGTGACAATGCAGAAGAAAAATTATCTCAAATTGCAACAGAAGATGCTGGTCCTGAAATGAAAAACATGATAGACAGATTTAATGATATAAATGCTAAGTTGAAAGACAAAATGTATAAAGAAAAAGCAGACGAAATATTCAAATGCATACCAATGAAAATGGAAATATTTTATGATAAATTTGCAAAGGAATGTAGCGATATTCCAATATTCAAATATTATGATCCATTCCAAATGTTCCAGAGAATATCGTGTGCAAGCAATGAAGATATAGTATCAATAAGAGAAATGCTAGCAGAAAGAGCAAAACACAATAAAAAGAAAATAGAACCAGAAGTTCCAAATATTACAAAATTAAAACGAATTATGGAAGACTATGTTGATGGAAAATGCCCAACAATAAAAACTGTAATGATAGAAGAATTCGCTAAAGAGCTGGGAAATATTCTAAACAACTATAAAGAAGAAAAAATATCAGAGTAAAATCAAAGTATCCAATGAAAATTGGGTACTTTTTATGTTATAAACAAAATTTAATAAAAATGAATAATTTTTTCCTTATTTGTAATAATAAAAATATAAAAATTATTTATTAAAATGAGGAGGAAGAGGATGAAAGCAACGGGCGTAGTAAGAAGAATAGATGACTTAGGCAGAGTTGTTATTCCAAAGGAGATAAGAAGAACATTAAGAATAAAAGAGGGAGATCCGCTAGAAATCTTTACAGATAAAGAAGGTGAAGTTATTTTAAAAAAATACTCGCCTATTGGAGAACTTTCAGAATTTGCAACTGAATATGCTGAAACTTTAAACAAAACAACTGGACATATAGCTTGCATAACAGATAAGGATACAGTTATTGCGATATCAGGAGCATCAAAAAAAGAGTGGCTGGAAAAAGAGGTAAGTAATGAACTAGAAAGAATAATGGAAGACAAAGAACAATATATAAGCAAAGAAAACAATGATTTATCAGTACCAATTACGCAAAACGAAAACAAAGATAGAATATATAATTCGCAAGTAATATATCCAATAATATCGGATGGAAATACAATAGGAAGTGTTATTTTATTATCAAAAGATTCAAAAATTAAGATGTCAGAAGTAGAGCAAAAAGTAGCTCAATCAGCAGCTAACTTCTTAGGAAAGCAAATGGAAATATAAAAAAGAAATCCCCTGTCAGAATAAATCTGGCAGGGGAAAAGGTTTGCTTGGAAATGCTTTATTCGAATTTTGTTCCTTCCAACATGAATGCGAGGCCCTTATTGTTGAGGTCGAACATAGACAACCTCTTCATCTTGGACTCGAATTCCTTGCTACACCACAAAAGATTGTGGTGGCCCGCAAAATAAATGATAAACCACGAAGAGTTTTTCAAACTTATCTGAGGGCTGGTTTTGTTCAGAAGGTCCGTGACAGCAACTCGCAGAGCTGTCAAAATGTCATGTTTGTACTGAAAATGTGAAATCGAAAACTCTCCAAGGAATCTCTGCTGGTCTCCACTGAGTATAACCAAGTGGAATTTAGAAGAATACTCTTCCTGAGTCAGCACAAGGTATTCCTTAGAAGGGTCCAAGGGCTCGGGAAGCCGCTCAAATCTCAACACTACCATGCACTCCTTTCATATTTTAATATATTCTAGTATATCACAGAAAAGTAAAAAAGTAAACATAAAATGTGAAATCTGGAAAATTAATCCATAAAATGAATAAAACAACAAATTAATAATAAATATGTAAAGAAGAAATAAGAATTATTATGAAAAAAATTATAAAACCCTATACAAAATCATTTTTTAATTATATAATAAAAGGGAAATTGACAAAAATAGTAATTGCTATATGTTAAAATTACCAGCCTAAAGGCATGGAAGGAATGATAAAATATGAATTTAAAACAAATACTAGCAGGACTAGAAAAAATCAAAGCAAAAGGAGAAATAGACAGAGAAATAACTACAATAGAAAATGATTCAAGAAATGTAGTAGAAGGAAGCATGTTTTTCGCAATTAAAGGATTTACTTTAGATGGCACACAATTTATACCTTCTGCAATAGAAAAAGGTGCAAAAGTTATTGTTGTGGACGAAACAACAGATTTTAAAAGCCTAAGCATACCAGAAGATGTAACATTAATTGTAGTGCCAGAGATAAGAGAGTCCATGGCAATTTGTGCGTGCAATTTTTACGACAATCCATCACGTAAATTCAAACTAGTGGGAATAACAGGCACAAAGGGAAAAACAACTACAACATATATGATAAAAGCAATATTAGAAAAGCAAGGAATAAAAACAGGATTGGTAGGAACAATCGCAACTTACATAGGAAATGAGATGTTAAGGGAAAATACAAGAACAACTCCTGAAAGTATAGAATTACAAAAGGAATTTGCTCAAATGGCAGAACAAGGTTGCAAAGTAGTGGTAATGGAAGTATCTTCGCAAAGCTTAAAATTGCATAGAGTTACAGGATGTCAATTTGATATGGCTGTATTTACAAACTTGTCAGAAGACCATATAAGCCCAAAAGAACATCCATCAATGGAAGATTACTTTAATTCAAAGCTAAAATTATTCAAAATGTGCAAAACAGGATTTATAAATGCAGATGACATTCAAGGTAGCAGAATACCAAGACTAGTTCCAGACTGTGACATAAAAACATATGGAATTGACAATACATGCGATTTGTTGGCAAAAGACATAACAATAACAAATTCATATGTGGACTTCAAAGTAAAAATAGATAATAGAAATGAAAGAGTAAAGGTAGGAATACCAGGAAGATTCAGCGTGTATAACAGCTTGGCTGCAATTAGCGTTACAACAAAGCTTGGATGTTCAGCAGAAGCAATAAAAGAAGCTTTGCTAGAAGTTCGTGTGCCAGGAAGATCAGAACTTGTAAACAATGACAAAGAGCTAACAATAATGATAGATTTTGCTCATACACTAGACAGTTTGAAAAACATTCTAAGTGCAGCAAAAGCATATACAAGAGGAAGAGTAATTTCTGTATTTGGTTGTGGGGGAAATAGAGATTCTGCAAAAAGACCTGCAATGGGAGAAATATCAGGAAAAATTGCAGACTATACAATAATAACATCTGATAATCCAAGAGATGAAGACCCACAAGAAATAGTTAATCAGATAGAAGAAGGAATTAAAAAGACAAAAGGCAAATATACATGTATAGTAGATAGAGTAGAAGCAATAAGACATGCAATAGAAATGGCAAACAAGAAAGACATAATTATTTTGGCAGGAAAAGGCCATGAACCATACCAAGAAATTAAAGGAGTAAAACATCCTTTTGATGAAAGGGAAATAGTTAATAAGATAATCAAAGGAGAAATATAAATTAGGAGGAAGAAATGGAATATCATATAAAAATACTTTTGCTAGCTTTTTCAGTAGCATTTGTAATTTCATTAATAATAATACCAATATTAAGAAAAAGAAAAATAGGTCAAAGTGAAAGAGAAGAAGGTCCAAAGTCCCATCTTAAAAAGAAGGGAACACCAACAATGGGCGGAATAATTATGATGATTTCTCTTGTAATAATGGGAGGAGTTGTCTACTTAGGTTACATTAGAAAAGACGCGCAAGAAGCACAATCAATGGCAAAAAACTTCTTACCAATATTAATAGCAGTACTAGGATTTGGATTAGTAGGATTTATAGATGACTTTAAAAAAGTAGTATTAAAAAATACAGAAGGACTTAAACCAAGATACAAAATGTTAGGATTGCTAATAGTAGCGACAGTTTTTATAGTGTATTTAATCAAAGTAATGGGAGCAGGAACAGATATAATAATCCCATTTGCAAAAACAACAGTTACAATGCCAATATGGTTATATATTCCATTTTCAATAGTAGTAATGCTTGCAACAACTAATGCAATAAACTTAACAGATGGAATAGATGGATTAAGCACATCAGTTACAACAATAATATTAACTTGCTTAACTGTAATTGGAATAGTAACAGGAGTAAAAGAAATAGTTGTATTTGGAGCAAGCTTAATAGGAATATGCTTAGCATTCTTATTATTTAATTTGCATCCAGCAAAAATATTTATGGGAGACACAGGCTCGCTTCTACTAGGTGGAGCTGTGTCAGTAATGGCAATATATCTAAAAGTACCACTATTACTACTAATAATAGCAATAGTACCAGTATTAGAAACATTATCAGACATAATACAAGTAGCTCATTACAAGAGAACTAAAAAAAGAGTATTCAAAATGGCACCATTGCATCACCACTTTGAATTATCAGGATGGAACGAAAATACAATAGTATCAGTGTTTAGTATTGTAACCTTAATTGCATGTGTTATAGGCATAATGGCAATCTAAAAAATAAAGAGGAAGGAAGAACAAATGCAAAACAGAGAAGAAAAAAAGACAAAAAAATTCTCAAAATTTCTAAACAATAAAATGGATTATGTATTAGTAATAACTGTATTAATACTTGTATCTCTAGGAGTTGTTATGGTTTTATCAGCAAGCGCTCCTTCGGCACTATCAAAAACAGGAAGCAGTTATACATATTTCATAAAACAGTTTGGGTTTGCAGTTTTTGGAATAATAGCAATGCTATTTGTTTCAAAAATAGATTATCGATTCTATAAAAAATACTATTGGGGCGTATATGTAGTGTCAGTATTAGTGCTATTACTAGTATTAGTACCACATTTAGGAAAAGAAGTAAATGGTGCACTTAGATGGATTGAAATAAAAGGTCTTGGACAATTTCAACCATCAGAAATTACAAAAATAGGACTTATAATATTTTATGCAGGTTATTTATCAGATCATAAAAGCGAGCTAAAAGACTTTTGGAGAGGATTCTTTAAACCTTTAATCTTCTTAGCTATACCAGTAGCAATATTATACAGAATTCAAAACCACTTAAGTGTATCTTTAGTAATATCAGTAATAACATTTGTAATGATGTTAATGGCTGGAGTTAGAGTACTACACTTTGTTTGGGCTGGTCTTGCAGGAGGAGCAGGACTAACATTATTGCTATTAAAAGGAAAAATAGACCAAATAAAAGGTGTAGCCGGAACTTCAGATAGTTTTAGATTGGACAGAATAAAAGTATTCTTTGATCCTTGGTCAGACGCAACAGGAACAGGTTATCAAATGATACAAAGTTTATATGCCATTGGTTCAGGGGGACTATTTGGCGTAGGACTAGGCAATAGCAAACAAAAATATTTATACATACCAGAACCACAAAATGACTTTATCTTCGCAATAATAGCAGAAGAACTAGGATTTGTAGGGTGCATAGCAATAATCGCTTTATTTGCAGTATTTGTTTGGAGAGGAATAGTAATAGCAATGAAAGCACCAGACATGTTTGGAAGCTTAATTGCTGTGGGAATAACCACACTAGTTGCAATACAAGCAATTATCAATATAGCAGTTGTAACAGCATCAATCCCAACAACTGGAATGGCTCTTCCATTCTTTAGTTATGGTGGAACTGCGTTAGTAATTTTACTATCGTCAGTGGGAATCTTGTTAAATATATCAAGAGCAGGTGCGAAAGTCTAAAAACTCGCCCAAGAGGGACGCTCCTTCTTGGGCGAAAATATCGTTAAGAAAGGAAACAAAAAAATGAGAGCAGTAATAGCGGCAGCAGGAACAGGTGGACACATAAATCCGGGAATAGCAATAGCAAATAAAATAATGGAAAAAGAACCGGATTCGAAAATAATATTCATAGGAACAAATAGAGGATTAGAAAAAGACTTAGTTCCAAGGGCTGGATACGAATTAAAATGTATCAACTCATATGGAATAAGCAGAAAAATAAACCTAGAAAACATAAAAAAACTTTGCAAAACAATCAAATCTATAAGTGAAGCAAAAAAAATATTAAAGGAATTCAAACCAGATGTAGTAATTGGAACAGGTGGTTATATATGCGTATCTGTGGGATTAGCTGCAAAAAAATTAAAAATACCAATTGTACTTCACGAAAGCAACGCATTCCCAGGAGTGGCAGTAAAGTTATTATCAAAATATGCAAAGAAAATATTGTTGGGATTTAAAGAAGCAAAAGCAAGACTTCCTAAGGCAAAAAAAATAATAGTAACAGGAAATCCATCAAAAATAAAAAGAACATATATATCATTAGAAGAAAAGAAAAACAAAATAAAAGAAATGGGATTAAATCCAGAATTGCCAACAATATTAACGTTTGGAGGAAGTCAAGGGGCCAAAACAATAAATCAAGCATTATTAGGAATAATAGAAAATAATCTAAACGAAAATTACCAAATAATTTGGTCAGCAGGTGCACAAAACTACGAAAAAATTAAACAACAGTTAGCTAGCAAACAAATAAACATAGACAATATAAGAAACACCAAAATATTGCCATACATATATAATATGCAAGAAATAATGCAAATCTCTGATTTAGTTGTATGTAGAAGTGGAGCAATGACAATAACAGAAATTGCAATACTTGGCAAACCAGCAATATTCATACCATTCCCATTTGCAACAGAAAATCATCAAGAATATAATGCTCAGGTGCTAAAAAACGTAGGATCAGCAGAAATTATACAAGACAAAAACTTAACATATACAAGATTAAACAATGAGATAAATAACATGATAAAAGACAAAGAAAAGCTTGCTCAAATGGGAGAAAAAGCAATGAGCGTAGCACAAGAAAATGTAGAAGAAAAAATATACCAAGAAATCAAAATGTCAATTAATGTCGAAAACTGTAAAAACTAGTCGTACGAAAGTTCTTGCCTTTTTGCCAGTTCTGATATATGATAAAAGATACATAAAAAGAACAAAAAGAGGAGAAGACTTATGCTAGACACAAAGAAACTTTATGGTATTGCAAAAATAGATTCATTAGAACTAGAGGAAGCAAAACAAAACTCAGAAATTGATATTAAATACTACGTAACAAAAATATTAATAGGAAAAGTAAATAGTAGAAAATACGGAATTGAAATAATAAAAGAAGAAAAACAAGGCAACACAACGACAAAAGAAAGAAGCAAAATTAATGGATTATCAAATAACGAGAGAGTCATTAAAAACTTATTAGAACTATTGATGAAAAATAGAGTAACACCAATGTCAACAGAAGAAGTAATTGATGATTTAAGAAGAAATCCGCAAGTAATATATGACATGTTGTAAAACAAAGTCAAAATAAAATATGCAATCAAGATTTAAAAAATGATAAAATCTTGGTTGCAAAAGTTAAATTATCAGTAAACCCATAAGGAAAAATTTACAAAAATAACGTTAAATGCAACATTTCAGAGGAGTGTTTAGATAAAATAAAAAAGTAAGTACATAGAAGAAATAGATTAATCTAAAAAGAAGCGAGAAAATTGCTTCTATTTTAGATTATAAAATCTTGTAGAAAAATGACATAAAATATAAATTTTGTCTAAAAGCTTGAAAAATAAACAAAAGTAGGCTACAATACTATAGTAATAAAAAATAAGGAGAAAATGATGTCAAATAAATTAATTATTGTGGAATCACCAGCAAAAGCTAATACAATAAAAAAGTTTTTGGGAGCAAACACAAAAGTAGTTGCTTCAATGGGACATATAAGAGATTTGCCAAAGTCAAAATTGGGAGTAGATATAGAACACGATTTTGAACCAGAATATATAAACATCAGGGGAAAAGGAGACTTAATTAAATCGCTAAAAAAGGAAGCGAAGAGTGCTGATGTAGTGTATCTTGCGACTGACCCTGACCGTGAAGGAGAAGCAATAGCTTGGCATTTAGCCAAGATTCTAGAAATACCAGAAGATTCTGTTTGTAGGGTAACATTTAATGAAATAACAAAAGAAGCGGTAAAAGAATCGATAAAACAACCTAGAAAAATAGATATAAACTTAACTGATGCTCAACAAGCAAGAAGAGTACTAGACAGAATAGTTGGTTACAAAATAAGTCCACTTTTATGGAAAAAAGTTAAACCAGGTTTATCGGCAGGAAGAGTTCAATCAGTTGCAGTAAAATTAATTGTAGATAGAGAAAACGAAATAAGAAACTTCATACCAGAAGAATATTGGAATATATATGCAACATTGCTAGATGAAAAATCAAAACAAGATTTTGTTGCAAAGTTTTATGGCAAAAATGACAAAAAGGTTGAATTGCATAAAAAAGAAGAAGTGGACGAAATTCTATCAAATATAAAGAATGGAAAATATATAGTTACAAACATAAAGAATGGGGAGAAGAAAAGAACTCCAGCTCCACCATTTACAACAAGTACAATGCAACAAGAAGCATCAAGAAAGATAGGATTTACAATTAAGAAAACAATGTCGGTTGCACAAGGGCTATATGAAGGTGTAAGAATACCAGAAAAAGGTAGTGTAGGTCTTATAACATATATGAGAACTGACTCTACAAGAATATCTGAAGAAGCAAGAGCAGTGGCAAAAGAAGTAATAACACAAGCTTATGGAGCTAATTATTATGAGAACAGATATTATAGACAAAATAAAGATGCACAAGATGCGCACGAGGGTATAAGACCAACATATATTCATATAACACCAGATAGTATAAAAGATTCGCTTACACCGGATCAATACAAATTATATAAGCTAATATATAATAGATTTATAGCAAGTCAGATGGCAGCAGCTGTGTATGACACAATAAGTGTAGATATAGATGTAAATGAATATAAATTCAAAGCAAGTGGACAAAATTTGAAATTTAAAGGATTTATGACATTATATGTAGAAGGCAACGACTCTAAGGAAGACGAAGAAGAAAGCACGAATATTCCAAAACTAGAGTTAAATCAAGAAGTAAAAAAAGAAAAATTGGATGCAAAACAAAGCTTTACAGAACCACCAGCAAGATATACAGAAGCAAGCCTTGTAAAAGAGCTAGAAACAAAAGGAATAGGAAGACCAAGTACATATTCACCAATAATTACAACAATAATAGAAAGAAGATATATAGAAAAAGATAAAAAACAATTAGTTCCAACACAACTTGGAGAAGTAGTAAATACGTTATTAACAGAGAATTTTACAGACATAATAGATGTAACATTTACAGCAAGAGTTGAAGATGAATTTGATGAAGTGGCAGAAGGAAAAGAAGAATGGAAACAAATACTTAGAGAATTCTATCCACCATTTGAAAAAGAATTAGAGAAAGTAGACAAAGAGCTAGAACATGTAAAATTAGAAGATGAAGTTAGTGATGTTAAATGCGACAAATGTGGAAGAATGATGGTTGTGAAAATGAGCAGATATGGAAAATTTCTTGCTTGCCCAGGATATCCAGAATGTAAGAATATAAAACCTTTTGTAGTAACAATAGATGTTCCTTGCCCAGTTTGTGGAGGACAAGTGCAAGTTCGCAAAACAAAGAGAGGAAAAAATTACTATATTTGCGAGAATAATAAAAATACAGAAGAATCTTGCAAATTTATCTCTTGGGATAAACCAAAAGTTGGAGAACCTTGGAATCCAGAGGAGGAGAAACAAAAAGCTCCAAAGAGAGCAACTAGAAGAAAGAAGACAGCTACAAAAAAGACAGCAAAAAAAGCTACTACCAAAAAGAAAAAATAAAAAAATAAGCCTTGAAGTATTAGAAAAAATCTAATATTTCGAGGCACATTTTTTGCAAATTCTAATTGCAACTTATTGGAAAATGGTGTATAATAAATAATCAGTAAAAGAGGAGATTTTAATGGAAAATAAAAACGAATACACAAATCCAGGGGACTATAAAGTATTTAATCAACTTGTAAAAGAATTCTATTATTTCGAGGAAGAGGACGATATATCAGAAGAACGCTCAGAGAAAAAAGGTTACATACATATTGAGCCAAAAATCATATATAACAAATTTAATAATGTGCTAAAACTAGAAATAAGAATTGGAGAAAAACAATTTTATAAAATAAAATCATTACCAGAATTTTATGATAGATTTCTAAAAAAAGAAACATATAGATATGGTGCAAAACTTGAGTTTGAACATACTAGAGATATGTTTCTAGAAGAAGATAGAAATCTTTTAGATTTTGTGCTTAAATATGCTGAAATAATAAAGTATGCGAACGAAGCATCAACAGGATATGATTACTATACAAAAAGATTAGGAGAAGATTCTATTGTACTTTCTAATAGTGGGATAGATGAATTATTTAACTGCTTAGAAAATAAAGCAGTTATAATGGAGTGCCAATATAACACGAAAAGTATAGTATTTGTACCAAATGAACCAGATATAAAATTTTCATTTAAAAAAATAGACGACAAGAACTATAAGATATCAACAGATTTAGATATATACGAATATACAATTTACAATGGCAAAGATTACGTGTACATATTAATAGAAAATAATCTATATAAGTGTTCTAAGAAATATAGTGAAACAGTCCTAAAAATTCTAGAAATATATAGAAAGAATTTTGCTAGAACGATAAAAATGCCAGCAAACCAGTTATCAAAATTCTTTTCTATAGTTGAACCAAACATAAAAAATAACTTAGAAATTGATAAAGATGACTATCAAGAAATAAAAAAATATATTCCTGCTCCACTATATGCAAAATTATATTTAGACTACAATGAAAAGAATTATGTGTTAGCAGATATAAAGTTTGTATATGACAATATAGAAATAAATCCATTAGACAACCAGCCACACAGTGAACTTTTATCAAGAGAAACAATAAAAGAAGCAAAATTGATAAATATGTTTGTAAAAAGTGGATTTATGTTGGATCAAAAAAATAACAGGTTAATTTTAGCTGATGAAGAGAAAATATATAAATTTTTAACAAATGATATTAATTCATATATGAAGAATTTTGAAATCCTTGCAACAGACAACTTCAGGGAAAAGGAAGTTAAGGGAACAACAAGCGTAAATTTAGGAGTTAGAATAGAAAATAACTTATTGGATGTAGATTTGTCAAACTTAGAATTTAACGCAGATGAACTACAAGCAATAATGGAAGGATACAAATTAAAGAAAAAGTATTACAGATTAAAAAATGGAAGCTTTGTTGTATTAGAAGATAATGAAACTATAAAATTTATAGACAGCATAACAAAAGATATTGATATAGATTATAGTAAGATAAAGAACAATACCTTAAAATTACCAATGTATAGAGCCTTATATTTGGAAAAAATATTAGAACAAAATCAATTTATAAAAGCAACAAAAGACGATAAATATAAGGATTTAGTAGAGAATATAGACATCAAAGAAATAAATGCAGAAATGCAAATGCCTAAGAATTTAAATGCAAATTTAAGAGAATACCAAAAAATAGGAGTAAAATGGTTAGAAACATTAGACTATTATGGTTTGGGTGGAATATTAGCTGATGATATGGGACTAGGAAAAACTGTACAAATATTAGCTGTTATCTGCCAATATCTAGAGAGTGAAAAAAATGCAAAACCAACATTGATTGTGTGTCCAAGTTCATTGTGTTTAAATTGGCAGAACGAAGCGGAAAAGTTTACTAAAAATGTTAGTTCAATAGTAATACACGGAAGCTTAGAAGAAAGACAAAAACAGATAAAATCAATTCCTAAATTTAATATAGTAATAACCTCATATGAATTGTTAAAAAGAGATATAGAAGAATACAAAAAATATGATTATGAATTTAGATATCTAGTTGCAGATGAAGCACAATATATAAAGAATAATAATACACAAAACGCAAAAGCAATAAAATATATTACAGCCAAAACAAGATTTGCATTAACAGGTACACCAATAGAAAATGCTTTATCAGAGCTATGGTCAATATTTGATTTTATAATGCCAGGCTATTTATTTAATTACAGAAAATTTAAAGAACTATACGAAACTCCAATAGTAAAAGAAAATGATTCTCAAGCAATGGAAAAACTTAAGCAATTAATAGAACCATTTGTATTAAGAAGGATAAAAAAAGAAGTATTAAAAGAGCTACCAGACAAGACAATAACTGTACTAACAAGCCAAATGGTAGACGAACAGCAAAATATATATTTATCATATTTAGCACAAGCTAAAAAAGACGCATTTGCTGAGATAAAAGAAAATGGAATAGAGAAAAGTCAAATAAAAATATTAGCATTACTTACAAGACTAAGACAGATATGTTGCCATCCAAGCTTGTTTATAGAGAATTATAAAGGAGAAAGTGGAAAGCTAAATCAATGTATAGAAATTGTAAAAGATGCAATTCAATCTGGACATAAAATATTACTATTTTCAGGATATGCTACCATGTTTGAGATTATAGAAAAAGAATTAAAGAAAGAAAACATAGAATATTTAAAACTAACAGGTCAAACAAAAGTGTCTGACAGAATTGATTTAGTAAATGAATTTAACAACAATCCAGACAAAAAATTATTCTTAATTTCATTAAAGGCTGGAGGAACTGGACTAAATTTAATTGGTGCCGATATGGTAATACATTATGATCCTTGGTGGAACTTGTCTGCCGAAAATCAAGCAACGGATAGAACATACAGAATTGGTCAAAAGAAAAATGTACAAGTGTATAAATTAATAACAAAAAATTCTATAGAAGAAAAAATTTACGAATTGCAAAAAAGAAAAGAAACCTTAATTGACAGTATGCTTTCAGTAAATCAAACATTTATTAGTAAACTATCAAAAGAAGATATAATGAATTTATTTGAGTAAGGAGCGAGAAATGAACAACGAAATTATTGTAATTGGTGGAGGTTTAGCAGGCTGTGAAGCTACTTACCAAATAGCCAAAAGAGGAATAAAAGTAAAACTATATGAAATGAAACCAGACAAATTTTCTCCTGCACATACAAATAAAAACCTAGCAGAAATAGTTTGTAGTAATTCGTTTAAATCAAATTTACATACGAATGCTTGTGGATTATTAAAGGAAGAATTAAGGAAATTAGATTCACTATTGATAAAAGTAGCAGATGAAACAAGTGTGCCTGCAGGACAAGCATTAGCAGTTGATAGAGAAGAGTTTGCTAAAAAGGTAACTGAAAAGTTAGAGCAAATGGAGAACGTAACAATAGAAAGAACAGAGGTTGGAGGAGGACTTATATCATTAAAAGAACTTGCAAAAAATTCAATAGTAATTGTTGCAACAGGACCGCTTACATCAGATAATTTATCAAAAGAAATATTAGAAATAACTGGACAAGAAGATATGCACTTTTATGACGCTGCAGCTCCAATAATTTCAAAAGACAGCATAGATATGAATATAGCTTTTTATGGAAATAGATACGAACAGGAAAGACCAAAAGATATGGATGTAGAAGAATGGAAGAATAGTGCAAAAGATGTGGACAAGAGCTATATAAATTTACCTATGAACAAAGAAGAATATGAAAAATTTTATAACGAATTACTAAATGCACAAGTAGTAGAATTACATCAATTCGAAAAAAGAGAAATATTTGAAGGCTGTATGCCTGTTGAAGTAATGGCGAAAAGAGGAATAGATACATTAAGATATGGACCATTAAAACCAATGGGATTTACAGATCCAAGAACAGGGTACAGACCTTATGCGCTGGTACAACTTAGACAAGACAACAAAGAAGCTAGCATATACAATATAGTTGGATTTCAAACAAACTTGAAATTTGGAGAACAAAAAAGAGTATTTAGTATGATACCAGGACTTGAAAATGCAGAATTTATGAAATATGGAGTAATGCACAGAAATACATTTATAAATTCTACAAAGTTATTAGACAAAACATATAACTTAAAAAATAACAGTAACATCTATTTTGCAGGACAAATAACAGGAGTTGAAGGATATGTAGAATCAATATCCTCTGGACTTGTAGCAGGCATTAATGCTGTTAGAAAATTAGAAAACAAGGAAAAGGCAGAGTTTTCTACATATACAATGATAGGAGCATTAGCAAATTACATATCAACTCCAAACGATAAATTCCAACCAATGAATGCAAACTTTGGGATACTTCCTGAGCTAGAAGGAAAAAGAATATCTGACAAAAAGCTAAAATATGGCAAATTATCAGATAGAGCAATAGAAAATCTGACAATATTTCAATAGCATTAAATTTTTATTACAATTCGATTAAAACTGTAAAAAAACATAAAATTATATGTTATACTCAAATTGAATAGTATGAACTGTATTAAATCAACATAAAGTATTGCGAAAAAATACAAAATATGGTAAAATAGAAAGTGATAGTTTAAGTATGGAGAATACTTAAAGAAGGAGGAAATGATAATGAGTTTAGAAATGTATTTAGAAGGATATCATAATGTAATAGAATCTATTAAAGAATTAAAAAATACACCTAATAATGAAACAAGAATTGCTGAATTAGAAAAAGTAATTGAGGAAAACCAGAAGAAAATATATGATTGGCAAGTTTCAAAAGGCGACGAAAAACAATTTGAAGAATATATGGCTCCGTTCAATAAAAAAATTACTGATGCTGAAAAAGAAATTAAAGAATTAACAGCAACTAAAGAAGCAAATGCGGAGTTAAGGGCAAAAAATACTACTGAGGCAGAAGAAAAGAAAAAATATTTAGAAAATATTAGAGAAAATGCTAAAAAACAATATGAAGAAAATAAAAAATCTTTTGAAGATGAATGGCAAAAAGGTTCATTAAGAGAAGAATATGAAAAATTGAAGCAGAGATTAGAATTTGTTAAAGAACTAAAGAATCAGGGACAGATAGAGGAAAAGGTAGGTGCTTCTAAAAATATACAAAAATATACTAACAGAATGGCTCAAATAAGAAGAGAATTTGTTAATAAAAAACAAGTTATAGAAAATGAATACAATGAGTTCTTAAAAGAGGCTGATAGATTAGATGAGGAAGCAGGAATAGTTAAAAAACAAGATAAATCTCAGAGATCAACATTAGAACAGCTAGATCAATTACCAGAGAACGAAAATCCAACTCAGACACCTGTTGAACCTATGACTCAAGCACAACAAATTCCTCAACAAGAAACACAACAAACTGAACCACAAACAGTAGGAGCAACACAAACACCAGAAAACCAAAATCCAACTCAATCACCTGTTGAACCTGTAGCTCAAGAAGAACAAATACCAGAAGAGAAACAACAAGTTGACGATAAATTAAATGTTGAAGTATTTGCAGAAGAAGTAAGAGTAAATGGCGAAAAAGTAAGCGTAGAGGATATAAATAAGTTGTGCAATGGAAAACACTGGCACATAATAAAAGAAATGTTGATAGGCGAATTAGGAGAAGAAAAAGTAGATCAAGTAATAGATCATGGAGATCCAAATATAATTGCGGCAATATTAATCAGTGGAGAAATGAATGAAAAAGTAGCCGCTGATAGTGTTAATAAATATCATGAAGCTATTTTTAACCCAAAGGCTAAAGAAAACAAAATGGCTATAAAATATAATTTGAAAAATATGTCATTTATTTCAAGGTTGTTGGGAAAATGTCATCTTGACGAAGAAGAAGTAAAAGCAATAAAAGATAGAGCTTATGAAGCAAGAAATTATGCTGAGATTGAAGCTGGACCTTTAACTAAATTAGGATTCAAAATAAGAGACATGATAGACAGAGCATCTCAAAAAAGACTAGCAGACAAACAAAATAAAGAGCAAGTAGATGAAAAAACACCAAAGCAAGAGGTACCAGGAGAATTAACTCCAGAACAAAAGGCGCAAGTACAACAAAGAACAGCAGAAATTGCAGAACAACATACACAACAACCAGCACAACAACAAGAAAATGATGAACCAGGAAGATAAAATTAAAAATCAACTGTACTAAAGTCAAAAGTACAGTTGATTTTTTGTGCCATTTTAGTATATAATTACACATATAAAAAATAAAAAAGGATGAGCAAAATGAAAAAAATATTGTTTGTAATAGCAATGCAAAAAGAGGCTACAAAAATAGCTGAAGAACTGAAATTAACAAAAATAACAGAAAATCAATATTCAAGAGATAATATAACATTAATAATAACCGGAGTTGGAAAACAGCAAACTGCAATAGGTTTAGTAAGTTATCTTGAAAACAATAAAGAAAATAAACCAGACATAATAATTAATATGGGATATGTTGGCTCAACAAATTCGAAAATAGGACAATGGGTAAATGTAAATAAATCATATAACTATGAATGGAATATACCAGGAGAAGAAAGATATACAATTATAGGCTATGATAGAGAGAAAATATCAACACTTGATAATGCAAACATAAAAATATTGCCTTGTTATAGTGCAGAATGTTTTGTAACAAGCACAGATATAAAAGAAGATGTAGTATTTGATATGGAATTACATTCAATATATTTAGTATGTTGTAAATATGACATTAATTTAATATCTTTAAAAAAAGTAAGTGATAATTTAAATTTAGAAAATTATTACGAAAACATAGAAATGGAAGATGTAATGGAATTAACAAGTGGACTAAATTACTTAAAAGAAATTATAATGTAATCAAAGGGGAAAGAAATGTATTTAAAAAGACTAGAATTACAAGGATTTAAATCCTTTGCAGATAAAACAGTATTAGAATTCAAACCAGGAATAACATCTGTAATTGGACCAAATGGTTCTGGAAAGAGTAATATATCTGATAGTATAAGATGGGTTTTGGGAGAGCAAAGTATGAAATCTCTAAGAGGCTCAAAAGCAGAAGATATAATATTTGCAGGAACTCAAAACAGAAAATCATTAGGCTTTGCAGAAGCTTCAATAATTATAGACAACTCTGACGGAAAATTGCCAATAGAGTATAATGAAGTTACAGTAACAAGAAAAATATACAGAAGTGGCGAAACAGGATACTTTATAAACAAAGTACCTTGCAGATTAAAAGATATACTAGAGTTGTTTATGGATACTGGAATAGGAAAAGATGGCTATTCTATAATAGGACAAGGAAAAATCGACGAAATATTAAGCAATAAATCAGAAGACAGAAGACATATCTTTGAAGAAGCTGCTGGAATTGTAAAATATAGAACAAGAAAAATGGAATCTGAGAAAAAGCTAGAACAGACTAAACTAAACTTACTTCGTATAAATGACATACTAGCAGAGATAGAAGGACAATTAGATCCGTTAAAAATGCAATCAGAAAAAGCTAAAAAGTTTTTAAGCCTAAGAGAAGAATTAAAAGACATAGAAATTGGATTATTTGTATTTAAAATAAATGAATATAAAGAAAAAATCAGCAAGGTTGCAGAAGATTTAAAAACGTTAGAAGACCAAGAATTAGCAGAAAATACAAAGTTAGAAGAAGGACAATCTCAAAAAGAAGAGTTAAAAAATAAAATAGATGAATTAACACAAGCCATTGAAGATATGCAAAACATAGGATTTGAGAGTAAAACAAAGATAGAGCAGATTAATTCTCAAATAGGTATATCAAAAGAGAGAATATCAAACAATTCTGCTAATATAGAAAGATTACAAAAAGAGATAGAAGAGCTGAAAGTGAGAATTCAAGAATTCAACGAAGAAAAAGAAAACAAATTATCAAAAAGAGAGAATCTTTCTAAAAACAAAGAAAAATTTGAGAAAGAATTAAAAGAAAAAGAAGAAGAACTTGCAAAATTGTCAGAAAAATTATCTGCAAAAGAATTAGAAATAGAAGATAAAAAGAAGAAAGTAGAATTAGACACAGATGCAAGATATGAAAGATTATCTGAAATTAATACATATGATGTAAACTTTGAAAACTTAGAAAAGACAAAGAAAAATGTAAAACAAGAATTGCAAATTACAGTGTCAGAACTAGATTCAAACAGAATAAAGAAACAGGATATAGCAAAAAACTTCTTAGAAATTGATAACACTAGAAATAAAGCTATAAAGAAACTAGAAGAAATAAAAGATAAAAAAGAAAAAGCAATAAATGCAATTAAAGAATATGATAACAAGATTAACAATTTAACTGCAGAATACAGAATGAAAGAATCAAGATGCAAATTCTTGCAAGAAACAGAAAAAGATAAAGATGGATATATAAAAAGTGTCAAATCCTTGCTATTAGCTTGTGAAAAAGACGCTAGCTTAAATAAAGGTGTAGAAGGAGTTTTAGCAAGCTTAATTTCAGTAGATAAGAAATACGAAACAGCAATAGAAATGTGCTTGGGACAATCAATGCAAAACATTGTTACAGAGAATGAAAATGATGCTAAAAAGCTAATAGAATATCTAAGAAATAACAATTTAGGTAGAGCAAGTTTCTTACCAACAACTTCTGTAAAAGGCAAAAAATTAGAAAAATTTAAAAAAGTGGATGGAGTTGTTGGAGTAGCATCAGACTTAATAAGCTATAACAAAAAATACCAAGACATAATATTAAGCTTATTAGGAAGAACTATAATAGTAGAGAAGATGGATAATGCAATATCTCTTGCAAAAGCAAATGATTATTCATTTAGAATAGTAACATTAGAAGGAGATGTAATAAATCCATCAGGAGCAATTAGCGGTGGTTCTGTTGCACAAAAAACTGTAAATATTCTAGGAAGAAGCAGAGAAATAGAAGAAATAAAAGCAAAACTAGAAGAAATAAATAAACAGATAGAAAAAATAACCAGGGAAAAAGAAGAATTTTCAGCAAGCATAACTGATACAATAGAAGAATCTGCAAAGCTAGAAAAAGAGTTACAAGAAATAGAAATAACATATGCAACAAGACATCAAGAATTAGAAATGATAGAGACTCAAATTGTAAAATTAGAAGAAAAAGTTACAAAATTAAAGAAACAATTAGATGATATAGAAACAGAAAAAGCTAATATTCAAACTTCTAAAGAGGGAACAAAGCAAGTAATTGAAAACTTGGATAAAGAAATAGCAGAACTAAATCAAGAAATATCTAAATTTGCAGAGCTTAATAAAGATGACCAGACATATATAGACAACTTAAACACAGATATAACAGATTTAAAAATATCTGTATCATCATTTGATGAAAGTGATGCTTCAATTAATGAAATGCTAGAAAGAATTGATGTTGACATTAAAAATGCAAACACAAGTATTGATACGAAGTTGCAGGAAATTGAAGATAAAAAACAAGATACTGTAAAACTAGAAGAAGATATAGAAAACTTTGGTAAAGAAATAGAAAAAATAAAGGCAGAGGTATCAAATAGCTCAGAAAAAATAGAAAACTTGAAACAAGAAAAAACAGAGGCAAATGCTAAATTAGAAAAGGCAGAAGCAAGAATAGAAGAGCAATATGAGGTAATAAATTCATTAAAAGCACAAATCGTAAAGATTGGAACAAACAAACAAAAACAAGAACAAGATTTAGAAGAACTAATTAACAAACTATGGAATGAATATGAAATTACACCAAATAATGCAACTGAATATAAAAAGCCTGATAATGTACAATTAGCACAGAAAAAGACTAATGAATTAAGAAAAGAAATTGCAGACTTAGGAAGCATAAACATAGATTCAATAGAAGCTTATAAAAAAATGCAAGAAAGATACGACTTTATGAATGAACAAAGATTTGACTTAGAAGAATCTATAACAAAACTAAGAAATGTAATATCAGAAATGATAAACACAATGCAAAAACAATTTGCCGAAAAATTCAAAGAAATAAACAAAAACTTCAATGAAGTATTTTGTGAATTGTTTGGAGGAGGAAAGGCTGAGCTAATACTAGAAAATGAAGCAGACATATTAGAGTGTGGAATAGACATAAGAGTACAACCACCAGGAAAGAAACTTCAAAATATGATGCTTCTATCAGGAGGAGAAAAAGCATTAACAGCAATAGCAATATTATTTGCAATATTAAAAATAAACCCGGCTCCATTCTGCATATTAGATGAAATCGAAGCAGCATTAGATGACGTAAATGTTGGAAGATATGCTATGTATCTAAAGAAATTTAGTAAAAATACACAATTCTTAGTTATAACACATAGAAAGGGAACAATGGAAATTGCAGACACTGTTTATGGTGTAACAATGGAAGAAAAGGGAATAAGCAAATTACTTTCAATGAAATTAAAATAATATTATATTATAAATTGGAAATAGTAAGAAAAAGGAGCTTGTAATGATAAATGATATAAAAATATATTTTTTACTTTTTATGACATATTCAATCTTAGGATGGATGCTAGAAGTAACTTGCAAGTTAATACAATATAAAAGATTTATAAACAGAGGATTTCTGATTGGACCATATTGCCCAATATATGGATATGGGGCGATATTAATAACACTTCTTTTGCGGAAAATACAAGACAGATCCCATAACACTATTTGTAATGACAATAGTGTTATGTGGAACGCTAGAATATTTAACTAGCTATTTTATGGAAAAAATATTCAAGGCAAGATGGTGGGATTACAGCAAGAGAAAATTTAATTTAAATGGGAGAGTATGTTTAGGAACGCTAGTCCCATTCGGAATATTTGGAATGTTGCTGATGTATGTAACAAATCCGTTCTTCTTGGAAAAAATTCAACAATTACCACAGATGTGGCTTGATATATTGTTCTGGTCACTCTTAGTTATATATATCATAGACAACATTGTTTCAGGTGTAGTAATTGGATATATAAAAAAGACAGAAAAGAGATTTACTCCGGAAGTAGACAATACAGAAGAAATGACGGAAAAGGTAAAAGCTGTGTTAGAAACAAAATCACCATTGCATAGAAGATTGGTAAAGGCATATCCAAAGTTACAAGCTGTTAAAGTAAAAATAAAAGAGAAAAAAGAGCAGATAAAAGAGCAAATAGTTGAACAGAAAAAAGAAATCGAAGACAAAGCGAAAAAAGTTGAAGAAAAAGTAGAGAACACAACCAAAAAGGTAGGACAAAAGGTAAGAGAATTTAAAAACAAAAAGTAGAACTTTGTCGAAAAAAGTAGCATAGTATATAGTATAACATCATAAAGGTGTTATATGGAGGTGACTTTTATGGAGCCACAAGAATATAGTTACTGCTGTGAAGCAAAAAAGAAATGCAAAAGAACAAATTGTTTAGGAATAATTGCTATAATATTAGGAATATTGTTTGCAGGAATTATTGGTGTAATAATTGGAGCAGCACTTGCAGAAACAATATTAGCAGCATTAGCTGCAATTATAGTATTAGCAATAACTTTTTTTGTTCTTTTAATACTAACTATAATATTGCTACTTTGTAAAAAGCACAAAGATTGTTAATGCGTAATTAACAAAATAGCATCCCTCGTTTAAGAGGGATGTTTCTTTTCACCAAAATGAACACTTTTGTGGAGAGAAAATCTTGCATAAAAAATCTATAAATTGGAAAGATATTTTTAGAAAGGAAGAGTTTCGTGGAAGATGCTTATGTGTTTACAAGACAGAAAACATTAGTAGATAAACTAAAAAAGGAACAGTCAAGTGTAGATAAACTAGAAAAAGAAAAAAGCGAATTTATCAAACGAACACCATTTCCATATCTGGCAGATATAAGTGGATTAAGAGAACTAAAAACAGATAATGTTACAAATATGAGTTATATGTTTACTAATTGTAGTGTATTAGCTAATATAGATGGTCTAGCAAACTGGGATACATCAAAAGTGACTGATATGAGCTGGATGTTCGGCAATGATGATGGTGGAGCCATGGAGATATCTGACTTAACACCAATTGAAAAATGGAATGTTGGCAATGTAATAGATATGAATAGTATGTTTCTTGGATGTAAAATAAAAAATATAAATAGTTTGTCAAATTGGAATGTTAGTAATTTGGCAAGTGTTAGTCAAATGTTCCAAGGAAATCCAATAACAGATGCATCTGGAATAAATAATTGGAATATAACAAAAGTAACCGATTTTGCTGGTATGTTTTACTTGTGTCCAACTCACCCAGAGTTTACAAAAGTTACTGGAACATGGGATGAAAGCGGAACATTCACACCAACTACAAAATAAAAAATTGCCCAAGAAAAGACTTTCTTCTAAAGGGAAGTCTCTCTTGGGCAAAGATTTTTGCATGCCTCTTGAAATTTAAAACATCTATTATTATAATATAGATACAAAACGAAAAGAGGAATAATATGAAATACGAATTTGAGGTTCCGGGCAAAGTAGTCGGAAAAGAAAGACCAAGAGTAAACATGTACACAGGTAGAGTGTATACACCAAACAAGACAAAAGAATATGAGACATTAATACAACAATACTTTAAAATATCATATCCAATGGCTGAAATGCTGGAGGGAAGAGTACACATAGATATAATTGCATACTTAAAAATCCCAAAGGGAACAAGTAAGGCAAAAACGACGCAAATGCTAGAAGGTAATATGAGCCCAACACAAAAACCTGATGTCGATAATATTGCAAAATCAGTATTAGATGCAATGAATAAAGTAGCCTTCAAAGACGACAATCAAGTTACAAAAATATCAGTTGAAAAACGCTTTTCACAAAAAGAAAAGGTAGAAATAAGAATAGAAGAATATTAATAAAGCTATGCCAAAGAAACCTACTCTTGGGCTGTTTTATTGACAAAACAGCTAAACCGTGCTAATATGAATATGTAGAAAAATTGGAATGTAAATGTTTTTCACATAAATTGCAAAATAATATGTAAAAATACATGAAAAAATAAAAGCTGTAAACAATAATGATGGAGGAAAGAATGTTATTAGAATTAAAAGATATTTGTTTTACAAGAGATAATAAAAAGATATTAAATAATATAAATCTGCAAATAGAACCAGAAAAATTTATTGCAATAACTGGACCAAATGGCTCGGGAAAGTCAACACTTGCAAAGATTATAATGGGAATAGAAAAACCGGATTCGGGAACAATTTTATTTAATGGACAAGACATTACAAATATGCCAATAAATGAAAGAGCAAAATTAGGAATGAGTTTTGCTTTTCAACAACCTGTTAAATTTAAAGGAATAACTGTGTATGACCTGTTGAAAATAGCAGCGAAAAAACGCATAAACAGAGCAGAAGCATGCGAAATATTATCAAAAGTAGGATTGTGTGCAAAAGAATATGTTGATAGAGAAGTAAATGGTTCTTTGTCAGGCGGAGAATTAAAAAGAATAGAAATAGCAACAGTTGTGCTAAGAGAAGCTATGCTTACAATATTTGATGAGCCAGAAGCAGGAATAGATTTGTGGAGTTTTAATAATTTAATAGAAATATTTGAAGAACTAAGCAGAGAGATAAAAGGCTCAACAATTATAATTTCACACCAGGAAAGAATCTTGAAAATTGCTGACGAAATTATATTAATGAAATCGGGAAAAATTGCAAAAATTGGAACCAGCGACGAAATATTAAGCAGTGAAATTCTAAGTAAAGAATGTTGCAAAATGAACAAAAAATGCTAGAAAGGAGACGGAATGGAAGATAATAGACTAGAAACAGTTGATGAAGAACTACTAAATGAAATATCTGATTACAATGGCGAATTCAAGGGCGCATATAATATAAGAAAAAATGGGAAAGGAATACAAAGACAAGTTACAGAAAATATCAATATAGTTACAAAAACGGACAAACCGGGAATAGATATAATAGTTAAACCAAATACAAAGTTTGAATTTGTGCATATACCAGTTATACTAACAGAGAGTGGATTAAAAGATGTAGTTTACAATGATTTCTTTATAGGAAAAGATGCAAATGTAATAATAATTGCTGGTTGTGGAATTCATAATGATCATCATAAAAATAGCCAACACGACGGAATACACAGATTCTTCCTAGAAGAGGGAGCAAAAGTAAAATACATTGAAAAACATTATGGAGAAGGCTCTGGAGATGGAAAGAGAATTTTAAATCCGGTAACAGAAGTTTATTTAAAATCGGGAAGTAGTATGGAGATGGAGGCTGTACAAATAAAGGGAGTGGACTCTGCAATAAGAGAGACAAAAGGAGTGTTGGAGGATAACACAAATTTTGTAGTAACAGAGAAAATTATGACACATGGAAAACAAAGTGCGCAAACGTGTTTTGATGTTCAGTTAAATGGAGAAAATGCAAGCACACATGTAACATCCAGATCAGTTGCAACAGAAGATTCATACCAACACTTTACATCAAAAATATATGGAAATTCAAAATGTTTTGCACATAGTGAATGTGATGCAATCATAAAAGATAATGCAAAAGTTAAAGCAACTCCGGAAATTACAGCAAATAATGTGGATGCAAATTTGATTCACGAAGCTGCAATCGGAAAAATAGCAGGAGAGCAATTAACAAAATTAATGACATTGGGATTATCTGAGAAAGAAGCAGAAGAACAAATAATAACTGGATTTTTAAGATAAAAATAGAACTGCCTAGCATGAACGATGCTAAGCAGTTTGTTTTTAATCGTTTATTTTTGAATATAATCCGATACAAATTAAACCACATACACCAACTAAAGAGTATATGATTCTAGTAAATACGCTCATAGCTCCAAATAATGTAGCAACTAAATCAAAGCTAAACAAACCTATTAATAGCCAGTTTAAAGCGCCAATTATAACAAGAGTAAGAGCTATATAATATAATACCTTCATAATTAATCTCCTTCCTTTGAAAAATTAATTAGACTGGAATTGTTATCTCTCAAAAGCTAATTATATTTTTAGTATATTAAATTTTTAAAAAATTATTCAACAAAAATAAAACCAAAAAATTTAAAAAGTAGCAAAATTTGCTACTTTTTAAATTGTGAATTATAAAGATCTGCATAAAATCCATTTTTTGCAATTAACTCCTCATGAGTTCCTTGCTCAACAATGTTTCCTTCATTCATAACTAAAATCATATCTGCATTTCTTATTGTAGATAGTCTGTGAGCAATTATGAAAGAAGTTTTCCCTTCAGTCAATTTATCCATTGCTTTTTGAACAAGCTCTTCTGTACGAGTATCAACATTACTTGTCGCTTCATCTAAAATTAGGAAAGGTGCATTCTTTAACATACCACGAGCGATGGTAATTAACTGTTTTTGACCAGCTGAAATACTTTCGTTATCGGTTATTTCAAATGAAAGACCATTTGGTAGAGAATTAACAAACTTATCAATTCCAACAACCTTACAAGCTAGTATAATTTGTTCATCAGAAATATTAGTATTGTTATATTTTATATTATCTCTAATTGTTCCATTGAAAAGCCAAGTGTCTTGAAGGACCATAACAAATAAATCGTGAATATTTTCTCTAGATAAATCTTTAATAGAAATTCCATCAATTTTAATATCTCCGTCTGTAATATCATAGAATTTCATAAGAAGATTTACCATAGTTGTTTTCCCAGCACCAGTAGGGCCGACAATAGCAACTTTTTCGCCACTTTTAACATTACAGCTAAAATCTTTTATAACAGTTTTATCATCGTCATAAGAAAACTTAATGTGGTCAAAAATTATATTTCCTTTTGCATCTTTGCGTTTTAATGCCTTTTTGATATTTTCTTGTTTATCCATTTCAGGTTCTTCTAAGAATTCAAAAACTCTCTCAGATGCTGCAGCAGTTGTTTGAAGATTTGTCATACCTTGTGCAATTTGAGATAGGGGACCTGTAAAAAGTCTGATATATAGCATAAATGCAACAATTACACCGAAAGTGATTTGATTATTCATAACCAAAATAGCACCAACAATACAAACTAAAACATAACCAAAGTTTCCTATAAAGTTCATAATAGGAGACATCAAGCCTGATAAGAATTGACTCTTTCTATTACATTCATAAACTCTTTGATTAAGTTCATCAAATTTTGTAGATGCTTCTGCATTACCATTGTAAGACTTTACAACATTGTGACTAGAATAAATCTCTTCAATATGTCCATTTAAATTTCCAAGCTCAACCTGTCTAGCATTAAAATACTTTTGAGATTTTGCTAGAATTATAAACATAAATATAAATCCGATTAGGGAAGAGATAATACCTGTCAAAGCTAAAATCCAATTTGTATAGAACATCATTATAATTGAGCCAATAAACAATGTTAAAGCTCCTATAAGAGTACATAAACTTTGTTGAAGAGTCATATTAATAGTATCAATATCGTTGGTTACTCTGGATAAAATGTCACCATAGCTATGTTTATCAAAATATCTAAGAGGAAGAGCATTTATCTTTTTAGATATTTGAGTACGTAAGCTTTGAGCAAATTTGTTAGAAACTGTTGACATTATAAAGCCTTGAAGATAATCGAATACAGCGCCAATTAAATAAATTATCAATAAAAATAGTGATATAGATTTTACAGAATCGAAATTTATTCCACCCATAAGACCATTTGTTATTTCATTTGTTAAATCACTTAATTTATTTGGACCAATTATGACCAAGATAGAACTCAAAGTTGCTAAAACAAGGGCAATTACAATAAAAGGTATGTATCTTTTCATATAATGCAATAATTTTCTTAAAGCTAATTTTAAGTTTTTAGGCTTTTCATTAACTCTATTAGGTCCGACATTTCTAGGTTTTTGTTTATAAGTCTTTTCGTCATTACCCATTTTCTAATTCCTCCTTTGAAAGTTGAGAATATGCAATTTCTTGATAAACTTTACAGTTCTTCAAAAGTTCTTTATGAGTACCTAAACCAACGCACTCACCATTTTCTAAAACTAAAATTTTATCAGCATTCAAAATTGTTCCAATTCTTTGAGCTACAATAATCATAGTAGCATCCTTTGTATATTTCTTTAGCTCACTTCTAAGCATAAAATCAGTCTTATAATCCAACGCACTAAAAGAATCATCAAAAATATAAATTTCAGGATTTCTAGCAATAGCTCTAGCAATAGCTAATCTTTGCTTTTGACCACCAGAAATATTTGTTCCACCTTGTGCAATAAATGCGTTATATTGTTCTGGCATTTTTTCGACGAATTCTTTTCCTTGAGCAATTTCAACAGCTTTTTTTACTTCATCTTCGGAAGCTTTTTTATCTCCATTATCACCATAAGAAACATTATAATTTACACTACCACTGAACATTACAGCTCTTTGTGGAACATATCCTAATTTGTTATGTAAAAATTCTTGCGAGTATTCTTTTATATTAACTCCATCAACCAAAACTTCTCCTTCAGTGGCATCAAAGAATCTAGGAATTAAATTAATAAGAGAAGACTTTCCTGAACCAGTAGAACCTATTATAGCAACCGTTTCTCCTTTTTTAGCAGTAAATGAGATATCTTTTAAAACGTAGTCATTGCCATCAGGATATTTAAAAGAAACGTTTTTAAATTCTACTTCTCCAACAAGTGATGATGTATTTTTATCAATTTTTCCATCTTTAATTTTAGTTTCTGTATCTAAAACTTCTGCAATTCTGCTTGCAGAAACACTAGCTCTAGGATACATTACGAAAATCATTGCAAGCATTAAGAAAGACATAATAACCTGCATAGCGTAGCTAGAAAATACGACCATATTACTGAAAATTGTAATTTTATCAAGCATATTAGCTGCATTAATCAAATAAGCTCCAACAAAATAAATTGATAAAGTAAGTAAGTCCATAATTAAATACATAACAGGGGACATAGCAGACATAGCTCTCTGATTAAATAACTGAGTATCCGTTAAATCTTTATTACCAACTTCAAACTTATCTTCTTGATATTTTTCGGCATTAAAAGCTCTAACAACACGAATACCTGTTAGATTTTCTCTTGTCAAACCATTAATATTATCAATTAATTTCTGCACTCTCTTAAATCTAGGCATTACAACAATTATTAAAACTACAACGCATATCAACAAAATAAAAACTGCTGCGCCAGTAAGAGCACTCCATTGCCAACTCTTATTCAAAATCTTAAATACAGCCCATACAGCCATAATAGGGGACTTGATCAATAACTGTAGTCCCATAGAAATGAATCTTTGAATATTTGTAATATCGTTTGTAGTTCTTGTAATTAAGCTACTTGTTGAAAAGTTATTAATTTCTTCCATACTGAAATTTTGAACTTTCTCAAATAATTTCTTACGAATGTTTTTAGAAAAAGTTGCAGAAATAAAAGAAGATAAATAGCCAACAAAAATAGCAGAAACTAAACTTCCACCAGCACAAAGCATCATGTATTTACCTTGCTCTAAAATATCAGACATTTGACTGCCTTCGGTTTTTACTAAAATCGTTATTTCTGACATATAATCAGGAAGCTTTAAATCAAGCCAAACCTGAAAAACAACTAATATAACACAAATAAATATTAGTAAATAATCTTTTTTTGTAAAATTCTTTAAAAGCTTTAACATTGTACAAATCCTTTCTTAAATAAACTAATCTCTATCACGACTTCCTAAAATTAACACCAATCTAAGCAATTGTAAAATAGATGAAAGCAAGCCTGCAACATAAGTCATTGCAGCGGCACTAAGAACACTCTTAATTCCTGAGTTATCTTGCTCAAATGACAAATTTAACATACTTAATTGATTTTTTCCTCTGCGAGAAGCGTCAAACTCGACAGGCAATGTAACTAATTGAAAAACAACAGTTGCAAATAATATTAGAATTGATAATTTAATATAACCAGTTAAACCACCAATTAATGAAACAATTAATCCAAAGTATCCTAAATATGAAATAAAATTTACAATAGGAACTAAAAAAGATCTAATCTTAAAAAATATATAATTTTCTTTATCTTGAATAGCGTGACCACATTCGTGAGCTGCAACAGCCATTGAAGCTATAGAAGTTCCATTGTAAATTGCAGAAGAAAGTCTAATTAACTTTTTAGATGGATCATAATGATCTGTTAAATTACCAGAAGTTTTATAAACTTCAATATTAGATAATCCATTAGCATTTAAAATGGTTTTTGCTACTTCATAACCAGTAAGACCTTTATAATTTTGAATTCTTCTATACTTAGAATATGCTGAATTAATTCTAATTTGTGCAAAAAGTACAAGAATGAATCCTATAATCATTAATAAAATGGTTAACCCATTATCATACCACATTAACCAAAAATCCATATAAAAACCTCCTATATTTTTATAAGTATAATGTAATGCAAAACTCAGAAAACACGAGTGTTGCGTATAAACTATTATAAAAACAAAAAATATATAAGTCAAGGAGAAACTGTGAACATTTTGTGAAACATTCAGAAAAATAAGCAAAATTCGACAAATAGGAGATGAGTATAAGAAAATGAACATAGAATCTTTAAAATTTAAAAAGCCACTTATTAGCAAATTGTGAAATTTTTTTGAAATATGTATTGACAAAAGCAATTAGTTTGTAGTACAATAATTTTGTTAGCCAGTAAGGTACATATATGCAGATGTGGCGGAACTGGTAGACGCACAGGACTTAAAATCCTGCGGTTGAATAAACCGTGCCGGTTCGATTCCGGCCATCTGCACCATTAAAGAATCTGGTTGAACTTTGGTTCAATTTACTAATAAAAATCAATTCTAGAAATGGAATTGATTTTTTGTTGTGTGAAAAGAAAGGGATGATTTAATGGTAAATATTATTAAACAAGAAATTGATATTGAAGAAGCATTAAAAAAGAAACTAGAATTTGTATGTAGTTTCTGCAATGCTAAATGTGAAATACAAAAAGGTTCAATTAGAACAATAGAAAGAACAAACCTATCTTATGTAGAGCCACATAGAATAATAATTAAAGGTATTACAAGAGATTATGACCCAGAAGTTAAACGAAAAAATGAAAAATCATTTAAAGGATTTAATTTATTCAATAAAAAAGAAATTGATAAATCAACTAAAGATATTAATCATGAAATGGAAGAAGCCACTGAAGAATTTTATAAAACTAACAAAGATAAAGAAAAAGACAATATCCTTGAAAGATAAGTCATTGCCTTTTATATTTTTGGAGTTTTACTTTTAATGTTTTTTGATAATAAGTCTACTAATGGTTTAAATTCAAGTGAATCATCTATTTTTTCTTGTAAATATTCTCCATCTTGCCAATATGATTTTAAGCCGTATGCTTCAATATTGTGATATGTTGCGTCACTTGTAATTAGTCTATATTGGTCATCAATAATTTCAAGAGCAGTGCAGTTTGACATTGATAATCCAATTTGTTCACTTGTTTTCAATAAATCTTTAACATTCTCTAGTCTACCTGGAGCATCGCAATGTGGAACAAATAATCCATCAACAAACCCTAAACATTCCATTCCAATTAATGGTTGGTCATCACCATATTTTATTTTTAATGAATCAGAAGAACATTCCTTAAACCAACAATTTGCACCGGCAGAAACACCACACATAACTTTTCCATCTTTCCATGCTTGTCTTAATATTTTATCAAACCCTGTATCTTTCCAAAGTTTAATCATATCAAGTGTGTTTCCTCCACCTTCGAATATAATATCAGCCCAATCAATTAGACTTTTAACATATTCTTTATCAGTTAATTTATCACTTTTTAAATCCTTGCAAGGACAACCATACATTTTTCCATATATATCAACCATTACTTGAAAATAGTCTTCTTGTCCTTCAAGTGGTTGTGAATGCGCTATAAATAAAAAATTTGGATGTTCTTTGCCAGTTAATCTTATAATTTCTTTATCTTGATTTGCAAGTTCGTAAGGGTTTCTTATTCCATCTGAACCCATTCTCCCATTTTCTCCGCCACCAATGGCTACAATTTTCTTACTCATAATTATCACTTCCTATAACAATTATACTATTTGTTTTGTAAGCTGTCAATAAAAAAACGTATTGAAACCCCAAACTAGTCCCTATATAATTAGGATAGTTTGGGGTTCGCTTTATTGCTCATCAATTTTTAACTCCTCTAGGTTTTTCTTGACTTTCTACTACTATAATGATATAAATAAATTGAAATTAAAGGAGAAAATTTATGCAACAGAAGAAAGAAAATTTTGAAGATGAAAAAATAGCATTACCAATGAACTTGGGAATAAGAGTTTGGAAGATATTAGAGCAGAAATATAATATTTCACGTAGAACAAATAAATTGGGACTTGTAGACTTTAATTTTTCAAGAGAAGAGTTAGAACTTATTACATCTCTACAAATAGAAGGGCCATCACAAGGAGAATTAAGAGGAATTAGCCTTCTTCCCAATCTACAAAACCTAGAAATTAAATCAGATGGCATTACTGCACATATACAACAGAAGAACATTCAATCCATAGGAAAAGAAGATCTTAAGGAAATTGCAAAATGTGTTTCTCTAAAAAGTCTTTCAATTGTAAATCAAGCTAGAGCTGATTATCTAGATGTCTCTAAACTTGAACAATTAGAAATTTTGACTGTATCGCATAATCAACACTTAGAAGAAATTAGTGGAATGGAAAAATTAAGTAAGTTATGGAAAATTGAGTGCTACGGTAATAATAGATTAACTTCTATTGAAGGACTTGATGAAATAATAATGAAAAACCCAGAACTAGGAGAAGTAAACTTAGATGTACTATTATTTCCAAATGCTATTGGATATAATGTAAAAAGTGGTGAATATAATTCAAAAGCACTTTCAAGTATTCAAGAATTATCTGATAGTGGGCAAGTTTCTTGGAGAGAAGGAAGAAATGGAAACAGAGCAATAAAAATCAACACTTATCAAATGATACAGCTACATAATAAAGCATGTAAAATACTTTCAGAGAATGTACCTGAATCTGCTGGTAGTAAAGATATAATTATTGGAATAGAAGATTATCTTTCTAGAAATGTAAAATATGATTATGAAGGAATGAAAAATCGGGCATAATCACTCTAAAGATATGGAAATGAAAGGCCTTAGAATGAGAGTTGGACCAGCGGGAGGAACTAATGGAACATATAATGCTATAATGGAAAATACTTGTGTATGTGAAGGCTATACAAGAGCGATGCAATACCTTTTAAAACTTAAAGGAATTAATTCGCACAATGTAGATTGCTATGCAGGAAAAGATACGACTCATATGGCAGATAGTAAAGGAGAAAATAAATATACAACATACAAGCTACCAACTGACGGATATCATAGTATAATTTGCATAGACGATTACTATAGTCTATATGATGATCCATGTTGGAATGCCTGCAAATATCAAAAAGGTGATAAGAGTATGCCGTGGCTTTTGAAAACTAAACAAGAAATTTCAGAAGACCATACGCTATCTTTTGATGAAAGGACTATAGATAATAACCATTTAGCCCAATCAAGAACTGGAATTATGGCTTCAATACAAAGAAATAATTTGTTTAGAAATACAAGGATTTCTTCTATAAATAATACAAGAGCAAGAATTGAAGAGCATATAAAAGGACAAATTAAAGAAGGAGAACAAGAGAGATGAATTTAGATACCGAAATAAAAAAAGCGTATTCAGAAGTATATGAGATCTTAAAAATGGTAGATAAAGAGTATTTTGATAGAATACCAAAGAAGTTTGTGGAATTTCTGGAAAGAGAAAAAGATAACAATTATATACCAAATATAAATGAGAATATTCCGTTAGAAGAACAAAAACTTTTAAATGATACTATAAATATTTTGGCAATGATTAAGTTAGATTATTGGTGTTCAAGTGAAGAAGAAAAATCTGAATTATTAAAATTATTAAATGAAAATGAGAAAAAACATCGAGAGAATATAAATGAGAAATATAATCCAGAAAATATATTTGAAAAAAACTACTAATAGAGAAAATAAGGACCTAGTGGAAGTTAAAGAAAAAAAGTGGTGCAAAAAATTCTGGGATATGTTTAGAAATATCTTAAAAAGGAGAGGATGAGCGAATGAATAAAGAAAATATAAAAAATATTTTAATGTCAATAAGAAATCCGGAAAATGAACATATAGTAAATTATCTGTTAGGACAAGTGGATATGAAAGACGATAAAAGTATTAGTGAAATTGCAGAAAGTTTAGGAAACGACGAAAATAATATAAGAACTTTTTTATTGAAAAAAATTCAAGAAAAACAAGAGCAGACAAATGACGAAAAATATCCAATTAATGATATGTTTACTTATGGAGTGTCAGAAAATTGCATTCATTTACATTTGCCGGGAGATTTGCATAAGAAAATGGCTGAAAATGGAATATCAAAAACTATATCGATGGTTAATCTAAGCCTATTAGATGCCATAAGCAAAATACAAGCTTTAAAGGCTGAAAAGTTTTATAGATTTGAAGGTAAAGATAGTATATATATGATTTCTCCTATAGTAATAAAAAGAGAGATGAGATTTTTAGAAGGATTGGATTTTAAAACTCAATCATATAGCAAAAAACAATTAGAAGATGAAAAATTTGTTAGAGAAAATCCTGAAGCGGGGCTTGCTGTTCATATCTTTGGAAAAGGTAAAAATATTGGTACTGCATCAATAGATTTTGATACAATTAATACAACAGAATGGCAAGAAAAAAGAGATACAGCAATGAAGGAGTTAAGAGAAAAAATAGAAGATAGATCAGATAAAACTGATATAGAGAAATAAACTTAAGAGAGAAAATTATGACAGAAAAGGAAAAGATGTTAGCAGGAGAGCTATACAACGCTAATTATGATGAAGAATTGATTAATGAAAGAAATATAGCAAAAGAAAAATGCTTTGAATATAACAATATAAAACCATCAGATACAGAAAAAAGAACTAAAGTGATGAAAGGCATATTGGGAAATACAGGCGAGAACTTTTTAATAGAACAACCATTTATATGTGACTATGGATATAACATAAAAATAGGCGAAAATTTTTATTCGAATCATAATCTAATGATATTAGATGCAAATACGGTAGAATTTGGAGATAATGTATTTATAGCACCAAATTGTGGTTTCTATACAGCAGGACATCCATTGGATTATAAAACAAGAAATGAAGGACTAGAATATGGAAAGCCTATTAAAATTGGAAACAATGTATGGATTGGTGGAAATGTTATTGTACTTCCAGGAGTAACGATAGGCGACAATTCTGTTATAGGCGCAGGAAGTGTTGTAAATAAGGATATACCAGCAAATGTGGTAGCAGTTGGAAACCCATGCAAAGTAATAAAAGAATTGAAAAGCAGTAAATAAAACACACAATTAGAGTAAAAAGTCCAGAATAAAAAACGTTAAAGGCATTGAATTATTATGTAAAGTGTGATATAATAATTCCAGCAATTCCCAATTTGAAGAAAGGGGAGAAAATTTTATGACTATGGTAGAACGCCTGAATAAGCTTACCTATGGACCTCTGTTGGACTTGGAGTCTGACACGGTGATAGGCATCTTTCGAGACAAACAAGAAGTTGTACGCTTTGCTGGGCGCGAGCCTTGGAACCATCCGGTGAAAAACCGGAATGTGTTCTGGGATTTGACCCGGCATAAGAAAATTAAGTATCTGGGTAACTATAGGTCTACTTTGGTCCCCGCTATCTTCTTTGGCGCCAATATGTTGTATGACGAGGCGTTTAAAAGAAAGGTACGAGTTGAACTGCTTGTGTTGCAGTTCGACCCCGATGAGTTGCAGATTTTTACTTATCAGATTAAGTAAAAGTTAAACGCAAAATAGCCACATTCGATAAGAATGTGGCTATTTTGTATGAGGGATTTATTAGCAAAACCAACTGCTTTCTTCAAAACCGCGTTGCTTCAGCAAAACCGGAACTTTGCTGTTGGAAGAAACGTAAGTATTTCCGTCCAGATAGACAAAAACAGTACAATTCTTTACCGTGGCAAAATGCCCAACTTTAGCAGCTGCTTGGTTGTCAAAACAGTCTGTGGCTAAAATGGGGTAGAAGGTTATTCCTTCACAAATGGTTCCACCAGGAATTACCCGAATGCAATGCTGAAACAATGTATCAGGTAGCCCTTTTAGTCCGACGATAGAACAGTAGCTTGTACAATCCTCACGGAACTTTGCTTGTTGCGAAGACTTGACGAATTCGCTCAGCGGGGAAAGAACTTTTTTACCTTCTTCATTCAACTGAAAATCAGGATTAAGAATGAAGTTGTCAGAACGGATAAAACCGTTGTTCCACAACACCTTTAAATACTTAATGGCGTCGGGGAGAAGATAAAGTTTGCCACCGGAAGAAAATACAAGAACTCCTTTTCCGGAAAGGTAGGTGCGATCTCGGTCACTGAACCAGATGCCATGAAATTCTTCGCGATAAGTAAGTTTTTTGCGCTTAACAAGTTCCCTCTCGTTTGAGACAGGAAGAGCTACGCTCTTTAAAAATGTTAGGTCTTTGCTGTCCTTCATAATTACTCTCCTTTATTAATATAAAATGATTTGTAATGCCTAAGTTGTCCAACAAGGAGATTAAAAAACTTAGAATACTTATAGTATACCATAAATTTACATAAAATGCAAATTCAACATAAGTAAAAAGCAACATTTTAAGGATATAATAAAAACATTCTACTATATATTAAGCAGAATGCTTATAAATATAAATTATATAGGGTTAACATGGATTATTGACAAATATACAAAATCTAAAGAGTTTAATTCCTTTTCTAGTTTGTCAGCGATTTGATGACTATCAAAAGTAGACATATTTCCGTCAACATATATTGAAATGGAAATTAAATATTTGTATCCCACAGGCTTTGAAGTAAGATGGTTAATCTTTTGAATAGAGGAATAGTTCTTAACTATATCCAAAATTTTTTGCTTGGTTTCGTCGTCCATAGAAGAATCCATTAAAACATCATAACTGTCAATAAAGAGCTTGATTCCAGTAATACAAATTAAAATAGAAATGCCAATACCAACAATACCGTCAAACCAGTATATTCCAAACATGCTAAGAATAATAGAAATCAATGTAAAAGTTGTAACAATACAATCGTTTCTATGATCTTGTTTTAAGGCTTTTATAAGTATGCTGTCAGTCCTTTTTGATAGAAATCTGGTATATACAAAAAGTATCAGTTTAATTGTAATTGTGATAATGCAGACGATTATTGCTAGATTTGGAACAGAAATTTCTTTAGGATTAAACAAAGAAATAACCGAATCATATATTAATTTCAAGGCAATAAAAATCATTGACAAACTAATAAACAAAGAAAATATGTATTCAGCTTTTCCGTGCCCAAAATTATGAGAGTCGTCGCTAGGAGCTCTTGAAATTTTTCCACCAATATAGCTCATTAAAGAAGCAAAAATGTCTCCTGCACTATTTGCTGCATCAGCGATTAAAGCTTGGCTTTTACTCAGAAAACCCACAATAAACTTGATAATTAGTAAAAAAATATTTCCAGCAATTCCAGCAATAGTAGCTTTATGAATATCAGAATCTCTTTCCATAATAATAACACTCCTTATAATTTAAGTATAATAAAAATGATATCATAAATATGCTTTAATATCTACTATTTTGATAAAATTAAAAAAAATATAAATTTTCTTTGACTTTTTGTAATAAATAGCTTAGAATAGAGGAGAATAAGAATTAGATAAAAAGAAAAGAGGTTTTTTATATGAATATATGGCATGACATAGCAGAAGATAGAATAAAAAAAGATGATTTTGTAGCGGTTGTTGAAATACCAAAAGGTTGCAAAAATAAATATGAACTTGATAAAAAAACGGGAATGTTAAGACTAGACAGAATTTTATATACAGCAACACATTATCCAGCAAACTATGGATTTATTCCAAGAACATATGCAGGAGATCATGATCCACTAGATGTACTAGTTCTTTGCCAAGAACCAATTTATCCATTAACATTGGTGGAATGTTATCCTGTGGGAGTGCTAAGAATGACTGATAGCAATGAAGAAGATGAGAAAATAATAGCAATAGCAAAAAAAGATCCTTTCTTAAATTGCTATAATGACATATCAGAACTTCCAGCACAATTATCAGCTGAAATAATGCACTTTTTCGAAGTGTACAAACAATTAGAAGGAAAGAAAACAACAATAGATAAAATGATGGGAAGAAAAGAAGCAGAAGAGATCATACAAGAAACAATAGATAACTATAAAAAGGAATTTGAAAATAAAGAGGGGTAAACGATGATTGAAAAAATAATATTTAACGTACTTGCCTTCACATTATTTATTCTGATGTTTATACAATTAATAAGAAAAAATGATACTAGCTATGTGTATCTATTAGTGGCACAATTTATAGGAATAACCATAAACTTCATAGAGTTAAGTATAGGAAAAAGTTTTGGTTTTGTAGCAAAATTGATAATGTACATGCTGGCAGTAATCTTGCCGGCACTTGTAATGTGGTTAGAATACAAGAAAAAAATTGAATTTGCAGAGATTTTTAATTTAGCGATGGCTACAATATATTCAAAAGCAGGAAAAGACGAGGAGGCTAAGAAATATTTAAACAAATTAATCGACAAATATCCGAACAGTTACAAAGGACATATGCTATTGGCACAAATATATGAGAAACAAGAAAAGTATGAATCAGCGCTAGACGAATATGAAAGAGCTTATGATATTAATCCTACAAACAAGAATATTTATTTAAAAATAGGAAAACTGTATGGAAATGTAGGAAGAGAAGATGAAGCAATACAAATATTTAATGACTTATTAAAAAAGAATCCTGAATACTATGAAGCAAGTATGATTTTGGGAGATATACTAAACAAAAAACAAAACTACAAAGAAGCGGTACAAGTTTATATGAATGCATTAAAATATAGACCAGCAGATTATGAACTGTATTATAATTTAGGAATGACATATACATTACTAAATGATTTTTCAAAGGCAAAGGAATGTTATGAAAAGGCTGCACAAATAAATACTTTATTGTATCATGCAAAATACAGCATTGGACAATTAAATCTAATTTATGGAGATTTGGATGAAGCAGAAAAACAATTCATGGAATGTATAGATGCGGAAGAAGTTGAAGCTGGTGCGTATTATTACTTGGCTAGAATTGCAATGGTAAAAGGAGAACTTGATAAAGCAAAAAATTACGCAAATATAGCAATAGAAGAAAATGCAGAAATATACAAGAAAATATTAGATGAAAATATATTTGCACCAATCGCAAAGCAGGTAAATAAACCTAAGACTACAGTGGAAACGAAAAAAAGAGGAAAAAGAAAAAATCTAAGCAAAAAAGAAAAATACATAGATGAACATCTAGATAAGACATGTAAATTAGTAGGAAAATTAAACAACAATGACATAGAAATGATAGAAAATATGAGAAAAACAAAAAATCAAGATTTTAGAAATAAAAATGATATTCAAAGGGAATACTAAAAGAAAAAAAGAATATACTTTGTATATAATATAGGAAGGAAAAAACAATATGGAAATTTATCAATCAATAATATTAGGAATAGTTCAAGGCCTAACAGAATTTTTACCAATATCAAGCTCAGCACATTTAAAAGTGTTTCCATGGATTTTTAACTGGCCAACACTATCAGATGGAATGGATGTAGCTTTACATATAGGAACGCTTTTAGCATTAGTTATATTCTTCTTTAAGGATTGGGTAAACCTAGTAAAAGCAGGATATAAAAAGGCTGTGAAAAAAGAAGATTCGACAGAAGGAAAAATGTTTTGGTATTTAGTTGCGGCAACGATACCAGCAGGAATACTAAGTATAGTTCTAGCCAAAATATCTTCTAAAATAATAGGAGAGAACATAAATGTACAAATGGCTGTAATAACAGCTTCATTAATTATAATGGGTATAATTTTATACATAGTAGACAAAAAAGCAAAATCAAAAACAGACTATGAACATATTACTTTAAAACAATCAATATTAATAGGAATATCTCAGGCGATAGCAGCTGCATTTCCGGGAGTTTCACGTAGTGGAATAACAATGACGGTGGCAAGAGCGTTAAAAGTTGACAGAGAAAGTGCAGCAAAATTTTCTTTTATGCTGGCAATGCCAATCACTTTAGCAGCAGCTGTGTTTGATCTAAATAAATTTAAGTTTGATTTATCGCTTATATTAGGCATACTTGCAAGTTTTATAGTTGGAATAATAGTAATAAAATTCTTATTAAATTATTTGAAAAAAGGAAGTTTTAAAGTATTTGCAATTTATAGAATAGTGATAGGAATTTTAATCATAGGAATACTAGTATTCAGAATGATGTAAAAACAAAAAATGTGGTTTTAAGGAACTACATTTTTTTCTACTTGTAGTCGAAAATATTGCAAAAATATTACAATATTGCATCTTGTTTACAATTACGCAAAACATGTTGACATTTCTCTAAAAAAAGATAAAATTATATTGTATATTTTTAGAAAGATGAAAAAATGCAAAAATTGATAAAATAAAATAGTATTTTTTATCGAATTTTGCAAAACATAAGTAAAAGAAAAACGAAAGGATTAAATATGGCTAGCTGTTTAGGGATATATATAAATCAGAATATAATTAAATATGCAAAAGTCTCAAGAGAAAAAGATGACTTAAAAATAGAAGCTTTTGGAATTAAAGTCTATTCAGATTTACACCAAACAATAGATCAAATTATATCTGAAACATTTAGCTTTAAAATTCCTATTAGCGTCAATATGTCAGAAGAAACATACAACTATTTTTACATGTCAGACTTATTAAACAAAAAAGATTTAGGGAAAGCAATTGACACTGAGTTTGAATCGTTATGTTATGAAAAACAATACAATCCAAATGCTTTAGAGTCAAGATATGCATTAGTTAATGATGTAAATGAAAAAGGAAAAATAAAAGTAATACATGTTTCAACAAATAAAATAAAAATAAATAAAATAACACAAGATTTTGAAGATAAAAAAGTGCAATCAATAACACCGATTTCTATAAGCATTGCAAATATTGCACCTCTAGACGAAAAAGAAAATTCGATAATACTAAATATAGAAGATACAACAACTATTACAACAATGGTAGGACAAAAAGTATATGATATTCAAACTCTTCCAGTTGGAGCAAGTCAAATATTAGATGCAATCAGTGAAAAAGAAAATTCATATCTAAAAGCATATGAAATATGCAAAAACACAACAATATACACTATGGAGGGACAAAGTCTCCAAGAAAAAGAGAACGAATATCTAGAAGATATAGTACCAACGTTATACACAATAGCAACACAAGTGAGAGATATGATTAGCGCTAGCTTGTTTAAAATAAACAAAATTTACATTACAGGAACAGCATCTGCTATAAACAATATAGACTTATATATTGAGGAAATAATTAGTGGAGTTAAATGTGAAATATTAAAACCATATTTCTTAGAAGATAGTCCCAAAATAAACATGAAGGATTATATAGAAGTGAACTCTGCAATAGCGCTTGCAATGCAAGGATTAGGATATGGTGTTCAAAATATTAACTTTAGCAAAAAAAGTTTTTGGGAGAATCTACCAGAACTATTAACAGCAGATATTTCAATAGGAAAATCCAAAAAAAGTGGGGGCAGTTCAAAAGGAAAATTGAACATTGAAATGCCCAAACTAAGAACTTGGGTGTCAAGAGAACTGGCAGGAGTTGTAATATTAACTGTGGCTTATGCAGCAATCGCAATGTATATAAACAATCAAATAATCAAGAAAAATGACGAAATTCAAACTATAACAGCAGATATAAACAAACAAATAAGCTTAATAGATGCAGATAAAAAGAAGGTTGATTCTAAAACATCTGATTACAATACTCTAACAACAAATTTAGAGAATGCAACTAATGAGATGAATGATAGAAATTCATATAGAAATGTAATACCAGTTTTGCTTAGCCAAATAATGAATACAATACCAAAAGAAGTACAATTAACTTCTATTGAAAACACAAGTGGTAAAAAGATTGTTATAAATGCACAATCAGAAAAATATGAACAATTAGCATATTTTAAAACATTATTGAAATCAAAAGGAATATTAGAGCCAACTTCGATTGTATCAACAGCAGCAGTTAAAGAAGGAAATAATGTTAAAATTGTTATAGAAGGAGATTTGCCATGAAAAATATATTAATAACGGTAATTTCTGTACTTATGACAGTTCTGATAATAATAACAATGATAAAAGGCCTTACAATTGGAAAGATAAAAATATTAAGCATTGCAGACATTAAACAAAACAGCATGGATTTAGATAAAAAAATAGAAGAATTAAATACTCTAAAAAATCTAACATATAAGCAAAAAGTTGGAAATCTAGAAGATTCTACAAAAAGATTGACAACAGCTAAACAAAAATATTTAGAAGTAGCAAGCTTAAGTACAGATGAACAAATAAAAGCAGCCAACCAAGAGCCAGTATATTCAATGGAGTTCTTATGGGACAAGGTTGGTAGTTATGCAACAAGAGAAGGATTAAAACTAAAATGGGTAGTAACTCCTACTGGAACAACAAATAAAAGTACCTTATCTTTTACACTTACAGGAGCATATATCTCAATTATAAATTATGTATATGCAATAGAAAACGACTCTGAATTAGCATTTAGAATAGAAAACTTTAAAATAGTTCCAGCTGGTGGAGAAGGAGAGTTTTTGACAGCAACATTTACAGTATCAAATATAGGAGTTAAACAAGAATCTACAACGACGAGAGTGACATCAACTACTACAGATACAACAAAGACTACAACAAACAACACCAATACAACAAATAATACAACAAATAATACAACACAAAACAAAGAGACAAAATCAACTACAAACTCTTTGGATGAACAAATTGATGATGCTATAAACTAAAACTTGGAAAGGAGATATGCAAATGAAATCAGTATTAAAAGAAATAATTATAATATTACTTTTGTGTTGTGCAATATGCTTGATTTTAGGAGTGGTATTTTATGATTATATTCCAACAAACAAAGTAATTCCAAGTACAGTAGAACCTTATACAACATCAAATACAATAAAAGAAGAAATAAACCAGGAAATTACAGAATTTCAAAAACAGACGATTATTATGGAAATAACAGACTCAGATCTTAAAATCCATAAACAAGAAAGAAGCTACGATTCTGGAAAAATAAATCCGTTTGCTAAATCATCATCAGGAACAACCAATACTGAAAAGGGTGATAAAAACACAACAGGGGATACAAATCAAAATCCAGATTCAAAGGATTATTTCTTTAATAATCAAAGTGGCTTAAAATAATTAATCTAGATATATTTTTAATAAATATATACAAAAAAATCAAAGGAGGAATTTTATATGTTTAAGAAAGAAAAAGGTATCACATTAGTTGCATTAGTAGTAACAATAGTTGTGCTATTAATATTAGCAGGTGTAAGCATTAGCTTAGTATTAGACCAAAACGGAATAATAAACAAAGCTAAAGGCGCTAGAACAGAATACCAAAATGCTGCTAACTATGAAAAAGATTTGTTAACAGATACTAACACAGCTTGGATAGACAACTTAACAAAAGACTAATAAAAAACGATAATGAATTTATTGTATTAAATGTAAGGTTACCTTATAAAATATTATAATATTTTGAATAGGGTAACCTTGTATTACTATAAAGGCAATAATTATGAAAGGCAAAAGATGAATGTTATATTATATATCTATATATTTTTAATAGGAATAACCTTTGGAAGTTTCTTTACGTTGGCAATTTATAGAATACCAAGAAACCAAGACATAACGCATATCAGATCATATTGTCCGAAATGCAATCACAAGCTATCTTTTTGGGATATGATACCAATGTTAAGTTATATATTCTTAAGAGGAAAATGCAGATACTGTAAAACAAAAATTGCGCCAAAATACTTTTTTATAGAACTTCTAACAGGATTGACATTTGTATTATTTGCATATTCTTTAAGACTACAAATATTTAACCTATATTTTATATGTGGCTTGCTATATATAGCTGGCTTATTTGTCATATCTGGAATAGACAAAGAACACCACGAAGTAAGGTTAAGTGTAATATTATACATGACAATAGTACAAGCAATATATATAATATATCTATACATAATAGAACAATCTAATGTTTATAGATATGTTATATATCTAGTAATATTAGCAATACTAATATTATCAGACACAATATATTTCAGAAAAAAATTAAAAAATAATTACATATTAGAAAATCTAATTTTATTAAATGTAATGTTGATGTTTACGTATGAAGCATGCACTATTTTAACAGTAGAATTTACACTAATAGTAATTGCAATAAAATCGTTTATAGAAATAATAAAAAACAGAAAAACAAAACAAGTAAAAAAGAAACAAGAAAAAACAATACCAATAGCTTTCTATTTATGCGTAACAAATATTATAACATTAATAATTACTAACATATTATGTTTTTATAGGTGAGTATTATGAATAGATTAAAAAATAATAAAGGAATAACAGGCATTGACTTAACAATTAGCATAATAGTTTTAACAATATTTGCTGGTTTGATTGTTGGGTTGATGGTAAATAATTACAACGTAGCAATAGAAATACAAAAAGGTGCAAACGCTATGTCATATGCAACTATGATATTAGAAAAAGTTGACGAAAAAGCTTATGAAAAAGTGACTAATAACTTCGTACAAGAACTAGGAGATGAAATATCAATAAATAGTGATTATACAGTAAATTTAGAGGTTAATCAAGCAGACGATAAGGACTACGTAAAAAGAGTAACTGTGAAAGTTACGTATACTGTAAATAATGAAGAAAAGTCATTAGTAATAAGAAAATTAAAAATAAAGGAAATAAGTTAAAATGAAAGATAAACTTAAATCAGAAAAAGGTGTAACACTGACAACACTTGTAATATACATTATTGTATTAGTAGTGGCGTTAGGAATACTAGCAACAGTAAGTACATTTTTTTATAAAAACGTTGTACTCCTAAAAGATTCTGCACAATATGCGGCAGAATTTGACAAATTTAATGCAAGTTTTATAAAAGATATAAAAAATAATTCTGAAGCAAATGTAGACCAAAATGCAAAAACGATAGTGTTTGAAGATGGGACAACGTATGTGTATAGCGAAAACGATAAAGGAATATATAGAAATCAAGTAAAAATAGCAACACATGTAGATGTTTTTAATACATCAACAAAAACAATATCGGTAAACAATGTAGACAAGCAAATAATATCAGTCAACATAGTTATAGGAAATTCTAAAAAAACCCTAATAAATAAAAGTATAGATTATACATTGAAATATTGGTAATCAAAATATTTACAAGAAGGAGAAAATAGTATGGATGGTAAAAGAACACAACCAATAGGAATTGAGCTTGTAAAAAGAGGAGTTGTTACAGAAGCAGATGTAAACAAAGCCCTTGAATATCAAAAAACTCATTCTTCGAAAAAATTGGGAGACATAATCAATGAATTGCATTTATGTGATTCATATAGACTTATCAAAGAAATAGGCGAAATTTTAGGCGAAAAAACAATACTTCTACAACTAGAAGATGTTAAAGTAAATATAACAGACTATATATCTATGGATATGGCAAAAAAGAATAGAGCAATACCATTTGAAGTAGGTACTGGAAAAATAAAAGTATGCTTCTCTGATGGAACAAACAAAAAAATGATAGATGCTATGAAATTATTATTCCTAAACAAGGGACTTGTAATGGATAAATACATTACATTCGATAGCAACATAGAAAGAATACTAAATTCAATAGGTGGAACAGCATCAGAAAACATAGATGTAACAGCTGATATTTCTGGCCTAGTAGATTCTATAATAAAAACTGCTATGGAAAAAAGAGCAAGTGATATCCATATAGAGCCACTAGAAGACAGTGTAAGAGTAAGATACAGAATAGATGGAGAACTAATATCTGCAGCAACAATAGAAAAAGATAAACAAGCTCAATTAATAGGAAGATTAAAAGCAATATCAAATATGCACCAAGAAAAACAAGAAGCTCAAGATGGAAGAATAATAATGTATCCGGATTATAACATCCGTGTATCTTCACAGAAAAACGTATGCGGAGAAAAGTTTGTATTGAGACTTCTAAAAAAGAATGTAGATGTACAACAAATATTTGAATTGGGATTCCCAAGAGACGAAGAACTTGTAAGAAAAAGCTTTGATAAAAGAAACAGCATAGTGCTAGTTGCAGCTCCAACAGGAGAAGGAAAAACAACAACATTATATAGTATAATAGATTATTTAAATAGACCAGAAATAAACATTACAACAATAGAAGATCCAGTCGAAATAAGAATTCCAGGACTAAATCAGGTTGAAATAGATTCAAGAACATCTTTCTCAAGCTCATTGAGAACAGTATTAAGACAGGACCCAGACATCATACTAGTTGGAGAAATTCGAGATAAAGAAACAGCAGAAATTGCAATGCAAGCAGGTCAAACAGGACACTACGTATTATCAACCATCCACACAATCGATAGTGTAGAAGTTCTAACAAGATTAAGAAAAATCGGAGTATCAAACTATGATATAGGAAGCACACTTGCAACATCATTATCTCAAAGACTAGTAAGAAGAGTTTGTCCAGACTGTGCACAAGAAAGAGATTTCACAGAAGAAGAAAAAGAAATCATAAATAGAATAGCAAGAAAATATCATGTAGAATATGACTTCAAAGGAAAGAAAACATACACAACAGTTGGCTGTGAAAAATGTAATAACACAGGATTCTATGGAAGAATTGGTATATTTGAAGTATTAAACATAACAGAAAATATAAAAGAACTAATAGTAAAAGATGCATCAAGTATCGAAATAAGAAACAAAGCAATAGAAGAAGGCTATAAACCTTTAGTAATAGATGGATTCAACAAAATTATGGAAGGTTATACAACATTACAGGAATTGAATTCTAAACTAGTTATATATTAGTTAGAAAAGAAGGGAGCAAAAGAATGATAAATATAGATAAAGTTATAAGAGAAGCTATAAAAAGAGATGCATCAGACATTCACTTACTATGTGGAATAAAACCAATGTTAAGAATTGCAAGAGATTTAGTTCCATATGACGAGGAATGTGAGGACCTATCTCAAGAAGATATGGTAGACATATATGATTATTTCATAAAAGGAAATGTTGATAAAGATAGAGTATTTAAAGAAACGAAAAAATTAGACTCTTCATTTGAATTTGAAGGACTAAGACTAAGAGTAAACATCTCTTTATCAGGAGATATACCAACATTTACTCTAAGAATTATAAAAAATGAATTACCAACATTTGAAGAATTAGGAGTTCCAGACATCGTTAGAAGAATGATGTACCAACCACAAGGACTAGTTCTTGTAACTGGTAAGACAAATTCTGGTAAAACAACAACATTAAATGCCTTGATAAATGATATAAACGAAAATCAGAACAAAAAGATACTAACATTGGAAAGCCCAATAGAATATAAACACACATGCAAAAAATCAATAGTAGTACAAAAAGAAGTTGGAGTAGGACAAGACGTACTAAAATATAAAGATGGTGTAAAGAACTGTTTAAGAGAAGACTGCGACATTCTAGTAATAGGAGAGATTCGTGATAGAGAAACAATGGATGCTGCAATAGAAACAGCAGAAGCTGGACACTTAGTAATAGGAACACTACACACAAAATCATGTGCAGAGACAATCGACAGAATGATAAACTTCTACGAAATATCTGATCAACAAAGTATAAAATATCTAATAGGTTCATTATTAAAACTAGTTACATCTCAAAGATTGCTAAAAGGAAAAAATGGCAAGTTAGTACTAGTTCCAGAAGTTATGGTTGTAGATAATATAATTTCTGGTATAATAAGAAAAGAGAAATTTAATGTTTCAGAAGTAGAGGATGCAATACAAAGTGCATCAGCAAATGGAAGTATAGGACTTATAAACTCAATAGCACAACTATTTGTAGATGATATGATAACATTAGAGCAAGCAAAAGCTCAAATAGAAGAAAAGAACATAGAAACACTAAACAGAACAATAATGCAACTAAAAATCAAAAAAGGAAATGCACATAGAATGGAATAGGAGGTTAATATGCCTGAATATGTTTATAGAGCTATTACAAAAGAAGGTATAATAGTAAGAAACAGAGTAGAAAGCCCAAGCAAGCAAAACTTAATAAAAAGACTAAAAGGCGGAGATTTATTACCAATAGATATAATTCAAGTTGGTTATGGTCGAAAAAAGGCTGGAAAAGTAGCCAGAAGAAACGTAACTGATATAGACCAAATAATGAAAACTGCAAACTCTGCAACAATAGTACAAGGTAGAGGGAGAAAACAGCAAACAACACTAGAAAAAATAAATCTAGCATTATCAAAACAAGAAAAAATAAAGAAAAGAGACTTGGTTGTATTTACGCAAAACTTCTACTTGCTAAAAAAAGCAGATTTCAACAATATCCATGCATTAAGTACAATTATACAAAGCACAGAAAATATAACATTTAAAGGAATACTAGAAGATATACTAGCCGGAGTTGAAGCCGGAGAGTACATGTATACAACAATGGAATACTATGCAGACGTATTTCCATATATATATATAAATATGATAAAAGTTGGAGAACTATCAGGTTCGCTAACACAATCATTGCAACAAGCAATAAAATATCTGGAATCAAACACAGACACAACTAGAAAGCTAAAAGGAATAATAATACCAAATGCAATACAATTAGTAGCATTACTTGCTTTATTATTTGTAGGAAGTTTATATACAGTTCCAACGATTCAAGGGGTGTATGATGCGGTAGGAACTCAAGATAAACTGCCATCAATAACAATAGCGTTCTCGAATGTCTTGCAGTGGGTAGCGGCACACTGGTATGTACCGGTTGGAATTATAGCAATAATCGTTGGAGTAATCATTGCTTATATAAGAACACCAAAGGGAAGATATAACTTTGACTATTTCAAATATACAATGCCAGTATTCGGAAAACTAAACTATTCATTAGATTTTTCGAGATTAATGAGAGCGATGTTGCTTAACTTGGAAAATGGAATGAGAATACAAGATTCTCTGGATGTAAGTAAAAATGTTATAAATAATTACGTTATGAGAGCTATGGTAGAGACCTCAATAAACAACATATTAGTAGGCGCATCGTGGATAGAACCATTTGAAAAATCAGGATTAGCTTCGTCAATGACAACAGAGATGCTTAAGGTAGGAATGCAGACAGACCTTTCAGAAATGATGCATAAACTATTAGATTATATGGACATTGATATAGATAATACAATGAAAAACATAATGGCAGTGTTGCCACAAATTGTTTACTCAATAGTAGGTATATTATTGATATTTGTTGTTCTAGTAGTATTAGTACCATGTATTCAAGTTTATATGGGTAACTTCTTATTCTCAGCAGCGGGAGTATAAATAAAAATAATATAAAAAAGCTTTGAATCGTTAAATTCAAAGCTTTTTTGAGCAAATAAATTTTTTATTGAATAACATATTAAACAAAGAATCAACCAAGCACAAGAAAGTGCAGACACAATGCTAGCCTTTTACAAATAGCAAAAACTGACAATCATAATGGTTGCCAGTTTTAAATTTTATATACAAAATATTGAGAAAATCAAATACATGTGATAAAATATATTAAAATTTCAAATAAGGAAAGAAATATAATGGAAAGAAAGAAAACAAGAGTATATGCATTTGTTGGACCATCAGGAACAGGAAAAAGTTATAGAGCACAAATGGTAGCAAGTGCAAATGATATTCATCATATTATAGATGACGGAATATTAATAAACGAAAACGAAGTGCTAGCAGGAACATCAGCAAAAAAAGCACCAACCAAAATCGAAACAGTAAAGCATGCGTTGTTTATAGAAAAAAAAGAACAAGATGAAATGAAAAAAGCATTAAAGAAGTATAAGCCAGATAGTATATTAATATTAGGAACATCTGACAAAATGGTGGAAAAAATACAAGAAAATCTTGGATTACCTAAAATTGAGAAAACAATATATATAAACGAAGTTGCAACAGAAGACGAAATGGAAAAGGCACGAAATATGCGTGTAACACAAGGAAAGCATGTAATTCCAGTACCGACATTTGAAATAAAAAAAGATTTTTCTGGATATATATTAGACCCACTGCAAATATTTAGATCAAAAGGTAAAGGTGGAAATCCATATATATCAGAAAAGTCGATAATAAGACCAACATTCAGCTATTTAGGAAACTTCACAATATCGGATAGCGTATTTAGGCAAATAGCAGAACAAATTGCAAATAATATGCCATCAGTATATGAAGTAACAAGAACCAGAGTTGAAAACTATGGGGACGGAATTTCAATATATATGGAAGCAATAATAAACTATGGAAATAATATAATTGATGTAATGCAAGAATTAAAAAATAAAACCAAGAAAGAAATTGAAAAGCAGACAGCGATGAATGTGTTAAAAGTAGACTTAGTAGCAAAAGGTATACACATGGAGGAGGAGTAAAATGTCTTTTATAGTAGCGATAGATGGACCAGCAGGAACAGGAAAAGGAACAATGGCGGGGTTGTTAGCAAAAAAATATAAGCTAGTAAACATAGACACAGGAGCAACTTATAGATGTGTCACATTAGAGATGCTAAATAAAAATATTAGCCTAGATGATGAAGAAAAGATTGCTGAAATGCTTAAAAACATCAAAATAGAAATGAGCAACGAGGATGGCAAGCAGAGGGTCTTATTAAATAGAGAAGACGTAACAGAGAAAATAAGAAGTAAAGAAGTATCAAGCAATGTTTCACAAGTATCTAACATTAAGCAAATAAGGACGGCAATGGCAGGACTTCAAAGAAAAATGGCTCAAGGCAAAGACGTAATAATGGAAGGAAGAGATATCTGTACAGTAATATTCCCAACAGCAGATGTAAAAATATATCTTGATGCAGATGCTAAAGAAAGAGCAAAAAGAAGATTCAAGCAAAACCAAGAAAAAGGAATAGACATGTCATATGAGGAAGTTTTAGAGAACATTAAAGCGAGAGATAAGAATGACATGGAAAAAGAAATTGGAGCGTTAAAAATTGCACCGGGAGCAACAGTAATAGATTCAACGAATATGACAATAAAACAAGCAGAAAAAGCTATTTCGAAGATTATAGATAAAAGAAAAACTGAAATAAAAAAAGAGAAAAAGATATATTGGGAAAGACCAGAAACGCCTTGGAAAAAAGGTGTGAGAACAACTATAAAAGCAATACTTCACGCATTTTATAAAATAGTATTTAGATTAGAAAAAGTAGATGAAGAAAATCTTCCTATGGACGAACCTGTTATAATATGTGCAAACCACTTAAATTACTGGGATGCAACAGGATTAGTAGTATGTTCAAAAAGGGTAATCAGATTTATAGGAAAAGAAGATTTATTTAATCATGCTTTCTTGAATTGGATTGCACATGTATTTAATGTAATACCAATAAAAAGAGGTCAAAGAGACTTAGAGGCAATGAAGAGATGTCTAAAAGCACTAAAAAACGGAGAAGCAATAGGACTATTCCCAGAAGGTACAAGAAAAGGATTGGAAAAAGGAGCAAAAGTGCAAAATGGTGCAGCTTACATGGCTTTGAAAGCAAAAGTGAAAGTAGTACCAGTTGGAATACAGGGAACATTTAAACCTTTTACAAAAGTTAAATTAGTATATGGTAAACCACTAGATTTTAGTAAATACGATGCAAAAAATCCAGAAAAGGACAACTTAGAGCTAGCAACAAAAGAGATTATGGACAATATAATTATGTTGACAAAAAAAGGAAAATAGTTTATAATAAAGAGCGTATATAACTTAAAATATAAAGCAAATAACTAAATTAGAAATGAAGGATTTTTATGGGAAATTTTGAAGACAATTTAACTTTTGAGGATGTAATAAATCAAACTTTTAAGCAAATAAAAACAGGAACAACTGTCACAGGAACAATAATCGAAATAAATAAACAAGGAGAAATCTTTGTAGATATAGGTTATAAAGCGGATGGAATCATTCCAAAAGCTGAGTTCTTTAGTGAAAAAGGGTTATCTCCAAACGAAGAATATGCAGTTGGAGATAAGATAAAAGCAGATGTTTTAAAATTAAATGACGGACAAGGCAATGTTTTAATGTCTTGTAAACATGCAAAAATAAGAGAAATAAGAAAAGAGTTTAAGGAAAAAGTAGAGGCAAATAACATCTTCGAAGAAACAGTGAGTCAAATAAATAAAAATGGACTAATCATATTATATAAACAATTAATCAGAATATTTATACCATTATCACTTTCAAACATAGGAAGAGATGAAGATGTAAATGAATATAAAAGTAAAACAGTTAGATTTAGAGTAATAGAGAATGACGAAAGAGCAAAGAAAATTATTGGTTCTATAAAAGATGTAGTAGAAGAAGAAAAAAGACAAAAATCAGAAGAATTTTGGAATAGCATAGAAGTTGGCAAAAAATATATCGGAACAGTAACAAGTATTAGCGACTATGGAGCTTTTGTTGATATAGGCGGAGCACAAGGACTTCTACATATATCAGAAATAGCTTGGGGAAGAAACCAAAATCCTAAAGATATATTACAAGTAGGACAAGAAATCGATGTTAAAATTAAAGAACTAGACAAAGAGAATAAGAGATTTAAACTGTCATACGAGAAAAAAGGACCAAATCCTTGGAATAAAGTTGAAGAAAAATACAACATAGGAGATATAGTAAAAGTTAAGATTTCAAAACTAATGCCTTTTGGAGCATTTGCAGAACTAGAAAAAGGAGTAGAAGGATTAGTACATATTTCACAGATCTGTGAAAGAAAAATCTCAAAACCAGAAGAAGAACTAAAAGTCGGGCAAAAAGTAAATGCAAAAATAATAAATATCGACTTAGAAAATAAAAAAATAGAACTTTCAATTAGAGAATTGGAAGGAACTTCTAATGAATACAAAGAAAACTAATAAGCTTAAAGCAAAACCAGGATGTTGGAAGATAGAAGCTGGCACACAAAAGCCGAGCATCTAACTTCCAACCTCACATTATAAATAATAAAAATCGAGGGGAAAGAAAATGAATAATAAGAATATAAGAAATATAGCAATAATTGCACACGTTGATCATGGAAAAACAACATTAGTAGATGCTTTGTTAAAACAAAGCCACGTATTTAGAGAAAACGAACAAGTATCAGAAAGAATAATGGACTCTGGAGATATAGAAAAAGAAAGAGGAATAACAATCCTTTCTAAAAACACATCAGTAATGTATGATGGAGTAAAAATAAACATAGTTGATACTCCTGGACATGCAGACTTTGGAGGAGAAGTAGAGCGTGTTCTAAAAACAGTTGATGGAGTTTTACTATTAGTAGATGCTTTCGAGGGTGTCATGCCACAGACTCGTGAAGTTCTAAAAAAATCTTTAGCATTAAATCTAAAACCAATAGTAGTAATAAATAAAATAGATAGACCAGGAGCAGATCCAGAAAAAGTATTGGATAAGGTTATAGAGCTATTTATAGAACTAAATGCAACAGATGATCAATTAGACTTCCCAGTTATATATGCATCAGCAAAAAACGGAATAGCAAAAATGAATTTATCAGATGAATCTGACAACATTACTTGCATATTCAAAACAATAATAGAGAAAATAGATCCACCACAATGTGATATAGATGGAACAATGCAAATGTTAGTTTCTAACATCGATTATGATGATTATTTAGGAAGAATCGCAGTTGGAAGAGTTGAGCGTGGAAAGATTAAAAATGGAATGTCAGTAGCTGTTTGCAAAGACGAAAAAAATGAACAAGGAAAAATTGCAAAATTATTCACATATATGGGATTAAAAAGAACAGAAGTAGATGAAGTTGAAGCAGGAGATATAGTTGCAGTATCTGGAATATCAAACATCAACATAGGTGATACAATTTGTGATTTGTCTAATCCAGAGAAGATACCATTTGTAAATATAGATGAGCCAACAGTTTCTATGACATTTAGTGTAAACAATGGACCATTTGCAGGAAAAGAAGGAGAGTTTGTAACTTCAAGACACATTAGAGATAGATTATTCAAAGAACTAGAAAGAAATGTAAGCTTAAGAGTAAAAGAAACAGCTTCACCAGATAGCTTCGAGGTATGTGGTAGAGGAGAATTACATTTATCTGTATTAATCGAAACAATGAGAAGAGAAGGATATGAACTACTAGTATCAAGACCAAAAGTTATATTCAAAGAAATAGATGGAGTAAAATGTGAGCCAATAGAGAACTTAGTTGTAAACGTACCAGATGAAGCAATAGGAACAGTTATAGAAAAACTAGGTAGACGTAAAGCAGAAATGAAAAATATGGAACCTGCAGAGCTAGGACATACAAAAATAGAATTTAGAATACCAGCTCGTGGATTAATTGGTTACAGAACAGAATTCTTAACAGATACAAAAGGAACAGGAACAATGAACTCAATATTTGATTGCTATGAACCATATAAAGGAGATATACAATCAAGAACAAGAGGTGTTTTAGTAGCATTTGAACAAGGAACATCAATAACATACGGATTATACAATGCTCAATTAAGAGGAGAACTATTTATAGGTCCTGGTGTAGAAGTATATGAAGGAATGATAGTCGGAATCAACTCTAGAAACGAAGATATATCAATAAATGTATGTAAAGAAAAACACTTAACAAATACAAGAGCTTCAGGTTCTGATGATGCTTTAAGATTAGTTCCACCAATTCAATTATCATTAGAAAAAGCTATAGAATTCATAGCAGAAGATGAACTTGTAGAAGTAACTCCAAAAAATATTAGATTAAGAAAAATAATCTTAAATAATAAAGACAGAGAAAAAGCAGCAAGAAGATAAAAAAGAGAAAAGGGGAAAAGTATGAAAGATTTAAATGTTTTAATAAGTAAAGAAGAAATTAATAAAAAATTAGATGAAATGGCTGAAATATTGGACAGAGATTATGAAGGAAAAGCAATAACAGTTCTTTCTGTATTAAATGGAGCAGTATTTTTTACAACAGACCTAACATCAAGAATGAAAACAAAAATGCAATTTGCATTTATTAAAGTATCAAGCTATGAGGGAACAGAAAGTACAGGAAAAATAAAATTAAAAGCAGATGTAGATGATTCTCTTATAGAAGGAAAAGATGTATTAATAGTAGAAGATATAGTAGATACAGGAAGAACAATGTCTTACTTATTAGAACATTTAAAAGCTAAGAACCCAAAAAGCTTAAAGTTATGCTCATTGATTAGTAAACCAAGTAGAAGAGAAATCGAAGTTCCAATAGATTATTTAGGATTTGAAATACCAAATAAATTTATAATAGGCTATGGTTTTGATGACGAAGAAGGTTATAGAAGAAATTTACCTTATATAGGATACAAAGAGGTCTAATAAATGAATAAGGACGAGTTATCAAAAATAAAACAAAAAGCACTTGAAGACAAAATTCCAATAATAATGGATGACACTTTAGAAGTGATTTCTAAAATACTGATAGAAAAGAAACCTGAAAGAATATTGGAAATAGGAGCAGCAGTGGGCTATTCAGCAATGTGCTTTTCTGAGTATTTATCAGAGAATGGCAAAATAGATACAATAGAAAGAGATGAACAAAGAATTGCTGAATGTAAAAAAAATCTAAAAAAGGTAGGAGTAGAAGGCAGAATCAATCTATATGAAGGAGACGCTGTTGAGATACTTCCAACTTTGAATGAAAAATATGATATAGTCTTTATAGATGCTGCAAAAGGAAAATATCCATTTTTCTTAGAACAAGCACTTCGTATGTTAAAAGATGATGGAGTAATATTTGCAGACAATATTTTGTACAAGGGTTATGTAATGAGTGATTATAACAAACATAAACAAAGAACAGCAGTAACACATTTAAGAGAATATATAAAGGAAACCACAGAAAATCCAGAATTACAAACTGAGATTTTAGAAGTTGGAGACGGACTAGCTATAACAAGAAGGAGAATAGAAAAATAAGATGAAAAAGCCAGAGTTATTAGCACCAGCAGGCTCTTTTGAAAAAGCAAAAGTAGCTTTTATGTATGGAGCAGATGCGGTATATTGTGGAACAGCATCACTATCACTAAGAAGTAGAGCAGAAGTAGACGATGATGATTTAATAAATACAATAAAATATGCTCATAGTATAGGCAAAAAAGTATATGCAGCTATTAATATCTATGCATGGGATAGCAATTATGAGGAAATAGAAAAACAAGTAAAAAGATTAGCAGAAGTTAAAGTAGATGGAATAATTGCATCTGATGGTGGTGTAATACAAAAAATACGTCAAGTAGCACCTGAAATAGAAGTTCATATCAGTACGCAAGCAAATGTAGTAAGTTATCATAGTGCAAAGTTTTGGTATGATAACGGAGCAAAAAGAGTAATATTAGGAAGAGAAACAAGTAAAGATCAAATAAAAGAAATAATGAAAAATAAACCAGAAGACTTAGAAGTAGAAATGTTTATACACGGAGCATTATGTTGGGCTTATTCTGGAAGATGCTTCCTAAGTGAATACCTATCTTGTAGAAGCGCAAACTTAGGAGATTGCTCTCAAAGTTGCAGATGGGCATATAATATGTATCTAGAAGAAAAGAACAACCCAGGAAATTTAATGCCAGTAGAAACTGACGAAAATGGAACATACATATTATCATCAAAAGATTTATGCTTAATAAAAGAAATACCACAAATCATAGAAATGGGAGTAGATAGCTTAAAAATAGAAGGCAGACTAAAAACAGAATACTATCTAGCAAGTGTAGTAAATGTGTATAGAAATGCAATAGATGACTATATTAAAGATCCAGAAAATTATGATTACACTAAATACTTAAAAGAACTAGAAAAAATAAAAACAAGAGGACTTACAACATTCTATTTTAATGATAGAAATAACAAGGACTTCCAAGAATATGAAGGAAAACAGTATAATCCTAACTTTGAATTTGGTGGAAAAATAATGGAAGACAAGCCAGCTGGAGAAATATCAACAATAGAAATCAAAAATAAATTAAAAGTTGGAGATGTACTAGAATTAATAATACCAAATAAAATAGAAGCGGAAGAATTTGAAATAAAAGAACTATATGACAGTGAAACAGGAGAAAGAATAGAAACAGTAAATCCTGGAAAACTTGGACAAACAGTAAAACTAGCAATACCATATGAAGTAAAACAAGGATGGATATTAAGAAGAAAAAAATAAATTAAGAGCGAGCACGGGCTCGCTCTTTGTTTGTATAATAGCAAATTTGTTTGCGTAGAGTACAATAGGTTTCATAACTTTTAAGATGAAAATTATTGCACTTTTTCATAGTTAGCCAACTTATATGAAAGGATTAAAGAAATAAACATAATTATAATAGAAACTAATCCTGTTAAATCAAAGGAAAATCCAGGATAAAGCACGAAAATAGAACCAAGAGTAAATCCAATTATTGCTAAGAAAGTAGACTGATGATATTTCTTTAATAGAATATTAATAATCTTAAGCCAAACAATACTACCGAGAAAAACACCAATTGCCAAAGGAACAAGGAGTCTTAAATTAACACTTGCAATAGCAGAAATGTATTCAGAATAAACTCCAAGACACATTAGAATTATAGTATTACTAACGCCTGGCACAACAATTCCAATAGACATTATAAAACCTGCAAATACTAAATAAAAAGGATTGTAAATAAAAGCTAAAACAATATTAGTAAAATAAAAGTGATTTTCAAATACAATTAATAAAACTCCTACGCTAAAAGATATAATAAGAGGCAAAAGCTTTTTTAATTGAATACACTTACCAAAATTAGTTTGTTTAAATAAGGCAGGGACAGTACCAAGAATCAAACCAATAAATGCATAACAAGCCTGAAACTTAAAAGTATTAAAAAAATATTTTATTACATTTCCAAAAAGAACAATTCCAAAGAAAGCACCAAGTCCAATTGGAAATAAAAAAGCAAAATTCTTTTTAAAATCTTTAAACAAGTTTAAAACAGAATCTACCAGTTTTTCATAAATTCCAAAAATAACACAAAAAACTCCACTGCTAACACCTGGTAGAATTGCGCCAAAACCTATTAAAATACCAATAATAAAATTAAATACACCACTCATATAAACCTCTAACGCTTTATAAATAAGTATGGCAAAATAATAAAAATATGAATAAAAATAAATTTTAGAGGTCAGGCACTTTCGTAAAAACTATAACATATATTATGGTATAGCAAGAATGGAGGTGCTTGCACAATGCTTACCATCTCATTAACGGGATTTTTAGCTTTTTTACAAACATCAGTATTTGCAGTGGGATATATAGCGAGCAATAATTTATTTCCTGAACCATTAAGTAGCGAAGAAGAAAAAATGTATCTAGAAAAAATGGAAAACGGAGATGAAGAAGCTAAAAATATATTAATTGAACGAAACCTAAGACTAGTTGCTCACATATCGAAAAAATACTCTAGCACAAATATAGATCAAGAAGATTTGATTTCTATTGGAACGATTGGATTAATAAAGGGAATAAACAGTTATAAAATAAACAAAGGAACAAAGCTTTCGACATATGTTTCTAGATGCATAGACAAAGCTATAGCAACATGATGGTTACAGATGATGAAATTAAGAAATTACTTACTAAAGTCAAGGAAAATGCTGATATAGTGCTGACTAAATTGAAAGTTGATGAAGTAACATTAAAGAATAAAACATTAGGTGGACAGATTCAATATTATAGAAAACTAAATAATATGACTCAAGAAGATTTAGCAAATAGAGTTAATATAAGTAGAGATGCAATTATAAAATATGAAAATAATAAAGAAAATAGGCAATTAAATATGCAGACAATGAAGAATTATTATTCAATTTTTAAAGCACTTAAAATGGAAAACTCAATTGAATTAACAGGCTATGAAAAGTTTATATTACAAGGTCAAAGTAGAGCATTAAGAAATATAATAACTATACTTGGAATAACGCAAAAATCTTTTGCAAAACTTGTGGACAAGCCATATACAACTGTAAAAGAATGGATGCAAGATAGAGTTAATATGTCTAAAAATACTTTTGAACATATTGAAAATATATTAAATGAAAATGGTTACAGTTTGGTAAATTAAAAATAGAATAAAATAATTTTAATAGGATGATGAAAAGAAATTAATTGCGATGAATTTCTTTTTATCATTCTATTATTTTTGCAATTAATTATTATAAAAGACTTAAAAAATAGCTAAAAAATGTAATTATTAATGGGTGTCAAAAATTCACCCAATGAATTAAAGTGTAACCCAGCTAAAAGCCACGCTTTTAGGCTGTTTGTGGGAGGCTAAGTAGACTCCCTGTTCCTGCAAAATTGCTATGAGAGCAATTTTGAACTTAAAAATTTGAAAGGGGGTGAAAATTTTATGGAGCAAAGAAATAAAGAAGAAAGCATGAAAATAGTTGTTAGAGTTCCAAAATCATTTAAAGAACAGATATACAAAGCAGTAGCAAAATCATCATATAGTAGTGCTTCAGAACTTATAAGATCAGGCATAGAAAAGGAATTAAAAATACAAAGTATGAAAGATAATCTTGACTTTGTATCTAAAGAATTAAGTAAATTAATTGATATTAAGTTAGATGGATTTATCAGTTCACAAAGAAAACTATATGCTAACAATGTAAGAATAAGTGCAATAAATACTTATGCTGTTGGTGAAATGTTGAAACAAATTTTGGGTGATGAATTTCATGAAGATTTTCTTGCAATATTAAAAAGTGCAAGAGAAAAAGCTAATTACTATGTTAGTAGAAAACCAGAAGATATTTCAAAAGAAGAACTAGCTGATTTTTTCAGTATTGGTAAAGATTATAGAAATGAATAATTAAATATTTGGAATTAAGAAACATCTATAAATTGAATAGGTGTTTTTTTATTTCTAATAACGAGAGATGCCATAAACTCGTTATAAAACAACAAAGTGAAAAGTTTAGTCAGCTGATGCAGTAGAATGACTTGCAGTATTTTTAACGGTCTATTAAAAATATATGTGTAGGTGAGATTTCGTAACGCAAACTCACAATAAAAAAAGAGTTCTAGGGGGCAAAACTTGATTGATGGATATACTGATGTAAAAAGTGTGGGCAAGTATGCACAAAGACATTAAAAGTCAGCACCAGTAGTAGATTTTAAATCTACATACTAGACTGCCATAAGCGGCGCGACGGAATGAGGGGTTTCGTTTATGGTGTATTATTTTTTATGAACATAAGGGGATAATACACCATTTTACTTTGCTCTAAAATTTCAGGGTTTCATTTTTAGGATCGAACTAAAAACTCACAATAGATCGAGAAGTATGAGCTTCTACTTAAAAATTTCAGTATTTGAAGATAATAAAAAATAATTATGAATAGAGTTGACAAGTACTTTTACTAGAGTTAATATCACACACAATTAAAAGTGGAGGTGATAAATAATGGATGATTTTAATCAAGAAAAAGTACAGCATATTATTGATATTCTGTATGAGTACGATGAAGATAGTGGAAATATCATAAGTAAAATAACTAGAGAAAAACTAAACAAGTATTATCAAAAAGAAGATGAATCTAGTGAGAAAATTTGCAAAATAGTATTTGAACTAGTTGAAGATGATAACATAAAAGAAAAATGTAAGGAAATGTTAGAAGATTTTAAAGCAACAATAAAAGATGAAATAGGATTTTTAAATTATATTTATTATAGGCAAGGTTTTAAAATGGGTGCAAATGTAATTAAAGATTGTTTAATAAATAACAAATAAATTGATGAATTAGATTACTGTAAGGTAGTCTATTTTTTTGTTAGAAAAATCTTTCAAAATATTGTCATTACGGTGTTAATATGATATGATGAAAACAACAAAATTGAGATAATGTATTTGTCAAAAAATAAATAGTTATTTATAAAGGGGAATGAAAATGTTATTAATAAACTGTTCTAACAGAGAAAAAAATTGTTATAAAGTATTAAATGATATTAAAATAGACGGAGACAAGTTAATATCATTAGCAAATAAAAAAATGGATTTTTGTTTAGGATGTGATAAGTGTAGTAATAATATTGAAAAGTATTGTGTTTTGGAAGATTATATTACAAATAATGTATATGAAGAGATACTTAAAGAAAAAAATATTGTAATTGCAAGTCCAATGTACATGAGTAATGTAAATGCAATACTAAAAAATTTAATTGATAGAATGAATCCATTTTATCATCATGAGTTGTTAAGAAATAAAAATATTTATCTAATTTTAACTGGACAAGCTTCTAAAGAAGATAATGAAGAAGAAATTAGTAGTATAATTAAATATTTTGAAGGAATAAGTGAATGGTTATATTTTAACTTTGAATTTCTAGAATATTTTAAAGGATACGACGATCTTAATGATGAAGTTAATTATAACAAGAAAATTGAATTACTTAAACTTAAATTAAATAATTAAAATACATATTTAGGGATATTTATGCTTAATAGTACAGTCTTTAGATAATCTATTTTTAAATACAATAAAGGATTTTATTGAAGAAAAAGTAGAAATAATAAAGCTATACCATTTCACCACAATTACGAATTATTAAAGAACAAAAATTTTTTAAAAGCTATTGCAAAATAAACAAATGTTTGATATAGTTAGCTTGAACAAAAATATAAACAGATTATTGAGAAATTTTTAAGAATGTGATATAAAATTAATATAATCAAAAGAGGAGAAAAAAATGAAAAAAAGTAAATTGGTAATGCCTGTATTAAAATGGGTTGGAGGAAAAAGACAGCTTCTTCCTGAAATAAAAAAATATATGCCAACAATATCTAAAAATATAACTTATTATGAACCTTTTGTAGGTGGTGGAGCTGTGTTGTTTGATATGCAACCTAATAAAGCAGTAATAAATGATGTTAATCATGATTTAATAGATGTATATAGAGTAATAAAAGATAACGTTGAAGATTTAATTACTGAACTAAAAAAAGAAAAATATGCAAATACATCAGAAGCCTTTTATCAAATAAGAGAATTAGACAGAAAACCAAATGAATTTAATAAATTAACAGGTGTACAAAAAGCAGCTAGAATTTTGTATCTAAATAAGACATGTTACAATGGATTATATAGAGTAAATAGTATTGGTGAATTTAATTCCCCATTTGGTAGATATAAAAATCCAAATATCATTAATGATGTGGGATTGAGAGCTGTTAGTAAGTATTTTAATGATAATAATATTACATTCTTGAGTGGTGATTTTGAAAGTGCGCTAAAAGGAATAAAAAAAGGTTCTGTTGTTTATTTCGATCCACCATATGCTCCTATTTCTAAAACATCCAATTTTACTGGTTATAATGAAAGTGGCTTTGGATTAGATGAGCAAACAAGACTTAGAAATTTATGTGATAAATTAACAGAAAAAGGAGTACATATATTATTGTCAAATTCAGATTGCGAAATGATTAGAACCCTTTATTCTGATGAAAGCAAATATAAAATAATACAGGTAAAAGCAAAGAGAACAATTAATAGTGTTGCAAGTTCAAGAGGAGAAATAAGTGAGGTGTTAATAACAAATAATGTCTAGATGTTCAACAAATAAGGAAGCTTGGGAAAAATTATTTGAAAAATATAATATTTTAGAAAAAATACAATCTGATGGTTATTTTAAGATATCATCTAAACAAATAAATGAGTATCGAGAAGCAAGATTGATGACAAAATTTGATAATAGTGAATGTATTCCAAAAATATTGAAAGAGAATAATTTGTCTATCCTACCTATTTCAAGTAATACATATATGATAGCTCAATTTAATACTTATAAAAAATTTGAAAAGTGCGATAAAGAAATAGAAAGAATTGATTTTCCACCATACATACAAAGTTTGGATTCCGAAAATATTACTAGTGAAGCACTAGCTTTAAATTGTGCATATATTACTAATATGCTGAAAGACTTTTTAGGTGAAGAAGGATTAGTTCCAACTGTCAGTGGAAAAATGGGATCTGGTATTTTTAGTTTTGAAATCAAGAAAATTGATAGTGATGAAAAAATAGATGTTACTGTAGAAAACTCTAGAATGGAAATAGATGGAGGCTATGAAGGTGTAAATAGTCTTGCACTTGTTGAGGCTAAAAATGTAATATCTGATGATTTTTTAGTTAGACAGTTATATTATCCATATAGACTTTGGAAAAGTAAAATACCAAAAGATGTTAGACCAATATTTGTTGTATATTCAAATGGAATTTTTACTATTTATGAATATAAATTTAATGATATAAATGAATATAGTTCAATAGAACTTGTTAAAAGCAAAAAATATAGTATTGAAGAAACAGATATTGATTTAGGAACTATACAAGATTTGATTAATGAAATCAATACTTTTGCTGAAGAACCAATGGTATCATTTCCACAAGCTAATAGCTTTGAAAGAGTAATAAATCTATGTGAGTTACTTGAAAACTCTGAAAAAAATAAAGAAGAGATAACAGAATTATATGAGTTTGTTGAAAGACAAACTAATTATTATACAGATGCTGCAATCTATTTAGGACTAGTAAGAAAAAATGGAAAAAGAACTAAGACTTTCGAATTAACAGAAACAGGAAAACAAATTTTGAAATTAAAATATAAAGCTAGACAGTTAGCTTTTGCTAAATTGATATTGTCACATAAAGTTTTTTACTTAACGATTCAGAAATATTTTGAAAATGTAGATATGCCAGAACCTAGCGAAATAGTTAAGTTTATGAAGGAATGTAATTTATACAAGATTGGCAGTGATAGCACATATTATAGAAGGGCTTCAACTATTAAAGCATGGATAGACTGGATAATAAATTTGATAACAGAATAAATAAAAATAATGGGGCAACTTTTTTAGGTTGCCTTTTTATAGTAAAGGAGGTTTTTTATTGATAAATGAACCAAATAATTTTAAATTAGAAAATACAACTATATGGAGTTTTAAAGAAAGAGGAAATTGGGTAACTCATAAAGGAGATTACAGAGGAAATTGTCCACCACAAGTTCCGAGAAATTTAATTTTAAAGTATACAAAAGAAAATGATGTTGTTTTAGATCCTTTTTGTGGCAGTGGGACAACAATGATTGAATGTAAATTATTAAATAGAAAAGGATTAGGAATTGATGTAAATATAGAAGCACTGCAAATCGCTCAAAAAAGATTGAAATTTAAGTGCAATACAAATTCTGAGCCGAAATTACTTAAAGCGAATTCAATTAATTTGAAAAAAATAATACCAGACGAAAAAATTGATTTTATATTTGCTCATCCACCATATGCCGATATTATAAAATATAGTAATAATATAAAAGAAGATATTTCAAGATTAAATTTTCAAGATTTTTTGAATCAAATGGATTTATTTTCAAAAGAGTGTTTTAGAATTCTAAAAAAGAATAAAATTTGTTCAATACTAATTGGGGATATTAGAAAAAACGGTAATATAATTCCACTAGGTTTTTATCTTATGAATATTTTTGTTCGTTCAGGTTTCACTTTAAAAGAAATAATAATAAAAGAACAGCATAATTGTACAATGACTAATTATTGGCAAAATAGAAATATAAATTTTTATTTATTGGCACATGAATACATATTTGTATTAAAAAAATAAAAAAATTTTCAAAAAATGCAACATTCATGAAATTTTTTGGACTTTTATTTATAGATACTATAAAGGCAGACTATAATATTGGCGTAAAAATTTTTAAAAATTACACATTTACGCTAAAGACTCTTCATGCCCAAAAGTCGTTAGCAAAAAGTTGCAGTTTAAAGCCAAAGTCAAAAGTACAAGCCTTTTAGCATACTTTAAATAGAGGTGATTTAAAGAAATGAATGTAAAAATAAATTACCCAGAAGATAAGGATATGCTAGAAAACGTAATAGCATATATAAAAGCTAAATTAATGGAAAAATATATTTGTGATTTAAATGCCCCACAAGCTAGTAAATCTCAAATAAAAGAGAAATTAATAAAAGAACTTTCAAAGACTTGAAATCCTTTTACAACAGAGCTAACATGACTAAAATAAACTATGAAAGGAATTTTCGATTTATGAAAGTAGCTATTTATTCAAGAAAATCAAAATCTACAGATAAGGGTGAATCTATTGAAACACAAATAAATCTCTGCAAAGATTATATAAATAAAATTTCTGATGGCAAACATATAGAAATTGTCCAATATGATGAAGGTGAAGGCTTTTCAGGTGGAGATTCAACAAGAAGAAAATTTAATCAACTAATAAGAGATGCAAAATCGCATAAATATGATGTTTTGATTTGTTATAGATTAGATAGGGTTGCAAGAAGTGTGGCAGACTTTTCTGATCTAATCGAGGAATTAAATGACAATGGAATTAGTTTTATTTCTGTAAAAGAACAGTTTGATACAAGTACACCAATGGGAAGAGCTATGATGTATATTGCCTCTGTATTTGCTCAATTAGAGCGAGAAATTGGTGCTGAAAGAATAAGAGATAATTTACACGAACTTGCAAAATCAGGCAGGTGGCTTGGACGGAACAACTCCAACTGGTTATGAATCCGAAGGCTATGAACTACTACATATTAAAGAAATAAACGATGAAAATGAAGTAGAAAAAAAGGTAAAAAAAGCTTTTAAGCTAAAACAAATTCCAGAAGAGGTTCTTATAGTAAAACTAATTTACCAAAAGTTTTTAGAATTAAAATCACAAACATCTCTTGAAACATTTTTAATGAACAATAATATAAAAACTAAAAATGGAAAATACTTTAGTAGATTTGCAATAAAAGGAATTCTTGAAAATCCTGTATATGCAAAAAATGATAATGAAATGTATAATTACTTTGTAAAAAATAATGTTGAGCTATATTCTAAAAAAGAAGAATTTGATGGAAACTTTGGAGTTATGGCATATAACAAAACAAAGCAGGTTAAACATAAAGCAACTAAAAAAACAGATTTACAAGATTGGATTGTTTCAGTTCGGAAAACACAAAGGACTTATTAGTGGTAAAGATTGGACCCAGGTTCAAAATCTATTAAAAAACAATGAAAGTAAAAGATATAGAAAACCAATAAAAAATGATGCTTTGCTTTCTGGAATATTAAGATGTAGCAAGTGTGGTTCATATATGAGACCAAAAATTCATACTGGAAGAATATATGAAGAAACAGGTAAAGTTCGATTTAGTTATATGTGTGAATTAAAAGAAAAAAGTAGACTTAATAAATGTGATTGCGAAAATATAAATGGCAATAAATTAGATAAAATCCTAATGGAAAAAATATCAGAACTGATTGCTCCAAATAGCAAAATATGTGAAGAATTAAAAAAGATTTCACTTTCAGAAAATATTGCAAATGAAAATGATGAACTTGCTCAATTAAAAGAAGCATATAATAAAAATCAAAAATCACTTGAAAATTTAATTAAGAAAATTCAATATGTTGATATTGAATTAATTGATGACATTAACAAAGAAGTAAAACTTATAAAACAAAAGAATCTAAAAATAAAGGAAAAAATTGATGCTATAACAAATAATGCTTTAAATATTGGAGGTGTAACATTTTCTGAAAAAGAAATTGCAAAAATTGTAATGGAAATAATCCAAAATCATTTGAAAAAATTTGATGAACTAGACATTTTGGAACAGCGAAGTTTTTTAAAGTTATTAATAAACAAAGCCACAGGAAGTGGAAACGATGTAGAAATTGATTTATTAAATACTGATAATACATCTTTTTTAAGAACTGAGTTGTTACCAACAAGTGTGAATAGCAAACGAAATACTAATGTATTTAAGAACGACTAAAAAACATCGGAGCTGAAGTGTACTTAGAAGATATAATAGGAAAAGATAAAGATGACAATACTGTAACGCTTAAAGAAGTAATAGAGAGTAATGATAAAAGTATAGAAGACGAAGTTGATTTGAAGATAAAAATGAAAACACTATATCAAAAAATAAAAGATATTTTAAAAGATAGAGAACGAACAATTATCAAACTGCGTTTTGGATTAGAAGGAGGTAAGCCAAAAACACAAAAAGAAATAGCAGATATGATGGGAATTTCTCGTTCATATGTATCAAGGATAGAGACAAAAGCAATAAATAAATTAGGAAAAGAATTTCAAGAAGAAGTGCCATAGCACTTCAATTTTTTTGTCAGTAAGTTGTTAGCAGGACAACTTATTTTTATTTTATGAAAAATATAAAAAAAATATTGACAAAATAAAATCACAGCCATATAATGAATATATGAACAAATATTCACATGAAAGGAAATAAGAATGAATTTTGAAGAAAATATAGAACAAATTAGTATTAATTTGGAAAAAGTAAACAAAATAAAAAATAAGATTCCAGCAGATGATCTGCTGTTTGAAATAGCCGAAAATTTTAAAGTTTTCGGAGACTCCACAAGAATGAAAATAATTGCAGCTCTTTTAGAAGGAGAGTTAAATGTATCTGAAATAGCAGCAATAACAAATTCAACACCATCAGCAATATCACATCAATTAAGAGTTTTAAAACAAGCAAAATTAGTAAAAGGAAGAAAAGATGGTAAAGCGGTTTATTACAGTTTAGATGATGAGCATGTAAGAGAAATTTACCAAATTGGAAAACAACATATTGAAGAAATTTAATAAAGAAAGGGAAGAGTATGAAAAAATATCAATATAAATTAGAGGGATTAGATTGCGCAAATTGTGCAAATAAAATACAAGAGGAATTAAGTAAAAATAAAAAGCTAAAAAATGTAATGGTTAATTTTGCAAAATTACAATTAACATATGAAACAGAAGATGTTTCAAAAGAAGAAGTAGAAAAAGTTGTAAAAAGTATAGAACCAGATGCTCAAATGACAGAAACAGGAGCAAAAACAAAAGATGAGAAAAGTCAAAGAGCCCAAAAAGAAAATAATTCAAAGGTTTTAAAACACATAGCAAGGCTAGCAATAGGTCTAGTAGTTGCACTAATAGGCTTATATGTTCAAATGCCAAAAGACTTATCAATAGCATTAGTAATAATAGGCTATGGAATTTTATTATATAGAACAATAAAAAATGCAATCAAACTTTTAGTAAGAAACAAAACAATAAATGAAAATTTATTAATAACCATTTCCTGTATAGGAGCTTATTTAGTAGGTAAACATATGGAAGGCTTAATGGTTATAACACTATATGAAATAGGAAAAATACTAGAAGAAAAAGCAATAAACAAAACAAGAAAATCTATATCAGATTTAATGGATATAAAACCAGAGTATGCTAACTTAAAAACAAAAGATGGAATAGAAGTTTTAGATCCATCAGATGTAAAAGTTGGAGATATAGTAATTGCAAAAAAAGGTGAAAAGATACCATTAGATGGTATTGTGGTTAAAGGAACAGGAAGCTTAGATACAGCATCTTTAACAGGAGAAACAAAAACACAAGATGTAAAAAAAGACGATCAAGTATTATCTGGAAGTATAGTCTTAGATGGATTACTAGAAATAAAAGTAACAGAAAAATACGAAAACAGTACAGTTAGCAAAATACTAGAATTAGTAGAAAATGCAACAGACAAAAAAGCAAAAACAGAAACATTTGTAAACAAAGCAGCAAAGATTTATACACCAATAGTATTAGGTATAGCAGCATTAGTTGCAATATTCTTGCCTCTAATATCAAATGTAGAATATCTAACAGAGAATGGCTCAATTTATAGGGCATTAATATTTTTAGTAATTTCTTGTCCTTGTGCTATTGCAATTTCTGTTCCATTGTGTTATTTTTCTGGTATAGGCCAATCTTCTAAAGAAGGAATCTTAATAAAAGGTAGCGATTACCTAGATGGAATAAAAGACATCAAAGAAATAGTATTTGACAAAACAGGAACATTAACAAAGGGACAATTTACAATAGACAAAGTAGAAACATATGGACAACTAACAAAAGAGCAAGTCTTAGAGTATGCGGTACTTGGAGAAAGTTATTCAAACCATCCAATAGCAAAATCAATAATTAAAAAATCAAAGATGGAAAAATATATAGCAGAATATAAAGAGAAAGTATCAAGCTATGAAGAACTTGCAGGGAAAGGAATAAAATATAACTTTGAAGGAAAAGTAGTACTTGTAGGAAATAGCAGTTTAGTAGAAAAGGAAAAAGAAAAATCAGACAGTACAAAAATATATGTAAAAGTTGATTCTGAAATAGTTGGAGCAATTTGCCTAAAAGATGAAATTAAACACGGAACTAAAGCGGCAATAGCAAAACTAAATGCAAGAGGAATCATCACAAAAATGTTTACAGGTGACAATACTGAAATTGCAGAGAAAATAGCAAAAGAATTAGGAATAAAAGAAGTGAAATCAGAAATGTTACCAAACGAGAAATATCAAGAGTTAGAAAAAGAAATAGCAAAATACGAAAACAATGGAAAAGTAGCATTTGTTGGAGATGGAATAAACGACTCACCAGTACTTGCAAGAGCAGATATAGGAATATCTATGGGTGGTGTCGGAGCAGGTTCTAGTATAGAAGCATCTGATGTTGTAATAATGACAGATGCAATAGAAAAAATCAATGATGCAATAGACATTTCTAAAAAGACAAGTAGAGTAATAAAACAAAACTTGATATTTTCAATAGGAGTAAAAGTGTTAGTTTTAGTACTAAGCATTTTGGGAGTAGCAAATATGTGGGAAGCAGTATTTGCAGATGTTGGAGCGACTTTAATAACTGTGCTAAATTCTATAAAAATATTAAAATAATATTATGGAGGATAACAAATGATTCAATTATTTGAAGCAAGAAAGAAGCAAAAAGTTGAAGACAATGAATTATTAGAAAAATATTTAAAAATCTCAAAACAAGAAAAAGAAGAAATACTAAAAGAATATAAGACTTCTGAAAATGGAATATCCGAAGAAAAGGGAAAAGAACTATTTAAACAAAACGGACCAAATGTAGTTGTAAAAAATGAGAAGAAAAGCAGACTCTACTTTTTGCTTAATAGCTTCAAAGATAAATTTATAATCATATTAATATTGCTGGCAATAATAAACTATTTTCTAAGTGATGCGCTTAGTATGTATATAATACTTGCAATAGCAGTAGCGAGTGCACTTATAAGATATTTTCAAGATTACAGTGTGTATAAATTCAATCAAGATTTAAAATCAAAAATTTATACAACAACACATATAATTAGAAACGGTAAAGAAAAAGAAATAAGAGTAGAAAAAGTAGTAAGTGGAGATGTTGTACATTTAAGTGCAGGCTCAATGATACCAGCAGATTTAATATTAATAGACAGCAAAGATTTATTTATAAATCAGTCAGTATTTACAGGAGAGAGTATTCCAGTAGAGAAAATGGCGGGGAATAGCGACTCAAAAAAAGAGATATTTAGTATTCCTAACATTTGTCTGATGGGTTCAAGTGTAATAAGCGGAAGTGCAACAGGAGTGGTAATAGAAACGGGATTTTCAACTTATTTAGGAAGAATGAGCAAAGAAGTTGAAACCAAGAAAGAGCCTACTAACTTTGAAAAAGGAATGAACAATATTACAAAAATGCTAATAAAATATATGAGTGTTGTATCAATAGCAGTTTTTGTAATATATGGACTAATTAGAAAAGATTGGCTAGAAGCAATACTATTTGCACTATCAGTAGCAGTTGGAATAACACCAAGTATGCTTCCAATGATAGTAAATGTAAATCTAACAAGAGGTACAAAAGTTTTAGCTAAAAAGAAAACCTTAGTAAAAAACATAAACTCAATTCAAAATTTAGGAGCGATAGATGTTCTATGCACAGATAAAACAGGAACACTTACAGAAAATAAAATAGTACTTCAAAAATATATAGATGTAAATGGAAAAGAAGATTTATCAATACTAGAATATGCGTATTTGAACAGCTATTTTGGAACAGGAATGAAAACCTTAGTAGATAGAGCAATAATAAGTTATGGAAATACAAGAAATGTGAAAGACATAATTCAAGAATATACAAAAATTGATGAAATACCATTTGATTATACAAGAAAAAGAATGAGTGTAGTTGTTAAGAGTAATAAAAATAATGGGTATAGAATGCTTACGAAAGGTGCACTTGAAGAGATATTAAAAGTATGTACAAAAGTTAAATATGAAGGCAAAATAGCAGAATTAAGTCCAGAAATGATAGAAATAGCAGAGAATAAAGCAAAAGAATATGCTGTTCAAGGAATGCAAGTAATAGCATTAGCTTCAAAGAGAGAATACAAAGGAGCAAATATATTTAATGTATCTGATGAAAAAGAAATGACATTTATTGGCCTTGTAGCATTTTTAGATCCTGCAAAAAAAGATGTAAAAGAGACATTGCAGAAATTAAGAAAAATTGGAGTAACAACAAAAATATTAACAGGAGATAATCCTTATGCAACAAGTAACATTTGCAATTTAGTAGGAATAGATAATAGCGAAATTTTATTAGGAACAGATGTTGACAAGATGACAGATGAAGAACTGGCCAAAAAAGTAGAAACAGTATCAGTATTTGCGAGAATGAATCCTTTGCAAAAAGAAAGAGTTGTAAAAACATTAAAAAATAATGGACATGTAGTAGGATATATGGGAGATGGAGTAAACGACTCACCATCATTACATACTGCAGATGTTGGAATATGTGTACACACAGCAACAGACATTGCAAAGGAAGCGGCAGATATCATCTTGTTAGAGAAAAGTTTAAATGTAATTTATCATGGAGTAATAGAAGGAAGAAAAGTATATGGAAACATAATAAAATACATGAAAATGGCACTAAGTGCAGACTTTGGAGATGTATTTAGTATAGTGATTTCAAGTATATTTATACCATTCTTACCATTACTCCCAATACAAATGCTATTGCAAGATTTCTTGTATGATTTGTCACAGATAGCAATTCCATATGATGACGTAGATGAAGAATTCTTAGCAAAACCTAAAAAATGGAGTACAAAAGGAATTAGCAAATTTATGAATGTAATGGGAATTACAAGTTCAGTAATAGATGTAATAGCGTTCGTGGGATTCTGGTTCTTATTTGGATATGGAGCACAAAAAGAAACATACTTCCAAACAGCCTGGTTTGTAGAATGTTTAATATCAGAAACGATGATAATCCACTATGTTAGAACAGCTAAAAAACCATTCATAGAATCAAGAGCAAACAAATGGCTAACACTTGGAACAATAGCTACAATAGTAGGCACAATACTAACACCAATACTATTACACAACATACCAAGTTTCCACTTTGAAATATTACCACTACAATACTATGGATTTGTAATAATATTATTAATCATATATTCGATATTAGTAGAAATAATAAAAAAGCAATATATAAAGAAAAATGGAGAATGGCTATAAAATATTTTGATTTTGTATTGACAATGACTTTATGATATGGTAAACTTAAAACATCAAAAGAATTCATAAAAAAATTAATTAAAAGAAAAAGATAGAGTGGTCGCTCTATCTTTTTCTTGCTATGTATTAAATTGCTTTAATCATTAGCATCTTTTGTCTTTTGATCAGAATTCTTGTCATCATTTGCTAAAAGCATTTGAATTAGAATCCATATTAAATCAAAAGAATTCATACCATCACCCCCTTTCATCTATTAGGAGGCTGTACTATAATATAACTTTAAAAATGCAAAATCAATCGAAATTTGTAGGATGGTATAAATTTGTAAAAAATAGTTGAAAAAACTTTTTAGTAATGTTATCATATATATGAATTATTTAATTCTGAGAGGAATGAACGAAATGAAAAAAACAAAAGAAATCAAAGAAAACATAATAGAAGAAACTCTAAAATTTACATCAAGAGAGGATGCAGAAGAATTTAGAAGCATTGCAAGAGGACGCAAATTCTGTAAAAAAGGCGAAAGACTTCAAGATATATGTATGCAAGAAATTGAAAGAAGTAACTATAAAAAATCACGCAATATTTTTGTGAAAATATTTAAGCATAGCAAATTTAAATCAGAAAAACTATTATTAGAAAAAAGAACTTCGAGTATAATTAGAACCGTTGCAAAAGAATGCATAAACAATAGTGAAGAAGAAATTGATATAAATAAATTAGTAAAACAAGTAAAAGAAATAATATTAGAAAATACAGAAAAATATCTAAAAAATCTTAAATAAAGTGAAGTGAACTCAAGTTAGAGTTCACTTCAAAAACTTTAGTTATATAAATCTTTTTCATACAAGTCATCAATATACAAATCTTTTGTACTATCAGAGTTAAGAAAACCAACTTTAGCTGTATTTCCGTGTAACTCTTGAACCCAAACGGGTTGCTCATTATAATAAATTTCTTTAATCTCTTTACCCTGCAAAATTTCACTAATTCTCTTATTGGTCATATAATATTCCTCCCACAAATTTAATAAAATTTAATATAAGTATATCCAAATATGCAAAAAATATGATACAATGTATAAGTATAAACTAAAAAGATAGGAGCAAACAACATGAAAGTTTTTGAAAAATATAAAAATGAAATAGATGAAGCTACAAAGCAAGGAAGAACTGTCATTGCTTGTATGTGCAATAATGAAGTAAAATCATTAAATTTTGAAATTAAAGATACTGATAAAGTAACTCTACTAGACACAAGCACAAAGGATGGACACAGAATATATATAAGAGGAATTTTATATATAATGGCAAAAGCTTTAGAAGAGTCATATCCAACAGCACTACTTAGTGTGAATTATCAGTTGGCAAATGCTATGTTTTGTAAAATAGAAAACATGGAAATAACAGAAGAAATGATACAAAAAATAGAAGCAAGAATGCAAGATATAATTGATCAAAATCTAGAAATAAGAAAAGTAGAAATGGATAAAGAAGAAGCAAAAGAGTTCTACAGAAACACCAAAAGCCAAAGGGGAATGGCTCAATTTGATAACTACCAAAAGGAAATGGTATCACTTTACTACTGTGAAAACTACTACAACTATTTCTTTGGAGTAATGCCAATTTCAACAGGATACACAAATGTATTTGACATAAAAAAATACAAAGATGGATTTTTAGTAAGATATCCTGCGGCTTCAAATCCTCATGAACTATCAAATCAAAGAAGTGGTAAAAAATTATTGGCAACATTGGAGGAATATGAAGATATTCATAAAGTACTAAACATACACAATCTATACAATCTAAACAATGAAATAGAGAAAGGAAATGGAAAAGACATAATCCTACTATCAGAAGCACTACACGAAAAGAAGATAGCAGATATAGCAGACGACATATTGCACAGAAAAGGCATAAAAATGGTGCTAATTGCAGGACCATCATCATCAGGAAAAACCACTTTTGCAAAGAGATTGGGAATCCAATTAAGATTAAATGGATTTAAGCCTGTTACAATATCAGTAGATAACTACTTTGTTGAAAGAAAAGATAATCCAAGGGATGAGAACGGAAATTATGATTTTGAATGTCTAGAAGCTATAGATTTAGACTTGTTCAATAACCATATAAAAACATTGTTAGAAGGTGGCACAATAGATGTTCCAACATTTGATTTTAAAATAGGAACAAAGTGTTACAACGGAGAAAAGATGTATCTAGCAGATGACGAAATTCTGGTAATAGAGGGAATACACTGCTTAAATGACAAACTAACAAGCTCAATACCGATGGAGCAAAAATACAAAATCTATATAAGTGACCTAACAGTATTAAACATAGATTATTGCAATAGAATTTCAACAACAGACACAAGATTAATAAGAAGAATCGTTAGAGATAACAGTTACAGAGGCTATTCAGCGCTTCATACACTAAAATCTTGGGACAGCGTAAACAGAGGAGAATTCAAAAACATTTTCCCATTCCAAGAGAACTGTGATGCAATGTTCAACTCTTCATTAATATATGAATTTAGTGTTCTAAAAAAACACGCATTACCTTTACTAGAGGAGATAACAAATGAAGAGCCAGAGTATGCGGAAGCAAAAAGACTAGTAAAATTCTTAAAATATTTTAAAGAAATTGATGAACAATATATACCAAAAAATTCTTTATTAAGAGAATTTATAGGTGGAAGTATATTTGAAGAATAGGGGATAAAATGGCTGGAAATTTTACAGAAATAGATGAAGAATTTATATGTGAACATTGCGGGCAACATGTACCCAAATTAGGATACTCATGCAGAAATCATTGCCCATATTGTCTATATTCAAAACACGTGGATGTAAATCCAGGAGACAGGCAAGAAGAATGTCATGGAGAGCTAGAACCAGTAGGCGCGGAGATAGATAGCAAAAAAGGATATGTTATAATATTTAAGTGCAAAAAGTGTGGAAAAATAAGAAGGAATAAAGCTGCAGAAGATGATAACATGGACTTGATAATAAAGCTAACAGCAATGCATAATTATTAACAAAGAAACCTTAGCAAAAGAGCTAAGGTTTCTTTAGTTATATATTTTTATTTAAATTTCCATTAGTATATTCAGGCCCTTCAAGCTTTTTGCCAGTTGAAGCAATACTAACAATTTTATTAATCTCATCAACAGTCTCATCTAAAACATTAATTCTGATAGAAGAAATAGCAAAGCTAGAAGTATCAATAGAAGTTATCTTGCTATTATAAATAGAAGTAACTGTCTGAATATTATCAGGCATAACTCTAAAAGTAAAACCTAGTCGATCTTTTAGGTAATAAGCATTACCATTAACACATTTCATGTCACACTCAGGGTAACATTTATTACTTTTTCCTAAAAGACAATAAGATGAATTCATTAAAACCGTTCTTCCATATGCAATTAATTCAACAGGCAAACTACTATTAGAGCAAATCATTTCCAAAATATCCTTATTAAGCTCAACCGAAGGAGTAATAACTCCAACATCGAGACGCTTTAACTCATCAATAGTAAAATTATTAAAAATATTCATTGTATAATTTGCTACAAAAATGTATTTTTTAGTGTATTCTTCTAAGAATTTAAAATCAGCAACATTTGAAATTACAAATCCTTTAATGTCAAATTCTTGTAAAACATTTTCTAGAACATTTAGCAACAAGTTTTTATAATTTGGCTTAAGAATAGTTGGCATATAAATAAACAAATTATGCTTGTCAGAGATTTTATGCAAAACATCGTAAAATTGTTTATTACCAAAATACTTTAAAGGAACATAAACGTTATCAACACTTTTAAGTTGAGAGTAGTCGTATTTTAAATTAATATTTTCAAGTAGCAAACTAATCTTTCTAGAAGAAGCTGAGCAAGGAGCACTTGACTCCGTTGTAAGATTTAGCAATTCAATTCTATTCTTAGAAAAGTCAGACATCGCTCTTTCTTCGAGCATTGAAATAGCATTTCTTCTTAAATCATTTATAGCGCTAATACTTGGAATATGTAAATTCTCATCTAATTCAATCTGAAAAGCAGATAAGGTAAAAGGAGTATTTCCAAGCTTTGAAAGTTGAGAATGCAATCTTTCGGCACTAATAGGAGAAGAAATAGAATCCTCTGGAAAAACGTCAGACTTATATTCAACAGAAATATTATTGTAAAAAGGCAAACAATTAGCGGTAAGTTTTATAGAAATAGGCTTATTTCTTTTAACCTTTAGCAAGCAAGAAATAGGAATCTTCTTAATTTCAGTTCCCTTAGCAAAACTTTCTTTGCAGGAATTAAACAAATCCTTGCTAGACAATTTATAAATTTTCGCACCAGGACGAATATTGCCTTTCATTCTGCCTAACTTTACAATAGCACCAACACCTGCATTTTTTAAAGTAGTATTTCTATTCATAATTTCTGAGATAGTATACTTGCCTGTTTCACCCTCAATGGAAATAGAATCGCCAATACAAACAGGTTCATTCAATTTTATAGTAATATGACCTTTATTAGAATTGTAATTCGAAATATTTCCTAAATATAATCCAATATTATTAGACTTCTCTTTATAAATTAGATTTTGATTAGGTTCAGAAAGCAGATGACCAGTAGAAAAACCACCTCTGTTAAAAACTTGCAATAAATCCTTTTTATCAGCCTCATCAACAACATAATCTTTATCAGACAAAGCTAAATCAATATACTTTCTATAAATTCTGGTAACAGTTGCAACATATTCGGGAGTTTTCATTCTTCCTTCAATCTTAAAAGAATTTATACCAAGACTAACAAGACGAGGCAAAAGCTCTAATGAACATAGATCCCTTGGACTTAGTAAATAACCATCATCAACTATCGTAGTTTTTCCATTATGCTCCTCTAAAAGCTTATATGGAAGTCTACAAGGTTGAGCACATTTGCCTCTGTTTCCAGAACGTCCGCCAACTAAGCTAGAAAACAAACACTGACCAGAATACGAAATACAAAGAGCTCCATGAACAAACATTTCCAAATCAACTTTACAATTATTTCTAATATATTCAATCTCGTTAATTGGAACTTCACGAGACAAAACAACTCTTGAAAAGCCTAGATTCTCAAGTTCCAAGACACCTTCTAAATTATGCACAGACATTTGAGTACTTGCATGGACTTCAAGACCAGGGAAATGGTCAATCAGAAATTTTGCAAAACCTAAATCTTGAACAATAATTGCATCAACACCAAAATCATAGGCGCACTTTGCAATCTTTATAGCATCATCGAACTCGGTATCAGTTAAAAGAGTATTTAAAGTAAGATTAGTCTTTACATTTCTAACCTTGCAATATCTGATAACCTGTTCTAGTTCATCCAAATCAAAATTCTTAGCGCTAGCCCTAGCACTAAACACATTGGCACCAAAATAAATACAATCAGCACCGTTTTGAACACCTGCCCTAACACAATCAAAATCTCCTGCAGGAACAAGTAGTTCGGGAATTACTTCATTTTTTACATTATTTAATTGTTCCATAAAAAATCCTTTCAAATGTAATCTATATATATTGTAACACACTTTTGCAAAAAAACATACTATATAATATATAATTAAGAAGGAGGAAGAAAAATGCAAGACGATAGAAGCTGTGGATGCGGATGTGACGAATCTCCAAGAGGAAACTGTGGATGCGGAAATAATGGACCTTTTGGTGGACTATTTGGCGGAAACAATGGTTGCTGTGGAGATAGTGGAATCCTATTCTTTATCATAATATTCTTACTATTATTTACAAACTGCGGATGTGGCAATAGATAAAATACATTAAAAATGCAAGCCTGTAAAATTAGGCTTGCACAAAAATAAACTTAAAAAGGACATGCTAAAATAATACAAAAACTAGAAGATTTCAAATATCAAATCTGCAATTACATATTTACAAAAACAAAAAAAGATATTATAATAAATACGTCACATGCCACTATAGCTCAGTTGGTAGAGCAACGGATTCGTAACCCGTAGGTCAGCAGTTCAATTCTGCTTAGTGGCTCCATAATGCGTTTTCGTCGAACCACTTGAAAGTATTGCAACAAGTGAGTTTAAAGAAAACAAAAAAGTGAATATCATTTCACAATATATAAGTCGATTTAGTCGGCTTATTTTTTGCTTTTTGGAAATAAAAGTAAATAATAGCCTCAAAATATTGAAAAAAGGAGGTTTTTGTGATATGATATCTACAGTTAAAAAAGAAATAACAATAGAAAAAGAATTACGTTCTAAGATTGAATGGGCTTGCACTTTTAGTAATTGTAAACCAAAGATAAAGAATGGTAATTTGAGAATGGTAGAAAAAACTAATATTGCTTATGTAGAACCACATACTGTTGTTATTAAAGATAAGTTATATTTATTCTTTAATGAACATGAATACTTTTACATAAGTAATTTAGCCAATAAATATCCACTCTCAAAATTAAGAGATTTTATCAATGGTAACTAATACTAGAAGTTTTCTTTATTCTCAGCAAGTTATATGACAAGTAAATAATAGAGTAAGTTTAAAGTGTTAGTTATTATACTAGCACTTTGTTTGTTTTTAGGAGGTTGTAATGGAGAAAGAAGAAAAGAAAATTGCGGATATTTATATTAGAGTAAGTACCGAAGATCAGGCTCGCGAACGGATTTAGTTTAAGAGAACAAGAAGAAAAACTAAGGCAATTATGCAAATATAAGGATTTTGAATATTCTGCATATGAAGTACAAAAAGAAAATTATTTTCTTAAAAATCAAATAGAACTTAAAGATGAAGCTATTAAAGGTTTAAATGAGAATTTATCTGCAAAAGAAAATATAATTACTAAATTGCGAGAAGAAAAAGAAAGTTTAAAAGCACAATTACAGAAGTTTAAAGGTTTTTGGCATAGTTTAATGAGTCACTTTCATAAGAAGATTACTTATGATAATGACCAAAATTATAAAATTGTAAGTGATGACCTATATAAAAATGGTCTATTTGATGACAATGATAATGAAATTGCTAATAATATTTTAAGAAAAGTAACTATACCAGATGAAAACAAGAATAACAAACTAAAAAAGAAAAATGATTTTAATTTGAATTAAAGGAGATTTTGTACTATGGATAATATTATAGATGATAAAGTTAAAAATATAATAGATATAATTAAAAATATGGATTTGAAAAATAAATTAAGATTAGGTATATGTATGAGTTCAAGTGCTTATACTAACTTAAAATATAATAAAGCACACATACACAGCATGTTTGATAAAAGACTAAAAGAAATTGATAATGAGTATTTAGTAAGCTATGTAAATATGAGAAAATACCCTACTATCCTATTTGTTATGTCTAAAATAATGGAGATGAATAATCAAGAACAAAATCAGGTGGCAATGTATTTGATTAATGCAATATAATAGTGTTATGTTAAATTTGCATTTTTATGTAAAGTGTGGTATAATTATAAGTAATGTAACAATTTGCATTACTCCGTTACATCATTAGGAAAGTCAACAATAGTAGCGTTATTACGCAAGGAGGAAAACTATGGCAAACGAAAGAATTACGGCAAGCATGGACATGAAGAAAATGTTGATCACGATGTCGGAAGGCAATCCTGGTGCACTGACGTGCATGATGGAAATGTTGCGGACAGATCCTATGGCACTCTTGGACATCCTGTACTTTGATAGTATGGGGATTTATGGTTCGAAGATCTACATGCTGTGGAATGACTGCTGTGGTCGAGATATGTCCAAGTTCAAGGAAACCATTCAGTATCTCAGAAGTGGAGCAGTTTCCAAAGAAGAGATTCATGAAAACCTGAACCGTGTTCGTGCAGTTCCCTTCATCTAATCGATGCCAAAAAAAGAAATATCTTTCTCACTCGTAAGGGTGAGTTTTCTTTTTTGTTAATATTTTTAAAACTACTTGAATATTTATAGATTTTATGTTAAAGTGAATACAATAAATCGAATTATATAAGAGAGATTGAAACAAAGTATGCTATTTTTTCGCATACCTGCTCCGTAATCGCTCCATTTGAAATCAACTTACGGACTTAAAAGTTCGTAAGTTTTTATTTTATCCGTAGTCAGGCTTGGAAAGGCTTGTTCTACCAAATATAAAGATAACGTTCTCTTTCTAGGAAGGAGGACATTTTTTATGCTTGAATTTAAAACAATTGAAGAATTGAAACCTAATCCTAAACTACTAGAACTTAGTAAAGGCTTTACTTATAAAACTAAAAAAGGAAAAATTAAAATTACAGGAAAAAAGATTAGTAGATTTATATTTAAGTTCTAATTTAGATGTCGAAACAATTAATCATAAAAATGATGTTATCAAAAAGGAAATTGATAAGCTAAATCAAAAGAAAATAAGACTTGATCCCGATAATAATTCTAAAGAATATACAATAGAACTTGTTAAAAAATTAGATTGTATTAAGAAAAATAACACTTTATTTTTTACTAATATTAAAAATATTGGATTTACTTTTCTTTATGATTTGCTATCAAGAGAAGCTAAAAGAGATATGATTCATAGACTTATATCTATGGTAGAAATTAAACGTGATAAAAACTACAATATTGAAATAAAAGATATAAAAATACAGCAGAAGAAATTGTCCTAAATGAATATGTTTTTATATAAATAATCTTCAAAAAAGAGGAAAAATTATCAAAATAATTTAATCCTCTTTTTATGTTTTTCTTAATTTGGGAGTAATATTCTTGTCTAGCCAGCACTGAATTTGTACTCCGAACAAATTCTTATATGGGGAATACCCCAAACCCCTAAATACAAATCAAGATTTATGTTGGTTTTAGCAATGTATATTATGTAATTATTGGAACAATTCAATTACCTTGATACTCCGTAATTTATTTCTCTACTTTTAATGGTACTTTTATAAGTATCATTAACAAATTTATCTCCTAGTTCATTAACACCTATACCGTTTCTATTATTGTGACCTCTGCCTAAAATTATTTTGTGTTGAACATCGATTCCTAAGTTTTGTAATATTTGAATTGTTTTTTGTGCTCTAGAAAACATTTCTGTTCCTAAAATACTTCTTTGATATTTCCCAACTTCTGTTGGCACACTTCTATCAAAATAACTCATATCATGCATAGGAGCAGGTTGACCAAAATCATCAAACCTTGAGTCTGATTTGTTTTGTGTTTCAAGTTCTCCAACATAATATCTAAACTTAATTTTTGAATAACTTTCTAAATCAAATCTCTTGCCTGTTAAAGATTCATAATCAGCTATTCCTAACGGATAAGCAAATTTTTCTGTTGGAATAGGAAGACTACCACTTGCACCACCTATACAAGCAGTTTCAACGATGTCTGGATGTAATAAAGCAAATCGTTGTGCAAAGACTCCTGAACTTGAATATCCGTTTAAAAATATTCTATCTTTTACAACTAATCCTCTTTCTTGTTCTAAAATAGATTTTGCCCTACCAATAATTTTAACTACTTGCTCATCTATTCTATAATTTCTATCATCCCTTGAAATACTAAAACATTCTTGAGATAATTGTTGTAAATATGGATAATCTCTATAGCTTGGTATTAATGGAACAACAATAGGACTCGGCAAATCTCTTGTTAATTGCGCTAATCTAATTCCTGTTTGAGTTCCTTGTTCTATAATTTCTTGAAAATTTTCACTTTCTAAATTGTTTGCTTCTACCACAAGTTGGCCATTTGTATTTTCTGATAACGGAATTGCAAGAATACATGGTATATTAATACCTTTATTCATATCAGTAGCTAAAAATTTTATTTTATATGGAATTCCATTAATTTGATATTCTAAATCTATATCTCTACCATGCTCCAATTCGCTAGATACATATCTTATAAATTCATCTTTATTCATACTTATTACCTATACAATATAATATTAAAATTTTATTTTATCTAAAATAATTATAACATATAAATTAAAATTCTTCTATCTTTCGGAGAAAACAAAGTTTTATTACTATTGAAATCATACAGAAATTAATATATAATATTTATAGAAAGAGAGAGTTGTAGTTCGTAAGCTGTAGCTTAACCGCTCCAATTATAATTAATACAGAGCAACTTGCCTGAAATAGGGTGCACAAACTCGACCTTATAAGCGTGTAAAGCCTGTCTGTCAATAAAATCGGATTTTGTACCATACAAAGTATCGCCAACAATAGGATGACCAATATAGGCCATATGAACACGAATTTGATGAGTTCTTCCGGTTTCTAACACGACATGAACTTCTGACATATCATGACCGTCAATAGAAAATTCTTTTAAAACATTATAATGAGTGATTGCAAAAGCTCCTAGAGGCGAAACACATCTTTCAATAATACTATTTTCTTTTCGTGCAATAGGAGCATTTATAGTCCCCTCTTTTTCTTCAAAAAAGCCTTCACAAATTGCAATATATTCTTTCTTAAATAAATTAGCTTGCATTAAGTTAGACAATCTATCATGAATATACGCATTTTTTGCAAAAATAACAATTCCAGAAGTATTTCGATCAAGTCTATTTACAGGCCTGATTTTTCTTTTTAAGCCAATGCTATCAAAATAGTATTTTACACCATTAGAAAGACTATCTTCGAAATGTTGCATAGAAGGATGAACAGGGATACCTGCTGGTTTGTTAATTATTAACATAGAATCATCTTCATACAAAATATCAAGAGGAATTTTAGTTGCAACAATATTATTACATTCTTCATCAAAATCAATATTTACACTAACTACATCATTATCCACAATTTTTGCGTCGAGATATATTGGAGACTCGTTTAAAAAAACAGATTCTGTTTTGCGCAAATCTGTTAATAAATTGCTAGAAATATGAAATTCTTGTTTTAAAACTTGTCTTACAGTTGAATAATCTTCGTTAAGCTTTGTATACTTTAAAAACATATAAAATCCTCACTTTGTTAGCAATATTATATCATAATCGTTGTAAAAGTTAAACAAATTTGATATAATTCAAATAGATTTCATCATATTAGAGAGGAATAAAATGTGCGAAACCAGGATAATAGAACATACTGATATAAAATATTTGCTAGATAAAGGAAAAAGAAAAAACAGCTATATTCAAATAAAAGATGGACAAGTTATTGTAAAAGTACCAAGGTCAGCGACACAAAAATACATAGACAATCTTATAAAAGAGAAGTTAGAATGGATAGAAAAAAAGCTTGAACAAAGTGAAAAAGCGGAGCACAAGCCAGAATATAAAAATGAATCTAAAATATTTGTCTTGGGAAAAAAGTTGATATTAAAGACTAAATACTTACCAGGCATAAAAAGAATAAAGCTAGAAAATACAGGCAGTGAAATAATAATATCTTTCCCAAATGAATACGGGAAACTAAGTGAAGAAGATAGAGAAGCAAAAACAAAAAAGGTCATAGAAGCCTACTACAAAGCGATAGCAAAAGAAGAAGTAATGCCAGCAATGGAAGACTTACAAAAAAGAACAGGATTATATCCAGTAGAATGTAACATAAAAAATTTGAAAGCAACTTGGGGAATATGCTCATCAAAAAGAAAAATAAGCATAAACCAAAATTTAATGGCATACAGTAGACAGGCGATTGAATATGTTTGCTTGCATGAATTATGTCATTTGAAATACATGAATCATTCAAAAAAATTTTGGAACTTGGTAGAATATTATATGCCAAATTATAAACAAGCCAAGCAAGAATTATGTGGCTGAAAGAGAGGAAAATCATGATAAACTTAGAAGAAAATAAAAGAAGTATTGATAAATTAAAGAAAAGATTAACTGAAATTGGAGATTCTCTTTGACATAGCTGGATTGGAAAAAGAACTGCAAAAACTAGAAGAAAAAACTTCTCTATCAGAATTTTGGAATGACTCTAAAAATTCAGAAGAAGTATTAAAAAAGATAACATCATTAAAGAAAAAGACAGAAAACTACAAGAAAATAAAAGAAAATATAGAAGATACAGAGGCACTAAACTTATTGATAATAGAAGAAAGTTCGGCAGAAGAAATTGACGAAAACAATCAATATTATGCAGAAGCAAAGGAAATAGTCGATAACATAGTACAGATAGAAAAAAATTTAGAAAAATTAGAAATCAACACATTGTTATCAGGAAAATATGATGCAAATAATGCAATTTTAACTTTACATCCGGGTGCAGGAGGAACAGAAGCGCAAGATTGGGTTGAAATGCTATATAGAATGTACACAAGATGGGCAACAAGTAATGGATATGAAGTAAAGGAGTTAGATTATTTAGAAGGTGATGAAGCAGGAATAAAAAGCGTTACATTTTTAGTATCAGGAGAATATGCATATGGATATTTAAAAGGCGAGATGGGAGTACATAGATTAGTTAGAATATCGCCTTTTGATGCAGGCGGAAGAAGGCACACTTCTTTTGCATCGCTAGAGGTATTGCCAGAAATTTCAGAAGATATAGAAATTGATATCAATCCGGAAGACTTAAGAATAGACACATATAGAGCTTCTGGTGCAGGTGGACAACATATAAATAAAACTTCGTCAGCAGTAAGAATAACACATATTCCAACCAATATAGTGGTTTCTTGTCAATCAGAAAGATCTCAAATACAAAATAGAGAAACAGCTATGAAAATGCTAAAATCAAAATTACTAACACTAAAAGAAAAAGAGAATAAAGATAAAATAGAGGAATTAAAAGGAAACCAAATGGACATAGCTTGGGGAAGCCAAATTCGTTCTTATGTATTTTGCCCATATACACTTGTAAAAGACCATAGAACCAATTATGAAGTTGGAAATGTTCAAGCGGTAATGGATGGAGATTTAAACGGTTTTATAGACAGCTATCTAAAAAACACAGCTAAATAATTTTTTGGTCAATTAATGTAAGCAAAAATTAAAAAGTACTTGTAAAAAAATTTTTATTGTGGTAGTATAAGCATAAAGTAAATATCTATAAAATATGTAGACATTTATTGAAAAAAACAAATAAAAGAACAGAAAAAGGAAATACTAAAGAAGGGAGAAAAGTAAAAATGAGAAAAATGTTTAAAAACAAAAAGCGGAATCACGCTAA